>WNFD01003036.1_pt1 | contig 16870 bp, 7 predicted proteins | sample 5400491 | NCBI WGS metagenome assembly WNFD01 (sample SAMN13153343, study PRJNA577476) | soil metagenome | isolation source: 120 cm saprolite under Douglas fir tree site 2 hole 2 replicate 2 | place: USA:California | collected 2015-04-18 | reverse complement strand
CCCTCATACCCTTTGCGATACCTGCCCGCGCTCTGGCCTGCTTCCATCACTGACTCGACATTATCCAGAATCAAGAGACAGCGCCGCTCTCGAAAGCTCGACACAAGGAGTGAAAGCTGTGTCTCGAGGTCCTTTGGTATGTGCGCACTTCTTTCAGGAAAGACAAATCGGAGGTAACTTTCCACAACGCTCTCGACAGGTGGGGCGTGTTGGAGCGAGCGCCAGAAGACGTGCTCAAATGAGGTCTGTACCTGCTTTGCAATCGTCGTGGCAAATGTTGTTTTGCCGATACCTCCGATCCCCAATACCGCTACCACCCTGCAATGGTCTCTAGTAATCCATTGCCCTACAACAGCCAGTTCCTTTGCGCGCCCCCAAAAATCCTCGATATATGGAGCCTCTCCCCAGTCTTCTTGCCTGGAGGCGCGATGCATATACCGGCTCGGCTCGAAGCCCCCCTCTTCTTGCTCAGATACGAAACCCAGTTCCTCGCTGCTCATGCCAAAGAGCTCAACGAGCTTCTGGCGCAGGTAGGGACCTGGAAATGCCTTTCCCTGCTCCCACCGGCTTACAGTCTTGGTATTACTGCCAATGCTTTCAGCCACGTACGCTTGTGACCAGTTGCGCAGTTTGCGTTCGCGTCTCAATCTCTGGTGCCATGTAGTTTTGTCCAGTTGTGTCACTTTTATTCTCATGCTATGGAAGTAGATCACCTGCGCTGGTTGCCCAGTCCCAGTTGATCGGCGAGTAGGCTGGCAGAGAGCAAGGCGTGTTCGCGCTGGCATGATGACAGCGAAGAGAAGCACAGCGTATAGAGGGCACTATATAACAAAGCGATATAGTATTCGCTGATATCGTCGCTGGGGTTCTGCGCTACCAACTTATGGGCCAACATACGTAGATGCACAATAGTGTCATAGGCCTTAGCCAGTGCAGCTTTCTGTGTCGGGAACCTGTGAGTCAAATGCTCTACCTGGCTGAAGCGTTCGATATTCTCAAGGAGCGCTTCCTCCATTTGCAGCCGTTCCTCCAGGGTAGCCTCTTCTTTTTTGAGCAGTTGAAGGCGTACTGTCGAGTCTAGCATGGCCACATCACGCAAAATATGACTCTGGCCAGTTCCTTGAAAGTCGATGAGCCACACATGTCCAGAGCTGTCCACAAGCAGATTGTGTTGATTGAAATCGCCATGTGTAGTGCACGTATAGGTAGGACGTACGAGCGACAGTCCAGTGGTTGCCAGCAAAGGGTTTGTATAGGTGGTTTCGCTGTTCAAAGATTTGAAAACGAGCTTTTGCCTTCCGCGCACCGATTTAAGTTGCCTGGTAATGACATGCTCAAGCTCTTCTATTGTATAGCCGAACGACCGTTGATAGTCTGCGGTCAAATCGAGATAGTGTAAGGGCCCACGGTTAGCATACCAGTCACCACAGGTATCCAGGAAAAGCCTATCTAATGCACTCCTGATCTGAGGAAAGCCAGCCTGACGGTAAAATTCACCGAAGTCCATCAGTTCGTCGTTGCTTCTACCCAGGAGCGAGTAGATAATGCCGCCAAGGTGAGGAGTACGACGCAGATCAAGCACGGTGGTGTTACGTCCCCCTCCGAGGAAAGGTTGAACGTATTCCTTAAAGTTGTTGTACTCTTCCTCGACTTTGCTGAAGTCACCGAACTTGACAATCACCTCTTGCCCGATTCCTCTGTTGTTATAGAAAGGCTTTACCAGCAGCACCCCTGTACCGCTTCGTCCTGGTGTCAAAGGGCGTACTCGAATGCTTTTAGCCTTGTAGAACAGGCGACAGAGCAAGTCATCCAGTTCAGTGGACAATTGGCTGTGCAATGGCGTGCCACGCTTGGCGTGGATTCCCCCCACTTCCAGATTGAGTACCGCCTGTTCTACACTACTTCGAGGCTGCCAGTGAGATTCAAGCTCCAGATTGATATTCACTTTCTCGGAGAATACCCATCGCACGCTCTCCAGGAATACCTGCTTCGTGAATTTGTTCTTTGAAAGAAAATCCGCTACCTTGTATTCCCTGAAGGCAGCGCGCATCTGCTCTTCTGTACCATAGGCAGAAAGCATGATAACTTTGGTTGCTTCGCTCAAACCGCGATTGTCCAGTTCTTGCAACAGTTTTATGCCTTCTACGTTGTCATGATCAGTCTCGTTCATGCGAATGTCGATGACCAGTACATGGTAGAGATTCTCATTTAACAGCTCTAGCGCTTCAGTGACTCTAGACGCAGAAGCTGCGTGAAAACCCTCGCGTTGCAGGGTCTCGACTAATTCCTCGCACCACTGTGGCAGATTATCTACTATCAGAATACGTGCTGGTTTATCCATGTAGCGCCCTATCCTCTTAATCCCAGCCGGTCAGCGAGTATGCTCGCACACAGCAAAGCATGTTCGCGCTGTCTTGACGACAGCGCATAGAACCGCAATGTGTTCACTGCATTGTAAAATAGGGCAATATAATATTCACTGATGTCATCGCTGGGATTCTGTGCCACTAGTTTACCGGCTAGCGAACGCAGGTGCACCACGGTTGCATAGGCCTTGGCGAGCGCCCGGTTCTCCGTTGAGAAGCGGGTGAGTAACTGCTCCACTTGACTGAATCGCTCGATGCTACAGAGAGCTTCCTCCATGCAAAGACGCTCTTCCAGCGTAGCCTCCTCCGGTGCTAACATAAAAAAGCGTATTTCCGAGTCGAGCTGGGCGACATCGCGCAGTATGTGTCCTCTACCCGTGGCCTGGAAATCAATCAGCCAGGTATGTCCGCTACTGTCCACAAGCAGATTGTGCCGGTTGAAATCACCGTGAGTCGTACAGATATAGGTGGAACATATCAAATGTGGTCCATTCATTCCCAGTAAGGGGTTTGTAAATGGACGCTCGCTGTTCAAGGATTTGAAAGATAATCTCTGCCTGCCCTGTACATATTTCTGCAGTTCAGCCAGTGCGTGCTCAAGCTTCTCCAGTGTGAATTCAAGCATGTGTTGGTAGTCCGCAGTCAGATTGTAGGGTTGTAATTGGCCCGCATTAGCATACCAGGATCTGCATGTGTCCAGGAACAGTCGATCCAACATACTTTTAACCTCGGGCACATCCGCATGCTGGTAGAAACTACCAAAATCTTCCAAATGGTCGTTATCTGCACCCAGAAGCGAATAGATGATCCCGCCAAGGTGTAGTGTTCGACGCAAATCAAGAACAGTAGTGTTACGTCCCCCTCCAATGAAAGGCTGGACATATTTCTTAAAGTTGTAGTGCTCCTCCTCGATCTTATGGAAATCGCCGAATTTGACAATTACGGCGCGGCCTCCTCCGCTGCTATAGAAAGGTTGTGCCCAGAGCACCCCCGTAGTACTTTGGCCTATTGCCAGTGGTCGAATCAAAACACTCTCAGCTTGATAAAACAGGCGACAGAGCAAATCCTCCAACTCGAGGGCCGTCCGGCTTTGTAAAGGCATATTGCGCTTGATGCGAGTCCCTTGCATTTCCAGGTTGAGTACAACTTGTCCAGGTCCGCTTACCTGCTGCCAATGGATGTCGAGTCCCAGGTTGATATTCGCTTCTTCAGAAAATACCCGCCGGACGCTCTCCAGAAATAACCACTTCGTGAAATTGTCTTTGGAGAGAAAGTCGGCTACCTTGTGCTCTCTAAAAGCTATGCGCATTTGTTCTTTAGTATCATGGGCAGAGAGCATAATCACTTTGGTGGCTTCGCTAAAACCACGGTTGTCCAGTTCTTGCAGCAGGCTTATACCGTCTATGTTGCTTTGATCGGCATCATTCAAGCGAATATCGAGCACGATCAAATGGTAGAATGTTTCATCTAGCCGCTGCAGGACTTGCGAGGCCGTAGATACGGATTCTGCGTAAAAATCATCTCGTTGCAAAGTCTCGACTAATTCTTCGCGCCACGCCGCTAAATCATCTACGACCAGGACACGCCCCTGTCTATTCATCATTCACCTTCTCTTTCAAAGCATTCAGTCAGCTCTAGGCAACAGTAGCGTAAAAGTTGTACCCTGACCTGGCTCGCTTTCCACTTTTAGGTCTCCATGATTTTTGAGGGCCATGCGACGGGCACTCCAAAGGCCGAATCCAGAACTGCCCTTTGTCGAAAAAAACAGTTCAAAGACCTTTGGTAGCTTTTCCTGAGAGATGCCAACTCCTGTATCGCTCACTTCCAGGGCAACAGAGCGACCGGCATTATGAGCGTGCAGGGTAATCTCTCCACCTTCAGGCATAGCCTGGATGGCATTAGTAACCAGATTGCGCAGGATATCGGCGATTAAACTATGAATAACATGTACGGCAGCTACATCATCATCTATTTCCAGGTGTATTCGAATATTGGAGGGCAACATCAAAACGACGGCAGCCTCTTCAAGCAATACTCTCGGCGACATCATCATTGGCTCGCCAGCCGCCTCTTCAGCGCCCAATCTGGCTAATTCCTGCTTCAGGTCTCCGCTGAAGGATAACACTGCTTTTACAGACTGCAGAATGCTATCCAACTTCTTGGAGACAAATCCATTCGTCACGCCCAGCCTCTCCAGTTCTGACTGGATGTCTGCAACGTAAAACTCAACCAGCCCCAGGTCATTCCCCAGCCGGTGCGTTACTTCGTAAGCGGACTGACCAATCGAACTCATTTCCTCCGCAGACAAAGCTCGTTGCTCGAACTCTTGACGGGCCTTCGCCGTTTCTAACCGGTGAATTGTGCTCGCCAACAACTGCGCTAACCCCTCGTAGAGCTGTATATCAGCGCGCCGAAAATGGCTCACGGCTTCATGCCTCAGGCCTAGACTCCCGTAGTATTGATCTTTGAACATGATGGGTGTTACTACCAGTGAGCGCATTCTTGGGTCTGACTGCTTAACAGGGCCGATACCAGGAGGCAAATTGTCAGCATCGCGTACTACGATTGTTCTTCGCTCGCGTGCAACCTGTCCACTGATACCCTCATCCAGTTTTATCCTCTCAAAAAGAGGCGCATCTCGATCTGACGATTTGTACTTCAGCACTAGTTCTGTGTTAGTCTCATCCAAACTGTAGATAACTGCCTGGCTCTGGCTTTGCTCGTCTGCAATTTGCACGACGATCTCATAGGCCCGCTCGAGCTGTTCCAGGTCGGTGATCTTGCTGAGTTCTTGCCCTGCCTGGGACAACAGTTTAAAGCGTTGTGCTTCCCTCTCGGCTTCCTTATATCGTTCAACATTTTGCAGTGCGATGACAGCAAGATCCGCCAATTCCCGCAGTAGTCGCTGGTCATGCTTGGTGAATTTATTAGGGATGGGGCTCTCAATGTTGAGTACTCCACGTAGTTCATCACCTGCTAACATTGGTACAGCCAATTCAGAGCGCGCTCCAGGAACAAATTCAATATAGATCTCATTCCAGGGATGTTGATTTACATCCCCAATATTTTGTAATTGCTTATGTTGTGCTACATAGCCCACAATTCCCTGGCCCGGCTTTTGACGTTGGCCTTTTTTATCCTCTGCTACACCACGCTCGGCTACCATACGCAATTCGTCCAGATGAGGATCATAGAGGTGCAGTGACCCCAAAGTGGAATGGGTCAATTCCAGTGCATTCCCTAGAATGAGATTAAAGACGCGAACGTAGTCAAGCTGGCTGGTAATCTCCTTACTGATCTCATTGAGAACCAGGCTTTCTTGGGCCAGGCGCTTTTCCCGCTCGTAAGCTCGTGCATTTTGCAACGCAATCACAGCCAGGTCTGCCAATCCCTGCAGCAGCCGCTCATCACCCTCACTAAAATTGTTAGGCGAGGGACTTTCAACATTGAGCACTCCGCGCAGTTCATCACCTGCTAGCATTGGTATAGCCAGTTCGGAGCGCGCTCCGGGAATAAGATCCAGATTGACTTCGCTCCATGGTGGTTGAGACAGGTCTACATTGACCAACTCCTTGTTTCTTGCAACATATCCTACAACCCCTTGATCCAGGCTTTGACGTAGGACTTTCCTGTCTTTAGCAATACCACGTTCAGCGGCCATCCACAGGTCATTTCGTTCGGGATCGTAGATCATCAAATTCCCGGTGGTGGAATGAGTCAATTCGAGCGCTTTCTCCAGGATGAGGTTGAAGACACGAGTGAGATCAAGCTGGCTGGTAATTTCGTTGCTGATCTCATTAAGAACCTGGGCTTCTGCAACAAGACGCTTCTCCCGCTCATAGGCTTGAGCGTTTTGCAGCGCAACAACAGCCAGGTCTGCTAATCCTTGCAGCAATCGCTCGTCACTTTCATTAAAGTTGTTAGGAGAAGGACTTTCAACATTGAGCACCCCCCGAAGTTCATCGCCTGCTAGTAATGGCACCGCTAATTCAGAACGCGTTCCAGGGATATACTCTAGAAAGATTTCGTTCCAAGGCTGTTGAGTTACATCCACGACATTGAGTAACTGCTTCTTTGTTGCTACATACCCCACAATCCCCTGTCCCAGCTTTTGACGTTTGCCTTTGTTGTCCTCAGCCACACCACGTTCAGTAGCCATCCGCAAGTCGTTCAGATCACGGTCGTAGAGCATCAGATTGCCCATATGAGAATGGGTCAACTCCAATGCCTTCGCTAGGATGAGATCAAGTACGTGGGCGGGATCAAGCTGGCTGGTGATCTCTTTGCTGATCTCATTAAGGACCTGGGCTTCTGCGACAAGACGCTTCTCCCGCTCATAGGCTTGGGCATTTTGCAGCGCAACAACAGCCAGGTCTGCCAATCCTTGCAGCAGTCGCTCGTCACTCTCACTAAAGTTTTTGAGAGAGGGGCTTTCAACATTGAGCACTCCGCGTAGTTCACCACCTGCCAGCATTGGCACGGCCAGTTCGGAGCGTGCTCCAGGAAAAAATTCCATGTAAATCTCGTTCCAGGGAGGTTGAGTCACATCTCCCACATTCTGCAACTGCCTGTGTTTTGCTACATAGCCCACGATTCCCTGGCCCAGTTTTTGACGCTGGCCTTTCTTATCCGCGGCCACACCTCGCTCGGCCACCATAAGCAGGGTATTTACATCAAGATCAAAGAGGTGCAGTGATCCTAGTGTGGAATGGGTCAATTCGAGCGCTTTCTCCAGGATGAGATCAAAGACGTGGATGGGATCAAGCTGGCTGGTAATCTCCTTACTAATTTGGTTGAGGACCCTGCCTTCTTCTGCAAGACGCTTCTCCCGCTCATAGGCTTGTGCTTTCTTGATCGCCAGCACCGCCTGCCCAGCCAGGGTAATTAGAAAATCCTGATCCTCCTGGCTGAATGCACCTTCTCTCGTACTCTCAAAATTAAGTACACCAATCACCTCATCACCATCGAGCAGTGGCACATCCAGTTCCGATATGGTATCAACGGCAACAGGGAAGTGGAGGTCTCGCCAGGGTAGTTCATAATGTACATTATTCACTCGTGCTGGCTTTTTCTCCTCCAACACCCGGCGTGTAATGCCTCTGCTCTCATGCAAGGAAATCATCTGCTTACGACTGATTTCAGCATGGCGACCGATCGCGGCCGCTGTCTCCAAAACATATGCACGGGGATTGTGAAGCAAAATTGAAGCCTCTTCAGCAGGTACATGTTCGTGTGCTAGCCTGAGGAGGGTATATAGAACGGATTCCAGATCTAGACTACGGTTAAGTTCACGATCAATCTTCTGCAGTATTTCCAGTTCATGTATGCGACGTAGGCTCAACTTCCCAAATACCTGTGCGTTTTTGATTGCAATAGCAGCATAGTGGGCCAGGCCTTCGATGAATAGCTTCTGTGTAGCGTCGAAGCGCTGCGGCTGGCGGAAGTTGGCAAAGAGCACCCCGACCAGCTCATCACCGACACGTAACGGCAAGGCCGCCGTCGAGCGAATATTTTCACGTTTCCCAAAACTACCTTGCCGTATATGAGTAGTACCATCCTGGCCAGTATCCACAGTAGTATTCTTCGCAAAGATGGGTTTCTCATGATGTAGCATGCGCTCGACAATGTCATCAGGACGAGTTGATGACATTGACTGGATGGAAGTTGAATCCAGCAATGTACCGGCTATGCTTGGAGGAAGCACAAAGCAATGGCGGCTCGCTTCATAGGGATACAGGACGACAAGATCAGCCAGCGTAGCATCACAGATCTTATCAACTGTTGCCTGCAACGTTTGTTCCGACTCAAGCAGTCGCGTCAGAAGCTGACCTGTTTCGTTTAACTGGCTTAGACCACCATACAATCGCATATTGTGCAGTGCCAGTGCAATATAATTTGCCAGCAATTGTAGTACGAATAAATCTTCCTGACCATAAGCATCTGGCAGATGATGTTGGATAGAGAGCACACCCAAAGACACACCGCGTAACGTCAGTGGCACAAAGATGAGGGATTCCATTTCCTCAGTTCCGGAAATATTGATGATTTGAAACGGCAATTGCGCTTTTTCCTCGCTCAATTGCCGTATATACAACGATTCTTGGGTCTCGATGATGTATTCACAAGCGCCTCCTTCTAGAGCGCCTTCTTCTATAGCCCTATTCACCAAAATGTAGCAATCTTGAGTTCTCAGGCGTATCTCTAGTGCATTCGTTTGTGGTTGATAGATAGCTAATATAAGCGTGTGGGTATCATCAAGCACGGTGTTGACATACCTCTGTAGTTCTTGAAAAAGCTCATCGGCTGTAGCAAGGTTGTGGTTCACATCTTGTCCAATACGTGCGATTTCCTCGTAGTGATGTGCCAACCATGCTTCTTGGAGGAGAAAGGCGGCTTGAACAGCAAAGATACGGTAACTTTCGCGTTCAGCGGGACTGAACTTTTTCGGTTGTCTGAAGTCCAGATAGATTACTCCCAGCGGCCTTTTGCGATGCCTGGTTTGTAGAGATAGACCTGCAAAAGCTCGAAAGCCTTCTTTGCGCGTAAATGGGTTGTGGTACTGTGGCTCTAGCTCCAGGTCTTCAATGAGTACTACTCCATCTTTCTGGTTCAGAACCTGTTGTGTAACCCCCTTTGGCCTGGGCCTGTCGTGAAGCAGCTCATTCTCCGCATGCAAGTTCCCAACAACCTGCGAACCGATAAATCCGCCGGTGATTGGATTGAACGCCAGGATAACACAGGCATCTGTGGCAAAAGAATCATGAGCTGTTTGAGCGATATGTTGAAGCACGCTCTTGAGGTCTCCGGGTTTTCCCGGAGTTTGTATCAGGATGGCTGATACCTCATTCACGTCATGCAACAATTGAGCTTCCACTCTTCACCTCTTTACGTGTATTCTTCGTGAAGAATTCAGATAGATGAGATTATCACAGAGTGCACATTCTTATTTTTCTCACTCTAGCCCCCATCAACATTATAGACGATTAATCAGCCACAAGATGAAATTTCTAATGTTCAAACAATCAGTTGGTAAATATTGCAAGCTATACATCATCTGTTAACCATAATCTTACTTTGAACAATAATATATAGTAAAATCAATAAAATAGCAAGAAAAATTTAATTCTAAATCATGTATATACCCCCTCCTCCGGGCTACTGGCTGCCCAATCCTAGCCGGTCTGCCAGTAAGCTGGCGCAAAGTAGCGCGTGCTCTCGCTGCACTGGCGAGAGCGAAGAGAAGCGCAGTGTATTGAGAGCGTTGTAGAGTAAAGCAATATAGTACTCGCTGATATCATCGACGGGGTTCGCTTCCACCAGCTTGCGAGCCATGTCCGTGCGCAGGTGTATAACGGTGGCGTGGGCCTTCGCCAGGGCCCTGTTCGTCGTTGAAAACTTGTTTATCAACTGGTCTACCTGGCTGAAACGCTGGATGTTATCGAGCAGCGCTTCCTCCATGCGCAGGCGTTCTTCCAGCGTCGCCTCTTCCGCCGTGAGCAGTTGAAAGCGTACCGCTGAGTCAAGCGAAGCAACATCACGCAGGATATGACCCGGGCCAGTCCCCTGAAAATCGACTAACCACATGTTGCCATCGCTGTCTACCAACAGGTTGCGGTGATTAAAGTCGCCATGTGTGATGCAGCAATAGGTAGGATACACCAGAGACAGCCCGTCGATCATCGGCAAGGGATTGGTAAAAGCGCGGTTGCCTGGCAGGGATTTGAAGGAGAGCTTCTGATCGTCGCGCACGGATATATTCTGTTGATCGGAAAGCACGTGCTTAATCGTCTCTAGCGGGTAGCTGAACAAACGTTGATACTCCGCAGTCAAATCGACCAGTTCCAGTTGCCCGCGGCTGGCATACCAGGCCTTGCACGTGTGCCAGAAAAGCCGGTCTAATGCCTCCTTGATCTGGGAGCTATCAGCATGACGGTAGAACTCGCCGAAATCCACCACCCGGTCGTTCGTCGTACCTAGCAGGGAATACGTGATACCGGCCAGGCTTGGAGTACGACGCAAGCCATTAATCGTTGTATTGCGTTCACCTCCCAGAAAGGGTTGAACGTATTCCGAGAAGTTGCGATACTCCTCTTCGATCTTGCGGAAGTCGCCGAACTTCACAATCACTTCATATCCACCACCTCCGGTGGGATAGAAAGGCTGTACCCGTAGCACTCCCGTCCCGCTCCACCCCGCCGTCGAAGGTCGCACCAGTACACTTTTAGCCTGGCTGAACAGGCGGCAGAACAGATCTTCCAGCTCAATTACCACCTGGCTTCGTAAAGGACTATCGTGGTGAACGCTGGTGCCATCGATATTCAGGGTGAGTACAATCTGCTCCGGTCTGGAAGTCTGTGGCCAGTGAATATCGAGCGCCAGGTTGATCTTCACTTTCTCTGAGAATATCTTGCGCACCTCTCTCAGAAACTCCTCGTTGTCAAAATCATCTTTAGAGAGAAAGTCCACCACGTTATATTCTGTAAAGGAAGTGCGCATGTATTCTTGCGTACCGTACGCGGAGAGCATGATCACTTTGGTCGCTTCGCTGAGACCGCGTCTCTCCAGTTCCCCTAGCAGGCCCATCCCTTCCTCATTACCCGCTATATCAACCAGGCGAATGTCGAGCACCAGCAGGTGGTAGAGGTATTTTTGTAAGCATTCCAGGGCTTCGCTGGTTGAAGATGCCGAATCTGTGTGAAACCCTCCACGCTCTAGTATCTCGACTAATGCTTTGCGCCAGTGCTCCTGGTCATCGACAATCAGGATGCGTCCTTTTCTGTTCACCATACACTCGCTCTTTCTACGATCTGATAGCTGTTACGTGGTGCGATACTTGCTAATACCTGGTCTACAATCTTCACCAGGTACTTGGGGTCATACGGTTTATCCTCAATGTCATCGACGCCGAGCAGGAAAAGAGAACGCATGATCTGCAAGCTGAGAGAAGCTGAGAGCACCAGGAGATGCTGCTTGCGATCCAGCACCTGCTCAATCAAGCGCTGTTCTTCATCTCCGATGCGTGTACATCCTAGCACAACCAGGTCAGGGTTCTCACCTTTTAGACAAGCCTGGAGCGGCACCTGGTTATAGGTAGCCAGTGTGCGCACGCAGAAACCAACCGATTGCAAGGCTTGCTGGGAGAGATCGCGCCAGTACGATTGGTGGTCAATCAATAGAATGCATCGACGCTTCGAACCATAGTTTTTCATAGACCCTCCTCTACTTTAGGCAGAAGCAGGGTAAAGGTTGTGCCCTTCCCTGGCTCGCTTTTGACTGTCAGTTCTCCATGATTGCTGAGTGCGTTGCGGCGAGCGCTCCAAAGGCCGAATCCAGTACTCTCTTTCGTCGAGAAAAACAGGTCAAAGACTCTCGAAAGATGCTTTTCAACAATGCCAGACCCGGTATCACTCACCTCCAGGGCCACCGAGCGGCCAGCGTTGCGAGCGCATAGCGTGATCTTCCCACCTTCAGGCATCGCCTCAATAGCGTTCGTAATCAGATTGTGCAGGATATCAGTAATCAGGCCGTGCATGACACGCACGGTACTTACATCTGGGTCGATCTGCAAGTCAATCTGAATGTTGGATGGCAACGATGGAAGTTCGCTGGCTTCTTCAAGCAATACTCTGGGGCAGATGATGACTGGTTCGCCACCCGTAGCCTCGCCCCACCTCAGCAGCTCCTCCTTTAATCTTTTGCTCAGGTCCAATACCTTGCGTACAGCCTGTACAATGTCTACCAACTTCTCGGAGATAACGAGGCTCTTCCCGCCAAGCCTCTCAAACTCGGTACGAATACTATTGACATATGTTCGCACCAGTCCCAGGTCGTTCCCCAAACGATGTGTGAGTTCGAAAGCCGCCTGGCCAATCGAACTCATGGCCTCGGCAGCGATGGCTCGCTGTTCTAGCTCATGTTGCTCCTGGGCTGTCTCGAGCCGGTAGATAGTACTGGCCAGTTGCTGCGCCAGCCCCTCAAAAAACAGGATATCGGTCCCGTGGAAATGGTCGACCTGTTCATGACTCAGCCTGAGATTGCCATAATACCGGTCTTTGAACAGGATGGGCGTAATCACCAGCGAGTGCGTCATGGCATCTGAGAGTTTTGGAGGAACCACGTCAGGAGGGGGATTGTGTGTATCCTGGATCACAATCGTGCGTCGTTCCTGTGCAACTTGCCCATTAACGCCTTCATCCAGTTTTGTCCGGCGATGGAGTGGGAACTGCCCTGGCTCTGATGCGCCCATCAGAACCAGTTCCTGGGTCTCGTCGTCGTAACGGCGAATGACCACCTTGCATTGGCTATGCTCCTCCGCGAGGTGCAGTACTGTATCATAGGTCTGGTCGAGTTGCGAGAACTCGCTGATCTTGCCAAGTTCCTGGCCGGCCTTGTAGAGCAGAGCAAAGCGCTGTGCCTCCCTCCTGGCTTTGTCGAAGCGTTCAGCATTTTGCAGGGCCACCACAGCCAGGTCCGCCAATCCCTGTAACAGGCGCTCGTCGCTCGCATTAAAGTTATCCAATAGCGGGCTTTCAATGTTCAATACCCCGCGTATCTCATTGCCCTCCAGCATCGGTGCAGCCAGTTCAGAGCGCGTTCCGTAGATCAACTCGACGTAAATCTTGTCCCATGGCGGTTGAGACACATCAGGTACGTTAAGTACACTCTTGTATGCTGCCGCATACCCTACAATCCCCTGGCGCGGGCGCAGGCGCAGGTCTTTCCTGTCTTCAGCTGCGCCATGTTCGGCAGCCATCCGCAGGTCTCCGCGCTCGGGATCATAGAGATGCAGGGACCCTAACGTGGAGTGGGTCAATGCCAGCGCCTTTTCCAGGATGAGATCAAAAACGTGAGAGAGATCAAGCTGGCTGGTAATCTCCTTGCTGATTGCGTTGAGTGCCTGGGTTTCCTCGGCCAGGGCATGGGCTTCTTCGGCCTGCATCTGTGTTTCTGCCACCAGGCGCTTTTCCCGCTCATAAGCCTGCGCGTTCTTGATCGCCAGCACAGCCTGCCCGGCCAGAGTGGCCAGAAATTCTTCGTCCTCGCGGCGGAACGCCCCTGCTCGCGTGCTCTCAAAATTGAGGATGCCCACAACTTCTTCACCGTCCAGGATGGGTACATCCAATTCCGAGACAGTCTCGCTGGAAACCGGAACATAAAGATCGCGCCATTGGGGGTCCTCGTGAACATTATTCACGCGCGCGGACCGTTTGTGCTCCAATGCCCAGTGCACGATGCCCCTGGTCTGGTGCAGCGGGATAGTACGGCTGCGCTTGACTTCGGCATGGGGGCCGATAGCCGCAGAAACCTCCAACATCTGTGTGCGAGGATTATAGAGTGAGATCGCTGCCTCCTCAGCAGGCACCCGCTCGAGCGCCAGTTTCAGCAGGGTGTGTAAGAAAGACTCCAGGTCCAGCAGGGCGCGGCTGAGTTCACGATCGATATGCTGTAAAATCACCAGTTCGTCCAGCCGGAGCTGGCTCAGAGAACCAAAGGTCTGCGCATTTTTGATCGCAATCGCGACGTAGTGCGCCAGGCCCTCAATGAACAGCTTCTGGATGGCGTCGAAATGCTGCGGCTGGCGGAAATTGATGAATAAGGCCCCTACCACTTCCTCGCCAACGCGCAACGGCATGGCCGCAGTCGAGTAGATCTGTTCGCGCCGCCCGAAACTTCCCTGCCGTATACGGTTGCTATCGTTTGGGTCCGTGAGCATGCCGGCGCTCTGCTTGGCGAAAATGGGCCTGGTGCGACGCACTATTTGTTTAGCGGTGCCTCCAGGTCGATTGGGGGACATCGACTCACGCGAGGTCGGGTCCAGCAAGCTACCCGCTATGCGGGGGGGAAGCATGAAGCGCTGGTATGCCGATTCATAAGGATAGAGCACCACGAGATCGGCTTTTGTCGCATCACGGATTTTTTCAACCGTCGCTTGCAACGTCTGCTCCGCGTCAAGTTGCTGGGTGAGAATCTCCCCGGTCTCATTGAGCAGGTAAAGGCTGCGGTACAGGCGGATGTTGTGTAGAGCCAGTGCGATATGGTTGGCGAGTAACTCCAGGATGAAGCGGTCTCCCTGGTTGTAGGCATGCGGCTCGGGATGTTGAATAGAGAGCGTTCCCAAAGGTTCATCGCGCAACACGAGCGGCACAAAGATAAACGATTCCTTGGGTTCTGTCCCTGCAATTGGGGCAACCTGGTAAGGAAGATGTTCGGCCTCCAGGCTTAAGTGTTCGATGAAAAGCGTTTCCCGGGTCTCGATAGCATGCTGGCACGCCCCTCGCATCGGCCTGCGTTCCTCGTGGATAAAGCGTCCCTCCTCTTGCAAGTAGAGCTCGGCCGTGTTGGTCTGGCGCTGGTAGACCGCGAGCAAGAGGGTATGACTGATGTCTAGAATACCGGCAGCATGCTTTTGCAGCTTTTGAAAGAGCAGATCAACCGTGTCAAGTTCCTGGTTGATCTCTTGCCCGATGCGTGCCACCTCCTGCTGGCGGCGCAGCAGCCAGGTTTCCTGGAGGATGAACGAGGCCTGCTCAGCAAAGAGTTGAAACAGTTCGCGGTCATGCAGGTTGAACTGTTGAGCATGCCTGAAATTGACATAGAGCACCCCCAGTGGCTTGGGGCGATAGCTCGTGCGTAGCGCCAGTCCAGCGAACGCGTGCATGTCTTCCAGGCGCGTGAACGTGCTCTGGTAAGCAGGCATCGTGTCGAGGTTCTCGACCAGGAAGACCCCTTCCTTGAGTACCTGTTGGGCAAGCTCTTGTGCACCTGGTTGCTCAAAAGGAACGTTCTTTTCGCGCAAATCCCCTGCAACGGTGAGTGAGGTAATGAAGCTGCCGGTAATGGGATTAATGGCAAGGATGACACAATCACTCGCTCCAAAAAACGTCTGTGCAGTTTGTGCGATATGGTGCAAGGTACCATCCAGGTCCCCCGGTTCTCCTGTGGTGCGCTCTAGACTTTCTAACAGGTCGCCAACATTGTGCAACGATTGGGTTTCCACACTACACCTCCAGATCCCCAGAACGACTATGCTGGATTTGATAATGTACGAGCAACGTTCTATGCAAATTGACGAAATAACCCGGCCATCCGTAGGAGCCGATTATGGGTTTTAAGCAAATACCCCGGATAGAGATGTTTGGAGATAAGGGGTCCGGGCTGTCAACCTGAGCGAAGCGAAGGATCTCTCCACCCGTCAAGCCAGACCCTTTGCTTCGCTCAGGGCGACAGGCATTATCTCCAAATATCTGACCCGGATACCAGTAGGTGCCGATTTATCGTGCACACCGCCGATTTATCGGCCTTTGCCGGCTGTTCCAGTATCCCGCTTAATTTGTTACACCTCATTATCGGCCCTCGGTAGATGTTATGGTGTCCGCATTAAAAAGTTACTCTGCATTTAATGGGTTGCAATAGAAGTTTGAAAATCGCCATTAGCTACCCATTTACTACTAAGAAAGACGAAAAAGTTGTCTCTGTATAAAAATTCTGTAGATAAAGTGCTTTCAAAATTACTCAATAATCAATGCACAATGGTCGCCCGCCGTCCCTGTTGCTCAAATTTGTCCCGTATTTGTCCACAAAATGTCCCCTCGTTGCGGTTCTCTCTCCAGCCTCTTTCAAGTATCCTCAATACAGGCTCAACAGTAGCACAGAGTTTCTTGTGTTAATGAGAACCAGGAAAGGAATAAACCGTGGTTACAAAGACTCCTGCTTTAGATACCGGTACAATCGATCTCAACAGTGATCTCGCCTGGAGGAAACTCTACCCCTCGCTTGAGTCACTCGCAAAGTATTTTGTTTATACGTTACATGTCCCCTCGTGGCGAGGCCAGGAAGACGATGTTGTGGCAGATATCGTGCAAGAGACCGGGCGACGTCTCATTGAACGTTCTCGCAAAGCTGAGCGAGGGGAGGCGGCTCCTATTCACTCACTAAAGAATATGATGATTGCCATCGCCCACAACTATTGTAATGACCTGGGGCGGCACGACCGCAGGTTGTCGCGCATACAATCGCAAGCTGCTGTACAGCAAACGCCTCTCACCATGCATGACCAGGCCTGTGTGCTAGAGTCGGGTACAGAGAATGTCTATCAAGAATCGCTCTTCAAACTGGTAGCTCGCGAAATTGCCAGCTTCCCCGCCAAACAACGCAATGCCGTGTTAACCGACCTGGCGAACCGCATGCGCTTTGAAAAACAACCTACATCTTTGCAGGCGGCCTTCCTCGAAGTGGGCATAGACCTGCGAAAATATCAAAAGTCTCTTCCCGCTGATCCCCAGGAACGCAGCAGGCAAGTCTCGCTCGTCACCTACGCCTACAAGCGTGTTGCCAGCCTTCGTCGTGTTCAGGAGTACATTGCGTGCACATAGCATCCCCGCCCTTGCAATATTCCCCACCATATTCCATAATAATATTAGTTACTAAAAAATAATAAGTACAAAAGGAAGAATAAACATGACTACCTATGAACCTAACCTTGCAAGCTCAGGTGAATTAACCTA
>WNFD01011129.1_pt1 | contig 16871 bp, 12 predicted proteins | sample 5400491 | NCBI WGS metagenome assembly WNFD01 (sample SAMN13153343, study PRJNA577476) | soil metagenome | isolation source: 120 cm saprolite under Douglas fir tree site 2 hole 2 replicate 2 | place: USA:California | collected 2015-04-18 | reverse complement strand
GGGAGAAGCAGCAAGCCCTCCCCGACGTTTGCAGCGTCCCGGCCGCACTTCCTGATAATCTCAAGCTAGGCCCCTTAAGGAGACTGCAAGTCGTTGCCGCCGATTATCAACGCTCAGGGAATTTCGAAAGCCTTCGGAGCTAATCCGCTCTTTGAGAACGTCTCCTTCACGATTTCCGAGGGCGACCGCATCGGCCTCATTGGTCCAAACGGCTCCGGCAAATCCACGCTGCTGCGGATTCTAGCTGGCACCGTCAGTCCGGATGACGGCCAAGTAACGTTCCGCAAACGAATCCGCCTCAGTTCTGTGGAGCAGGACTCAAAATTCAAGCCCGGCGACACTGTCCGGTCTGTAGTCGAGAGCGCGTTGGAACGCTCCGCGGTACCTGAGTCCGAGCGTGGGACTCGCCTGGCCGAGACACTTGGACGTGCCGGCTTCGAGGACTTGGATGCAGAAGCTGCCATGTTGTCCGGCGGCGGGCAGAAGCGACTGGCGATTGTTGAGGCATTGGTTCAGGGTCCGGACATCCTGCTCCTGGATGAACCTACGAATCATTTAGATCTCGCAGGGATCGAGTGGCTCGAAACTTTACTGGAGCGGGCTGCATTCGCGTGCGCGGTCATAAGTCACGACCGCTACTTCCTGGAGAATGTCGCAACCGAGATGGCCGAACTCAATCGGATTTATCCCGACGGGTTGCTCCGCGTGCATGGGAACTACAGCACCTTCCTCGAGAAGAAGGAAGAATTTCTTCACGCCCAGGCGAAGCGTCAGGAGGCGCTGGAAAACCTGGTTCATTCCGAGATCGAGTGGTTACGCCGCGGAGCGAAAGCTCGCACCAGAAAGTCTAAAGCACGAATCGATAAGGCCGGCGAGCTGATGGGTGAACTCGCGGACCTGAATACCAGAACCCGGAGCGCAACTGCACAGATCGATTTTTCCGCCACCGATCGCAAGACCAAGCGCCTCATTGAACTGCAGAATGTCGCGTATGAAATCGACGGTCGTACGCTGTTTCAGGACCTCAACTTCATCCTCACCGCTGGGTTGCGGGTAGGGCTGGTAGGGCCGAATGGCAGCGGCAAAACGACCTTGCTGCGCCTGCTGCGTGGAGAGCTGACTCCGACCACGGGAGAGATTAATCGAGCTGCGTGGTTACGCATCGTGTATTTCGACCAGAGCCGCGAGCCCGATGCAAATATGACTCTGCGCCGCGCCCTGGCCCCGGAAGGCGATTCGGTCATCTATCAGGACCGAGTTATTCATGTGGCTTCCTGGGCGGCAAAATTCCTGTTCACCGGTGAGCAACTTAATCAACCCGTCGAGCGGCTGTCCGGAGGCGAACGGGCCCGCGTCTTAATCGCCCAGCTGATGCTGCAGCCTGCGGACCTTCTCCTGCTCGATGAGCCCACCAACGACCTCGACATTCCCACGCTCGAAATACTGGAAGAAAGCCTGCTCGAGTTTCGCGGCTCACTGGTGTTGGTTACTCATGACCGCTACCTGCTCGATCGCGTATCGACTGTTGTGCTTGGCCTGGATGGGCAGGGCGGCGCAGAAAGCTTCGCTGACTACTCGCAATGGGAGGCATGGCAGGCCGGACGCAAGCAGGCCGGACAGACCGGGACTCGCCGTGGTTCCGCTAGTCTGATCTCGAATGATTCGAATGACTCAGTCTCGAAGGGTTCAATCTCCAATGATGCAGTCTCGACACAACCACAAGTGTCGGGGAAAAAGAAACTCTCCTATCTGGAAGCACGCGAATATGACGAGATTGAGGAGCGCGTCGCCGAGGCCGAGAACGTGCTACAGGCCAAGCGGGTTCAACTCGAAGATCCGGCAATTGCCAGTGACGCTTCCCGTCTTGTGAGTGCGAACGCCGAACTGGAAGATGCCCAGCAAACGGTGGACACTCTCTACGCGCGCTGGGCTGCGCTGGAACGAAAGAAAACTTGAGCGTCTCACTAGATTCGGTCGGATGCCAGACAAAAGGCGATGATTGTATTTCCACGAACATCGGTACTCGTTTCGACTTCTTCCAGCAACGCCGACTCCAGGTCGTCGGGATCAGGCTTCATCTCGCAGGCCGCAATTTCTTCGTTGGAAGCTCCCTGAAAACAAAGTTCGCAGACGCCAAGACCATCCTCAGAACGGACCGGAGGGCCGAAGACGCGACAAGTCATGGGACGCGATTCATATAGCTCGCACAATCCGCTCTCAGGATCGAGCACCGGGCAGGGCTCATTGTTGGCAAAGTCAGAAAACTTTTGCGTCGCTTCCTCTCCTTCATGCAGAATGCCACTCACTGGATCGCCGGGGAACTCCGACGACAGCCGGTCAACTGCCTCGCGGGCGCGTTCGCGTATTCGCGCCGCACGCTCGGGCGCCTCTATCTCCAGTGCGCCAAGACCTCGCCGCAGTCGAGCAGCGTCGAGCTGATTTATCGGAAACGCCCCTATACAACATTGCGTGCAGCCCGGGCCACAGACCAGCCATTTGCCGCTTCTGCGGGCGACATCGTCAAGTGCGGAATCCACGATCTGGATCAAAACCTGATCTCCGGAGGATGGAAAACGAGACCGCATACTATATAAGGATAGTGCCCCTGGTCCGTTTCTGCCATTTTCAGGTGTCGGAACAACCGGGCTTTCGACGAACTCTATAACGCCCCACCAGAGATAATGAAGAGGACGACTACAGAGCTGGTCGCGGGGGGAACTCAGGATTCGTATCAGGGCACGACTTTCAGTCGTGCCATAGTTGAGGAAATGCGTTTTCGGCTTCAGCCGCTGGGGGTTGAATCCCCCCACATGCCCCTGCAGCCTAAGAAATTCGTCACGACTGCGAAAGAGGATATCAGTCAATGATCGTGAACTTTGCTGAGCGGGCCCACAACCACAACTGGGAACTCGACCCGGTTACCAGGTCCTTGCTCGATACCGATTTCTACAAACTGCTGATGCTGCAGTTCATCTGGAGGCACTATCCGAAGACGCGGGTCTCGTTCTCGCTGTTCAACCGCTCCTCTTCGGTGCGTCTTGCAGACATGTTCACAGCCGAAGAACTTACGGCGCAGATGGAGCACGCCCGGAAGCTCCGGTTTCGAAGGTCCGAACTCGTGTGGTTAGCCGGTAACACTTTCTATGGTCGCCGCGGAATTTTTGACCCGGCCTTCCTGGAATGGTTGGAACGGGATTTCAGATTGTCGGACTACGAGTTGTCGGTGGTCGACGGACAGTTCCATCTCTCCTTCCACGGCCTCTGGACCGACACCACCATGTGGGAGCTCTATTCACTCTCGATCATCGATGAACTGAGGACCCGAGCCCATCTCAAAAGGCTGAGTGAGTTCGGCCTCGACATCTTGTATGCCCGGGCGAAGACAAAATTATGGAGCAAGATCGAACGGCTGCGCGGCGTTCCTGATCTCAGCGTGGCAGACTTTGGGACTCGGCGCCGCCACAGCTTCCTGTGGCACGAATATGTGGTCGAAGCCATGGCGGCGAATCTTGGCAGCAACTTTACCGGAACCTCGAATGCATTCCTCGCCCATAAGCACGACCTGGAGGCCATCGGAACGAACGCGCATGAGATTCCAATGGTCCTCGCCGCACTGGCGCCAGATGATCGCGCTCTGAAAGCTTCTCAGTATCGCGTCCTCGCGTTGTGGCAGAACACCTACGAGGGCGCGCTCCGGATAATGCTGCCGGATACCTTCGGAACCACGCAATTCCTGGCGGGCGCGCCGGACTGGACCGCCGACTGGACGGGCCAGCGCATCGACAGCAAGGATCCCTATCTCGCGGGCGACGAATATATCGAATGGCTGAAGATGCACGGCCGCGATCCGCATGAAAAGTTGATCATCGCCTCCGACGCACTCGACCTCGATGAGATACTCGGCCTGCACGCTTATTTTGGTGGGGCCTTTGCGAATGGCACGTCTGCCGCGGATTTTCGATCCGCAGCGGATTTCCTGGATCGACGAAAGTGGATTCCCGGCCGACGCATTCGATTCAGCGCCGGTTGGGGCACCTTGCTGACCAACGATTTCCGCGGCTGCGATCCTGAAGGCGGTAGTGGGTTCGATCCGATCAGCCTGATCTGCAAGGTCTCCGATGTCGAAGGCCGGCATGCGGTGAAGCTCTCCGACAACTACGGCAAGGCACTCGGCCCACCGTCCGAAATCGAACGTTACCGCCGCGTCTTCGGCACCGCTGGAATCAGTCACTCTCCCGTGATCACGTGAACATGATTTTCTGAAGATAGTCGCGGCAAGAGTTCGGCTACCATCGGAGCACAAAACCCGCTGGGCACAGCTCAGTTTTCTATTTCTCCCTTCGTGCCAGCTAAATTCTTTCGATCTTCGCGTAACGTTGAGGCTTGCGCTGCAATAGAATCTGTTGCGGAGTTGTTTTCATGGACAATACGGCGTTATGGAAAGCGTGGGAAGGACGAGTGGTCGCCGGGAAATTTCCCCTGCGACAATGGCTGGGAGGCTCCGATCACAGCGCCGTCTTCCTGACCGAATTCGGGCGTCCGCAAGCTCGGAAAGCTGCCATCAAGTTGATGGCCGCAAAAGTTTCCGATGATAAGCAGCTTTCCCGCTGGCGTGCGGCCGCACAGAGATCTCATCCTCACCTCATGCATATCTTTGAAGTGGGACGCTGTGAATTCGACGGCACAACTCTTCTTTTCCTGGTCACGGAGTATGCCGAGGAAGATCTCTCGCAGATTCTTCCGCAGCGCCCCCTGACGACTGCCGAAACGCGATCCTTGCTGCCTCCCGTTCTCGATGCTCTTGCCTACCTGCATGGTCACGGTTTCGTACATGGCCACATCCAGCCTTCCAATATTTTCGCCGTCGATAACCAGGTAAAACTCTCTGCAGAAAGCATTTCTATCCCCGACTCGTCGAATCGCGGCGGTGTGAAACCGAGTGCCTACAACGCACCGGAACTCGCCACTGGAACGCTGTCGTCCGCTTCGGATGTGTGGTCTCTTGGCATCACTCTGGTTGCGGCTCTCACCCAGCATCCGCCGGTTGCTCAGCGACTGGAACTGGACCCGACCTTACCGGGGACCGTTCCGGAACCTTTTCGCAGCATTGCTCGCGACTGTCTTCGGCGTGATCCCCTACAGCGCTCCAGCATTGCTGACATTAGGTTTCGGCTGCAGCCCGGTTCAACCCTCACTCCCACGGGGTCGAAGATGGCTACCAGAAAGAGTCGTTTCGGCAGGCGCGCCCTCATTCCGGTAGCCCTTCTGCTGCTGGCGGCGGCGTTTGTGGGGGTGAAATTATTTACCCGTCCCGACAAGTCGGCCACATCGCCATCCACTACACCGGAGCAACAACCCGTAGTTTCGGCCCCGCCCGTCGCCTCCCCCTCGACGAGTGCAAAGCCCGACGAGAAACCGTCGAAGACGACCGCCGCTTCAGGTGCGGTGATCCGGCAAGTTGTGCCCGAAGGTCCAAAAAGCGCGAGAAATACTATCCAGGGGAAAATCACGGTAAAAGTTCGCGTCAACGTGGATTCATCGGGCAAAGTCAAGTCGGCGAAACTTGTTTCGCCTGGCCCAAGCAAGTATTTTGCCGGCCTCGCTCTCAAGGCGGCTCAACAGTGGGAGTTCATCCCGCCAGAAGTGAACGATCAAAAAACTTCGAGCACATGGATCCTTCGATTTCAGTTCGGACGAGCATCCACTCAAGTCTTCCCCATGCGAGAGCAGACCTAATGGGTTGCGGAAAACTGAACAATTCGTGTAAGTGGCACCAGTCGGTCGCGTCGTGGTTAGCGAAGTAGTTTTGGTCCCCTAGTTGAAAAATGTTGGTTTTGGGTGGCGCAGCGTTTCAACGCTGCGATAAAGCCTTGCTTTTTCTGCGAGTGCTTTTAGCCCCTGAGGTACCTAAACGTTCCAGCAAACCGCACAAGCCACGAGGCCGATAACTCCCATACTCATTTCTTCGCGCCCCTTCTGACCTTCAAAACGATGCGGTGCAGCATGCCTTGCCAAGCCTCGGCGTCCGGGGATTCCAGGCTTAGCCGGCGGGTCAGACGACGGACTTTTTCTTCCGTCGAACCTTCGGTACGCGGTTTCACATATCCGCTCAATTTCAAAGCCTCAAACAACGTCTGCGTGATGCGTTCCACTTCCTCTGCGGTCGCGCGCTTGACGTCTTCGACTTGTGGTTCGACTTGAGGTTTGGCTGCCCCGCACCGCACCAATTCGTAAAGACAGACAGCCACAGCCTGCCCCAGGTTCATCGAGATGTGCTCTTCGTTCGTGGGGATATGCAAAAGCCAGTGACAATGACTGAGATCTTCGTTTGAGAGGCCGAATTTTTCGGAACCAAAGAGGAGCGCGACGTTATCCGATCGGGGTCTGTCCGATTGAAGTCGTTGCCGGATGAGGCTGCCACCGCCTGCATCCAGCGGCTTCAGTAGATGCCGCACATCGCGGTGACGTACCGCGGTCGTTCCTACCACCAGCGCGCAGTCAGCCACCGCTTCGGCCACGGTGGTGCATTGCTCAGCTCGAGCCAGCAACTCCGAAGCGCCTACGGCTGAACGTGCTTCCCGAAAAGCCACTTGAAACGGATTTACTACCCTGAGTCGGCTGAAACCGAAATTGCTCATGGCGCGTGCGGCCGCTCCAATGTTCAGCGGATTTCGCGCGTTCACCAGTACAACACGAAGGCGATCTGATTCGAGTGAGCCCGGCAAGAGCTTGATTTTACGACATGCGGGACCTGGCCGCCGTTCGACCCGCCAACTGGGAGACAGGAATACATTTCGTCAACAAAGAGGAACCGCACCAAACTTGCGCTGCGGATGTCTCGTCACTTGTGGGTTGCGTCAGTTACGGGTTGCGCCGCTTCTTCGGCGCATGACGCCGAGAAGAGCGAGCGAACCGGTTCCCAACAAGGCAAGCGTGGAAGGTTCGGGGACTGATTCTTCCCTGTTCGTTTCGCCGCCAGAGATGGTTGCGGATCCATCAGGTCCACGATCCATATTGACGGTGTTGATGGTGAATTGCACCGTGATCGCGTTGATGGCCGCTCCGCCCGTCATTCCAGTCAGTACGCCTGTGAGCGCGCAGTGGTGAGTCCCGTTGCCCAGCGTAGTCAGAGTCCAACTCACAGGCCCCACAAAGTTTCCGGAGAAGATGACGCCGTTGGGAAATCCCGCTGCGGCCTTATACCCGGCCATCAATGTGCCGTCAGTATCGCGAAAATCAGGGCTGTTGTGCGCAAACGCCGTCGACGCCAGCCCGATGGAAAGCGCAGCCGACGCCAGCAACTTCAGAAAGGCTCTCATTGGTGAATCCCCGCACTCGGAAACGACCACTCGGATATGGACAAGGCCCGCGCCAAATTGTAGAAAGCAGCGAAAGCATAGGATTGATGCGGGTTCCGGTCCATACAGTGCTTCCTGTAATGCCGCAGTCGATACTTCCCTAGACTCCGGCGAAGTTGCACCGTGAGCATGGTTGACAGTGGACTCTCGAGGTTTCCGGCGGCCAGGTCGCACCGGCTGGGCCGCAGCGGGCCAGAAGAAACGCCCAGAGCAAGCCTTTGGCCGCTCTAGGCTTGCGAGCACCTCTGGAAATGTAAAAATATTGTCAAACCGCAAGAACCACGGGGTATTTCGGGGAAAATCATTGTAAGCTTCCCAGTGTCGCAGCTCTCTCGCGGCATTTCCGAAAGCTGGAAAGCCGGCCTCTGCGTACACGGCGTACAAGAAGGATGACTCCGATGGGCCACATTGCCATGCCACTGGACGCAACCAGAGCTACCGATCCGACTGCACTTCCTCGACCCGTGGGGCGAATCCTCGTCGTCGAGGATGATCCGGCCGTCCAAAAGGCCTTGAAACGCCTCTTTGAGACCGAAGGATTTACCGTCGAGGTCCGAGCCGATGGCAGATCAGCCCTGGAAAGTGTCCAATCCTCTGCCCCCTCTGCCATTGTTCTGGACTTGCGGTTGCCAAAACTCTCAGGTAGGGACCTCTGCAAGGAAGTCAAGGCGCAAACCCCCACGTTGCCGATTGTGGTCCTGAGCGCCGCCAGTGATGTTTCAGACAAGGTCCTGCTGCTTGAGTTGGGTGCCGATGACTACGTCACGAAACCTTTCAGCCCCCGTGAACTCCTGGCACGCGTACGCGCGGCTCTGCGTCACACGGTTCGCACCGCTGCGGTCAGTACTGTAACTTTCGATGGCATCTCGGTCGATTTCAAGAAGATGGAAGTCAAGCGCGATGGCAACCTGGTAGTTTTGACCGCCCAGGAATTCAAGACATTCCAATTTCTGGTGCAGAACGCGGAACGCGTCATCAGCCGGGATGAATTGCTGAACGAAGTGTGGGGATATCAAAACTACCCATCCACCCGCACCGTGGACAACCACATTCTCAAGCTTCGCCAGAAACTGGAAAAGGCCCCCTCCAGCCCTGTACATTTCCGCACGGTACACGGAATGGGATACAAGTTCGTTCGTTGATTCCCTTGAAATCCTCCCAGAAACCCGCAGTCAGCACTAACCGGACCCAGTCCACCAGTGCGCTGCTGCCCAGACTGCGCCTGCGCACGCGCTTTCTGCTCTCGATGCTTCTAATCACGGCAGGTCTCACCACCACCAGCCTGCTTCTGGTGCGGCGGAGCATCCAGCGATTGCTGGCGGACCTGCCCATCACGCGCGCCCTCATGACCAGCACCGATCCGGTGACCATCCAGGACGCCTCCGGAGACGTATGGCAGATCGCCGGCAGCGATCTCTTCGTTCTGGTTGATCGCAGCGGAAAGATGGTTGCTCTCCATACCAAGACTCCCGGATTCACCCGCGAAGCCGCCGAGAAATACTTCCAGCAGTCTCTTAGGGAGGACGATTCCAGCCACTGGTGGTTCGGCGCCCATCACCTGTATCAAGCCTTCGTGCAGCCCATTTACCGCGGCTCCAGAACCGAAGGTACGTTGCTCGGATTCCTGATCATCGGCCACGAGATCGATGACCGTTTGGCGCGCGAGGTGAGCAAAGTCGCGGCCAGCCAGGTGGCTTTCTCCTACGGAAATGAAGTTGTTGCCACAACTCTGACGCCGGCACAGATGCAAGGCAGCGGGGTCCGCGATCTGATTGCCGGGTCCGCGCAGGGCGAGCCGCACGATGTTGAGGTCGGCAAAGAACACTTCTTAGCGACTTCTCTCGAGTTGTCCGGCCAACAGACAACTCCGGTTCGCCTGAGTGTCCTTGGCTCCTACGACCAGGCCGCAGAGTTTCTGGACCAGCTGAATCGCCTGCTTCTGCTATTAGGACTCGCTGCAGTCCTCGTCGGCAGCGGATTGGTATTCTTTCTTTCTCACACCTTCACGCGGCCGCTGGGAAACCTGGTCGCCGGCGTCCGAGCTTTGGAACGCGGAGATTTTCACCATCCCGTCGATCCGCGTGGAGGCGATGAAGTCGCCGAACTTACTCATGCCTTCGACCGCATGCGGGCCAGCCTGCTCAAAAGCCAGCGTGACCTTCTCGAGTCGGAGCAGCTGGCAACGATAGGCCGGATGGCCAGCTCGATTTCTCATGATCTTCGCCACTCGCTGGCGGCGATCGTGGCCAATTCGGAGTTCCTGTGTGAGAGCCACCTGACCCCGGCGCAGCGCGAGGAGTTGTACCAGGAAGTGCAATCGGGCGCCAATCTAATGACCAACCTCATCGATTCCCTGCTCGAATTCGCCCGCACCCGGGAATCCCTGAACCCAACCTACGGCAGCGTTTGTGACACCGTGAAGCGAGCGGTGCAGGCCGTTCGTTTGCACCCGCGACATCATGGAACGTCAATTGAGGTTCACTGCAACAGCCTTTGCTCGGGATGGTTTGATCCTCACAAACTGGAGCGCGCCCTGTACAACCTGTTGCTGAACGCCTGCGAAGCCGCTCCCGCGCTCGGCGGGCAAGTTGAAGTGACGGTCGGCGAGAGCGCGGGCTCGGTTTCGATAGCCGTCTCTGACAACGGCCCCGGCGTGGCGGAGTCCATCCGCGACAAGCTGTTCCACCCCTTTGTGAGCCACGGCAAGCAAAACGGCACGGGCCTGGGACTGGCGGTAGTTCAGAAAATCGTTCAAGATCATGGTGGCGAGATTTTTCTCGAACGCACGCTCGACGGAAGAACGGTCTTCAGGATAGTGTTGCCAGGAGCTGTGCACGATTCCTCACGCAGCGCCACTCCACCTGTCGTGGATGTTCCGTCTCTCGTACCCGCGAAGCGCGCTGATGCCAGTGACAATTCGATTTCTCATCCGGACAGGTAGAGCAGAGGGGCGCCATCCCTTGTCTCGGCCAGTTCGGATCCAGTGCAGGAGGGGGTTGTGAAAAGCCTTGGGACTTCTGCGGTTCGCAGGACCGCGATCGCGGTCACTACTTTCATCCTGTGCGGCGGGTTCGCGCTCGCACAGGAAGCGACGTCAATCGCCTCAAATCCTGACCGCGACACCATGACCGCGGTGCGGAACTTGCAGGAGCAGGTCCTCCAGCTTCGAGCCCTGGTGGATGAGATGCGGACCGAGAATGCCCAATCCCGCGCCGAGATGCAGGAGTTGCGCCGGGATCTTCAGACCACGCGCACGCTGCTGGAGCGCGCTCCGGCATCTGGTCCAGCCGGGACTGCCGCCGGTTCTACTCCGTCTGCTCCATACGGGCTTGAATCGCGCTCCACCGCCCCGGCGATCGCCGCCCAACCTCCGAATCCCGCCGGGCAAGCTGCTCCTGGACTTGAGGACCGGGTCCAGCAGCTCGAAGAGTCGACATCCTTGCTGGGTTCGCGAATTGATGAGCAGTATCAGACGAAAGTGGAAACGGCCTCCAAGTACCGCGCCCGGCTTTCCGGCATTGTGCTCCTGAACGCCTTCCGCAACGTCGGAGCCACGAACAGCCTGGACTTCCCCGACTTTGCTCAGCCCGTTCCTCCCGGCTCTTCCCAAGCTAGTCTTGGGGCTACTATGCGACAGTCGGAAATTGGACTTGAAATCTTCGGACCCAACCTGGCTGGCGCAAAGACCTCGGCCAACGTCCAGTTCGACTTTGCCGGAGGATTTCCCGCGACCGGCAATGCAGTTAACTTCGGTATCGTTCGCCTGCAAACTGCCAGCTTGCGCTTCGATTGGGAACATACTTCCGTAGTCACGGGCCAGGACTCGTTGTTCCTTTCGCCGCTATCCCCCACCTCGTTTGCCTCCCTCTCTGTTCCTACATTTGGCTATGCTGGAAATCTGTGGGGCTGGACCCCGCAGATCCGCGTCGAACGTCGCTTAGCGCTTTCCGGCCAGCAAACCCTGACCGTGCAGGCAGGTGTTCTGGACAATCTTGACTGGGAGTTTCCCACCGATCCCTTCTACCGTTCCGCGCAAGCGGGCGAACAGTCGGGGCAGCCGGGCTTTGGCTTACACACGGGCTGGTCTCGTCCGGCGTATGACCACGTTCTCAGCTTCGGTGTCGCCGGCTACTACGGCCGCCAGGACTGGACTTGGGATCGCTATGTCGACGCCTGGGCCGGGATGGCGGATTGGCAGATACCAATTCTGCGCCGCCTGATTTTGTCCGGGGAGTTCTACCGCGGCCGTGGAATCGGAGGGTTCGGCGCCGGCGTGGGTCGTTCCGTCCTCTTCGGCGGTGATCCGGCTGTGGGTTCAACCCCAATACGCGGTCTAAATGTGGTTGGCGGATGGAGCCAGCTTAAACTTCAACTTACGTCCCGGCTGGAGCTGAACGGAGTCTTCGCTCAAGACAACTCCATTGCCGGCGACGTGCGGGGATTTGCCCTCGACAAGAACAACTACGGCACCATCCTGGGACGGAATCGCGGAATGCTCGGCAACTTTGTCTACCGCCCGAGGTCAGATCTCCTGTTTTCGGCGGAATTGAGACGCTTGCACAGCTTCCCCGTCTATAACAACAGCATCGTTTCGAACCAGGTGAATCTTGCTGTGGGAATACTTTTCTGAAATGCGTTGCTTCGTCCATTGCCGATTGCTGGTCTGTGCCGTTCTTCTCAGTTCAACGGTTGCGTTCGCGCAGGCTTCCCTAAGGGCGCGCGTCGAACTTACCAGGAACGGTCATCGCGCAAAAGATGTTTCCAATGCGGTGATCTGGCTCACTCCGATCGGCGGAAATTCCGAACCGCCGCAGCAGGAAGCCTCAAAGATTCCGCAGCTGGTGCAAAAAAACAAGAGTTTCCACCCTTCGCTTCTGGTGGTCCCCGTCGGAGGTAAGGTGGAATTTCCCAACCAGGATCCTATCTTTCACAATGTTTTCTCGCTGTTCGAGGGCAAGCGCTTCGATCTCGGACTGTACGAGAGCGGCACCACACGCTTCGTTCAGTTTGACAAGCCGGGCATTTCCTATATCTTCTGCAACATTCACGCCCAGATGAGTGCGGTAGTCATCGCCGTGAATACGCCTTACTACGGAATATCTGATACGAGAGGCGAGATCACCATCGCTCACGTCCCTCCCGGACGCTACGACCTACAGGTATTCCACACCGCCGTTGCGCCAGACGCTCTTCACGCCTTGAATCGAGAGATCACGATCACAGCGGGCGATACTTTCATGGGAACGTTCAGCCTGGCCGAATCCGATCTCGAACTTGCCCACAAGAACAAGTACGGCCACGACTATGATCGTCCCGAGCCTGAGAGTCCAGCCTACGCCCGCCCCTGATTTCTAACGCTCAGACCAGGTTACGGAAACTTCGGATTCAGGGCACGCCTTCAGTGGTTGCGGAAAACTCCGTTTTTGGGTGGCGCAGCGCCCTTCGGCTGCGCTCAGAGCCTGCCCTGAGCTTGCCGAAGGGGCAGGCTTTTCAGCACTGCGATAAGGCCCCTGCTTTCAATGGGGGGCTTCACAGGTTGCTGAAAACTTGATCCACTAATCTATTTTTGAAAGGGCGCGGCTTGAACAGGCTGCGGAAAAACTCTGGTTTTGATTTTGCTTTGAAAGGGCGCGGCTTTAAGCCGCGCCGTAAGTGCAGAATCAACCGCGGCTTCAGCCGCTGAGGTGACATCTCGTCTGCTAAGGAAGTTTTTCAGCAACCTGTTCAGCCCCGAGGTGCTTGCCAAACAACTGGCTCTTGCCCAATGGGATTCTTACTAGGAACCAACTGGAACTGCGGTTCGCGAATGGAGTTCGGTTGCGCGCCCCGAACTTGTTCCTTTGCTCTGTTGCAGGAGGCGGATCACCAGGAAAGGCAGAAAAACGGCGGAGACCAATCCCAGGTAGGTATGGGCGAGTATTTCCTCGTTGACGCGAGCTTGCAGATTCGGCAGATCTCCCGAGAGTGTGGGCGACGGCACCTTGAAGAAGAAAGCTGACTCCCATCACAACGATAATCGGCAGGGACCCTAAGCACGCAGCCGCGATAGGAGACATGGATGTAAAGGCATGCGTCGAGCGATAGCGTAAGTACCATTATTACCGGCATGAGATTGCCGTGCTGCCAGCTGTTTAGGATGATCCGCGGGAACGAAGCCGGGAAGAAGACGAGCAGCAGGCCAAATATCAAAGAGAGATAAGCTACTGTGCCGGCCGCATCCGCCAGCCGCACCGCCACTGTGCGGAGTTGTGCCTTAGCCAGAGCTGGAGCTGGAGCCGCGGCACTCGCAGGGCTGACAACTTTCCAAAACGGTCCAATAAGATTTCAATCACGGCAGCCATGTTGAATACTAGAAACACCAGTTTTCGGGAGTCTTGCCAAACTCTTTCGCGCTTGCAAGCCGTGCCGGTAGAGTGTCGGCAGTAGGACTCGATCCACACGGCCCCCGCCATGGTTCCACTCACGGCCAATAGGACTGAGCCGAGTGCTTTGGTCTGGACCATATATTGAGACTGTAGGAGATCCCAGATAACCGAGATAACGAGCACCAGGCCAACCAGCCCTAATTCTCCACGCTGGAAGAGTTGCTCGGGACGGGGCCGCAGGTCCTAGGCACAGCGCCCTCAACGTGAAAATGAAAACGAAAAAGGGCGTGCGCCTTGAGCGCACGCCCTTCTTCTCGCCTCTGCCTTTCACTTCGTTACGTCTAGCTGACGATCCTGCCGTGTCTGGACCGCCTTGATCCCAGCTGTTTAGCGATGACCGCCGGACGAATGGCCGCCGCTCCCACCACCACCCGATGGATGTCCACCGCCGCCACCGCTGTAGCCTCCACCGTGACTGCCACCACCGTAGCCTCCCGATGACCGCGGCTGCACAACCGGCTGCCTCATATCCAGCGGCGGACGCGACGAGCCCTGCCCGTATCCGCCTGAGTAGGGCGCGGGCCCACGCGACTCAGACGAACTGGGCGCGGTCCGATTCCAGTAACCGCCCCCGTTGTGGCTTGAAGGCATGTTCGAAGGCGCCCGGTTCGAAGGCGCGCTCGATTCGCTGCGAGAGGGAGGCGTGAAGGGCCGGTATCCACCGCCACTCACGCTCTCGCCCGACGGGCTCGAACCTGACCAGCTCGAACCTGAAGATCGGTTGATGCTGGCCGGTCCGCTGGGCCGCGTAGTGCTGCTGTTCGGTGGCGTGAACGGCCGGAAGCCGCCACGATTTCCATTCTCCGCAGACGGGGTCGTGCTCCGCTGCGTTTGCACGTTGGCCGGAGCCGACGAACGCGGGTTGCCGTTGTTTTGCCGATTGTTCGAGGAAGCGCTCGGCGGAGTAAACGGCCGGTATCCACCCCGGTTTCCGTTCTGCACCGTCGACGTCGGGTTGCCTGCGCTCCTCGTCGGCGGATTGTTCGTCCCCCGGCTGGGAGCGGGCGTACCCGCGCTCGGCCTTTGCATCGTGCCCGCAGCAGCCGTGCCCCGGTCTCCGGCGCCATTGGCCGCCACTCGGCCGCCGGCCTGTACCGGCGTCACATGGCTCTGTTGCATGGACTGCTGCAAGCGCGCCGCCTGCTGTTGGAACGGCACCGGACGAGGCGCCTTTGCAGTGCTGCCGAAGAAATGCTGTGGCCCGCCACTACGAATCGTAGACGGAGCCGCAGGACGCCCGCTGGCCGACAAACTCGCGCGAGTCGGCACCACCGGCAGGTTCCCGGTCATCATGCGCGCATTTCTTAATTGGCTGTGCGTAGCCGCGACTGCGGTTGCCCTTCCCGCCCCAAAGCGCTCCGCACTTACCGTCGAGAGGGCACGGCCCACACGCTGATCGTTGATGCGCGCGAGGTTCGAGTAGCGCAACCCGTTATGCAACGGCGCTATGCCGCCATGGAGGGTTGTGACCCGGTTAATATTGGTGATGTTGGTGATGTTGGTCACGTTGACCACGTTGAAGCGGTTGCCAAAGCCACCCCACCACGGGAAGAAGCGATCACACGGTCCGATGGGCAACCAGCCGAATCCACCCCATCCCCCGAAGCCCACTCCGAAACCCCAGCCACCGCCCCACCCGAAGAATGAAACATACGCCGGCGCCCACAGCGGACGATAGAAGCCTCCGCCCCATACCGGTCCGGGCCACCATGCCCATGAACTGCCGTACAGCATCCAGCGTCCGTAGTGATAAGGCGCCCAGCCCCAAGGCTCATAGCCTACCCACGTCCAACCATAGTAGGGCTCATACACCCAGTTGCCGTCACGATAGGGTACCCAGCCATCCGGTTCATTCGGGACCCACACATCGCCATAGTCGGATTCATGCTCCCAACGTCCATACGTGTCCAGATCCTCCGACCCCGTGTAGTAGCGGTTGGTGTGATGCCAGGACTTGGCACTGACGATGATGCGGTCGCGATCACTGTTCCAACGATCAAAATCGTCTCTGCGCGGCGCGTCTGAAATCTTGTACTGCGCGTCGCTCGCGGTGCCCCGCACCGTCGCCATCTCGCCACTCTTGATCTCAGTGCTGCCCTGCGGAGTGGAAATCTGCGCTTCGCCTTTGCGCACGATCACGATCGTGTCCCCGTCAGGCCGCACTTCAACGCGGAACACGCCATCACGATGCGACGGATGCACCGACACATTCGGAGTGTCGATCTCAGGCTCAGCATCCCCGTTGTTAAAGACGGTATAGTTCGCGATGCCCTGCGAGAGCTGAATCTGAATATTGCGTTTCGTGAGGTTCACAATATTCGCCTGCGAGTTGTTTCCCAGGCGAAGAATATTGGCGAAATCGAGCTGCAATTCGGCGCGCGCGTTGTCCGCCGTCGAAACTTTGTCACCGCTGACAACGGGAGCATTCAACGCCGCCGCCGACCAGTCGCCGGAGTCTCCGCGCTGCGTCGACACATCCCCGTGAATCATGCTGATTCGAGCTACGCCTTGATCGGTCTGCGCCGGGCCCTCGCCGGACGGGGTGCTGGTATCGGGCTGAGCTTCCACCTGAGGTTGTCCGGTCTCCATGGGCGCATTCGGCTGGTCCGCGGGGCCCGGACCTTCCTCTGTCGTTTGCGCCGCGCTGAGACTGAAAAGACCCGCCACCGCCAAAGCTAAGACTGCCAAACTTGCTATGAATCTGTTTTTCATAACCCACCCCTTCCGACCGCCTCGGATTTCAGAGGATTCCCCACCCGGGTTATGGCAACTGCCATGCCAAAGGCGGGGCTTAAGAAGAACGTTAACTCGTGTATTTTCAGTCGGAAGGTCGGCCGTTTCTCACAGGGGGAGGTGGTCAGCCGAAGGTTTTGGCCGACCTCAGCCAGAGGTGGTGGTTTTCAGCCACTTTGGCGACTCCTGGCCGCTCTTGGCTAAGTCATTGATTCTGCGTGCAGCCTTTTCGGAGCGAATTTTCACCCTGGAGACTCGGCTGGGATGCCTCACATTTGCGTCTTAGAAGTCGATGGCACGCCTTCAGGCAGTGCATGGACCCAACAGCCATCCGTTTCAACTTTGCGTTCAGAAT
>WNFD01003195.1_pt1 | contig 16871 bp, 14 predicted proteins | sample 5400491 | NCBI WGS metagenome assembly WNFD01 (sample SAMN13153343, study PRJNA577476) | soil metagenome | isolation source: 120 cm saprolite under Douglas fir tree site 2 hole 2 replicate 2 | place: USA:California | collected 2015-04-18 | reverse complement strand
AGCGCCGTATGGGTTGATTGGCGCTATGGGTACGGAAGCTGGCTTCTCCGCTGCGCGCTCGCTTTGCGAACTGCTTCGGTCGAAATGACGATTTGGTGGTGAGGGATGGGAAAGCGGATCGCGCTTTCGCGCGATGGCCTACCTTAGCGACGATGAAGCTGTCGCGAAGATGGGGCACCCGAATTTAGATGTGGGCCACCCAGACCAAATGAATACCTTCAAGCGAGGGTTCTCGGCTTGTATGGATGCGCGCGGATATTCGGTCAAATAGATCAGGGCGGGAGACGGCTCGCTGACGCCAATGGCCCATCTTCGCGGGAGACTGCGGAAGATGGGCCGTTGCTGGTTGATGCTGTGCTAAACGGTTTGGGTGAGGGCCAGGTCGTCGTCTTCGGGGCCTTGCAGCTTCAGCTTGTCCTGGATACCGGTCCAGACGCTGTCGCCGGCGGACCAGGGCGGCGCAGTCGGGGTTGTTCTTGAGGAAGGTCTGGAGGCGGGGGTCGGTGCTGACGTGGCCGTCGCCGTTGGCGAAGAAGTCGGGCAGATATTTTTCAAAGTCCGCAGGGGTCATGGTGTCGAAGTCGGGAAGCCTGGGGTCAGTCATACTGCCACCTCGTTGAAGCTGGCTGGCTGGGCAGACTGTTCCGGTTGGCGGAGGAGTTCGCGGAGCTTGAGGCGGGCCTTGTGAAGCTGGGATTTGCTGTTGCCGGTGGAGCATTCGAGCATGGTGGCGATTTCATTGTGCTCGAAGCCCTCGACGTCGTGGAGGACGAAGACCATGCGGTAGCCGGGAGGAAGCGAGGCCACGGCGCGCTCGAGGGCGACACGGTCGACCGAACCGGTGAGCTGGAGGTCGCGGCCGCCGAAGTCGCGCTTGGGTGCGTCGTCTTCCGATGGGTTGATGGTCTCTTCGAGGGAGACGAGATTAAGGCCTTTTTTGCGCAGATGCATCAGGACTAAATTTACCGTAAGTCTATGGAGCCATGTGGAAAAGGCGGACTCTCCACGGAAGCTGCCGATCTTGCGGAAGAGGTGGAGGAAGGCCTCCTGGGTCATGTCTTCGGCTTCGGAGACGTTGCCGAGCATGCGGAGGCAGAGGGTGTAGACACGGCGTTTGTGGAGGGAATAGAGCTTGGAGAATGCCTCGGCATCTCCGTTCTTGGCTGCTTCGATTGCTTCTGCTTCGCCGACGATGGGCGGGTTGCGCTTGTAGACGCCGGGAACGGGTGTGTTTTGGGTCATTTGTAGGCCTTGGACGTCCATAAGCTAGACTCCGGAAAAAGTCGATGGTTCACCGTTAAGTTTCGCCTGCTTTAAAGCCTACCGCAAACGGTTGTTGGAAGTTGTTGCTCGTACGTTTGAGTTGTTATGGGCGGGAAAGGTTGTGTTGGGGGATGTCCTTTTGGGTGTTGAAGATGGGTGGGTACGGAGAGTTCTTTGGATGACAGGAAAAAATAGGCAACCGCAACGGCGCTTTGGTTGGGGCACAGTCCTGATCGAAAAGCGGAGTTCTCCGCTGCGCCTCTCACGATGAGACTGTGAGATGCTTCGGTCGAAATGACGTCTCTTTGGATGCGGTTGCAAACGGCGGGCTGGGAGTGCGGCGGGTCAGGAGCCGATGAAGCGGGCGTAGAGGGTGCGGGCGAGGGTGATGTCGGTTGTGCCCTGGATGATGGCTCGGCCGTCGGCGAAGAGGGTGAGGGTGTGGGGTGGGTGCTCGAAGCGGAGGAGGAGGTTGTTATAGCGGACGGCGCCGTGGGGGCTGAGGCGGTCACGCATGGCGGGGAAGTCGACGGGGCGGTGATGCTCGTGGATCTGGACGGAGTTGCGGCCGCAGAGGGTGATGTGAGGGCGGCCTTCTCCGGCGAGATGGGTGAAGATGCGCTGACCGCAGACGGTGCAGGCTGGGTTGGGGGTGCTGGTGTTGATCTCGCTTCGCTCGTTTGTCCAGAGGTCATAGGAGAAGAGGGTGCGGCGCATGAGGTGGGGCTGGTTGGTGAGGAGCTTGAGGGCTTCGGTGGCCTGGAGGGAGGCGGCTAGGTTGACGGCGGTGGAGAGGATGCCGGCGGTGTCGCAGGTTTCGACGGGGCCGGTGGGGGGCTTGGGGAAGATGCAGGAAAGGCAGGCGGTAGGGAGTAGGGAGTAGGGAGTAGACGGCGAGTCGGCGGCTGGTTTGGGGAGGATGTTCATTGTTACGGCGTAGGCGCCTATGGCTGCGGCGTAGATCCAGGGCTTGGATTGCTGGACGGCGTAGTCGTTGATAAGGTAGCGGGTTTCGAAGTTGTCGGTGGCGTCCAAAACCAGATCGACTGGGATGAGGTGGGCGGGGGCCAGGAGTTCGTGGATGTTGGCGGGGACGAGGTCGGCGATGTGGGGGTGGACGGTGATGGTGGAGTTGAAGAGGGCGATTTTGCGGCGGGCGGCTTCGGCCTTGGGGAGGGAGTCGCGGGCGTCGGCCTCGTCGAAGAGGACCTGGCGCTGGAGGTTGGAGGGTTCGACGAAGTCGCGGTCGATGAGGGTGAGGGTGCCGACACCGGCGCGGGCGAGGAGCGAGGCGGTGGCGGCTCCGGTGGCTCCTACGCCGACGATGGCGACGTGGGCGGAGCGAAGCAACTGCTGACCGGCGGCTGCGATGCCGGGGAAGAGGACCTGGCGGGAGTAGCGGTCGTGATCGGTGATGGGAGAGGGGGGCGGGATGGCTGAAGAACCCACGTCCGAAAGTCCGGACCCTTCGACAGGCTCAGGGCAGGCTGTGGGGCACCCGGTGGGGTTGCTGATCTGGATGCTGGCTGGTGGCTCCTGCACAGACGCGGGGAGGGGTGGGATGGGATGCTTTGACATGATGGGACCGCCGCCAAAAGAGGCCGCTCTTTCGTAGTATAGGGAAGGATGCATGCGCAGGGAACGGGCCGACACGCCAAAGGCTTTCGGCATCCAAGGGGACAAAAGAGCCTGCAGCAGGCGGCCAGGCTTTGGATGCGGGCGTTTGCGCGTCTGACATCGTTAAGATTTTGCTGGGCTTCTCACTAAGAATAGTTCTCAATCAGAACAGGATGACGGGTGGTTTTTTTTGGGTCAGATGCAACGAGGTCGCGCGCGAGGAGTACGAGGGGTAAGGTGCGGGCGTGCCGCGGCGGCTGTGTGGATTGGATTGTTGATGGTGGGGACGGCTGGGGCGCAGCAGGTGCCGGCGGCTTCACCTGCGAGTACTCCGCCGCCTGCGCGTACTCCGCCTGTGGTGGGGAGTGGAGCGAATGCGGCCACTCCAGCGCAGGGGCAACAGAGTCCGGCGGCTAAGACTGGCGAAACGCAGACTGCGCCGGATGCGGCGGGACTGACGACAACGGTCTGGGAGTGGAAGGGGCTGCGTGTCGACAAGATTCTGTTTGAAGGTGTGACATTCGATGCGGCGGATACGCTGCCGAAGGAGTTACCGCAGAAGGAGGGGACGCCGCTCGATCCACAACAGCTTCGGGCGAGCGTGCGGCGGTTGTTTGTCAGCGGACGCTACAGGGATATCTCGGTTCGCGGAGTGCGGCAGGGGGATGCGGTCACACTGATCTTTACCGGGGTGCCGCGGTATTACGTGGGGCGGGTGACGATCGATGGAGTGAAGAACGACCGGCTGGCGTCGCTGCTGCAGTTTGCGACGAAGCTTTCGCCGGGGACCGCGTTCAACGAATCGCAGATTGCAGCCGGGGCGGAAGGGGTCAAGGAGATGCTGCAGCAGCAGGGATACTATGAGTCCGTCATGTCGGCCGACTCGCAGATCGATGCCGCGGGCAACCAGGTAAATGTAACGTATACGGTTGCAATTGGGCCGCAGGCGCGGGTGGGACAGGTGACGCTGGAGGGCGCAGATGCCGGCTTGACGCTGGAGGAGTTTCGCAAGAAGGGAAAGCTGAAGCAAGGCAGCAGGGTGACGCGGGACACGACGAGCAATGCGCTGGAAAGGCTGCGAAAGCTGTACCAGAAGAAAGATCGCCTGGAGGCGACGGTGTCGCTGCAGAAGCAGACGTACGACAAGCCGCGCAAGCAGTTGGATTACCGGTTCCAGGCGAACCAGGGCCCGGAGGTGAAGGTGGCGGTGGAGGGCGCGAAGATTTCGAAGAGCCGCCTGCACATGCTGGTTCCGATCTTCGAAGAAGGGACGATCGACAACGACCTGCTGAACGAAGGAGTCTTTAATATTCGGGACTTCGAGCAGCAACAGGGATACTTCGATGCGACGGTTGATGTGAAGGTGATTGGGGAAGATACTCCTGCGGAGAACGTGGTGTTCACGGTGGACCGCGGAGTGAAGCATCGGGTAGTGTCAGTGGACCTGAAGGGCAATAAATACTTCACGGACGATCTGCTGCAGGAGCGGATGCGGGTGCAGAAGGGGAACCTATACCAGAGGAGCGGACGGTATAGCCCTGCACTGGTGTCGGGTGATGTATCGGCGATCAAGGCGCTGTATCGCGCCAATGGATTCGATCAGGCAACGGTGACGACGGATGTGAAGGATCTCTCCACGTCGCCGGAAGGAAAGCCGCTGAAGGTGGGGGAGATCGCGGTGACCTACACGATCGTCGAAGGGCCGCAGCAGAAGTTTGGCGCGGTGGCGTTGAACGGAGTGGACGCGAGCCGGATGAAGGAGGTAAGGGCATTGATGAATTCGCAGCCGGGGCAGCCGTTTTCGCTGGTGACGCTTTCGGGCGACCGGGATACGGTGCTCGAGTACTACCTGAGCCACGGCTTCGACCTGGCGAAGGTGGATCTCCGGCAGGAGAAGGATGATGCGGGCTCGGATACGACGGATGTGGCGCTGAATGTGACGGAGGGGCAGCAGGTGTTCATCGACCGGGTGCTGCTGTCGGGTGCGGAGAAGACCAGGCCGAAGGTGGTGCAGTCGCAGGTGCTGGTGCATGCGGGCGATCCGCTGGACCAGACGGCGTTGCTGCAGACGCAACGGAACCTGTACAACATTGCGCTGTTCAACGAAGTGAACGCGGCGGTGCAGAACCCGCAGGGGAACGCTCCGGAGAAGAACGTGCTGCTGCAGTTGTCGGAGGCGAAGCGGTGGAACGTGACGTATGGGTTCGGCTTCGAGGCGCAGACGGGAACGCCGCAATCCGGCATGATCTCGGAGGCATCGTGCATCCAGTTGCACCTTAACCCGTGCAACCAGCTTACGCAGGAAGGGAAGACGGGAGTGAGCCCCCGGATCTCGCTGGACGTGTCGCGGATCAACCTGTGGGGGACACAGGACTCGTTGACGCTGCATTCGTCGTATGGATTGCTGGAGCAGGTAGCGATTCTGACGCTGCAGAACCCGCACTTGTATGGAGCCAAGAATTTTTCCGCGGCGATCTCCGGCGGGTACTCGAACATTCAGGACATTACGACGTTTACGGCATCGACGCTGCAGGGAGATTTTCGCATTACGCAGAAGTGGCGGCTGCGAGACACGTTTATCTACGACTTTCTGTACCGACGGGTGGCGGTTAACAACGTGCAAGTTTCGGCGGACTTGATTCCACTGCAGTCGCAGCCGGTGCGTGTAGGCGGTCCTGGGGTGACCTGGCTTCACGACACGCGGTCGCCGGGCCCGCTGGATGCGGTGAAGGGCCAATACTCGACGGTGCAGACGTTTCTGGCGTCATCGAAGTTCGGTTCGCAGGCAGACTTCTGGAAGATCGATGGAACGAATGCTACGTACTACCGGTTCGGCAAGCAGAAGTATGTGATTGCACGGAGTACGCGGATTGGATATGAACAGTCGTCGGGGGCGAACCCGAATGTAGGAAACGCTGCCTGCGCCAATCCGGATCCACAGGGGAACGATCTGTTGAACACGAACGCAAGTTGCGTCGCGATTCCGTTGCCGGAGCGGTTGTATGCCGGCGGCGCCAACTCGCTTCGTGGGTTTCCCATCAATGGAGCCGGGCCGAGGGACCTGCAGACGGGGTATCCGGTGGGCGGGACGGCTGCGTTTGTGAATACGTTTGAGTTTCGGATGCCGCCACCGACGCTGCCGATGGTGGGCACCAGCTTGAACTTCGTTCTCTTTCACGATATGGGCAATGTGTTTCAGCTGGCGTCGCAGATGTTTCCGAGCTTTCTGCGCTTCAACCAGCCAAACCGGGAGACTTGCAGCAATGTGTCGGGGAGCATTGGGACCTGCAATTTCAATTATTTTTCCCATGACGTGGGGGTGGGGGCGCGTTACAAGACGCCGGTGGGGCCGATTCGCCTGGACTTCAGCTATAACTTGAATCCGCCGGTGTATCCGGTGATTTATGACTTCAACAACAACCCTCCGCATGAGGGTCATGCAGGGCATTTCAATTTCTTCTTCAGTATTGGAGAGAGCTTCTAATGCATTCTTACGGAGAATGTGATGAAAAGCTGGAACGCAAAGGACGCAGAGGAAGACGCAAAGGACGCTATGGAAACCATTACACCCAGGGTGAGAATGCTCTAGTGAATTTGATGGCACAGACAACGGCAGGGCGGTGGCTGATGGGCGCGGTTGCGTTCGTGGCGATACCTGTCGCGATGCCTGTGCTGATGGCGGGACGGCTGTGGGCTGGGCAAACTGCGGCTCCCCAGACAGCGCCGCCTCCTCAGGCCAGTGCTGCTGTTGCGAACGCGGGCCCGGAGCTGGGGGTGGTGCTGGATCGCCTGATTGCGGTGGTGAATGGGGACGTGATTCTGGAGAGCGATGTGGACGAGGAGCGACGGTTTGAAGAGGTTCAGCCCTACCGCTCGGGCCCTACGTTCACACGGGACAGGATCATCGAAAGGCTGATAGATCGGGCGCTGATTCTGCAGCAGGCGGCGCTGGAGCCCGAGGATGCCGTTCCGGCCAGGGACCTGGATGCTCAGATAGTGACGCTGCGGAAGGATATACCGGCGTGCAAGCAATATCACTGCGAGACGGATGCGGGTTGGAAGAAATATCTGGGCGACCACGGTTTTACCGAGCAGGAGTTCAGTGCGCGGTGGAAGCAGCGGATGGAGCTGCTGAAGTTTATTGAGGTGCGATTTCGGAACGGGATTAATATCAAGGATTCCGAGATCAAGGCGTACTACGAGAAGACCATGCTGCCGGAGTATGCGAAGCGGAATGTGACGCCGCCGAAGCTGGAGACGATTCAGGCACGGATTGAAGAGGTGTTGTTGCAGCAGGAGGTTGGGGCGCTCCTGCGAGATTGGCTGAAGTCGCTGCGGGCGCAGGGAAGCGTGGTAATCATTACGCCGGGTGAGGTGACTCCGTGAGCGATCTGGAAAAGAAATTGACGGAGAAGAAGGAACTTCTCAAGGAGAAGGTTGGCGGGGAGATCGCGAAGGTGAAGCGTTCGCTGGCGACTCGGATGGGGCGAGCGGTGGCGTGGACTGTGATTGGGTTTGTTGTCCTGTTGATGGTGTTGTTTGGGACGTTTGCGTGGTACTCGACGACGGATGACTTCAGCCGCCGGGTGGGCAGGGAGGTTGTTAAGGTTCTGGAGGATGCGACGGGCGGGCGAGTGGAGCTGGGGAGGATTCGTTTCGATCTGCGGCACCTTGCGATCGAGGCGGATGGGCTGGTGATTCATGGGTTGGAGGGGCCGGGCGAGGCACCGTATCTGGCGGTGGACAAGATTGAGCTTCGATTGAAGCTCTTGAACCTCCTTTCGTACACGGCGGGGGCGGGAGTTGAGTCGCATGTCCGGCTGAGTTATCTGGGCGTAGTCCATCCGCAGTTCCATTTGATCGTGGATAAGGATGGGAAGACGAATCAGCCGGAGCCGAAGCATCCGAACCCCAGCAAGACGCCGCTGACGGACACGCTGCTGGACCTGAAGGCGGAGGAGGTGTTGGTGACGAACGGCGTTGCGCTGTTGAACAATCGCGCGATTCCGTTCGAGCTGGCGGCGCGGGACCTGGGCACCGAGGTGCACTACATCGCTGCGACGGACCGCTACGGAATGACCGTGGACCTGAAGGATCTGCGGACGAAGATTTCGAAGCAGGTCGAGGCGCAGTCAGCGTTGCATCTGGCGGGGGAGCTGGGACGGGATGCGGCCGAGTTGCAGCGTTTTGAGTTCACCAGCGGGAAGAGCTCGAAGCTGGAGGCGACTGCGAGTCTCAAGCACTATGAAAACCCGGAGTGGCAGGCGAAGGTGAAGGGTTCGCTCGAGTTGAAGCAGCTTTCGGTGCTGGCCGATGTCGATGGGTTGAATGCAGGGACGGTCAATTTGGATTTGAAAGGCCATAACTGCCTGACGCCGCCGGCAGTGGCGCAGAAGCATCCTCCGTTCTGGCAACGAAGTCATCCGAAGGAGACGGCGAAGCCGCCACGTCCACTGCCGCCGGATCCTGACTGCGTGCAGGGATATCTGCTGGTGGGGACGGCGAAGATTTATAAAGCGGGCTACAAGAACGAATATGTGCGGCTGCACGATGTGGACGGTAGCGCCACGCTGCATGTGACGCCGACGGAGCTTTTGCTGACGGCGCTGACGGGTTATCTGCCGGGCGGAGGGAGCGCGTCTGGAGAGCTGCGGATTGCGAACTGGCTGGGTGAGGTGCCGTCGAAGGATGTTGCTGCGAGTTCACCGACGACGAAGGCCGCGGTGACGACGACCAATACGACGGCGAAGGCGGTTGGTGCGAAGGCTCCTATTACGAATACAAAAGTGCCACCGGTGCAGACGGCGCGTGCTTATTTGACCGCGACGCTGGCGAAGATTCCACTGCGAACGGTAATGGATGTGACCGCGCCCGAGCACTATGGCGATCTGGGGTTCGACACGGCGGTAAGCGGGCCGGTGAAGGTGGAGTGGGGCGGGCCGGCGAAGAATATCGCCGATACGGTGGAGGTGGATGGAAATTTGACGTTTGCGCCGACGGGTGTGAAGAGGCCGGGCGCGCTGAACGATGTTCCGGTGACGGGGCAGACGCTGGCGCACTATTCGGGGAAGAATGAGACAGTTCTGATTCAGAAGATTACGCTGCAGATGCCGCAGACGAACTTTGAGGCGTCGGGCGTGCTGGGGGTGAACGAGGGCGACCGGCTGACGGAACTGCGGGTTGACCTGACGGTGCGGGACTTGGGGGAGTACAACCAACTGCTGACGACGCTGGATCTGGAAGGCAATGGAAAGAAGGGAACGGCGGCGATTCCGGTGAAGCTGCATGGCGCGTTGCAGTTCAATGGGACGGCGAAGGGAAAGATCGCGGACCTGGATGTGAAGGGACACATGCAGGCGACGAATGCGGAGTTTGCGCTGGGAACGACGGACGTGCTGCTCGATTCGGTGGTGACTGATGCGGAGTACTCGCCGAACTCGGGTGTGGTTGTGGCTAGTTCGACCATCAAGCGTGGGACGGCGGTGCTGAATGTTGAAGGGAAGATCGTACCGCGGAAGGTGGTGTCGCGTCGCGGGGCGGCGACGTATGTGTGGGATGACGGGATGGCGCTGGATGCGAAGGCGCAACTGGCCAACGCGCAGGTGGTGGATGTGCTCCAGATTGCCGGACAGCAGGGGAAGGTTCCGCTGACGGGAACGATGACGTTGAATGGCCACGCAGCGGGGATTCTGAAGAGCTTGAGTGGCGGGGGGCGTGTCGCGCTGGCAAACGGCGTGGCTTATGGCGAGCCGTATGAGTCCGCGGTGGCGGAGTTGACGGTGCAGGGGAAGGGAATTGAGGCGAGCAACGTTGTGTTGAAGGCGAATGGGATGCAGATCGCCGGCAATGGCGGATATGACATGGGGAACGAACATCTTCATGCGCATGTGGAGGGACACGATATTTTGCTGTCGAAGTTTGTGACGGTGCAGCATGCGAAGACGGACGTGGATGGCGTCGTTAGCGTCGTCGCAGATGCGAATGGAACGATGACGCAGCCGGGACTGAAGGCGAATTTGAAAGTTACCGCAATGACCTTCCGGGGACAGGGTATCGGCGAGGCGGCGATTGAAGCACACAGTAATGGAGAGACGGTGTACGTCACGGCGAACTCGACGCTGGTGGGTGCGAAGGTGGATGCGACGGGACAGGCGCGGCTTACGGGCGACTACCAGGCGCAGGCGAAGCTGACGATGGCGGGGCTCGATATCGGCAGGCCGATGGCGATGTTTGGGCCGGGGAATATGAAGGCGCAGTCGATGATCAACGGTGTCGTGACAGTGAATGGACCGCTGAAGACACCGAAGGCGCTGCGCGGAGAGGCGGAGTTCAGCCAGGTTGATGTGAAGCTGCAAGGGGTTGAGTTGAAGGCGGCCGAGTCGCTGCGAGTGGGCTTGCGTGATGGCGTGGCTACGCTGGAGCAGGTCCACATTACCGGACAGGACACGGATATGCGGGCGAGCGGGACGGCGCAGTTGTTTGGGGCGACGGATCCGAAGGGCGGCAAGCTGGATGTGAAGGCGACCGGAAATGTGAGCATGGCGCTGCTGCACACGTTTGATACGGATATTATTTCGACCGGCAAAGTGGAGTTTACTGTGGCCGCGGGTGGGCTGGTGGCGAATCCAGAGCTGACGGGCAAGGTGCAGTTCGACAAGGTGAACGTCGCGATGGAGGGAGTTCCGAACGGGTTGAGCAATATGAATGGGACTCTGGTGTTCAACGGCGATCGGCTGCAGGTGGAGAGCCTGACGGCGACGACGGGTGGCGGCACGCTCAAGATCGGCGGCTCGATTCGTTACAAGAACGGGATGTATGCGGACCTTACTGCGACGGGCGATGTGGTGCGGGTGCGGTTGTACGGGTTGAGCGCGACGGCGAACGCGAATCTGAAGCTGCAGGGCGGAACGGAGAGTGCGACGCTGAGCGGGACGATCCTGATGACGCGGTTTGGGATTGGCCAGGATGTTGACTTTGCGGCGTTCGGGTCACCGGGTAGCGTGAGTGCGCCGCCTGATCCGAACTCTCCGGCAAACAAGATCCGGTTGGATGTGCATGTGACGAGTGCTCCGCAACTGGATTTTCAGAACTCGTATGCGAAGCTGGCGGGGACGGTGGACCTGACGATTCGAGGGACGGCGGCGGTGCCGTCGGTGCTGGGGCGGATCGAGATCAACGAGGGCAGCGCGACGTTCGCGGGACAGAAATATCAACTGCAGCGGGGAGAGGTTTACTTTACGAACCCGGTGCGGATCGACCCGATCATCGATCTGGATGCGACGGCGCAGGTGGAGAACTACGACATTACGGTGGGGCTGCATGGGACGGCGACCAATCTGAAACCGACGTACCGGTCGGAGCCGCCGCTGAGTGAGACGGACGTGTTTGCGCTGCTGGCGCTGGGGCGGACGCAGGAGGAGGCGCAGCTTTACCAGGAGCGGCAGGTGCAGCAAGGCACCGATCCGACGACGAGCGCGCTTCTGGGCGGGGCGCTGAATGCTACGGTGAGCAACCGGGTGGAGAAACTGTTTGGCGTGGGCAGCGTGAAGATCGATCCCGCGTTTGTGGGAACGCTGGGGCAATCGTCAGCGAGGATCACGGTGCAGCAGCAGATTTCGCGGCAGGTCACGGCGACGTATGCGACGAACGTAAATACTTCGGCGCAGCAGTTGATCCAGGTGCAATACGACTTGAATCACGATAATTCGATTGTGGTGACGCGCGATGAGTCGGGTGTCTTCAGCATTGTTTATAAGCTGCGAAAGCGATACCGGTAGACCGCTGCGAATGCTGAAAGCTGCATCCTATTTTTTGGGATTGGTGACGAACCGACGGCGCAGAAACGACGACTTCAGGAGGAAGGATGAACTGGATGACGAGGATGAGACGTGTGGGTTTGCTGGGCCTGGCCGGGGTGCTGCTGTTCGCGGGACCGGCAAGGGCGACAGCGCAGGGTGGGTCGAACGGGGCGCAAAACGGGGCGCAAAACGATGCGCAAATTCAGGCGGACGTGATGAAGGCGCTGGAGAACAAAAGATTCAAAGATGTTAAGGCTTCGGTACAGAACGGGGTGGTGACCTTGACGGGTACTGTAGATGTTTACAGCGCGAAACTGGATGCAGATGACCGAGCGCATCATCGCAGGAATGTGAAGGGCGTGGAGAATCAGATTGAAGTTGCGGGGCCGACGATCGATGATACGACGCTGCGAAATAAACTGGCGGAGAAGCTGGCCTATGACCGGGTAGGCTATGGGACGACAGCGTTCAATGCGTTTACGATCGGCGTGCAGAACGGTGTCGTGACGCTGGGTGGAACGGCGTATGGCCCCTCGGATAAGGACTCGGCAGTCAGCATGGTGGAGAACTATCCCGGGGTGAAGGACGTGGTCGACAATATTGAGGTGGCTCCGGTGTCTCCGATGGATGACCGGATCCGGCTGGCCGAGGCACGGGCGATCTATGGATATCCGCAACTGAATAAGTATGCGATCGATCCTGCGAAGCCGATCCGGATTACCGTGGTGAATGGAAATGTGACGCTTTCCGGCGTCGTGGATACGCAGGCGGACAAGGACGTCGCCAATATACGAGCGAATGGTGTTCCCGGCGTCTTCAAGGTGGTGAATAAACTGGAGGTGGTTGGTGAAGCGGCGGAGAAGTCTGAGAAGGACAAGCCTGAGAAATAGATGGGGGTTTCTTGCATTTGGGCCGCGCCGGCGATGTTGGCGCGGCCCAAACTCTTTTACGATAGAAGGATGACATCGTTGTGGAGAAGTACGGTTGTAACGCTTGAGATGATCAAGTGGGAGCACTCGGTGTTTGCGCTGCCGTTTGCGTTGACGGGAGCGGTGCTCGCCGCAGGCGGCTGGCCAACGCTGCGTGTGCTGGGCTGGATCGTGATCTGCATGGTGGCAGCGCGGTCGGCGGCAATGGCGTTCAATCGCCTGGTGGACGCGCGGCTGGATGCGGCGAATCCGCGGACGGCGATGCGGGCACTGCCGGCGGGAACGCTGAGGGGTGGGTTTGTCGGTGGCTTTGTTGCGGTGTCGGTGATGGTGTTTGTGCTGGGTGCGGCGATGCTGAACCGGCTGACGCTGGAGCTGGCTCCGCTGGCGCTGGGAGTGGTGCTGGTTTATAGCTACACGAAGCGGGTTACGCGGTGGTCGCACGTGGTGCTGGGGTTGGCGTTGGGGATTGCGCCGACGGCTGCGTGGATTGCGGTGCGGGGATCGCTTGATTGGCGGATTGTGGTGCTGACGGGCGCGGTGCTGCTTTGGGTTGGCGGATTCGATGTGCTTTATGCGTGCCAGGACTTTGAACACGACCGCATGGTGGGGTTGAACAGCGTGCCGCAGGCATTCGGGCTGGTGCCTGCGTTCTGGATCGCTCGGGCGATGCATGTAGGGATGTTGCTGATGCTCTGCTGGCTGGTGGTCCTGTTTGGATTGGGGAAGGTGGCGATGCTGGGGGTCGCGGTAGTGGCGATTCTGCTGCTGTATGAGCACTCGATTATCTCGCCGAAAGATCTGCGGCGCATGAATGCGGCGTTCTTTACGTTGAACGGCGTCATCTCGGTTGTGTTCTTTGTCTTTATTGCGTTGGATGTTTTGATGCAACGATAGAAAGCCCGCCGAGTGGCGGGCCTACAGTGGCTGGCATGGCTTGTGCGGGTTAGCCGCGGTGCTCGCGCTTCATGTTGTCCAGCTTTTCGTTGACTTTATTCTTGATGTTCTGGGCAGTTGTTGTGACTTTGTCGCGGACGATGTGCGCTGCGTTCTCGGCACGATGTTTCAGGTCTTCTCCCTTCGCGCTCGCTTTGGATCGATTGTCCTCACGCACTGCGTCTGCAGTATCTTTTGCTTTACCCCAGGTTTCTTTTGCGGCGCCTTTAATCTGTTCCGCGGCGCCGGCATTGGCTAACTTCTGGCTACCGACGGCTTCTCCAACGGCCTGCTTGATCTTGCCTGCTACCTGGTCGAACTTTCCTTCGACTTTTTCGGTGTTCATAACATGACTCCTTGGTGCTGCGGGGGAGGGCCACTGTTATCGCTTATCTAGTGCTCATCTACGATTCAGAGATTCAGAGATTCAGACGAATTCAGACGACTCGTCTGCCGGACATGAGATTGAAGATGAGCACGATGATGGCGAGAACCAGAAGGATATGAATCCACCCTCCCAGGGTGTAGCTGCTGACGAGTCCCAGGACCCAGAGGATGAAGAGAATAATTGTAATTGTCCAAAGCATGTTTGCTCTCCTAGACGATTGCCGGCTTTAGCGTCCCCGGTTCGCAGTGATGTGCAGTACAGCCCCGTACAGGTGATAAGTTGCCGGACACGCGAGGCAGGTTGCCAGTGAGAATAAAATAGGAAGCAATTGTCGGCGCAGAAGCGAGGTATTGGATTGAGGGTGGCGATTCAAGGAGAGTTAGGCTCAAACAGCCATATGGCGACGGTTGCGATGCTAGGCAACCAGGGTGACGTCGAGATCATCGCGTGCAGTGTGTCGGCCCAGGTGCTGGCGAAGGTGGTTGCGGGTGAGGTCGACGGCGCTGTGCTGCCGATTGAGAACAGCCTGCATGGATCGGTTGTTGAGCACTACGATCTGCTGCTCGAGTTGCCGGTGCGGATTGAGCGAGAGAGTCTGCTGAGGATCCGGCACAACGTGATTGCGATGCCGGGGGTGAAGCTGGCGGAGGTGCGGAAGGTGATGTCGCATCCGGTGGCGCTGTCGCAGTGCCGGCGGTTTCTGGCGGCACATCCGGAGATCGAGGTTGTGCCCTTCTACGACACGGCCGGGAGCGTGAAGCATCTCATGGATGCTGGTTTGCGGGAGGTGGCGGGGATCGCTCCCGAGCTTGCGGCACGGGAGTATGGGGCGGAGGTGCTGGTGCCTGGCGTAGAGGACCATGCGGAGAACTACACGCGGTTTCACCTGTTGCGGCGGGAGGATGCGGCGGGTGGGGAGGCGGTTGATGGTGCGGACAAGATGAGCCTGGCGTTTGCCATTGAGCACAGGCCGGGGACGCTTGTGGCTGCGCTGGAGCGGCTGGCGCGGGCTGGGGTCAATCTGACGAAGATCGAATCCAGGCCGGTGCCGGGGAGTCCGTGGGAGTACGTGTTTTATGTGGATGTGCGGTTCGATTCGGCGGAGAGGGCCGAGGCTGCCCTGGCCGCGCTGCGCGAGCATTGCCGGATGGTGAAGGTGCTGGGGCGGTACCGGGCTGCTTGAGAGAGGTCCGGGTCTGGTTTTGTCTCGCGCGGGCGGTCGGCGGATGAGATTTTGGGGTAGCTGCCAGATGCGCTTTGGTTTGTCGAGGCGTAGGATGCCGACAATTGAAAGTTTGATTTAGCTGCTCCTCATGGGCTTTTTGAACGTCATACTGATTGACCATTTTTTGGCCGACAGAGCCGATCGCAGTCAACTTGCCCCCTCCGCCTTGCGGGTTTGAAATTCAACCACATCTTTGAGGTGCTGATGGAAAAGGAGTTATGGCCGATGACTCAGGGGTATCCCTCTATTGTTGTGAGGGAAGAGGGGTTTGGGTTGCGACCAGATGAAGACTTGCTGCATCGAATAGTTGATAATCTGACAGAGGTACACTCAATGCCGAATGATTTTGTAAGCGTAATTCAACCGACGGCGGCCAAAACCGCTGAAGGATCCGATCCAGAAGTTGCTGGCAGACGGCCTGCTCCGGTGCTGCCGGTGCGGGATACTGTTCTTTTTCCGCATGCGGTGCTGCCCCTGACGGTGGGGCGCGATAGCTCGATCCAACTGATTCAATCGCTGGGCGAGGAGAAGACGATTCTTGTGGTGGCGCAGCGGGATGCGCGGCAGGATTCGCCCCAGGCGGCGGATCTATACGCCGTTGGCACGCGGGCGACCGTGCATAAGGTCGTCAAGATGCCGAACCAGAGCCTTTTTGTGTTTACGGAGGGCAATGAGCGGGTACATCTGGGCGAGTTCGCCCAGCTGACGCCGTTTATGACGGCTGAGTATGAGCCGATCGTCGATGTCGAGCCGCAGCAGTCGCCCGAGGCGGAGGCATTGCAACGGAACGTGGTGAGTCAGTTCCAGCAGATCGTGACCTCGTCTCCGACGTTGAGTGATGACCTGCAGACGATTGCGATCAATATCGATGAGCCGGGCAGGCTGGCGGACTTTATTGCTTCGTCGCTTCCATTTTTGACGACGACCGATAAGCAGGAGCTGCTGGAGACGCCGGATGTTTCAGCCCGGCTGGAGCGCATCAACAAGCACCTTGCGAAGGAGCTTGAGGTGCAGCAGCTTCGGAACAAGATCCAGACCGAGGTGCAGGATTCGGTGCAGTCGTCGCAGCGGGACTACTATCTGCGCGAGCAGTTGAAGGCGATCCAGAAGGAGCTGGGAGATCAGGACGACACCCAGAAGGACATCGCCGACTTGAAAGAAAAGATCGAGACTGCGGGGATGCCGGAGGAGGTGAAGAAGGACGCTCTGAAGGAGCTGGGGCGTCTGAGCCGGATGAATCCTGCTGCGGCGGACTACTCGCTGACGCGGAACTATGTGGAATGGCTTGCGGTCCTGCCGTGGTCGAAGACCTCCGCGGGCGAGGTGGACATTCTGAAGGCGAAGGAGATTCTTGACGCGGATCACTATGGCTTGAAGAAGGTGAAGGACCGCATTCTCGACTATCTTTCTGTGCGGCGTTTGAAGCCGGATATGAAGGGGCCGATTCTGTGCTTCGTTGGGCCTCCGGGCGTGGGTAAGACCTCGCTGGGACGATCGATTGCACGGGCGCTGGACCGGAAGTTTTCGCGCATTTCGCTGGGCGGTATGCATGATGAAGCGGAGATTCGCGGGCATCGGCGGACGTACATCGGCGCGTTGCCGGGACAGATCATTCAGCATTTGAAGCGGGTTGAGGTGAAGGACCCGGTGTTCATGCTGGATGAGATCGATAAGCTGGGGCGCGACTTCAGGGGCGATCCTGCGAGTGCGCTGCT
>WNFD01019455.1_pt1 | contig 16875 bp, 28 predicted proteins | sample 5400491 | NCBI WGS metagenome assembly WNFD01 (sample SAMN13153343, study PRJNA577476) | soil metagenome | isolation source: 120 cm saprolite under Douglas fir tree site 2 hole 2 replicate 2 | place: USA:California | collected 2015-04-18 | reverse complement strand
ATGTTTGGTACGACGTTGGTACTGTACTGTACGATATACGAACACAAGAATAAATCACATCACACTCCCTAAGATCACCCCTGCTTGACCTTCTTCGCACGCGGTTTCTCAAGGTCAATCTCCTCATTCTCATCGTCCTCATCACTTTCCTCATCTTCGTCATCAGAGTAAAGCTCGTCTCCTCCTGCATCTCCTCGGAAGTACTCGATCGCGTCGGGGAATACCTCATTCGCAATCACCACTCCAAGCTGTCCGTGCATTTAGCCCCGACATCACTTTTGTCACAAGCCCAAACAAAACTCACGTCATGATAATCCTGGGCAACCTCGAAAAAGTTGAAGAAGCTTCCCTGGTCGGCCAGCGTTTCACTATCATCCTCATCAATTTGGAGAGGATATAGCTTTGTCAGCTTCTTCGAGTCGTCCTTCCAGTTAATTTTTGTGGCCTATATCACCTATAAGAACACTACCAAAACCACACTCGCCGTCGTGATGAACAGACCTGAGCTGTCACATCTCGCTCCCACGAAAACTCGAGCATTGAGGGTGTGATGCCATCAGCATCGGGCTCTTCGTCGCCCGCGGCATTCGATGGTTCAAATTTGTACTCCTTTTTCAGCACCGAATCGCTGAAATAGGGATTTTCCTTGAAGTACTGAGCGATCGTAACTTAGCATCGAATCAATTCCAATCATAAAAAAATACGACGCACAAACTCCAACGTGAACACCTTCGGTTCGCGTGGATCACGGACAACCCATACGTCCTCCAAATAGCTCAGCGCAAGCCGATCTGCGTCATGCTGCGCTTGGATAGCGAACATCGAATGCTTCAAAAGTGCGACGGGCCAGAACTTGGGGACATTTTTGAGCGCCTCACGACGCTGTTGATATACAGGAGTCAGTTGTTCCTGCGCACGACGCTCTGCAAGCGATCCATGATTAATCCAAAGACAGCGCGCTCATGTGATCATAGAAAACAAAGAGATGTGGCCCACCAAGAATAAGCTCAACACGTTGAATTTTTTTCTGATATTCGGTAAGGATGCTCTCCTCTGCATCCCCGATATCAACGTCGGTGAATGGATCACCATTTTTTGTCGTATCGGCGCCGGGCGAGCTGCGCTTTTTACTGTTGGACATGATGTGATGTGTTGTGAAAAAGATACCCAATGGCTGTTGTCGGCTCCAAGAGTGTGCGGCAACTTGCGAGTTTGTTTCAACCGAGCACTTGGCTCAAAAACTATAAATAAATATATACTGTGCTGCAAGTCTGGTAATGTAAAATAGCGCCAAAAAAAGACAAAGCGTTCTCAATCAACATGCCTCTTGGCACCCAGTTCAATCTCCTCCATCTGCATATCTGAGCGTCGGGTACCACGAGTCACCCATTGTGCATTCGCCCCAGACTTTAGTTTACCAAAGTCTAGACCGAATCCCATCCCATGACGACCAGAGCGGAAGCCTGGGCCATTGTAATGAATGACCTCAGTGAGAGGAAGGAGGCGGGGCCAAGCGACGTAGTCGAGGCCATGTATGAAGATGAAGACGGTGGAAACGACGACAAGAGTAAACCAGAGGGCAAAGTAGTATATCAACGAGTAGTCTAGAATTGGAAACGAGGTTAATTGGGCGGTCAGACAAGCCACAACACAACCTCGGACGCACCCGATGTACGAGGCAATGTGAGACCGGCGAGGATCATGAACAACGAAAAGCTCAAGATGTAAGGAACCTGAGATGACAAACAATACTGATTAGAATCACATCGAAAATAAATTACTCCCGGAACCTACGGCGCGGAGAATCAGTGGTCGCGTATCTGCGATCAGAAACAGTGCAGAGGACGGTCCCTTTCGCGGTACCCATACACCTGTCATAAGATCATATGCATCCTTGCAGAGGATAAGCGGGTAGTGTCATTCCCAAGTTAATCAGACCACACCTGACGGGCACCATCAAAGTGATTGTTTCTCAGGTATCTCAGCACTGACTTCTTCAAGTCATCAAATGCTCCCTGGCGCGTGCGCTTGCCAGTGCGCGTGAAATCCGTCTTCAACGCTCCGCTTCCAGCATACGCTTTGGAGATGAGATCGGCATGCTTCGACCACACTGGAGAATCATTATCAGCACGGGAACAAGGAACAGAAAAAGCCATTTCCATACTCTCACGCAAGGCCATGTCAATCTCCTCCTGCCGATCTACACTATCCTTCTCGGATAGGATGCCCGCGGCTTTCAGCTGCAAGTCAAGTATCCATTTTGCAATGGCTGCTTGTGCAACGTTGGTACGGTCTAAATTGTCCATACAATTTGTCCTAACGACNNTTTCACAGGATCCTGATGTTTCGAGTCATGATGGAAGTAGCTGAAACGTGGGCGTGAGACAATGCTTTTAAGCAGACTTCCGGAAGACGTACCCGTCTCGCAATAAGTCATCAGCGAGGCCGTCCATTAGAAGGCTAATGCGGTCCCAACGCATATGTTTACACTCGTTGTGGAAGTCGAAGTACTGGTAATTGACTTGAGGTACGTTTGCCTGAACGTGATCAGCGAAGTACTGAACAAAACAGATTGGCGGATTCACTTTTGCGACGTAACGCTCGTAGGCCTCTTTGACCGGCTTTTCGTGCCCCTTTTGGTCAACCAGATTGACGAGGCTCTGATCTCCGTACAATGAGACTTGCTCTTGGAGATGACGGCGGGTGGCCTCCACCTTGACGACAGGTTCAATTCACAGCAAAAGAATCCTTAAGTGGGATAATTACAGAGTCCTGCAGGTCCATGATTTGGAGGTCTGGCTTGTAACGTAACGTGTTGATTTCGGCCCAGAAAACCGGGACGCTACCGCGAATTTGGACAAAGCTCAGCGTCGTGGCAGCCTCAGTTGGATCGGTCTGGGATGGAACGGTGGCAATCTGCTCCGTCTCGTTGAAGTTGGCAACGTGGCCATCATGGTCGATGCCACGCCTGAAGTACCTCGTTCCGGCTCTGAAACGGGAACGCCGACTGACGAGGCACAGCTGCAGCTTCCGACCGTTGACCATCACCGTACGTGTATCGAAGGCTGAAAAGCATGTTAGATGGTACTTTACCGCGTGTTGGACATGAGGATGGGGTACACACTGCCGTTTATAACAGGAAGGATGTATGCGTTCATCTGTATAGAGAGTGAGAACTACCATGTCAATGTTCTTCCGCGACTCACATCGTTGTTGAGGTCCGAGATGGATATGTCCATTAATCTCGATTGCAGAAACCTGTGGGAAACAACGATGAGCTTGGCATGCACTTTCTGGAAACCCTGCCTCACTTATTCCAGAAGAACCTGTCGTCCGCCTGAGCGTTGAGGATCAGAAAGTAGTAGTGTTCCAAGGGGGGGTAATGCGTACTATTTCCCACATGGGTTTGCCTTCGTCGGTTTCTCTCGCCACGTATTGAGCTTGCAGCCGCCGTGTGACGTCAAATTCATAGCTATAAAGGAAGTTGCCGTTGTTCAGATGAGAGCGAACGAGTGCAAGTAGATGTATTTCCACAGGGTGAGAGGGTTTGGAAACTGAGACGCCGGGGTCTAATGGGAGGATGTCAAAGTCTACAGCACGATAAATGGGATGTCCCAAAAGGTGCCCCCTAAGCTCTCGTCCCGTGATTACGATGAGGTACTCTGCTGTATGTCCATTCTAGCCGAGGAAGGATTCTAAACGTTGGAGTGACTTACATTGGGTCAACGAGATCAAGCCAAAAATGCCATAAATCGTCTTCTTGTAGCGTTTTGCGGAGGAGGGTATCGAAGAGTTGGGTACTGTCGCACTCAACGATTACGCGCCATCGCTCGCGTGTATAGAAGACTCACGGTCGAGGACGATATCTCCTGAGTGTCTGTGAACCACTAGGGATCTAGCACCTACAGACTCCGCAGGTGCAAAAATGTACGAATCGTCATCGTTGGTATACCTGTTCCGCTTGATTAGACAGAATAAAAGGTCGAGAAGAGTCGGCTCAACAAGTTCAAACGTTCGTGAATGGGCTTCATGGTGGGTTGTTGGAGAGGAGGCAAACCACGTGCCTTGCGTGTTGAGGGACAGGTGCAAGTCGAACGCGGAGAACAAGGCACGTTGTAGCCACGGACGCAGCGTCTCTGAGTTCGCACACCCTCGATCGTTTGAACCATGAAGCTCACCCCAGAGCTACTTGCTCAGGCATCATCAACAATTAATCCTGTTAAAGAACGTCAGCTCGACCTTCGCGGTAAGTTGACAAAAAATTCGCGTTGTGATCGCTCTCCAACCGTCATGTCAGGATATAAAATCCCTGCAATCGAAAATCTTGGTGTGACCAAGGTGTGTATATGATCTCAATTGCCCCGCACTTTGGTGAACGCATCATCTGCAGGATCAACACGATGCCATTGACTTTACGATATCAACCATCTCACCCTCCTTGCATCTCTCTGTTCCAAATCTTACGACTCTCGTCCTCACGAATAACAATACCACAGAATTAGGCGATCTTGAACCACTAAAAGAGCTCAAAGGACTCAAGTATCTAAGCTTGCTAGGGAATCCTGTTAGGGAAAAAAAATGGTACCGCGAGTGGCTTGCCTGGAGATTACCAGGGCTGAGAGTTTTAGATTTCCAGAGAATTCGTGACAAGGTGCGCTACCCACCGCATACGGAGAGGGCACACGAATTCAGTATTGGTTGTAGGAGAGACAAGCAGCGAAGAGCTTGTTCTTGACAGCAGACGGGCTCATGAACGCCCTCGCTACTACATTATCGACGACTGTGTCAACAGGCGCGGCAAAGAACGTCACAATAACCGAAGAGCCTCGCACTGTGGTTGCACCGGGAAAGGCGGGTCGGCTTTTGACAAAGGATGAAGCAAACAAGGTCAGGGAGGCCATCGCAAAGGCCACTTCGGTCGAGGAAATCCGCCGTTTGGAGAGAAGATTGCAGGAGGGCTTCCTACCCAGCATGGAGAGTGTGGGGGTGTAGTTGTCATCACATTATATTTCCTACACGCATGCCACATGTGTGCTTTATCAGTTATCAGATGACTATGTACGCAGGGCTTCTCCCAGAGCTTTTCTTCTCGTTTGATTGTACCTCTTCAGGCAGTAATCCCATAATTCCCGATCCATAACCCGTGAAATGCTAGGGCAAGGAATGCAACTAGGTTAGCGAGCGAGCTATACCCATGCAACCTCGCGAATTTCGCCTTGAGAGTCTGCATATCTGCCGAGGTCTTTATACATGGTTAGCAGCACGTGTGCAATGGCCACAGAAAAAGGCGGACATCGGCATTCTCAGCATCCTTTCCCTCCCTTTTTTCCAACTCGAGTCGTTCTGCTAAGACCCTATGGAGCAAGTTAGGCGGTGCGAAAGGTTGATTGCCACGTTACATACTTGCTCGCGGCGGGGCCAATCCAAAACAAGTTCAAAGCTTGCAAAGCGATCACAACAAACAAAGCGTATGCCTGGGAGACATCCGGGACTGTGGGGTACGCGAGGTGTGTAGTGACGGTGCTGTGATTGCGAATCCAGGCGAGCAGCAGACCAGAGGCAATGGAGGTGTTGAGCTTAAAATATATGGGGAACATGTATTGTTGAAGAACGGCGAACTGTTGCCGCGCTAAAGTGGTTGTGACGAGCAGATCATAGCCTCAAACGAACAGGCGACTCACGCAGCACCCGGCTGGCGATGATACCTGGTGAACAAGTGAGATCAGGGGAGAAAGGACATAGGAGACCCTCTAACCTCCGATGAATGTCACCCACAGTGCTGTGGGGCGTTGTGTGACACATCAGGACTGACGGACTCGACATTGACAATGTGTCGACTCACACATCCCAAAAATGAAAGAGAAGCCCAGGGTGTAAAAGCCTCTGAAACTGAAGAGGCCAACGAGTGTTTCGAACGTCAAAGAATCTACTGTTTTCGTCGACATGCTAAGTAGATCGAGGGTCGAGCGAGGTTGAGAAAGGAGAGGGGCTGATCAGTTATCAGCTTTTATATCCGAACTATATCACGAGGTAAATCGGGTCTTAAGCGAATTACAAGCCAGTTATATACACTGATCATACAGTATTTTGCGCTCTTCGTAGTGTCTTATCATTTCAACTATAACATGAGCATATAGGTACACCTCTAGGCTTATAATACAGAAACGTCGTTGACCTCAAACTGAGAAAGTCGAAAGTAATATTGCGCCGCAAAGCTTCTTAATACATCCTATCCCAATCGCCGAAGCCACCAAAGCCGCGCCCGGGTATGCCTCTCCTCCGACCAGGCATTAAGCCAGCTGGGCGTTCTTCCTTGCCGCTGGAGTGTAGGACGTTGTGCTTGTCGACAATCTGTGAATCATTAAGGTTACCGTCGCATCGTTGAGCTAATACACGTACGTCATTGAGGATGCTGGTCGATTTAGTCAGAGTGGACAGATACGCCGTGAGCTGAACATCTTCATATTCCTATCACAGGCCGTTAGTTGGGAAAGAAACGGGTCTAGATGGAAGTTTTGGTACAGTCTCAAACTCATCCCTGAAACCCTGGCTGTCGCTTGCTGGGAGCGAAGCTATCAAGGCGGCCAGGGACCGTATGGTGGCGTGATCTTTCGGTGTAGAGCCTGAAAGTGGGATAAGGTAAGAGTAACGTAGGAGATAATATGACGTTCCTGAGAGGACATCTTTGACATAGCTCACAAGGACCAGGATTCGGTCGTGTAACATTTTGACAGCAGCTCGTTGCGTTTGAAGATGAGATTCGACTAGGAAGCAAGATGTAGACACAGGCGACACAGGCCGACAGATGGCGAGGTGGACGCACGGCTTGCACCGCCTTCGCCCCCACGGGCGGTCGTGTCAACTGCGATTCTCTCCGCCTCTCCTGTCTCGACGCTAAAAGGTGCCTCGATATATACGGACCGTGGAGCACGATCACGGATCTCTATCGTCGGTTCGTATGCCTTGAGAGGTAGATGACCTAGTGTCACATTGACACCTACAGTGTGGGTGGGTTGCAAGATCAGAAGGAGGGGATTTGAGCAGTATATAGAGAACTGCACGACGTTATACGACGGATATACAGAGGAAATCGGAAGCTAACCTGTTCGTGGAGAGTGATGTGCCTTTGAGTGGGATACGAGGCAACAGTGTACCATCCAATGAACTCTAGCGACGGGAAGACCTGTTTGTCTGGGGACGGCGTTCTCGTCAGCGTATCATATATTTGAAACTACTGGCGCACATTGTTCCTTTCTCACGCTAAAAGACCCATGATCGACTCTTTCGCCTTGTTCCAAGGCCACTTCGAAAGTGTTGACAATCTCGACCTCACGACCATTCTGAGTCCCAAGGAGAGCACCGAGGACTACGGGAGATGAGTCCAAGGAACAAGGGAAGATAGACAGGGTGTGCACCGAAAGGTAATGTGGTGTTCGTCTGCAGTCGTAAACGAGTTAAGTGTTCTGAGATATTCAGAATCGGGAGTGGATGTCTGGAGTAGCGATGTGATTAGTCACGGTAATTCATTGCCTTCTGTCCTATAAAACTTACAACGAGAGGGAGAGACTGGAAACTGTGCTTGCAGGCAGCACAACAGATTGTCCACCGATATCCATGTCTCCTGGGTCCTGGGTGAAGGGCAGGTGTGGATAGGATAGGTGATGGCTTAGATAAGGGGTGGGTGGAATGGCACGTGTATGACGCGTCAAAGCCGGCCCTAAACATTCATTACCGTCCCACACTCTGCGCGTACCAAGCGTCGCATCACACGCACAACCATGTCCGGGTTCGATGCTGATCGTGTCTACTCAGTCGCCGTATACCAAAATGGCCCTTCTTTCTCTACCGAGTCTCCTTCAGGAACTGAGAAGCTGATGCTTGACTTTCTCCTTCAGTACCGTCTTGGGGGTGAATTCACCTACCGGTACGCGTTCGTCTGGACCAACCATGTCTTGCGCTGATTCGCTGAACTTAGAGATAAGCTTCGGGCAAATTTACTTCTGAAACACTACCAATTAGAAGTCGATTTGCGTCACATCAGTCTCTACAATGATGAACTCGCGCATTTGATACAGGATAAGCCTGCTGACGTCCTGCCTCTGGTGTGTCGCGTTGAGTTGGAGAGTGACCTGCATCCACTGATTCTCTCTCAGTTCGAGAATGCCGCTACTAAGGCGTCTCGGAGTATTCTATTCCCACTCGAGAGCGGTCTCGATGAAAGCCCTGAAGGGGCTGCACATTCCATTCCCAAGATTCAAATATCCATCAAGTCCGGCTTGAATATGCTTCAGTTTCGTGAGCTCACGGCGGACACTATGAACAAACTCATTCGGATACCAGGCATCGTCATCTCTGCGTCAGTACTTTCTTCCCGAGCAACGAAACTGCACTTGCAATGTCGTGCTTGCCGGTCTATTAAAATACTCTACCCTGCGGGCGGTTTGGGCGGCTTAGGTGGAGGGGCGGAGCGAGGTCTCCCTCGTGTATGCGATGCACCAGAGCCCGAAGGACAGAAGAAGGATTGCCCCATGGATCCATACCTCATCATTCACTCCAAGTCTACGTTTTCCGACCATCAAACTCTTAAGCTCCAGGAAGCACCAGATATGGTCCCCGTTGGAGAACTCCCCCGACACATAATTCTATCGACAGATCGATATAACACCGCCCAGGTTGTTCCCGGTTCTAGAGTTATTGCCACAGGAATTTATTCTACCTTCAATTCGTCAAAGAATGTACGCAGTTGTCCAGCTTCACTACTTTGGATTGACCAAGCATGCTACAGAAATCCGCTGGTGTATCTGCGCTACGCACACCATACCTTCGAGTTGTCCATCTTGAATTATCTTCGCCATCTACCTCGGGCACCGGTGGTCTAAACCCCTTCGGTATTCAATTTACCCCCGAGGATGAGGAAGAATTCAACGAGATGGCCAGGAGTGAAGGATTTTATGAGCGATTTGCGAAAAGCGTTGCCCCAAGTATCTTTGGAAGCCTGGGTACATTTTATTTATGAGCCCTTTAGATTCCAACTTACGTCTCGTCAGATATTAAGAAAGCTATTTCCTGTCTTCTCTTCGGCGGATCAAAAAAGGTGTTGCCGGACGGCATACGGTTGAGGGGAGACATTAATGTCTTGTTATTGGGTGATCCCGGGACGGCAAAAAGCCAGCTTTTGAAATTCGTTGAAAAGGTTTTATGACCTTTTAGCTGTGTGTCCTCACGCGCTGACAGGTTCCTCCCATAGGTCGCGCCAATCGCTGTTTACACGTCGGGCAAGGGCTCTAGCGCTGCAGGTCTTACGGCCTCCGTTCAGCGCGACTCAATATCGGTAGGTCTACCCGAAGCGCAGGCCTCGAGTCTTATTTACCCGTACATCAGAGGGAATTCTATCTGGAAGGAGGGGCTATGGTTTTAGCAGACACAGGCGTGGTCTGTATCGATGAGTTCGATAAGATGCGGGATGAAGACCGTGTCGCCATACATGAAGCCATGGAACAACAGACAATATCTATTGCAAAAGCTGGCATCACAACTGTTTTAAACTCCAGGACGAGCGTTCTCGCAGCAGCCAACCCGGTTTGGGGCAGATATGATGAAGGCCGCAGCCCAGGCGAAGTGAGCTTTCCTGTCGGCAGCAACAACTGTCTCATCCTAATACCACCACAGAATATTGACTTCCAAACGACCATACTGTCCCGCTTCGATATGATTTTTATCGTGAAGGACATACATGATGAACAGCGGGATAGGGTGAGTGGGGTTCTAGTCGCTCTCGGTTAGTTCGCCTTACGGCTGCCAGACAATTGCCAAACACGTGATGAACATCCATATGAATCGGCCAAACTCGAACGCCGGGGAAAATGGTGAGGCGGTAGGCGAAATCGATATTGACAAGATGAAACGGTATATTTGATACTGCAAGTCGTACGTCGTTGTCCGCACCTCTGCTTCATGTCGTCTGAATAGCTCGAAACTCAGGAAATGTGCGCCTCGACTATCGCCAGATGCTCAAGAGATGCTGAGTAGCCATTTTGTTGGGCTTCGTAAGCAGGTTCAGCAAGTCGAACAAGACAACGATGAGCGGAGTTCAATCCCTATCACTATTCGGTCTGCTCATTCCCACTTTTTCTTTGCCGTCCGCTGACATTGCCATGATAGACAACTAGAGGCAATTATCCGCATTTCCGAGTCACTTGCGAAAATGACGTTGTCGCCAGTGGTACAGACCTACCATGTAGAGGAGGCAATTCGGTTGTTCAGATTCTCTACTATGGATGCTGTCTCTGCGGGCTCAGTAGATGGCCTGTCGCGCGGAGAGCTCAACCAAGAAGTTACCAGGATTGAAAAGGAGGTTCGGCGGAGGCTGCCCGTTGGGGAGTTATCAGAGTCTAGTGAGAGAATTCGTAACACAGCAAGGCTACTCGAACCACTCTCTTGAGAGGACGCTCTTCGTATTGGAAAAGCGGGAGATTATCCGATTTTCTGGCCAGGTTTGTGGCTGAATTACTTCCCCTTGAGCCTTGTCAACTGACGGGCATTGTCGCTTGAACAGAAAAAGGTCGTTCACAGGTCAGTACCTCTGTCGTTTGCATTTCATTGACTAATAACTCGAAAGGGTGGGTGTTTGACCATGTCATTTGAGTATTTGTACCTGCTTTGTGTATGTACCGTACCATCACGTGAGTTGCGCGGCAATGGACACGCGATGATGCTGGATTTGGCCGGTCAGGCTTCCGTACAATGAACACTGATCATCATGGAAACGACGTTCGATAATAACAAAGCCAGTGAACCCCATTCCACGCCGGATCACCGGGCAGTTCTACCCCACTCGCCCGTTACTGGTCACCGGCACTGCGGGGAACATCCTCCTCCTTCACCCGCTCGCTTCTTAAAGAAGTCCGGGGCGACTGTCCCGGGATCGCGGTTCCTCGGTTCCTCTTCTGGCTCCAATGCCAACCTTCGCACACCGCTTGGCCACGCGACGAGTATAGATGCGCTTTCCATACCGGACTCCACTTTGGCCAGTACAAGTGATTTGCACCCCATTGGTCTACACTTTCGCGAGGGTTCCGGGAACGCGCGCAAGGGCAAGGCTGCCGTGCACGCAAACGCCTCCGATGGCAGCGAAGAGCACCTACTATCTTCATACACCTACCCACCCTCTCAAAGCGCGACCTTCTCAGAACAAGAAACTAATCTTCGATACCACGACTCTGCTGATCATGCACCCATCTCTGCGACTACCGTTTTTTCGCGCTGCGCGGCTCCGCTCTCTCTGCCTCAACTCGACAAGTATATATCTTCTTTGCCCCTCCCTGCGTTTTCTCTATCTTCGCGGACTAAAGCGGATACAAAGCGAAGGAAATTCGTGCCGCTGGATCGCCTTGACATGACCGGGAGGACCATCGAATCTCTCGAGACAAACTACAAACGCAAGCCCGCGTGGAGAAACCCCAACTCGATTCTCGCCGGACTGGTGAGCATTGTACTAGGCATCACGGTAAGTAGGCTCCGCTCGGCTGCTCCTTCTCTACTGCATATGTCCTAGGGGTCCAGTGCTCTTGCCACATTTTACAGTGTGAAGGGCTTGTTTAACACTGTTCAAATATTTGCTTTAATCTTGACGACGATCGGTACGTGAACCACTGGCAATCCAATCCACCGCCCCGTTATTTCTCAATTTATTTTTCCTATCTAGCTCCTCACAAGGGTGGCAGTGTGTTACACGATTGGCGGCAAGTGCTCCTGGGGACCATGTCAGTGCTGTTGATCGGCAAGGAATTGGTAGCTGACCTATTTATTACAGACCAAATATCATAGCACTCAATTTCGCCTCCACCCTTATACAATCTCTAATCCTCCTCATTATTTTTATGACGATCGCTGGGGTGCTCTTATTCTGGTTCCATGTCTCAACTGCCCCTTGTAAACGCTATAGTCGTTTAGAAGGCTTTCAACAACCGGCCAGGAGTAGTGGACTAAGTATTGTTATCACCAGTTTTCTGCTAACCGTCATATACCTTCCCTTAAGCACCATGGCTGTCCATGTCGTCACCTGGTCCGACGATCTCTGGCCTGTTCCTAACCCCTACTTAAATTCTACAACAAATTCTCCTGTCGTTGCCTCGTTGGGATCTCCGGACCAATTTCGAGATCCTTTGGACTTTTGCTACACGACCACGATGAAGAAGAATGAAATCAATTTCGCCCCTGCACTTATAATACTCGCAATCATAATACTTTCTGCTGTGCGTCGATAATCATTTACGCCACAACAAAGCGTCCCCCTAATATTTCCTAGCTGACTGTTTCATACCCCCTCGCGCTGAGAAGGCTTATCAAACAATCTGTACCTATTGTCGACAAATTTACGGAACTTGGAAAACCAAGAAGTATCAGTGAACTGAACCGAGAGTATCAGCGGCTTTTAGAGCGAGATCAGAATCCTCTCACTTTCCTTTACTCAGGTATGTATATTATACTGTGTCTATGACTTCTTCCCAAATCCCCACCACAGGATTCCGGCGCGGTTGGGGAGCTTACGAGACCATCTATCTCTTCATGAAGTTTTCCGCACTACTAATTGTCGCGGTGATCGATCCCGACAATTGTTTTTTCCGCTCCTTCCCTAGGTCACGGGTTGTTGTTGTCCGTCAGGTGCTTCTCCTGATCGTAACAGCAATGTTTTTCACTCTTCAATGGATGTTCTCTCCCTTCCGAGATCCTGTCAACAACGCTAGCGAGTGGGTATCCAGGTTAAATTATGTGCTGACATCTCTCGTTGCTTTGCTTGTTGCACTTGGCATTCCTGGCCAAGATATCATCAATGGTCCAATACTCTACGCGTAAGTGTAAGAAGCACTGCAACCTCTTCTTCATTGAACGCCATTGCGGCTGCAGGATATATATTACGACTTATAGCTTCTCAATCTGTGAGCCACATAAAAACGTAACCATCGGTTCACTGAAGATAATATAACAGATTTTGCGATCATCAACTTGGACATCATTCAGCGTCTAGTGAAAAGTGAGTCCATCGGACAGCAGCTAGTGTGGTTACTAAATCGTTCTGGAAGGGCTGGCCGCGCGAATCGATTTCAGTGCGTCTTATCTCTATATTTGTTACCCGGTTCTATCTTTGTACTAATGCAATACATAGGTGTAGATATATTTTCTCCCCAGTGAGTTGCCACGTTGCGAATTGCGCTTTTATTGACTCCTTTTAGGGTTGACATATCGTCATCATCACCACACACGAGGAGACGCATCTGGCAAGAAGCCATCACGGCACTTTTTTTAACTAGTCCCGAATGCAAGATCCCCAATAAACAGCCTATGCACTATATTCAGGCCAGAAATTCGGAGTTCCCACCATACTTAGTCAATTTTCAAGGTTCCCCGGGAGAAAGACATGTTGAGAATATCAAGGTTAGCGGAAGTGGTTCGACCGCTGGTCAACTTCTGACGCCTGTGATCCTCGAAGATTTTGCGGGAAGTTGGCACAGCCGCTTACAATGAAGCTATAGCAATTTCACACGGACCTCATTCCCCTCGTCTATCGCATCTAGCAGAGCAGATTCAGCGAAATTTCGTCGGGCCAGACTGTTATTGGAGAAGCCCATCCGAGTACCTGTCTCCTGGATCCACCAGGTGTTTCGGGAACGCGTGGTGGTTACCGTTCCCACCCACCTTGGTTCGTTACGACATGAACTAGATGTCGCATATTCTCATACCCACGTCTCAGGTCCTTCGTTACGACGATGGGCCGCTCACGGTATTGGGTGACCTATCCGACCTTGAGCAGTACGTAGTACAGAACTCTGAAGCGGAGATCCAGCGAAGGCGGGACATTCGAGTCGCATTGCGGGCTCTAGACGGCCAAAAGATTTATTGGCCATATCGACACGTTAATGTCAGTCCCCGTCTCGTTTTGCCTTGAGTGAACACTGACGGTCACAGGCTACTGACACGAGGATGTCGTGGTTCCTCCGCGGTATGCGGTACAAAGCACAAACTTCAACGTACTATGTATATGGGACACTGAGTATCAGACGCAAGGGTTATCTGATATGGGAAGAGTCGCAACTTGGAAGTGGGTTTGATGTGGAAATCATCTACGACAAGCATGTCAAAGTAGATGGAGGAGTCATCGGCATCAACGACGAGTACGACCTCACGCCGGCGCTCGCACAGTTTCTTGCCCAGAACCACGCCCTTATCCGTTCTCGAGTGAGCGGGATCGAAGCCTTATTGGCGGGCTACCGCCAGTTTTGCCAACAAGAATGTAGGGCAAAGACGGAAGCTCTGACATACGGTTTCCTTTCTCGAGTGTATGACCATCCAAGGGATCCAGAGGGACTTGCACAAGACTCAATCAAGCACGAGCATGACCTTCGTGTCAGGCAATTGCTAGTTGGCAACGAGGCAGTCTTTCGCCTAACCTATGAACGCCTGGTCGCTGTGTCGACAACGGAACTCGCGACTTGGTGGTACATCTTCTGGGTTTGCTTGTTTTTCTGTCATTCTCCGTGTTGGAGCATTCTAACCTGGTCTCCCTAGGATGATTTTTGGAGGAGAAACTGGGCTACCATTAGCAAGCTCAGACAATACGCTCCAGACTTCGACCCCCATTATCCTTCATCTATTGCCTATACGCCCCTACCGCGCGCCGCCTTGGAAAATTTCCTCACGCAGCGTGGCTTGCTTAAGAAAAAGCCAAAACGAGGTGACTTCATCGACAATGGATTTTTGAACAAGGTGTACATCCGCATGTACGACATCGTCTTCCACAGGTCATCAGAGGTAATTGGGGTGCAGTGTGCAGTATCATTCTCCAAGGCTGACAAAACCATGTAGGCCAACATATTTCACCTCGGATACGACACGCGTAAGCTTGACATGGAACATGTTAATATCGAAACGCAAGTCCCTCTCTCTTCCCTCGGCACCGGAGGTGGGACGGACCACGACGACTCGGCTATCCGACCCCGACCTGTATTCCGCTGGGAAGGCATTCTCAGCGATCCTCTGGTGAAGAAGAAACCTGGCCGCAAACTCCTCTCGAAGTTGGGCGTCTGGTTGGGATTGACACCATTTTGGAGGACAGGTAACGAGTCAACGGGAGTAGCACTGGACGTCTATTTGGAAGGGGACCAGTATGTCCTATCGGACAACTTGGATGACAGTTCGCAAGGTTAGGTGGGGATGGGGATGATCGCAGGTACTCCTTCACATGATGTAGTTATGCCGACTTTTGGCGCTTCTTTACGGGGCTATCATCATCTCCTGAAACTTTGCGTTTCCTGGATAGTTGGGGCATCGGCGTCGAGGGTGACTTTGTGATTCGGGAGAAGGGTCGTGATTTGGTTTCATTTTGGCTCAGTTTTTTCCGCCTCTTCTCTATCACCTTTTTCACGGCTCGCTTGCCACCATCTGCTGCCACTGCATCATATCGGGCCTTGAGGAGTAGCTTCTTCTTTTCAGCTATTCGGAACAATATCTTCCTCTCAGTGGTCATGACTGAAGGAAAAGAAAAGGCCCACCATCTTTCAACCAATACGGCTTTTTACCCTCTTGCCGCTTCTGCCGTTCTTCCTTTTCCATAGTACTTAGGGCATCCTGTTCTACTCTTTCTCGCTTGTCCCTGTTGACGGAACTCTCTGCTCGTTTGACAGCAAGCGTAAGGCGTTCTACCTCTGCATCATGCTCCGCACGAAGATGCTGAGGGGAGGAAGTGAGAAGCTTGCGTGCGCGCTTTAGATTGTCGCGCAACGTCGCGAGCTCGCCTTCACGCATGTCCGATAGGAACTTGTAGTGATTTCGAAACTTGGTGCCGTCAAACTGGCCACTCAGCTGTGAGAATCGTGGATCGCGGACGTCCTGCGGTACAGCCCGGCTCAGCGCAGCGCACGCACGCACGCAGCCAAATGATACCTGCCATTTTTTTCATCTCTACAACTGTCCTGCGACGCGAGACTGGTCGCTTTGACGTGACCTCTGTCGGTCTGGTGAGGGGCGATTGAGAAGAGTTCGAACGTTGGATAGCACGGCGAGACTCACGCGTTCTTGCTTTTGCGCGCGGCGATAGGAGTGACACCCTTTGGCTCCTTTACACGCGATTCACCTTCCGGCTTGCTTTCCCCATCGGAGGAGTCGTCTGATCGTTGGTCTTCGGTAGAGTAAGACCCATCGCTCTCACTTCCTCCGGCATCTGAGTCGCCGCGAGTGAGATCGAGAGTCCGCTGGGCCTTACGCAGAGCGCCGAAAGATAAAGAAGTAAGAGCTGGCGAGTGCCCGTGTTAGTATGCGTGAGATGAGAAAGACGATGAAGCGAGACTACCGTGTTGCATCTAGTGATCTAATGATGGTCAGAGTCAAAATCGCTGTGGCTGCCTCGGTCATATGACTTAGCATGACTTGTGAGGAGGTCGCGCGTGCCACTTGTCGCGACTCGCGTCAACTCAACTCGCCGTAATTTACAAGGCCTCTCCATTCGATGTCATGTCCGACGATGAGTTTGACCAGATTCCGGACTCTTTTGCAGGTATCGACTGGGATACAGTGCCAGGGCTCTCCGCTATCCCTCTTGCATCTCAGCCCAGCCTTTCGACTTCGGGTGATGGTGTTCCCCCACCGGTGGAACCAGGGCTTTCTACCCCTCTACCGAAGGGAGAAGATTCTACCCCGGGATCAACGCACTATTCATACGATGAGTGGGATGATACATTCTTTACCGAGCTAGACAAAGTGGAACGAAATCTACCTCTACCTCAACCACAGGCATTAGGAGGCCTGTTGTCAACAGCAGACAGGGGGGAGGGACCATCGAGAGACCCTAGCTCCGCTGGGAACGCACTGATGTCCCGATAT
>WNFD01003033.1_pt1 | contig 16889 bp, 12 predicted proteins | sample 5400491 | NCBI WGS metagenome assembly WNFD01 (sample SAMN13153343, study PRJNA577476) | soil metagenome | isolation source: 120 cm saprolite under Douglas fir tree site 2 hole 2 replicate 2 | place: USA:California | collected 2015-04-18 | reverse complement strand
TGTGGAGGTCGGAGTAGGCCATGGCGTGGGAGTGGTACCAGCGGGAGCCGAAGGGTTTGGGCGTGAACTGGTAGCGGCGGTGGCCGCGGGGTGGGACGAAGGGGGTGCCTTCTTCTTCGACTCCGTCGACGTCGGAGGGGATCAGCATACCGTGCCAGTGGACCAGCTCTGGGGTGTCGGTGTCGTTGATGATGTCGACGGAGAGGGGCTTGCCCTCTTTCATCCGCAAGACTGGCCCGGGGGATGCTCCGTTGTAGCCAATAGTGGAGAGGATGCGGTCGGGGGCGAGCTCGACGGTGACGGGCTCGATGCGGAGGGTGAGGTCGGCTTTGGTGGTGGGGGCGGGTTGCGGCGTGGAGCTGGGCATCTGCATCTGGGCGAGGGCAGAAGTGGGGGCGAGGAGGCGGGAGGCTCCGGCCTGGGCTAGGGTTAGGCTGCCGAGTTGGATGAAGTGCCGACGCTGCAAGGGGTTTGCTCCCGCGGGTTTGCTAGGAGCAAATCGTCTCATGCGGGGATGCGGGTGGCAAGGTGGGGCGAGGGAAGTGGTATGCCCGATTTTGGAGGGCGATTCTTTTGAGTGGGATGGAAGGATTTGTGTTGTTGACTGCAACAAGTGGGGTGCGGGGTGCGTCTATCTAGGACCCACAACAGCGGGCACAATCACGACAGACAGAAGGCTGGCTCGATGTGAGCCGGACGGTTGAGGAAGCGGATAGTATCTCGACAAGCACGGTGCTTTGGATTCGGATTCGGAGGTAGCTGGCTCATGAAGCTTCTACAGGCGATTTCGGTGGCGGTGGTGGTGCTGGTGTTCTGCACGCTGGTGTATGCGTTCCAGCGGACGGCGGACTGGGGCTATCAGCCGGAGCAGAGCAACGAGAAGGCGGAGTTCGCGTGGTCTCGGCTGAGTTTTACGTCGAGCATGTCGAGCTATGGGGGCGGCGGGTATGGGCGGTTCGAATATGGACGCGGGGGGAGCTGGTCGCGGGATTATCCGAAGGCGGACCGGCAGTTCCTGATTGCGCTGAATCGGTTGACGCGGGTGCAGGGGCGTCCGATCGAGCAGGTGGTGAATCTAGACTCGGACGACATCTTCAACTATCCGTGGGTGTATGCGGTGCAGGTGCAGATGTGGTCGTTCAATGATGAAGAGGCGAAGCGACTGCGGGAGTACCTGCTGAAGGGCGGGTTCCTGATGGTGGACGACTTCCATGGGTCGGTGGACTGGGAGAACTTCATGAACGGGATGCGGATGGTGTTTCCGGACCGTGCGGTGGAGGACCTGACGAATAAAGACGAGATCTTCCATGTGCTGTACGACCTGGACGACCGGTTCCAGGTGCCGGGGGAGCAGTACATCCGGACGGGGCGGACGTATGAGAAGGACGGCTATGTGCCGAAGTGGCGGGCGATCCGGGATGACAAGGGCCGGATCATGGTGGCGATCTGCTACAACATGCACCTCGGGGATGCGTGGGAGTGGGCCGATGATCCGGACTATCCGGAGACGTTCGCTTCGATGGCGTTCCGCGAAGGGCTGAACTATGTGGTGTATGGAATGACGCATTGAGAGGCAGTGGTTAGTGGATAGTGGGTGGTGATTCGTTGGGGTGTGTGGCGGTGGGAGTGAGGCGGGCTCGGCTTCCGGGCATGTTTGAATTTTTCTTCAAGTACCCATTAGCGAGCTTTACGAAAGGCCGGTTCGTCCTGCTGGGACGATGGCCGGGGTGGGTGCTGGTGCTGCTGGTGGTGGGGGCGGCGGGTGGGCTGGGATGGCTGATCTGGGCTAGAAGATCGGCGGCGGTGCCGAAGCTGAGGACGTGGCGGGCGTGGGTGGTGTGGGGGTTGGAGGCGCTGCTGATTGCACTGGTACTACTGCTGCTGTGGGAGCCGGCGATAACGGTGGCGGAGTTGAGCTCGCAGCAGAACATCATTGCGGTGCTGGTGGATGACTCGCGCAGTATGGGGATTGCGGACAGTGGAAGTGATGGGAAGCAGACGCGTGAGGCTGCTGCGGTGAAGGCTCTGCAGGGTGGGGTATTGGCAGGGTTGCAGAAGCGATTTCAGACGCGGGTGTATCGGCTGGACAGCAAGGTGGTGCAGGCGAAGGGGTTGGAGGAGATTCAACCGGGTGGTGCGGCTACGCATATCAGCGATGGGTTGAAGCAGCTTGCGGCGGAGACGTCGGACTTGCCGGTTGGAGCGGTGGTGTTGCTGACGGATGGGGCGGAGAACTCGGATGGTGGCGTTGGGCGGGAGACGATGAATGCGCTGCGCAATCGAAGGTGGCCGGTGCATACGGTGGGGTTCGGGAAGGAGCGGGCTGCGCATGATTTGGAGGTGGATGATGTGAGCGTGGCTTCGCGGGCGATGGCGGACTCGCGGATGGTGGCGATGGTGCGGTTTCATCAGCGAGGGTATGCAGGCGGGAAGGCGACGCTGGTGGTGAAGGATGCAGGCAAGCCGCTGGTGTCGCGGGAGGTGACGCTGGGGGCGGATGGGGCGATGCAGACGGAGACTCTGTTCTTCCATGCGGGTTCGGCGGGGGTGAAGAGCTTTGAGTTTGGGTTGCTGCCGCTGGGGAGCGAAGAGAATCTGAAGAACAATGCGGTAGCTCGGCCGGTGTCTGTAAGTGACGAGCGAAGGAGGATTCTGTATGTGGAGGGGGAGCCGCGGTGGGAGTACAAGTTTATCCGGCGGGCAGAGGACGACGACAAGACGGTGCAGGTGGTGTCGATGCTGCGGACGACGGAGAACAAGATTTATCGGCAGGGGATTAGTGATCCGAAGGAGCTGGAGGGTGGGTTTCCGGTAAGGCCGGAGGATCTGTTTCAGTATCAGGGGATCATTATCGGGTCGGTGGAGGCGGGGTACTTTACGGCTTCGCAGCAGGAGTTGTTGCGGGAGTTTGTGGACCGACGTGGGGGTGGGGTGCTGTTTCTTGGCGGGCGGTTCTCGCTGTCCGATGGTGGGTGGGGTGGGTCGAGCGTGACGGAGTTGCTGCCGACTTCGTTGCCGGCGGGGAAGAGTACGTTTCATCGCGATCCGGCGACGGCGGAGTTGACGGCGAATGGGGCGGATAGTCCGGTGACTCGGCTGGTGGACGATCCGGCGAAGAATGTGGAGCGGTGGAAGAAGCTGACGTACATGATGGACTACCAGGAGGCCGGGACTCCGAAGGCGGGGGCTACGGTGCTGGCAGATTTGAAGGTGGGGCAGAGGAAGTTGCCGCTGCTGATTACGCAGAGCTATGGGCGGGGGCGGACGGCGGTGATGGCGACCTCGGGGACATGGCGTTGGCAGATGAGCGAGGCGCTGGGAGATACGGCGCACGATCTTTTCTGGCAGCAGCTGTTGCGGTGGCTGGTGGGGGATACTCCGGGGCGGGTGGTGGCGGGGGCGAGTGCGGAGACGCTGACGGATGATGGACATATCCGGCTGACGGCGAATGTGCGGGGGCAGGACTTTCTGCCGGCGGCGGATTCGAAGGTGGAGGCGCATGTGATCGGGCCGGAGGGGTTGTCGGCGACGGTGGAGATGGTGCCGGCGGGGGATGTCCCCGGGAATTTTGTGGCGGATTGGACGGCGGAGAAGAGTGGGGCTTATCTGGCTGAGTTCTCGGCTGAAGGCAGTGGGCCGCTGAAAGATTTGGGGCGGGATGTGGTGGCGTTCCAGCGAACGGATGGTGTGGCGGAGAACTTCCACACAGAACAGAACCGCGAGATGCTGGAGAAGCTGGCGGCGGATACGGGTGGGCGGTACTGGAAGCCGGAGGAGTTGGAGAAGTTGGCGAGTGAGATTTCTTATTCGGAGGCGGGGATTTCAGTGCGGGATACGAAGGAGCTTTGGAATATGCCTGCGGTGTTTCTGCTGCTGCTGGGGTTGGTGGTGGCGGACTGGCTGCTGCGGCGGAAGTGGGGTGTGGTGTGAGGGGCTGGCTGGCAGAGTTAGCGCGAAGAGTGCGGCTGTGGCACGCGCAGGAGGGGCCCAGGGCTAAAGCCCTCCTTTGCTGGGGGATTTTTCGCAGGGCTGATGCCCTGCGTTCCCACCCACGAGCAACGGCAACGGCTTCATCGCCCGCCCTGAGCTTTAGTCGAAGAAAGTGTTTGGTGGTGCTGTACTTCGTGGCAGTTTCGGTGCGGGCTTATGCGGGGGTGTACTACGTTACGGTGGCGGGGTTGGGGGGTGAGCCGGATTATGAGCAGCGGTTTACGGCAGCGGCTAGGGACCTGGATAGGGTGTTCAAGGGGTCGGGGAGTGGGGCGCATGTGGTGACGCTGTCGGGCAAGGATGCTACGCGAGCGCGGCTGACGGAGGTGCTGGCATCGGTGGCGCGGGAGGCGAAGGCGGAGGATGACTTTGTGCTGGTGCTCATTGGGCATGGGTCGTTTGATGGGGTGGAGTACAAGCTGAATTTGGTGGGGCCGGATGTGAGTGGCGCGGAGCTGGCGGGAATGTGCGACAGGATTGCGGCTCGTCGGCAGTTGATCGTCAACACTACGAGCGCGAGTGGAGGATCGGTGGCAGCGTTGCGGAGGCCGGGGCGTGGTGTGGTGGCGTCGACGAAGACGGGCACGGAGAAGAACGCTACGGTGTTTGCACGGTACTGGGTGGAGGGGTTGCAGGACCCGGCGGCGGATGTGGATAAGAGCGATTCGGTGAGTGCGATGGAAGCTTTTCAGTATGCGGACCGGAAGACGGCGGCGTTCTACGAGTCGCAGAAACGGCTGGCTACGGAGCATGCGGTGTTTGAGGACACGGGGCGGGGGGAGGCGGTAAGGGCAGCGAGTGGGAGTGAGGGGGCTTTGCTTTCGACTTTCACGATTTTGCGGACGGGGGCGAGTCAGAAGGCGGCGAACGATCCGGCGCGGCAGCAGTTGCTGGCGAAGAAAGAGGATCTGGAGCAGAAGATCGATGTGCTGAAGTATGGCAAGGCGGCGATGGATCCGGCGGAGTACAAGAAGCAGCTTACGGATGCGCTGGTGCAGTTGGCGCAGGTGCAGCAGGAGTTGGATAAGTGACTGTTATTGTTACAAATCGCGGCGGCACGTTTGGCGTGCGGTTGGCGCTGGCATTGTTGTGCGGGTTTGGTGTTGCCTGGGCTGCGCCTGGGGCTACTCCGGAGGGGTGTGCGGCTTTGCGGAAGCATGGGCAACGGGCGGAGGCGACGGCTTGCTATGAGGCGCTGGTGCGGAGTGGGTCGGCTTATCTGAGGGCGGAGGGGTACTGGGGGTTGGAGCAGTACTCTGAGGCGAATGAGCAGTTTCGGGTTGCTACTTCGGCTTCCGCATCGGAAAAGGATTCACCGGGGAATGGGGCTTCGGCGCGGGTTCGGTATGGGATGTTGCTGCATGAGCGGTTCAACCCTGGGGATGCGGTGGATTTGTTCAAGGAGGCGCTGCAGCGGGATCCGAACAATGCGCGGGCTTATCTGGGCTTAGCCGTGGTGAGTGCGGATGGGTTCGACAACAAGGCGGTGGAGTATGCGTTGAAGGCTCTGGCGCTGGACCCGAAGCTGGCGGAGGCGCATGAGCTGCTGGCGGGGTTGGCGCTTGAGAATGGCGATACGGAGCAGGCGGTGGTGCAGGCGGATGCGGCGCTGGCGTTAGCGCCGGATGCGCTGGATGCGATGGCGATCCATGCGGCGGTGGAGTTGCTGGCGGACCGGAGTTCGGAAGCGGAGACGTGGTTCGGGAAGATTCGCGCGGTGAATGCGGGGTATGGGCAGGGGTATGCGCTGGTGGCGCGGCAACTGGAGATGCACTACCGGTATGAGGATGGGATTACTTACTACCGGAAGGCGGTGGAGGCTGATCCGAAGCTGTGGTCGGCGCACTCGGCGTTGGGGATCGATCTGATGCGGATGGGGCAGGAGGATGAGCCGCGGCAACAACTTGAGATGAGTTACAACAACGGCTATCGCGATGCCGCTACGGTGAATAGTTTGCGGCTGCTGGATAGTTACAAGAATTTTGTGACGTTCAAGGATGACCAGACGATTCTGCGCATGCGGAAGGAGGAGGCGGAGCTGCTGCGGCCATACTTCGAGGCGGAGTTGCATCGCGCGATTGCGACGTATGCGACAAAGTACAAGATGACGCTGCCGGGGCCAGTGCAGCTGGAGGTGTATCCGGACCACGAGGACTTCGCGGTGCGGACGATGGGGATGCCGGGGCTGGGGGCGCTGGGGGTGACGTTCGGCGAGGTGGTGGCGATGGATAGTCCCTCGGGGAGGAAGCCTGGGGAGTTCAACTGGGATGCGACGTTGTGGCATGAGATGAGCCATGTGTACATCCTGACGGCGACGAAGCATCGGGTGCCGCGGTGGTTTACGGAGGGGCTGGCGGTGCATGAGGAGGGAGTGGCTTCGGGGCGGCCGGAGTGGGCGGATCGGCTGACTCCGGAGGTAGTGGCGGCGATTCGGGACAAGAAGCTGCTGCCGGTGGCGAAGCTGGATCGCGGGTTTGTGATGCCGGAGTATCCGGGGCAGGTGATTGTGTCGTACTTCCAGGCGGGGAGTATTTGTGACTTTATTGGTAGCAAATGGGGTGAGGAGAAGTTGCTGGCGATGGTGCACTCGTTTGGCGAGGTGAAGACTACGCCGGAGGTGTTGCAGGCGGATTTGGGGCTGACTCCGGAGGGTTTCGATAGGCAATATATGGCTTGGCTGGATCAGCGGGTGGGGAAGACGGCTGCGAACTTCGATGCGTGGCGGGCGAAGCTGAAGGGGTTGGTGGAGCTGGCGAAGGGGAAGAGCTATGACGCGGTGCTGACGGAGGGGGAGGCGGTGCGGCAGATGTATCCCGAGTATGTGGGGGAGGCGAATGCTTATGAGTTTATGGCGGAGGCGCATCTGGCGAAGGGGGACAAGAAGGCGGCTGTTGCGGTGCTGACGGCTTACCAGAAGATTGGCGGGTCGAGTCCAGCGACGTTGAAGGAGTTGGCGAAGTTGCAGGAGGATTTAGGGCAGGGCAGAGAGGCGGCGGCTACGCTGGACCGGATTAATTCGATCTATCCGGTGCGGGATGAGGAGCTGCATCGGCACCTGGGGGAGTTGTGGTTTGCGCAGGGGAACTTTGCGGGGGCGATTCGGGAGGATGCGGCGGTGGTGGCGATGAATCCGCTGGATAAGGCGGGGGCGGAGTTTCAACTGGCGCGGGCGTATTACGCGGCGGGCGAGAAGGCGAAGGCGGAGGAGACGCTGCTGCTGGCGTTGGAGGCGGCTCCGGGGTTTCGGCCGGCACAAAGGTTGTTGCTGGAGATTGAGCATCCGGAGAGTGTGAAGAGTTCTGAGGATTCGAAGCATAAAAAATAGAGCGAGATTTCGAGAGGCGAGGAGACGAGGCTATGGCGATGCTTGAGGAGTTGAATCCGGATGTGGCGTTGTTGCAGGAGCGGGTTGAGCGGTTTCACGCGGTGCGGGACGGAATTTTGTCCCAGGTGCGGCAGGTGATCGTGGGGCAGGACGAGGTGCTCGACCAGATCCTGATTGCGCTCTTCGTCGGCGGACACTGCTTGATTACAGGGTTGCCGGGAACTGCGAAGACGCTGATGGTGAAGACGATTGCGCAGACGCTGGGGTTGACGTTCAAGCGCATCCAGTTCACGCCGGATCTGATGCCCTCGGACATTACGGGGACGGACATAATCGAGGAGGACCTGACGACGGGGCATCGCAAGTGGACGTTCGTCGAGGGGCCGATCTTCGGGAATGTGTTGCTGGCGGACGAGATCAACCGCACTCCGCCGAAGACGCAGGCAGCGTTGCTGGAGGCGATGCAGGAACGAAGCTGCACTGTGCGCGGGCACGTGTACCGGCTGCCATCGCCGTTCTTTGTGTTGGCGACGCAGAACCCGATTGAGTTGGAGGGGACGTATCCGCTGCCGGAGGCGCAACTGGACCGCTTTCTGTTCAACACGGTGCTGGATTATTTGAGCGCGGGCGATGAGCTTAAGGTAGTGGATTTGACCACCGCGACCAAGGTGGCGGATGTGCGGACGGTGACGTCGGCGGAGGAGTTGCTGGAGTTTCAGCAACTGGTGCGGATGGTGCCGATCGGCGAGTCGCTGGCGAAGTATGTGGTGAGTGTGGTGCGGGCGACACGGGCGAAGAGTGAGAATGCTCCGGACTTCGTGAAGCAGTATGTGAACTACGGCGGAAGTATCCGGGCGGCGCAGTTTATTGTGCTGGCGGCGAAGGCAAGGGCGCTTTCGCGGAAGCGATACCACGTGACGTATGAGGACATTGTTTCGCTGGTGGTGCCGGTGCTGAGGCACAGGATTCTGCTGAATTTCCATGCGGAGTCGGAGCGGATCGATTCGGATGAGATTCTGGGGCGGCTGCTGAAGCATATGCCTCCGCCGAAGGAAAGTTAGAGAGAAGATTTCGATCGAAGGTCTGGAGTGGCTTATGCAGCGGTTTCTCGATCCTGCGGTGCTGGCTGGAATTTCGAGTCTCGATCTCCTGGCGAAGACGGTGGTCGACGGCTTTGTGGCCGGACTGCACCGTTCGCCGGACTTTGGCTTCAGCCAGGAGTTTGCGGAGTATCGCGCGTATACGCCGGGAGACGATCTGCGGCATGTTGATTGGAATCTGTTTGCGCGGACGGAGCGGATGTATCTGAAGCGGTATCGCGGGGAGACGAACAGCCACCTGACGATACTGCTGGATGCGAGCAAGTCGATGGAGTTTACTTCGGGTTCGGACGCGAAGAGTGGGCCGAGGCAGCCGAGCAAGATGGACTATGCGCGGTTCGCGGCGGCTTCGCTGTTCTATCTGGCGATCCATAATCAGCGGGATGCTGCGGGGCTGGTGGTGTTCGACGATGCGGTGCGGGAGTCGATCCGGCCTTCGTCGCGGCTGGGGCAGCTGCAGCGGCTGCTGGCGGGGCTGGAGCAGGCGGAGCCGAGGGCGCGGACGGATTTTGCTAAGCCGATGAAGTACTTCCAGGAACTGGTGCGGAAGCGCGGGATCGTGATTGTGATCTCGGATTTCTATGAGCAGCCGGAGGTGATTGTGAAGGCGATCGAGCCGCTGCGCTTCCATGGGAATGAGGTGGTGCTTTTCCATGTGCTGGACCCGCAGGAGATTCGTCCGGAGTTGAATGGACCGGCGATTCTAGTGGATATGGAGACGCAGCAGCGGCTGGAGGTGATTCCGGAGTACACCAAGGAGACGTACCGGCAGAAGATGGATGGGCATATCGAGCAGTTGCGGGACAGGAGCCAGGCGGCGGGGATGGGGTATCACCTGCTGGTGACGGACCAGCCGCTGGACCGGGTGCTGCGGGAATATCTGACGATTCGGCAGGGAGGGAACTGATGGGCTTTCTCGCTCCATGGTTTCTGGCGGGGGCGCTGGCGCTGGGGGTGCCGGTGTTTGTGCATTTGCTGCGGCGGCAGACGACTACCCCGCGACCGTTCAGCTCGTTGATGTTCTTTGAGCAGGGGATGCAGAGCTCGACGCGGCACCGGAAGCTGCGGTATCTGCTGCTGTTTGCGCTAAGAGCGGCGCTGGTGGCGCTGTTGGTGCTGGCGTTTGCGAATCCTTTCATCCGAAGGGCGAATGCGGGGGCGAGTGGGAAATTGCTGCTGGTGGTGGTTGATAACTCTTACAGCATGAGAGCGGGAACGAGATTCGCCGATGCGAAGCGCGGGGCGCTGGAGGTGCTTGGCGCGAAGCCGGGAGGGCAGCGGGCGCAGGTGATGGCGCTAGGGTCGCAGCTGCAGGTTTTGACGCAGTCGGTGCAGGATGCGGGGACGCTGCGGGCGGCGGTGGAGGGGATTCAGCAGGGAGATTCGAAGGGGAACTTCGGCGAGTTGGGGCGCGGGCTGAGGGTGCTGGCGGAGACGGTGCATACGCCGGTGGAGTTGCACCTGTTCAGCGATATGCAGAAGACGGAGATGCCGGGGAACTTCGCGGACATGGTGCTGCCGGGGAATGTTTCGCTGGTGCTGCATGTGGTGGGGAATGGAGCGGCGGGGCCTAACTGGACTGTGGAGAGTGTTGTTGCTACGGCGCAGTTGGCGGACCCGAAGGACAAGCGTAGGTCGCGGGTGGAGGCGGTGGTGGCGGGGTTCGAGACGCCTGCTGCTGCGAAGATGGTTTCGCTGCTGGTGAATGGCAGGGTGGTGGCGGCGAAGCGAGTGGAGGTTCCGGCGAATGGGCGGGTAAAGGTGGAGCTGGAGCCGCTGGATGTTCCGTATGGGTTCAGCCGGTGCGAGGTGCGGGTGCGTGCGATGGAGGATGGTGGGTCGGATGCGTTTCCTGCAGATGACGTGAGTGTGTTTTCGGTACGGCGGAGCGATCCGGAGCGGGTTCTGTTTGTGCATGGGGCGGGGGATTCGCGGTCGCCGCTTTATTTTGGGGCGGCGCTGGGGGCGGGGGCGGAGAGCTCGTTTGTGCTGCAGTCGGTGAATGTGGAGCAGTCGGCGGATGTGGATCCGACGCGGTATGCGTTTGTGGTGCTGTCGGATGCGGGGACGCTGCCGTCGATTCTGGAGAACTCGCTGACGCAGTATGTGAAGGCGGGCGGGAGTGTGCTGATTGCGGTGGGGACGAGTGCGGCGCATCTTTCTGGCGGGAGGGGACGGATTCCGGTGTTGGGGATGGAGGTACAGGAGGGCAAGTACTACTCGCGTGAGGCGGGAGATGGATATGCGAAGGTTGGGCAGGTGGATGGGACGCATGCGGTGATGGGGGATGCTGGCGATGATGCTGGGGCTGCGGGCTGGTCGGAGTTGAAGGTGTTTTATGCGGCGCGGGTGGATGCGGCGAAGGCGGGGGCGCGGGTATTGGTGCGGCTGGGGGATGGCGCTAATGGGACTCCGCTGCTGATGGATAAGGCGTTGGGGGAGGGGCATGTGCTGCTGCTGGCTTCCGGCGTCGAAAATCTGACGAACGATCTGCCACTGCAGCCGGGGTTTGTGCCGTTTGTGGACCGGGCGGCGCGGTATCTTTCGGGTGAGGACCGGCTGGGTGGGGCGAGGGTGGTGGACTCGTTTGTGCAACTGCGGACGGCTGGTCCAGCGCAGAGTGGGGCGGGGGTGGAGGTGGTGGATCCGGAGGGTAGACGGCCTCTTTCGCTGGCGGAAGCGGGGACGATTCAGTCGTATCAGCTGACGAAGAGTGGGTTCTATCAGTTGCGGTTTGCGAATGGGAAGGACGGGTTGGTGGGGGTGAATCCGGATAGGAGGGAGTCGGATATGGCGGTGATTCCAGAGGATGTATTGAAGCTTTGGAGTGGAAGCGGTGGCTCCGGTGCGGCGGCGGAGGATGTGCCGAACGCCGAAATACAGCGGAAAGAGGCTCCCTACAGCTTGTGGTGGTGGGTTATGCTTTTGGCATTGGTGGCGGCGGTGGCGGAGAGCGTGGTTGCCGTCGGCCATCTGGGCACGCAGCGGGAGGAAGTATGAGCAGGCAGATCGAGCTCAACCTCTACATACATCAGGTGCAGCAGAGGCTGCGTCTGGGTGCTTGGGCGCGCGGGGCTGCGGTGCTGATGGCGGCTGCTCTGGTGACGACGCTGGTGCTGGTGCTGATTCTGAATGCGTATGCGTTTCCGGTGCGCGGGTTGACGGGTGCGCGTATTGCTCTGCTGGTGGTGCTGGGGCTGACGGGGGCATTCGCGCTGGCGGTGCCGGTGGTGCGGCTTACCCGGCGGCGGTCGGTGGCGGCGGCGGAGGCGGCACGGCCGGAGCTGGAGCAGCGGCTGACCACGTTTGCGGAGCGGGAGAGCGCCGGCAACGATCCTTTTATCGAGTTGCTGGCGGCGGATACTTTGAAGGTGACGCAGGACGCTGCGCCGGCGGTGTTGGTGCCGAATGGGCGGCTGTTGGCGCTGTTGGGTGCGGGGATTGGGTGCCTGGCGGTGCTGGTGTGGATGATTGCCGTGGGGCCGGGGTATGTGGGGTATGGAGCTTCGCTGTTGTGGACGGGGCCGAAGAAGGATGTGGCTCCGCTGTATGAGATACGGGTTTCGCCGGGGGATGTGGCGGTGCGGCGGCATAGCGACCAGTTGGTGACGGCGCAGGTGATTGGGTTGCATACGGACAAGGTGCGGCTGTTTGCGAAGTATGAAGCTGCGGATAGGAAGGCGGTGGCTGAATCGGAGAAGGTAGGTTGGGAGCCGGTGGCGATGCAGGCGGTTCCGGCGCGGGCAGGAGTGGTGCCGACTGCTTCGGGGCAGACAGACGCTGGTGGGGCGAACTTTCAGTTTTTGTTTACGGGGCTTCCGGAGAGTGTGGAGTACTACGTGGAGGCGGGACCGGTGACGTCGAAGCACTACAAGGTGCGGGTAGTGGATCTGCCTTCGGTGCAGCAGGTGCAGGTGACGTATCACTATCCGCGGTGGACGGGGTTGAAGGAGGTGTCTGAGGAGCATGGGGGCGACCTGCGGGCGATTGAGGGGACGGAGGCGGAGATCGAGGTGAAGATGGATCGTCCGCTGCGCGATGGGGTGCTGGCGCTGGATGACGGGCAGCAGTTGAAGATGGTCGGGGGCGAGGGCAACCGGTACAAGGGCACGATCCGGATGGAGAAGGATGGGGCGTATCACGTGGCGGCGATGGACCAGGGGCAGCAGGTGCGGCTGTCGGAGGACTACTTTATCGCGACGAACAAGGCGAATCCGCCGGAGATACGGATTGACCGGCCGGGTGGAGAGTATCGGGCCAGTCCGATTGAAGAAGTTACTGTGGCGGTGCGGGCGGGGGATGAGTTTGGGTTGAATCAGGTGGACCTGCACTACTCGGTGAACGGCGGACCGGAGCAGAAGGTGAATGTGCTGAAGCAGCCGGGAGCGAAGAGCTCGGACGGGTCGATGACGTTGCGACTGGAGGACTTCAAGCTGGTGCCGGGCGATCTGGTGAGTTTGTATGCGACGGCGCGGGATGGGCACTCGGAGGCGCGGACGGAGATGGCGTTCATCCAGGCGGAGCCCTTTGAGCGGGAGTTTTCCCAGTCGCAGCAGAGTGGTGGGGGCGGCGGTGGTGGAGGTGGCGGACAGGGGCAAGGGAATCAGACGGATATTTCGAAGCGGGAGAAGGAGCTGATCGCGGAGACGTGGAAGCAGGTGAATGGGCAGGAGTTGAAGACTGGGGGCAAGGACAAGGCGACTACTGCGAAGGAGGCGGCGGACGCGGGCAAGTTCTTGTCTGAGGTGCAGACGAAGTTGAGGGAGCAGGTGCTGGCGCTTTCGGGGAGGATGCAGAGCCGGGATTTGTCGACGGCGAACGAGGAGTTCAACGGGTTTGAGAAAGACATGCAGGCGGCGGCTTCGGCGATGGCGCCTTCGGCGGACAAGCTGAAGCAGATGCAGTGGAAGGACGCGATTCCGATGGAGCAGAAGGCGCTGCAGTATCTGCTGCGGGCGGAGGCTACGTTCCGGCAGATCCAGGTGGCTTTCGGGCAGCAGCGTGGTGGAGGTGGGGGCGGCGGGGCTGGGCGCGATCTGGCGAGCTTGTTTGATCTGGAGATGGATACGGAGAAGAACCAGTACGAGACGGCGCAGACTGCTTCTCCGGCAGAGCAGCGGGCGAAAGAGGTAGACGACGCGCTGGCGAAGTTGGATGCGTTGGCGCGGCGGCAGGAGGAGTTGGCACAGAAGCAGCCGAATACGGCGCAGAGCTTCGAGCAGAGGTGGCAGCAGGAGATGTTGCGGCGGGAGGCCGAGCGGCTGGAGAAGCAGATGCAGCAGATGGCGGAGAACGGGCAGAAGGAGCAGCAGGGAGGACAGCAGTCGGGAGGGCAGCAATCGGGCGGGCAAAAGAGTGGTGGTCGGCAGCAGGGAGGCCAGCAGAGCAGCGGGCAACAGAGTGCGGGTGGGCAGGCTGGAGGTCAGGCTTCGGGACAGTCGGGTGGGCAGCAGTCTGCTTCTGGTTCGCGGCAGGGAGCTGGGCAGCAGGGAGGAGATCGAACGGATCCTCGGGTGGCGCAGGCTTTGAGCCGGCTCCGGCAGGCGGATGAGGCGATGAAGCAGGGGTCAGCGGGCGGGCAGCAGCAGAGTGCGGAGGCGGCTCGGCGGGCGGCGGAGGCGTTGCGGCAGGCGACGAATCTTTTGAGTGGAACGCAGCAGCAGCAGGCTTCGGGGAAGCTGGACTCGCTGGCTCGGGATGCGGATCGGCTGGGCACGGAGGAGAAGGCGCAGGCGGACGGGATTCGCCGGCTCGCCAATCGGGACGATCAGGGTGTCGGTGCGGGCGAGTTGATGCAGGAGCAGGTGGCGGCGCGGATTGCGGAGCGGAACCGGCTGGCGGAGGAGCGGCAGCGGTTGTCGGACGATCTTTCTCAGTTGGAGAAGGGAATGCGGGACACGGCGCGGTCGCTGGCTCCGACGCAGCCGGGAGCGGCTTCGAAGTTGCGCGATGCGTTGAATGGGATGGACCAGTCGGACCTGGGGAACAAGGTGCAGCGTACGGCGGACTGGTTGCGGCGGGGAATCGATCCGAACTCGAATGGGACGGAGGCGGGGATTGGGTCGGGGTTGCAGAAGCTGGGGGAGCAGTTACGGGAGGCGCAGGCGGGGATGGGGCCAGGGAGGCCGGGTCAGGGGCAGGATAAGGGAGCCGGACGGTCGGGGGAGCAGCAGACGGCGGCGCTGGGTCATGTAGATCGGCTGCGGAGTCAGATTGAGGCTTTGGCGGGGCGTGGGCAGGGGCGGCAGCCGGGTCAGCCGGGGCAAGGGCAGCAAGGTCAGCCGGGTCAACAACGTGGGCAGGGGGGACAGCAGGCGCAGGGAGGTCAGGCTGGACAACCGGGACAAGGGAGGCAGCAGGGAGGTGGGCAACGGGCTGGTGGTGGGCAGCGGGGTGGGGGTGATTTAGGTGGGACGCGGCAGGGCGGGGATGTTGCGAACGGCGGGGCGCGGGGTGGGGATGGGGTCGTCGATTACAACATCAATACGGGGAACAACCGGTTTGACCGCAAAGGGCAGCAGATCGATGGGCCTCAGAATCGCGGCGGTGCAGATGGGGAGCAGGCGTATCGGGAGGGGTTAACGGAGTTGAACCAGTTGCGGCAACTGGCGAGGAACGATCCGGCGGCGCTGAAGGAGATACAGGACCTGGTGAAGGAGATGCAGCGGCTGGATCCGAGCCGGTTCCCGGGGAATCCGGCGATGGTGGAGCAGCTTCATACCGAGGTGCTGAGTGGAGTGGACAAGCTGGAGTTGCAGCTGCGACGTGGGGCGGACGATCCTGCGGGGCAGGTGCGGACGAGTAAGCCGGTGGCGGTGCCGCAGGGGTATCAGGCTGCGGTGGCGGATTATTACCGGCGGTTGAGTAAGGGGAAGTAAGGGGCTGGGCGGGGCTAGCTGATGGTGGTGTTGGGGTAGAAGTGGGCGAGGATGTTGTGGTGGTCTACGCCTTGGGCGGCCATGGTGGCGGCTCCGCGCTGGCATAGGCCGATGCCGTGGCCGATGCCTTCGATGGTGGTGGGGGTGCAGGTGACGGTGTTGGAGGGGAGGGCGGACCAGCCTTGAATGCGATCTAGTGCGATGCGGGCGCGTTCGGTGGTTGGGGTTGGGGCGTCTGGGTTGAGGGTGCTGCGCCAGCGTTCGGGGTGGTGGAGGCAGGGCTCGCAGGTGACGGAGTAGTAGGGGTAGGGTGCGGTGGGGAGGCCGAGTTCGGCGAGGTTGTGGGTGTGGCCCCCACAGCTGCGACTGTACATGGCGGGGACCGGGTGGTCTTCGTAGGTGAGGTGTTGGCCGGTGGTGTCGAGGGTTGCTTTGGTGACGAGTGAGTCGGGTGGTGGTGCTTCGCGGAGGAACTGGCAGTGGGTGGTGTCGCAGAAGTCGAAGCCGCGATGGCCGGTGGTGGCGGCGAGGAGGAAGGAGCGGGAGACGATGGCCTGGGCCCGGAGGTAGGCGAGCGGGGCGTGGACGGGGCTTTCGGCGAGGACGATGGGGCTACGGCGGATTCTAGGTCCAGAGTGAGGATGGGCTGGAGCGAATAATTCGTTGCGTGAAGCTGTAGGTCGAGGGTGGCGGTGTATTGGCGGTGGATGGTTCCGTGGAGGGAGGGTGGGGGGACAGTGAGGGTGAAGGTGATGGGCTGGCCGGAGGTATCGGTGACGCGGAGGTTGTTTGCGGTGTAGGTGGTGTTCTTGAGGACGATGGCGATGCGGTTGCCGGGGGCGATTTGGATGCGGGTTGCGGGGGCTTCGGGTGGGACGAGGAGGAGGAGGGAGTCGAGGTGGAGGAGCAGGGGCTGGGAGGATTGCAGCAGAAGTTGTTGCGGCTGGAATAGGAGAAAGACGCCGAAGCGGAGGGTGGTGCGGGTGGTTTGGGTTAGAGCGAGGCGCGGGAGGGTTGTGGCGGCGAGGAGGGTGGCGGTGAAGCCGCGGCGGGTGAGGTTAGCGGGCATGGGGGACCTCGAGGAGGGGGAGCATCTGGGCGGCGATGGTGGAGGTAGCGGCCCCGGTACTGCCTTGCTGGCGGAGGAGAAGCAGGGTGCGGGGGTTGGCGGCGGGGGTGATGACGAGGACGAGGCCGTCTGCGTTGGCGATGCAGTTGCGATGGCGGCAGGGGGCCGTGCCAGTTTTGGCGAGCGCGTCTTCAAGGTGGAGTGCGCTGGCGGTGCCGGTGGCGGCGGACTGGCGGAGGCCGGCGAGGATGACGGCTGCGTCGGGTTGGGTGAGGGCTCACTGAGTGCACCGGCGATTTATCACTAATTAACAGCGAAATGAGGCTCGAAGTCCGAATAGCTGGCCATGTACCCAGACTGTTTCGTCACTTCCCGCAAGACGGTCTGTGCCCCCCAGCTGGCCATCGCACAGTCTGCCGAATATATACGGCACTTTCGTTTTCAGGGCAGTACAGGAGTGGAAGATTGCCTCATAGGACTTTACTCTCAACGAAGAGCACTTTGCCTTAACCGGCTGTCTGGGCGAA
>WNFD01003297.1_pt1 | contig 16890 bp, 18 predicted proteins | sample 5400491 | NCBI WGS metagenome assembly WNFD01 (sample SAMN13153343, study PRJNA577476) | soil metagenome | isolation source: 120 cm saprolite under Douglas fir tree site 2 hole 2 replicate 2 | place: USA:California | collected 2015-04-18 | reverse complement strand
AATTCGGGTGCCCGCGTTCATCGGGCCGCTGTCTTGGACGGCATGGGGTACGAGGCCATCGACGCCTCGGGCGGGGCCCAGCTCAAGCGCCAAGGCAAGCTGCTCGGGGTGCTCCCGGCGGGCTATCGCAAAGAAAACGGTGCCATCATTGAAGACCCGATCACTGGCCCAATCGTCCGGGAGATCTTTCATCTTCATGCCAGCGGGAAGCACAGCATGCGTTCCCTGGCTGACGACCTCAACCGCCGGGGTGTCAGAACGCCTCGCAACTTGGGACGAGGTCACAATCGACCGGCCGCGGTCATCTATACAGATGGCGTCCTCAAGGACCTCTTGAACAACCCCTCCTACCTCGGCAAGATCCGCCTGGATGGTGAACTCGTCGACGGGGCACATCCCGCCCTGGTCGACCAGGAGACTCGATCGGTGCCAGGCCATCCGCACCCGCAACAGCAAGCGGATGAAAAGAACGTTCACGCGCTATCACTACCCGCTGGCTCCCGTCCTTGTCTGCGGACACTGCGGCGGCAAGATGTATGGGGAAGCCCAAGGAAGCGGCGGCACGGGTCCGATCCGTCTCTACTACGGCTGCAGCAACCGCCGCAAGCGTCTGGCAAGGATCCCAAACGACAAGTGCGAAGCCCCATGGATTCGGGCTGCTGAACTTGAGACAGCCGTTGAGACTCTGGAACGATCGCGGGCCACTCACGTCGGCAACATCCTGGACAAGCTTGGCTTCAACTCGCGCGCCCGAGTGGCGAGCTGGATGGCAGCGTCTCTACGAATTTGGCGAATACAACTGGGAGACGTTCATCGTTAAGCGAGCCAGCATCCGCGAGGAAGAGCAGAGGCTTCGGGAACAGGCCGACGTCCACAAGCAGGACGACGACCTCGAGTGGTGCGACCGCCAGATCCTCGATCTCATCCAGGTGTGGGATCTGGCAGACAGCAGCCAGCGAGCCCGGATGGTCGCCGGCATCTTCACGGAGATCGAGGCCAACACCTTGGCCAATGGTCAGGTGAACTTAGTGGCCGTACCAAGACCCAGCTGGAAACCGTTCTTCGAACGGGTGGTAGCCACCAGAACTCAAGCGGAAAATCAGCGGGAGACGAGTCTCGAACTCTTCGTGGAGTGAAGATTCTTACGGCTCGCGTTGACCCTGCGCTGGCGGGGGATGTCTCGCGAACCCTTGACAGCGGGGCCTTGATATGTAACTCTTGAGTTACATGTCCTATGGGGCAGAAGCACGGGCGGGAAGCTGGCGTCTGGAAGGCGATGGCCGACCCTTCGAGGCGGACGATTCTCGACCTGTTACGTGTTCGGCCGCGCACGACCGGTCAGCTGGCGCAGGAGTTCAGCATCTCGCGGATCGCCGTGATGCGTCATCTGGCGGTGCTCCGCGACGCCGGCCTGTTGCTAAACCGCAAGCGTGGGCGTGAGCGGTGGCACTACCTCAACGCGGTGCCCCTCGAGCGGTTGCATCGGCGGTGGGTCGGACCGATTGAGGGTGGCTGGGCGCGGCGCCTGCTCGATCTGGATTCCGGCCTCAGTAAAGCCGATGCGCGACTGATGGAGCGGACTGAATCGGGTCTGGCGATCGATATCGCCCAGGAGGTCACGTTCACACGCCCAAGGCCAGAAGTGTTTGCGGCGCTGAGCCGTGTTTCTTCATGGTGGGGTCCACCCTACGTCAGTCCGGCGGCCACTGATTTGCGCCTCGAGCCCCGGGTGGGCGGACCGTTCGAGGAGGTCTGGGGTTCGACGGGCGGACGCCTCCTGGCGATCGTGACCGCCCTCGAACCCGATCGCACCTTGGAGCTGACCGGTGCTTTCCACTTCGGCTTGGTCTACGGCGTCGTCCAATTCCAGCTCGACGATGCTGGGACCGGAACGAGGCTCAGCTTTTCTCATCGAGGCATCGGATCCGTGAGCGGCGAGGCCGCAGCGACTTTTGCGGACGGCTGGAAGCAACTGCTGACGGTGCGACTGGTTGCCCTGGTCGAGCAGGGCGTCAAACTCGGGATCGCCGCGTGAGCGCGGTAAATGGAGGTAGTGGAGATGGCAGGTCAGGCCAGCGTCCAGACTGAGGTATATCGTGACCGGTTTGGCGTCCTACTCGAGGACAGCCAGCGGAGCATTCTTGAGCTCCAGTGGCTCGACACGAGCAGGGACATGACTGACGAGGACTTCAAGGCTTGGCTGAGCCGGTTCGCCGGGGAAGCCGAGGTACGGCGCCCGTCCTTCCTCATGATTGATATCAGGCGTTTTGGCCACCGCCCGGGAGAAGGCTTTGCATCCTGGCGAGACCGCCACGTCGTCCCGCGCTATAACCGGGCAGGCGTGACCAAGTTCGCCATGCTCGTCCCAGCAGGGGCGTCAGGCTGGATGGCCCCAGGACAGCCACCGACCCCAGAACCTCCTGGCACATTTCCTACCGGCTACTTTGCGGATCGTGACCAGATCGAGACCTGGTTCGCCCAGAGCTGAGCGAGAGCAACCGCGAATCGTCAGACGCACAGGCTCTGCTGACGAATCTCGATTGATTGCGGCGGCGATGGGTCACTCGGGCCGTTAGGATGCCGAAGGCTCGTCAAGTTGGTGGCCAGAACTATCAACCTGACGGGCCCCCCAAAGAGATGATGTCAAAGCGGGAGACGAGTCTCGAACTCTCCGTGGAGTCCGGCTTCTAATCGCTGCTTGACGTCAGGTGGTCCATCCGGGGCTGGTCGATTCTAGTGGCTAATATCTTCGCTCGGCTGGCCTCACTAAGAATTCGGCGCTATCGCCTGCTTGGTGAAGGGGCCCAAGGCGCGGATCTTTGCCTGCTAAGTTCGACGACACCAAATGCCGCCCCAGCCACCACGATCGTCAGCCGCATTGGTGTCAGTATGCGCGACCTCGACCGTACGCTTTGGCCATGAACAAGGACGGAGTGCCCGGTCAGCCCCTCGACCTTACCTGAGTGGACATCGTTGCCGGCGTGAGCAACTTGGTCGATCCATAGGCATGCGTTCTGGTCCACTCGGTATGTCAATTCGGTGCGCGATCTGCCCGGAAGACAGACATGTTGCACGGCAATTCCAGCTCTTCGACCCGCAACCCGGTAACCCCATGTTTGAACGCGCGCCGCAGCAAGTGCCCGTTCGCCGCCCGGCGGAGATAACCGGGCTCGTGTACAACTCCGGACGCATGCTCCCGAGGATCAACACCCTCTTCGCGCTCCCGGCGTTGTGCGATCTCGGCCCGGATGCGCTCTACGCACGCAAGAAACTCCGGCTCGTTGTCGAACGCGGCCACCACCACATGGCGCCGCTCCCGCCACGCCGGGTCATAGCGGTAGTGACGGACAATAAAGCGCCTGATACTGTCGTCCTCCGGCTCAACTCGGCCCACAGACCAAAGGCTAACCCCCGGCGTCGTCACCCCAAAGCACCTGAGGCGCAGCACCGCCGTCGTCTTCCCGGCTCACCTGCGCGGGGGTGGTCTCAGGTTGAGGAAAGAAGCGGGCTTCTAACATTCCAATCGCAACCGGAGTTAATACCTGAATACCCAGCTCTACGCGCTGGCGGGTGAACGTGACGACTGGGCGGTGTTCAGCGCGGCTGGTTTTGCGCGCTTGTATAGTCGCCCCTGCGGGAGACCACTGCACAGGGAGCAAGGTTTCACATGCCGTTCGATCCAGATGGACGTTTCGCGCACGAGGGTGCGACGGGCACATCATCGCTGGCCCGCGGCTCGACGGGAAGGACAAGCTAGGCCAAGCTCGCCCCGCAACGCGGGCGCAGCTCGCCGACCACCGTGTCAACCCCGCCGACGAACTGCTGGATGTCGGCGCCTCTCGCGCCGGGCAATATCAGCCGTGTCAGGCTTTGACTGGAGGACCGGCCCAGGATCGCAACAGTCCGATCCAAGGGCATCTGAACCTTTCGACCGTGACTCGTCCGTGAAACGAGACATCACCATCGCGACTGGTCCCCAATATCGAGTATCGGAGCCTTAGAGAATCCTGCTCAGCCCCGCAGACCGTCGGGCTCGTCACGAGCAGGTACACGCTTTCGAAGGGCGGCAGCGTAAACGGCCGGAACGGCTCGGAGGCACCGCCCTCATCGGGCATGACCTGGACCGCCACAGGCGCAAGTGGCTGTCCCGGAACCCCCTCAACGCCAGTTACCTGAATGGGAATGATGCTCTGGTTATGCAACGTAACCTGATAGGTCACCGTGCCCTGCGGCCCAGCCGTTACGGACAGCCATGGCGGTGTCGCGCCCGAAAATTGAGTGAATTGCAGAGGCTCGTACGACAAAGCCAGGGGTGAAAGGACCAGGAGTAGCAAAGCTAAACCGGCCACGGCTGTCCGCCGGCTGACCTCCATGCCAATCGGTCTGAACCGGCTGGCCACCTGAGGCTGCACATCCTCATCCTAGATCCGGCAGCTGGGTCGGTCAGAGCGCCCAAGGCCGGAGCGATACCGGCCCGGACAACGGCCTTGAGCCACAGCACCCGCGCCATGGAATCTCAACATCGACGCGATGTGGGAGAGTGCTGAGCCGGACGCGGCCGAGACTGGCTGGGCGCAGCGTTTCTTCTCGGCGATGGAGCCGCTATTCGACCGGCGGCATCTATGGCACTGGAGCGGGAGACGAGGGTCTCCCGCGCATTGCCCAGTCAGCCAACCCGAGTTCAGTTCAGCTACCTTCTGGCCGACGTCGCGTAGGACTCCTCCGGAGGCCCGAGGGACCCTAGGCATATGGTGGGCGAGCCTATGCCGTCCTTCGACAACGTCTGGCAGGCGCCGCCGGGACGCCCGGCGGCGCATCAACATACTTAGGGGCCGCTGTACTCGAACGGTCCAAGTGCCGCGTACTTCCCACTGTGGTCGTAGTGCACGCCATCCTCGACTCGAAACACTTTGGACGCGGCCAGTGCCAGGTTCTTGCTGATGAAGCCCTGGGGTAGCACGGCCGACGGCGTCGCCTCCGCGCCGGTAACCGGATTCTTGATTGGGTGCATCTCCAACCGGAGAACTTCGCCGGCTCTGGCCCGGCTCTTGCGGTCGGCCACCTCCACCTCGAACGGAAGATAGCGCGGCTCGTGGACTTTCGTCCACGTGGTCTTGAGGATGGCCCAGGGACCGCCTACCGCCCCTGAGACCAGCGTCCGGATCGCCGCGCGCTGGCTCTCGTTCGCCCGCTCATCGATAAAGACAGCCGCCTCGCCATTGCCTTCGTGGATTGCCTTGGGCCAATCGGCAGCGATCGCAAAGGTGAGTCCACGCAACTGGGCGTCTCCGTAGGCTCCGTCATCGATATGCCAGGCCCATCCGCCTTCACAGTCTCCGTACGTGGGTAGCCCGTTGAAGTTGCAGGGACAGCCGTAATCGCAGTTGCATGCGATCAAGACCGTCCCCTTCAATTTCCAGCTGGTGACAACCGACTGCGCCATCGCTTAACGAACTCCAGACGCCTGGGCCGCCACCTGCTCCGCCGGAACCGCCCCTTTCCAGGCAAACGGCGCAAAGTGCCCGTTGTTCTTGCCGCTCTCGTCATCCCAATCGATCCCGAAGGCCCGCAGGTGGCTCCGCGTTGCCCGTGCCAGCGCCAGTCTTGAGTTAGCAGGATGCATCGTCCCGTCGATGTGCATTGGCTGCGACGGATCGGCGCCGGATGCCACGCCCGTAACCGCCTGATCAAGGACGCCCGGGATCGAGACTGATCGGTCCATCCCCTTGGCCGTGAACTCGATTGGCTGTGCCTCGAGCCCAAGGAACTTGCCGATGAGCGGTGTCAGATTCGCAAGTGGACCGCCGGCCTGACCGCCGACGATCGTCGCGATCGCTTTCTGCTGTGCCGGCGTGGCCTTCCTGTCGACAACAGCTCCCACCTGCCAGTTGCCATCGAGCATGACGCCCGGCGTCCGGCCAATCACGGCAAAGCTCAAGCCGTTAAGTCGTTCAGCGCCAAATTGGCCCTCATCGATCTTGAACACCATCGCGAAAACGCACCAGCCCTTGGTCGGCTTCCCCGCCAGGCTGCTCGGAAGGCACGGACAAAGATAATCGCAACTGCACGTTTCGAAGTACTCGCCTTTCAGGTCCCATTCGTTCGTCGCCATTAGCCCACCTCCTTTTCTCGACACGCGTTACATATGGCCGCCCGTGCCAGGGGACGGCGACCCGCCGGAGATCAGGCTCAACCACTCCGGATGGAGAACAACGGCAATCCCAAGCGCAGTGACGATGGCCCCGGCGACCCTTGCCAGCGCCAGGCCGCGACGCCAATTCTTTTCGGCGAGAAACACCATGGCGATGGCGGCCATCCAGACCAAATTCATCAGTCCCAAGACGACCAGGACCGCCATCAAGCCCCAGCAGCAGCCAAGGCAGAAGGCTCCATGGGCGATCCCGGCCGAAAATGCCGACCGGCTCCCGCCGCCGAAATCATGCGTCACGATGAATCCAAGCGGTGTCTGGCAGGCCCGAAGGCAGCGGCCTTTCCACGGGGTGAATTGATACAGCCCCGCGACGATCAGGATGGCGCCCGACAGCACGGGCAGCCCACTGGGGGGCGTCTCGATGTTGCGAACGCCAAGGAACACCATCAGAGGCAGCAGGCCGATGCCCGTCCACACAGCCAGATACCCGAGGACGAACACCGCCGTCGGCAGCCAGCCCTCGCCGCGATGGCGGACCACCATCCGGTGCGCCAGCACCATCGGCGCGATGGTTGGAAACATCATCGCGACCATCATCGTCAGCCACATGGCCATGAAAAGCGGAGCCGCCATCTCGTTCGGCATCCCGGTCCCGATCTGGGCGAGACCTGACACCATCCCGGACATCGCGCCAGCCTGCCGGACGGTCAACAGCCATGCGCCCGCAGCCAGCACGACAAGTAGGCCGGTTGCGCCGATGGTAACCCGCTGCTCGAGCAGCCCCATGGCGCGACGGGGCGTGTCGGTTTCGGGCGCCACAGCTACCGCCGATCCGATGCTCCTCCCCACGCCCATCGTCCTCCTCGCCGTCTTGGCTGACCGGTCGGGGCCAAGCTTACCGCCATGTCATCGGGCTGTCTACACGATGACCCACTTGCGAATTTTGTCAGAGGACCCTCGGCTCGAGCGGAGCCATGTTGGGGCCTGAGCCGAGTTCGCCAGGCCTCCTGTTTCAGACGCTGCGTCCCAGAAGATGCTCGGCAGTTCGGCACCGACGACTCGCCGATCCGGGCGCAAGCCCAGCGAGCAAGCCTAACCCCTGGGATAGCCTCCAGCTGCCACCTGGATTGAGCGTTCGGTGCCTTGGCGAGTGATGGAGCCTCGCTGCTGGGTGAGCAAATCTCAATCAGGCAGACTGCAAAGGCTAAGCGAGCTCAAGCTCAAGAATTAGCGGGAGACGAGAATCTCTCGCGCAGTTTCCGCCCCTCCACCGCCAATTCGTTTTAGCTACCGCTTGGCGGATGTCGCATAAGGCGGGGAGTCTGAACGGACGCCTAGCGGACGGCCAGCGCCGCGCGGGTCAAATACCGCAACCTCAAGCGGAACCCATTGATCCTGATTTCGGTTGTCGATGCCCAGCATGCGTCCTCCCGGACCGGGCTGATCAAAGGCCACGCCGACCTATCGACAACGGCGCGCTTGAGCACATCGATTTCCTCAGCCGGAAGTACGACGGCCAGCCCCGGCAACCCGTCCCTGGTGAGCACCGCGTCATCATCCGGGTAACCGTGGCCAAGGCATGGGCAGCCTCGTGACTCGTCTGCGGGCGCTAATCGCCCACCAGCCAAACTCGCCGGCCTCCCGGTTGCCGCAGTCGGGACAAGGGACGAGGAATGCCATCAGCCCAAGCCCGAAGGTGCTGAGCGGGTGACCTCGAGCAAGTACGCCACCGTGATGTCCTTTCCGGCCAGGCGAAGATCGAACGCATCGGACAATTGCTCAACGCGCCGGATCTGGTCCCGGTTGGCCTCGAAAAGATCCGAGAAAGGAAAGAAGCCGAAGTCAACCACTCGGGACTTTAACCCCAGCGCCTCGAGCTGGCGCGAGGTCTCCCGCTGGCCGATTATGGAGAGTTGCATGAAGTAGGCCCGTCCAGTCTCGGCGAGCACGCGGGGGAGGATCCGGATGAAGTGGTCGAGAATGTTCCGTCCCCAGTAGTCGAGGGGGCGGTGCCCGGTTGGCTCCTCAAAGGGGTCGACCGGCATCTGGTAGAGGCTGGCGACACACACGTCGTAGCGTTGCTCGGGTTCCCACTCGTAGAGGTCGACTTCCTCAGCGCGGATCATGCCCGCCACGCCATTGCGGAAGGCGTTGGCCATAGTGTTGGCGATCGCGTTCCGGTCGATGTCGATAGCGTGCACCGCCCGGGCACCGTTGAGGGCCAGCTGAATGCCGAGAATGCCGCAGCCACACCCGACATCGAGGCACGTTTTCGCTTGACCGATGCGCTCCGTGAACAGGTATTTCCAGCAGAGAAAGCTGCCCTGCGTGGGAATGAAGACACCCGGATCCACCGTCAGCTCGGGAAACGGGAGCGGATAGACTGGTCGACCGCCGCCATCCACCCAGGGCACGGGTTCCGGCTCGGGCACCCGAGTTTCCTGCTGCGCGGTCATCATCGGAGGGTGGGTGTGGCCCGGCGTGGTATGCGCGACCGCGGCGGCCACCGCCGCGATGTGCTCCGGCGTTGTGCCGCAGCAGCCGCCGATTAGTTGCGCGCCTTCCTCCCGCCACGACCGCGCCAGCTGGCCATACTGGGCCGGTCCGACGTGCTCGTCGAATCGCCAGCGCGGGCCGACCATGTGGCCGAGGTTCGGGTAGACACCGAGGGGCAGCTCGGTGAAGTCGCGAAGCCACCCGATCATCCCCGGGACGTGCTCGATCGGCAGGCAGTTGATGAGTAGGGCTTCGACGCCCATCGACTCGAATCGGCGAGCCGCCCGTCCAAAGAGGTCGCCCTCTGGCGGTCCCCAGTGCTGGCCGTAGACGCCACAGACGCCGTGGCGGCAGCGCCGGAAGGAGAGCCACACCGGAATGCCGGTGCCGAGTAACAGCTCAACCATCCGGTAGGTGTCCGGGTCACGGATCAGGGTGAGCGTCTCCAGCAAGATCAGATCGGGCGGTTCCTCCTCAAACACCCGCGACAACAACTCGACCGTCTCGTGGCGGGCCGACGACTGGCCTTCCTCGGAGATCGCAAAGGCGACCGCACACCCCGCCTGCCGTCCCGCTTCGGCGATGGCGCGCCGCGGAAGATGGATCCCCAGGCGGGCCACGTCCATCCAGTGCCGGCGCTCGGGAGTCGGCCCACCCAGGCGCTGCTCGGCCTCCGGCGCCGCGAGAATCGACCAGGTATTCGTCGAAATGACGTCGCAGCCCGTTTCGACGTAACGCTGGTGCACCTCGAGCACGGCCTGCGGCGCCCGGTACAGCGCCCAGGTCCCCCACAGCTCGCGGTCGAGCCCGGAGTTTCCCTTCAGCGGGCCGAGCCGCTGGAGTTCGGTGGCGATCCCACCATCCAGGATGACACAGCGATCCGCTGCCAGCAGGTCGCGAACATGTTGGTACGCCGCCGAGCGGCTAGAGCCGCTCGGCGAAGTCACGGTTGTCTTGCTTGAGGGTAGGATCGGTCCCTAAGAACGCGTGCTTGGACATGTCCGGCGAGTAGCGACTCGCCGGGGGCGTCCGGCCCAACGCCTCGGCCACGCTGCGAATGTGATGCGGACCGGCGCCGCAGCACACCCCGAGGTAATTGACCCCGATCGCGTGCGCCGCCCGGGCAAAGTCCGCCAGCTCATACCGGGTGCACACAAAGGGGTCCAGGGCCGTCGGAAAGGGGCGGATGTCGGTCGAGGGATCCCGCAAGGACTGCATGGTCGGCTGCTCGGGCGTGGTGCGATACGGCACTGGGAGCGCGGCCACGTGGCAGGATACCGCCTGGCGCACCTGCTCGAGCAGTGGCAGGATGGTGCGCGGTCCGCGGCCGCAGTTGATGCCCACCACATCCGCGCCGGCGTCTTCCAGGCGCTTGGCGGCTTCGCCGGCGGAGTAGCCGTCGCGCGTGGTCGCTTCCTGGTGGAAGACCATGGTCACGACGGTCGGCCGGCCGCTGCGGCGCATCGCCTCGAGCGCAAGCAGCGCCTCGCCGACGTAACTGAAGGTCTCGCCAATGAAGAGGTCGACGCCCGCCTCCATCGCCCAGCCGACCTGCTCATCGAAGATCCCGCGCACCGTGCCACGCGCGGCGTCATCGGCCGCGTAGACATTGGTATTCGAGAGATCGCCGGCCAGCAGCGAGTTCGACTCCATCGCCACCTGCCGGGCAATCGCCAGGGCGTTCCGGTTGAGCGGCTCGAGCAGGTGTTCCTTGCCGATCAGCCGAAGCTTCTCGCGGTGCCCGTAATAGGTGAACGCCTCGACGATGTCAGAGCCGGCGTGGACGAACTCCCGATGCAGCTCGGTAATCACCTCGGGATGCTCGAGCACGACCTCGGGAACAAAGGCGCCCGCCTGTAGGTATCCGCGCCGTTCGCACTCGAACAGGTAGCCTTCGGCGCAGACCACCACGTCTGTCCCGAGCCGCTCCAGCAGCCCCGGCTTCACGCCGACGTCCGTTTTGCCCATCAAGCCGTGATCCCTCCTGGACAAGAAAAGCGTTCGATGCCGTAGCCCCCGGTCAGGAGCGATGGTAACGCACCCGGGCCTCTGGGTTCAGGGCCGCCCGAAGCGGCTCTCCCCGAAGAAATCGCAGGGCTTCCTCAGCCGCCAGCACGCCCAGCTCGCGAACCGCGTCTTGCGAGTACCAGGCGACATGCGGCGTGACGAAGACGTTGGAGCGGCGCAGAAACGGTAAGGAACGATCGGGGAAGGGCTCGCCTTCGAGGACGTCGAGCGCCACCGCCCCGACGATCCCCTGATCGATCGCCGATTGCAGGGCCTTGAGGTCGATGAGCCCCCCGCGAGCCGTGTTCACGATGATCACGCCTGGCCGCACTTGGGCGAAGGCTCGCTCGTCCAGCAAATGCCGCGTCTGGGGCGTCAGCGGCGCATGCAAGCTGATCACGTCGCTGGTGCGAAACAGCTCGTCGAGCGGGAGGCCGATGACGCCGAGTTCGGAGAGTCGCGCCGCGTCCAGGTGCGGGCCAGAGGCCACCACGGCCATCCCAAATGCCCGCGCCCGCAACGCCACCTGGGACCCGATTCTCCCCAGGCCAACGATCCCCAACCGCTGCCCGTGGAGTCGACGGATCGCCGGGTACTCGACCGATGCCCAGTCCTTCTCCGGCCAGGTTCGCTGGAAATGATTCAGGTGGCGGGCGGCCGCCAGCAGCAGCAGCAGCGTGTGGTCGGCCACCTCCTGGACCGCGTAGTCAGGGACGTTGGCGACCAGGATCCCCTGTTCGGTCGCGGCCTGGACGTCGATGCCATCGACCCCGACGCCGCAGCGCACGATCAGGCCGACGCGTCTCAGGAGACGCATTGCAGGCTTTCGAAGCGGGACAAAGGTCACGATCAGCACGTCGGCGTCGGCCGACCGGGTGGCGACCTCCTCGGGGGTGAGCCCATCCGGCAGGCATTCGGAGCTCATGCCGGCGGCGTCAAGGGTGGCGATGGCTGCCTGGAGCATCGCCGCGGAATCGGTGATGACGACGCGTTGGCTCATGAGATCTCCGATACTATTAAATGCCGAATGGCCTCCCTTCACGGCGCGCGCTACGTCATCATCGGGGCCGGGGTTCACGGCCTGTCTACCGGATGGCACCTGGCGAAAGAGCTGAAGGCACGCGGCCAAGGCTCCGGCGACGATGTCCTGATCGTGGACAAGACGGGGATCGGCGCCGGTCCCTCGGGCCTGGCATGTGGCGTCGTTCGGAACAACTATTTCCAGCCGGCGATGCGGGAGCTGATGGCTCACAACGTCTCCGTCTGGGAGTCAGACCCCGAGGCCTTTCACTACCATCCGGTCGGCTTCATGCAGATCTCCCCAGAAGTGATGCACGCCGATGTCGTGCAGATTTACGACGAGCAGCGGGCCATCGGCTACGATTCGGTTCTGGTCGAAGGTGAGGCCCCGTGCCGCGAATACATGGAGAACATGTTTCCGGACTGGAAGGCCAAGGGCATCACCAGCGTGCTCCACGAGAAGAAGGGCGGCTATGCCGAGAACATGCACTCCATGCGAGGACTGGCGGGCAAGGCCCAGGCCGAGGGAGTCGAGATCCGCATTCCCGTGCGGGTGACCGGCGTTCGAATGCAGGGCGGGGCGGTGGTGGGCCTGGAAACCGACCAGGGTGACCTCTCGTGTGAGCACCTGATTGTGGCCACCGGGCCCTGGGTCCGTGACATCTGGCAGATGCTTGACCTGCCGGCTACGGTCACGGTGCTGGGCCGGGACGGGAAGCGGCACGAGCGGCCGATGTGGACCTATTGGTGCCTGCAGGAGGGAACCCTCGGCGTGGATCCCAACTATCTGATGATGAGCGACGGCGAGATGCCGCCAGTCATCCACGTCGACACCGACGTGGAGCTGTGCGACGACCAGGATGGCTCACTGATCACCGACAAGCTCTGGGGAATTTACTACAAGCCCGACTTCAACTTCGGAGGCGTCCAGGGTGGCACGACTCCATGGAAAGTCGAGCAGCCGGCGGCGCAGGTGGCGGTCGATCCGTACGGACCGAAGAGCACGGAGTTCATCGTCGGCCCGGAGTTCGAGCGCATGTGGACGTCCGGCCTCGCCTTCTGCCACACCCGGTTCCAGGGCAAGCGCGGCCTGTACCACAAGGCCCCCTCCGGCGGGATCGGCGCCTTCACGCCCGACAGCTTTCCCGTGTTCGACGCCTTCCGGCAGAACGCCTACGTGATTGCCGACTCCAACCACGGGTACAAGATGATCGGGGTCGGAGCGCTGGTCGCCCGTGAGCTGATGGGCGAGCCGCAAGCCATCCTCGAGCCTTTCCGGTACCGCCGCTATGCGGAGGGCAAGCTTCACCCGGTCAGCCACTCGCCGTTTCCGTGGAGCTGATCCACCGGTAGGTGCGTGCGGGTCGGCATCATCGGCGCCGGATGGATCGCTGCCGAGCATATCGCCACGCTGCGGAAGCTGGACGAGGTCGAGCTGGTCGCCGTCTGCGATCTCGACCAGGCGCGCGCCAGGAGCCTCGCGGGCGGCGCGGCCACCTACACGCGGTGGACGGAGCTCCTGTCTCGCGAGCGGCCCGACGCGATCTTTGTCTGTACCCCGCCGCTCACCCATCGCGCGCTGACGGTGCCGGCCCTCGAACAAGGCATCCACGTCTACCTCGAGAAGCCAATCGCCCGAGGGCTGGAGGACGCGCAGGCAATCGTCGCCGCCGCCGGCCACAGCCGTTCCGTGTGTGCCGTGGGCTACCAGTGGCGAGGTATCGAGGTGCTCGACGATCTTCGCGAGGCGGTCAAGGGGCAGGATCTCGGGCTGCTGGTCGGCATGAACGCCGGCCCAGCCAAGAGCCGCCCCTGGTTCCTCGACCGGTCGCAGGGGGGCGGCAACCTGCTGGAGCGGGCCAGCCACCACATCGATCTCGAGCGAGCCCTCGGCGGCGAGGTGGTCGCGGTCCAGGCCGCGGCCAGCGCTATCCTGCTGGCGCAGAGCCAGGGCGAGCGCGGGGACATTGACGACGCGGCCGCGCTGTTCCTCCATTTCGCCAACGGCGGACTCGGCACCATCCAGGTCGCCTGGACGCGCGATGGCCTTCCGGAGAAATACTCGCTCGATGTCCTGGGGACCAATGCATTCCTCCATCTCGAGCTCGACCCCGAGTTCAGCCTGCACGGACGCTCTGACGGACGGCAGATCGAGGCGACCTCGAGACAGGACCCGCGGGAGCGGAGCATCGGCCGGTTCATCCAGGCGGCCCGGGAGGGCAAGCCGGAGCGCGTCTTCTGCTCGCCGGCCGCGGCGGCCGGAACGCTGGCGGTCGCCCTGGCGTGTGAAGAGGCGCTGTCGAGCGGCGGGACCGTCCCCGTCCCGACTTCCTAACCCGTCGCCGCGGCCGCCGTGTGTCCAAACGCGGTGATCCAGTGATCCGCGATCTCGTTCCGGCGCATGAAGCGGACTCCATCCTGTTGCCGCGCATAGGCGATGAAGTCGCGAATCGCCGCCGCCCGTGCCGCCTGCCCGCTCCAACGCGGGTGAATGCCGACAGACATCATTCGGCCGGCACCCGCCCGGCGCGCCTCGTCAAGTAGATAGTCGAGGCCGGACTTGAGCGTTTCAAAGAAGTGGCGCGGGGTCGCGTAGGTAGGCGCGATCAGGTAACGGGTGTCGTTGTAGACCTTCGTGTACGGCACCACCAGAAACGGTTTCCCGAGGACCGTGACGAAGTAGGGAAGCTCGTCATTGGTGGAATCCGAGTCATACACAAACCCCCCCTCCTCCACGAGCAGCTCGCGGGTGTGCAGAGTCGGAAAGGAGCGGACCATCCACCCACGCAATCGCTGTCCGGTCGTTTTCTCCACCGACGCCACCGCTTTGCGAATCTCGTCGCGCTCGTCGTCTCTTGTCATCCGGGCGCCGATCGTCGTATCCGGCCCATACCAGCGGTAGCCGTGGCCGAGGATGTCGTGCTGGTGGGCGCGCAGCCACCCGCACAAGGGCGGGTTGCGTTCCAGCGCCAGCGCGCAGGCGTTGAAGGTGACATCGACGCCGAACTCGTCGAACAGCCGGCAGAGGCGCCAGATCCCGACCCGGCTGCCGTACTCGAAGTGCATCTCGGTCCCGAGATCGCGGGTTTCGGGCCCGTACTGGAAGCTGTACTCACCCCAGCTGTCATTGACCCCGTCATCCGGGATGGAGTACTCGGCCCCTTCCTCGTAGTTGATGACCAAGTTGAGAGCCAGCAGGGCACCGTTGGGCCAATGCACCGCGGGCGGTGTTGGGCCGTAGCCGACAAAATCGCGCGCCGGTCCGCTCAATACGCCATCCATCCGCCGTCGACCAGCAGGTTGATCCCGCTGATATAGGTGGCCTCGTCGGAGGCGAGAAAAGCAACCGCCGAGGCGACGTCCGATGGTTCCCCGAGCCGGGAAAACGGGGTCCGCGACCGCACGTACGCGAGCGACTTCTCATCCTGGCTGAGGTCGCCGGGCGTGCCGGTAACGACCTTCCCAGGTGCGACGGCATTGCAGATGATGCCGTCGCGCCCGTGCTCGACAGCGATCTGGCGGGTCATCTGCACCAGCCCGCCCTTGCTCACGGCATAGGCGAAGTGGCCGGGGGCCCCGACCATGCCGTGCTGGGAGGTGATATTGACAATGCGCCCGCGGGCGTCGGCTCGCCGCGGCTGGGTCAGCATCTGGCGGATGGCGGCCTGACAGAGCAGGAACGGGCCGCGCAGGTTCACGGCCATCATGGCGTCCCAGTCGCGGTCGTCCGTGTGCAGCAGCGGTTTGGAGTATGGCCCGCCGAGAACGGCATTGTTCACCAGGACGTCCAGACCACCACACCGTTCCACTGCCAGCGCCACCACCCGCTCGCAGTCATCTCTGACCGAGACGTTGGTGGGCACGAACTCCCCGCTTCCGCCGTCGCGGCGGATCAGTTCGTCGGTGGGCTCCCCGCCGGTCAGTGGATCACGACGGATGTCAGCCAGGAGAACCGAAAACCCGTCTTTCGCCAGTCGCCGCGCCACGGCTCGCCCGATGCCGGAGGACGATCCCGTGACGATCGCGCAGCGGGCCATTCGGCCAAAGTATGGCAAACGAGCGGATACACTGGGCGCATGGCCGGCGTGGCATTCGTCGCGCATTGTTTGTTGAACCAGAACGCCAAGGTGTACGGCGGCGCCCGCTGCCCGGGGATTTATTCGCCCCTGGTCGACGTGCTTCGGGCGGATGGGTGGCGGATCGAGCAGATGCCGTGCCCCGAACTGGCCTTCAGCGGCCTCAACCGCTTCTGGGCGGTCCGCGAGCAATACGACACGTCCGCCTATCGGCGGCATTGCCAGCGCCTGGTGGCTGCCGTCGCCGGGGCGATCGAACTGCACCACAAAGCGGGACAGGAGGTGGTCCTGGTGGGGCTGGAGGGCAGTCCCTCGATGGGCGTGTGCATCACCAGCTCCGATCCGCAACGGGGCGGCCGGCCCCAGTGGCCGGACGGCACTGACGAGCTCACCCTGGGCCAGGGGATCTTCATGGAGGAGCTCCTGGCGGCGCTGGCGGCCCGGGGAATTCCGCAACCGCGCGTGACCGGGATCACGCATCAACTGCCGGGCCATGACGACGCCACCGAGCGAACCCGGCTCCAGGCTTTTCTGAAGAATTGAGGGACAGCGACCAGCGCTCCTTCCGGGTGGCGCTGGTGGCCGACGCGCTTGTCAACCCGGCCTCGGGGAGGCTCGACGCCATCGCCGTGCTGCTCGATTCCGAGTGGGGCGCCATCCAGCTGCCCGCCGACACCTATCCCCAGGAGGTTGCGGCTCCTCTGCTGGAACAGGTCGCCGAGCAAACCGAGGAATTTTACCGGCGCGGCTACGACCTCGTCGTGATCGGCCGGCGCGAAGGTTTAACGGAGGCGCTGGCGGCCGCCGGGGTGCCTGCGCTGGACCAGATCAACCCGGCCGACGCCAGGGAGCTCCGGATCTTTCTCCAGGCGCGGCCGCGACCGCGGGCGGCGACCTTAGGCTGAAACAAAAGAGGATAATGGGCCCCAAGCTAGGACGGGGTGGCAAGGGAGGGACGGGCCGGGATGATGGATGACGTGGCATCCCAACTGCGCGACGAGGTGCTGGCCGGGCGAATGACCCGCCGGGAGTTGATGGTTAGGGCCACCGCCTTTGGCCTGTCCACGTCCGCGATCGCGGCCGTCCTGGCCGCCTGCGCAGCCGGTGGCAGCGCCAGCCCCACCCCGACCGCCAAGCCTC
>WNFD01003032.1_pt1 | contig 16892 bp, 18 predicted proteins | sample 5400491 | NCBI WGS metagenome assembly WNFD01 (sample SAMN13153343, study PRJNA577476) | soil metagenome | isolation source: 120 cm saprolite under Douglas fir tree site 2 hole 2 replicate 2 | place: USA:California | collected 2015-04-18 | reverse complement strand
GCGGTGAGCGCGAAATCCTGAATGCCCTTATGCGTGGTCAACGAAAGCACCATGATATCCGACTCTTCCTCGGGCCAGCCGGTGGCGAAGGCCGTTACAAAATCCGCTGATGTGGATCGGTTGGTCATCTGGACACTTCCTATGTCGTCGGTACGAACGCGGTAACTTCAATCTCGACCTTGGCTCTGACATCGACGAGACCTTCGATATAGAGCAGCGTCGAGGGCGGGAAATTCCTTCCGAGCGTCTCGCGCCAGGCCGCGCCGATACCGGCGCCGGCGGCTTCATATTCGCCGCGGCTGGTCAAATACCAGGTCAGGCGGACGATGTGCTCGGGCCCGGCCCCGGCTTCACCGAGCAGCTTGACGATCCTTCGCAGCGCGACGCCGACCTGTCCGGCGAGATCGGGTTGATATTCGCCCTTCTCGTCGCCTCCGGTCTGGCCCGCGAGGACGATCCATCGGCCGGGGCCATCGACCGCGACGCCGTGCGAAAAACCGCGTGGCTTCGACCATTCGGCCGGTTGCAAGGTAAGCATGAACTGGTTCTCCAGGGGAACGGTTACCGGCCGATCCCATAGCACCGATTGGGCGGACGCTCCCACATCGAAATTAGACTGCCCGCAGCGCTGCCTCGGCATATTTGCGCGTTGCAAATCCGTTTGAGGTCGCCGATACCGGCGAAGAGGTCGCCGATACCGGCGAAATCGTGACGATACCGGCCCACCCTCCTCAACCTCCCGCGCCAGCACTTGCGCGGCATGCCTGGCACTCCCCGCTGATGGACCGAACACCTTCCAAACCGAGGGCCGCGCTGTGGATGGCAGGCTGGCTGGCCTTGATGCTGATCATGACGATCGCCGGCCGCGAAACCACGCACGAGCTGAACGTGTTTCAGATCATGGAGGTGCGTTCGATCCTCAGCCTCTTCATCCTGTATCCGCTGATCCGCGCCAACGGCGGCTTCGCGGCGATGAAGACGTCGCGGCCGCTGCAGCATGTCGGGCGCAATCTCATTCACTATGCCGCACAGCTCTGCTGGTTCTTCGCGCTCACGCTCATTCCGATCGCCCAGGTGGTGTCGATCGAGTTCACCATGCCGATCTGGACCGCGATTCTTGCGGCCGGTTTTCTCGGTGAGCGGATCACGGTCTGGAAGATTACGGCGATCGTGCTCGGTGTGGTCGGCGTCCTCGTGATCGTTCGGCCGGCGGCGGGCGAAATCAATCCTGGTCAGTTGATCGCGCTTGGCGCAGCCGTCGGTTTCGGCATTTCCATCGCCATGATGAAGTCCCTGACCCGCACCGAGAATACGCTGGCCATTATTTTCTGGATGCTGGTGATCCAGTCCGCAGCCGGATTTTTTCCCGCGCTCTACGTCTGGATTTGGCCTTCGGCGTATGCGTTCGGCTGGATCGTCGTGATCGCATTCTGCGGCACATTCTCGCACTACTGCATGGCGCGCGCGATGCTGTACGCCGATGCAACCGTGGTGCTGCCGATGGATTTCCTGCGGGTCCCCCTGACGGCCGCCGCCGGCTGGTTGATCTATGCGGAGCGGCTGGACATGTTCACGGTGCTCGGCGCGGCGCTGATCCTCACCGGCAATCTCTTGAATCTGAGAGCGGCCGATCCCGTTCCCGCGCGCCTTGGCGCTTGATCGGTCCGCCGATGCCTTGCCAAGATCTCTGCCAAGATCTCTGCCAAGATCTCTGCCAAGACCTCTGCCAAGACCCTGTGTGACGTCGGATTGATGATCCGCGGTCTCTCGGCAGCGGCCCAGATGGTGATCAAGGTCACGCAGCATCGCGCTCGACTGAACACCGTGATCAATCGGCGACGGTCGCCAAAATTTGGGCTGCGGCCTCATTTTTTTCTGGCACGAAGTGTGGTTTTTCCGTGTAGTCTGTTACCACACGTTGCCGGCAAAGATGCACGATTCCATCGGGGTATTTCAGATGCGCCATCTCACCGTCCTTGTTTCGCTGATTTGCATGTTGTTCACCGCGGACGCGGCCAAGGCCGACCGTCGGGTTGCCTTTGTCGTCGGCAATGGCACCTACAAAAATGTTTCGCCGCTTCCCAATCCTCCGATCGATGCCAAGTCGATGGCGGCGGTGCTTCGCAACGTCGGCTTCGAGGTCGTCGAGGGCACCAATCTCACCCGCGACAAGATGACCGAACGGCTGCTCGAATTCGGCAAGAAGGCGCAGGGCGCCGACGTCGCGGTGTTCTTCTATGCCGGCCACGGCATCGCCATCAACGGCACCAACTATTTGTTGCCGGTCGATGCCGACATCAAATCGGAAATGGACGTCAAGCTCGGCGCCGCGATCAATATCGATCTCACGCTCGACCAGACCATGAGCGATGCCAAGGTCAAGCTGGTGTTCCTCGACGCCTGCCGTGACAATCCCTTCGCCGCCAAGATCAAGTCCAATTCCGCGACCCGCAGCGTGTCGGTTCAGTCGGGCCTTGCGGAAATGAAGTCCGGCGAAGGCACGCTGATCGCATTCGCCACCGGTCCCGGGCAGACGGCCCTCGACGGTCAGGAAGGCACCAACAGTCCGTTCACGCGCGCGCTGATGGCCAATATTGCCACCCCCGGGGTTGAGATCCAGCAGGCGATGACCAAGGTCCGCGCGCAGGTCAACGAGGAGACCAACAAGGGCCAGTTGCCCTGGGGACATACCAACCTCATCGGTTCGGTCTATCTGAACCCGGTTGCGGCGCCTGCCGCCAATGCCGCCGCGCCGGCCTCTTCCGGTCCGGCTGTCGTTGGTTCCATTTCCGGAGGTTCGGACGTCGAGCTCGAGTTTTGGCGCTCGATCAAGGAATCGAACAAGCCGGAAGAGCTCAATGCGTACCTGACCAACTATCCGAACGGCCAGTTCAAGTCGCTGGCGCTGGCCCGGATCGCTTCGCTGGAGAGCGCGCCCGCGACCCGTACCCTGTCCCCCGGCATCGATCCCGCGACACTCACGGAGGCGGCAAACCAGACCACGGAAGACCAGATCGGCCTCGACAAGGTTAAACGCCGCGACGTGCAGCGCCGGCTGACCGGGCTTGGTTTCGATACCAAACTCACCGGCGTGTTCGATGACCCGACGCGCGCTGTGATCACGCGCTGGCAAGCCGCGCGCGGCTATCCCCAGAGCGGTTTCCTCAACAAGCTGCAGCACAAGGCCTTGCTGACGGAAATCGTCGCGGTCGCGCCCCCAACCGCCGCACGCGAGGCGCCGGTAGAAAAGCCGGCCCGTCCTGCACGTGCCAGCGCCGGCAATGCCGCTGCTCCCCCTCCCCCTCAGCGTGGTCCGGACCCCGGTGGCGCTGCCTTTGTCGGCGGCCTGATGGGCGGCGTGGTGGGCGGCATGCTTCGGCGCTAGCCGTCACGTCACTGACCAAAAGTTCGACCAGTGTCCCGTTTCGATAGAATCGAAACGGGAAGCGCGAGGCACTAACGATCTCGTGTCCCGGACCCGGCATACCGTCCCTTCGGCGGTGCACGGCAGGGCCTGGACAAAAAATCGCGAAAACAACCCCATGCAAAGTAGAGTGAACCCCGGCTCGCAGCGCTCCTGCTGCGCTGCGTCCGGGCGCGAGAAGAAAAATGCGCCGTCGTCATGGCCCCAACCTAATCTCATCCCGCTCGAGCAAAAAGCCCGGTTCATCCCGGGCTTTTTCATTTTTCGCCTCGATCTATCTGGTGCACTCGGCGTGCCCCTCGGTGAGTTTCACCATCTTGTTGCCGCCGGAGGTCAGCAGGCACATTTGCACCTCCTTGCCGGCCGGGACCGGCTTGGCGCAGGTGATCTGCGGGTTGTTGTCGTATTTGTTGGTTGAGAACTTGCAGGTGACAATGCAGGAGGCGTCGCTGGCCAGCGAATTCGTCATCATGATGCTGGCCAACTCCTCGCCCGGCAAGATGATGCAATTGAACGGCACCGATTCCGCCAGCGCCGGCGTCGATAGCAGGCCTGACATCACAAGGCCGAGGCCGACCAGAAACCCAATCAATAGAACGAGCTGGAACTCGACGGTTCGCGAATGCATCGATACCGCCGTGGCTATTTGCCCGCCGCTTTTCGCAGCGCCTCGTTGATCCGCTCCTGCCAGCCGGGCCCGCCTTCCTGGAAATGCTCCAGAACGTCCTGGTCGATCCGCAGCGAAACCAGTTCCTTCACACTCGGAAGCGCGGTCTTCTTCGGCGGCAGTTCCGGAACCTTGGTCGTTGTCTGCTTGAACGCAGCTTCGGCTTCGGTGCGCGCATCGTTAAGCGTACGCGGTCGTCGTGGTGGCTGAGACATCAGTGTCCTTTCTCTCGTGAAGCGCGCTTGCGGTTAAATCAAATACCCTCGAACAGCACCGTCGACAGATAGCGCTCCGCGAACGACGGCACGATCGCGAGAATGGTCTTGCCCGCGCTTTCCGGACGTTTGCCGATCTCAAGTGCGGCTGCGATCGCCGCACCGGAGGAAATGCCGCCCGGAATGCCCTCGTTGCGGGCCAGCGCGCGCGCGGTTTCGATCGCGGTGGCGCTGTTGATCTTGACGATCTCGTCGATCACCGAGCGGTCCAGGATCTCCGGGATGAAACCCGCGCCGATGCCCTGGATCTTGTGCGGCGAATGCTGCCCGCCGGAAAGCACCGGACTTTCCTCAGGCTCGACGGCGACGATCCGCAGCGACGGCTTGCGCGGCTTCAACACCTGCCCGACGCCGGTGATGGTGCCGCCGGTGCCGACCCCGGCCACGAAGAAATCGATGTTGCCGCCGGTATCGTTCCAGATTTCCTCCGCCGTGGTGCGGCGGTGAATTTCGGGATTGGCAAGGTTCTTGAACTGCTGCGGCATCACGGCGTTGGGCGTGGTGCGCACCAGTTCTTCCGCGGTCGCGATCGAGCCCTTCATGCCCTGGGCCGCCGGCGTCAAAACGATTTCAGCGCCGAGGAACGCCAGCATCTTGCGCCGCTCGATCGACATCGATTCCGGCATCACCAGCTTCAGCCGATAGCCGCGGGAGGCGGCGACGAAAGCCAGCGCGATGCCGGTATTTCCCGATGTCGGCTCGATCAGCACGGTATCGGCGTGGATCACGCCCGCCTTTTCCATCGCGATGATCATCGCCGCACCGATGCGGTCCTTCACGCTCGCTACGGGGTTGAAATATTCCAGCTTGGCAAGAATGGTCGCGTGCACCCCGTGCTGTTGCGGCAGCCTGCGCAAACGGACAATCGGCGTATCGCCGATCGCATCGACGATACTATCAAAAACCCGGCCACGGCCGGGACAGTGCACTGCACTCGCGGCTGAAGAGGCATTCATAACGAAACTCCTGTCACGCAATGTATGTGTATTTGAAACCTCTTGTCCCATTAGGGGCAGCCGGCCTCGTCGTGCAAGTCAGAATTCGCCGCGGCGAAAACTCGCTGCATTGCGAAACATTAATGCGACCAAATAACGTAAAACCAACGCAATTGTGTTGCCACATCGTCAAAGAAATCAGAGTATGTAGAACTCAGGTTCAGATCGCCCGGAGAGGTCACGATGCCAGCAGTTGCTGAAGTCCTGTCGACCGATATGCGTCACCCCGACCCGCGCGGGTGCGATTTGCCGACCTGCCCGGTTTGCGCAGATTCCATGGTAGCCGCGGAAGCTTCCGCTTATCTTTCCGATAACCTCATCAGCTATCTCTGGACCTGCGATACCTGCGGTTACGGCTTCGTAACCAAGCATGCGCTCAAGCGGTTTGCCTGCAACTAAGTTTTAGCGCGGCGCGATGTCGCCCTTCGCCCAGTCGGCGCGGGTGCGGTCCCGAAAGCTTGCGAAAGCTCCCTGTGCAATCGCGTCCCGCATGCCATGCATCAGGTGCTGGTAGTACGCGATATTGATTTCCGACAGCAGCATCGCCCCCAGCGTCTCGCCCGACTTGACCAGATGATGCAGATAGGCGCGCGCGCAGGTGCGGGCGGAGGGCCACGGGCTTTCCTCGTCGAGCGGCCTTGGGTCGTCGGCGTGGCGGGCGTTGCGCAGGTTGACCTGACCGAACCGCGTGAACGCCACGCCGTGACGTCCATTGCGGGTCGGCATCACGCAATCGAACATGTCGATGCCGCGCGCCACCGCCTCAAGCAAATCTTCGGGCGTGCCGACGCCCATCAAGTATCTCGGGCGATCCCGCGGCAGGATTGGTGCCACCTCATCGATCATCGCCAGCATCACCGATTGCGGTTCGCCGACCGCGAGGCCACCGATCGCGTAGCCGTGAAAACCGGTATCGACCATGCCGCGCGCGCTGGCGCGGCGTAGCTCCGGTACGTCGCCGCCCTGGGCGATACCAAACAGCATGTGTCCCGGAGGTGCGGTTTCGAACGCACGCTTGCTGCGCTCGCCCCAGCGCAACGACAGCTGCATCGCGCGCTCGATATCGCCGCGCTCCGCCGGCAGCCGCACGCATTCGTCGAGTTGCATGGCGATGTCGGAGCCGAGCAGCCGCTGCACCTCGATTGCGCGCTCCGGCGACAGCTCAAGGCTGGCGCCGTCAATATGGGAGCGAAAGGTCACCGCGCTTTCGCTGACCTTGCGCAACTGCGCCAGCGACATCACCTGGAAGCCGCCGGAATCGGTCAGCATCGGACCGTTCCAGCCGGTGAAGGTCTGCAGGCCCCCGAGCGCGGCAATGCGCTCGGCGCCCGGCCGCAGCATCAAATGGTAGGTATTGCCGAGCACGATATCGGTGCCGGCGTCGCGTACCTCGCGCCAATGCATGCCCTTCATGGCGCCCGCGGTGCCGACCGGCATGAAGGCAGGGGTTCGCACCACCCCATGCGGCGTCGTCAGCCGGCCGGTGCGCGCCGGGCCGTCGGCCGCGACAAGATCAAAGTGATTGGGAAGGCTCATGCGTTAGCTTATTGCGTAACAACGGCGTCCCGTTCAACCTCGTTGAGGCCGATTTTTGGTCCGAAACCCGTTGACGCCGATCGAAATCTCCCGCATAAGCCCGCGCCATGATGACGACCACCAAACGCGCGACCAAAACCGCAAAGCCCTCTGGGGCCTCGGGAGACGTGCGCGCGTAGTTGGACGATCGCATCATCTGAACCGAAGCCCCGCCTGAAAAGGTCCGGGGCTTTTTTTATTGCCTGATGGAGGTCAAAGTGAAGAACGATCCCGTTGTTGCCATTGCCGGCGTGACCGGCGCGGTCGGTGCCGAATTCATCGCCACCATGGACAAGCGCGCCTTTCGTGTCGGCAAGCTCAAAGCGCTGGCGAGCGCGCGGTCGGCGGGCAAGACGATCGACTTCCGCGGCCAAAAAGTCATGATCGAAGAGCTTAACGAGAGCTCATTCGAAGGCGTCGATATCGCGCTGTTCTCGGCGGGCGCCGGCATTTCCAGGAAGTTTGCGCCGATCGCGGTGAAGGCCGGCGCCGTCGTTGTCGATAATTCGTCCGCCTTCCGCATGGATCCGAACGTGCCGCTGGTGATCCCCGAGATCAACGCCAACCGCATCGGGGATCACAAGGGGATTATCGCGGTGCCGAACTGCGCCGCGATCACCGTGCTGGTGCCGTTATGGCCAATCCACCGGCGTAACCGCATCAAGCGCGTGATCCTGTCGACCTATCAGGCGGCCAGCGGTGCCGGCGCGGCGGCGATGCAAGAACTGGTAGAGTCGACGCGAGCCTGCCTCAATGGGCAGGCCTTTCAACCCAAGGCGATGCCGCACCCTTACGCCTTCAATCTGTTCAACCACAATACCGCGATCGACCCAGTGACCGGTTATAACGATGAAGAAACCAAGGTCATCCGGGAGACCCGGAAAATCTTCGAAGATGACAGCATTGCGGTCGGCGTGACTTGTGTGCGCGTGCCGGTGCTGCGGGCGCATTGCGCGGCGATTACCTTCGAATGCGAAAACCCGATCACGGAGGACGAGGTGCGCGCGATCCTGTCGGATGCGCCGGGCGTGAAGATCGTGGACGATCGGGTCAGGAATTATTTTCCGATGCCGATCGATGCGTCGGGCCAGGATGACGTTCTGGTCGGCCGCATTCGGAAGGATCTCAGCGATCCCTCCGGCCATTCGATCTCGATATTTGTGGCGGCCGATCAACTGCTGAAAGGCGCAGCGCTGAACGCGATTCAGATCGCGGAATTACTGCCGCAGCGGGCGATGGCTTAGGCGCGGGCGCGAAACAGCAAGCAGATCGTAGGGTGGGCAAAGGCGCTCTTTGCGCCGTGCCCACCATCTTGCGAAATCGCGACCGATGGTGGGCACGCTTCGCTTTGCCCACCCTACGCTTCTACGTTTCAATCGTGGGCGCGAAACAGCAAGCAAGCATCGCCATAGGAGTAGAACCGGTAGCCGCTGCCGATCGCGTGGGTATAGGCCCGCTTCATGGTGTCGAGACCGCTGAACGCCGACACCAGCATGAACAGCGTCGAACGCGGCAGGTGAAAATTGGTCAGGAGAATATCGACCGCGCGAAAACGATAACCCGGCGTGATGAAGATCGCGGTGTCTCCCGCGAATGGCTGGATCGTGCCGTCTTCCGCGGTGGCACTCTCCAGCAACCGCAGCGAGGTGGTGCCGACGGCGACGATGCGGCCGCCATTGGCCCTTGCCGCATTCAGCGCGTCGGCGCTGTCGCGGCAAATGGTGCCCCATTCGGCATGCATCTTGTGTCCGCTGGTGTCTTCCACCTTGACCGGCAGGAAGGTCCCTGCCCCGACATGCAGCGTTATCAGGTGAATCCCGATGCCGCGTTCGCGCAACGCGGCCTGCAACGCTGGCGTGAAATGCAAACCCGCCGTCGGGGCTGCGACCGCGCCCTCGTTGGCCGCGAACATGGTCTGGTAGTCCGCGGCATCGCGCTCATCGGCCGCGCGCTTGGAGGCGATGTAAGGCGGCAGCGGCGGGCTGCCCAGATCGGCGATCGCAGAATCGAGCGCGGGACCGTGAAACGAAAACGACAGCGTGACCTCGCCATCGTCACCCCTGTGCTCGACCTGCGCGTCGAGATGGCCGAGCAGGCATACCCTGCCCTCGTTGCCGAAGCGAACCACGTCACCTGGCGACAATTTCTTGGCGGGCCTGACCAGCGCTTGCCAGCGCGAACCATCGAGGCGTTTTATCAATGTCGCCTCGATCTTGGGTTCAGTTTCCCTGCCGATGCGGCGGCCTTTCAATTGGGCTGAAATCACCCTGGTGTCGTTGACCACGAGTTGGTCGCCGGGCTCGAGCCAGCGTGGAAGATCGGTAACAATGCCGTCGCGCAAGACGCCGTCGGGCTGCACGATCAGCATCCGCGCGCCATCGCGCGGATTTGCCGGGCGCAACGCGATGCTGGCGGCAGGAAGCTCGAAATCGAAGAGATCGGTGCGCATACTTGTCCGAGGCTCGATCATGCTCGCGACGCGCACACGCGCGTCGCGAAAGAGGCGATCGGTGTAACACGCGGCACCGTCATTTCGACCCTCAAACGCAGAAGGTTCTGTTGCATGATTTATGCGGCAAGTCCGGTAAATTGATTTTTCGCGATCGGTCGGAGCCGATCACGCAGCCAGGCGATCTCGGGATGAGAGCTTCGGCCGGTGCTCCAGATCATCGCATGCGGAAGCGGCGCGATCGGAAACGGAACCTCCCGGCTGTCCAGCCGAAAAGGGCCCAACGTCTCGGCCATCGCAATCGATGGCAGCGTGGCCAGCAAGTCTGAGCCAGCCAGAATAGGCGCGATGGCAGAAAAATGCGGTACCCAGCCGGCGATGCTCCGCTCCAACCCGGCGGCGGCGGCCGCGAGATTCACCGGGCTCGTCAGACTGTCGCCGACACGCACGGCCAGATGCGGCCATTGCGACCAGCTCTTGCGCCCCCATCTGGAAAACGCCGGATGTCCCTCGCGGCCGAAGCATCGCCATTTCAGCACGCCGATCGCTTCGCTGCTGACGCCCTCAGGCAGGCGAAGTTGCGCCGGCACAATCGCGATGTCGACCTGCCCCTCCGCCACATCGGGCAGTGTCGGCTCTCGCTGCGCGGTCCACTCGACGGAAACGCCGGGCGCTTCGGTGCGCAGGCGTCCGAGCAAGTTTGCAAAGAGGGTCAGCATGAAATCGGGAGCCGCTAACCTGAAAACCAGCTGCGAAGATGCCGGATCGAAAACATGCCGGGGCGAAAGAACGCGCTCGATCCCTCGCAGCATCGGCCGGGCCTGCTCGACCAGATCGAGCGCGAAAGCCGTCGGCTGCATCCGCACACCGGACTTGATCAATAGCGGATCGCCCAACTGGCTACGCAATCGCGACAGCGAGTGGCTGACAGCCGATTGGGTCCGTCCCAGCCGGTCTGCCGCCCGGCTGACGCTGCGTTCGTTCATCAAAACCTCAAACACAACCAAGAGGTTGAGGTCGAAGCGACGTAAATCGATTTTGTTCATGATCGACCACGATTACTCATTGGATCGATTATCAAAGGAGGTTCATAGCACCGGCGCGCCTTCAATCAAGTCATCGGGAGCCACTATGAAACGAATTTTCGTCGCGTGCGCCGCAGTCGCGGCCATGGGTTTGCCGGCATCTTCCGCCTGGGCGGAACTCAGCGCCGAGGCAGCCCACGCCAGCGTCGCGCCATTCTACAAGGCCCTCAATGCTGAGTTCGCAAACGACAGCCCCGAACTCATCAGGCAATCGACCGCGCCGCAGTGGGTGTCCTGTCGGGGCAACGACATTTGCAACACCCGCGATGAAGTCATCGCCGGGATCGGACAACGGCTCAAATCCGTTCCGGACCTGAAATGGGAAATCAAGGAGATCGTGGTCTCGGGCGACCAGGTTACCGTACGCGGCGAAGCCACCGGCACGCCGGCGGGTGAATTCATGGGCGCGCCGCACAGCGGCAAGTCGTTCAAACTGATGTCGATTGACGTTCACACGCTCGAGGGCGGCAAGATGGTTCGCTCCTACCATATCGAGGATTGGATGGGGGCGGTGCGCCAGCTTTCGGCGAAGTGAGCCTCGGCCCGCCGGCAGTATCGCGCTGCGTCCGGCAAATCCGCGCGATGGAGCGCGTCCGCGCGATGCGCGAGAGCTGTTGCGCGTTCAAAAGCGGGAAGCTCGAAGTCGAAGAGGTCGGAGCGCATAGAATTCGGGGCTCGATCGTCCTCGCGTGAGCCAGGACTGTGAAGCACGCTCCTTCACCTCTCCCGTGGGGAGAGGTCGGAGACTGAGCGTAGCGAAGGCTCCGGGTGAGGGCGTACGGATCATGTGGGAACAAGACCCCTCACCCGCTCACCTGGAGCGCGCAAGCGCGCTGCCGGGTTCGCGACCTCTCCCCGGCGGGGAGAGGTGAAGAAATTCAGCGGACGAAACTCAAGCCGCGTCGTCGAGCGCCATGCGGGCCTTCACAATCTTGTCGGGGTTCTGCACCGGCTCGCCGCGCTTGATCTTGTCGACGTTCTCCATGCCGGACGTCACCTTGCCCCAGACCGTGTACTGGTTGTTGAGGAACGATGCATCGTCGAAGCAGATGAAGAACTGGCTGTCGCCGGAATCCGGGCTGCTGGCGCGCGCCATCGAGGTGGTGCCGCGGACATGCGGTTCCTTGTTGAACTCGGCCTTGAGTTTCTTGCCGGAGCCGCCGGTGCCGGTTCCCTCCGGACATCCAGTCTGGGCCATGAAACCTTCGATCACGCGGTGAAACACGATGCCGTCGTAAAATCCCTCGCGCACCAGTTCCTTGATCCGGGCGACGTGACCGGGCGCGACGTCGGGCCGCATTTCAATCGTGACCGGCCCCTGGGTGGTTTCGAGGATCAAAGTATTTTCGGTGTCAGCCATGCTCTCTTCTCTATGGGTTGGGGTGGAAGTTTCCGATTGCGAAACTGAACAGCGAACGGCCGGCCGGCAACGGCGCCGGCCATTGATTCGGTAAATGGCATCGGCGTGCAGCGTTGCAACGCCTCCATCACGGCGATGCGGTACTCGACCCGGTCATTTTCGGTAGCCTGTTCCGATTCATAAGTGATCTTCGGATGGCCAAGAATGTCTCCGGCGCGGTTAAAACTCACGATCACCGTGATGTCGATCCCCGGATTGGCGCGCGACGGCGGCGGCGGTTTCCAGCAGGTCCGCAGCTTCGCAAATACGTCCTTGATGGTATTGACCTGCGCCGGTTGCGCCTGTCCGGCCGAACTGAACAGGCCGAACAGCAGTGCTGCGGCAATAACGACGAGCTGATGGCGACGCGGCGCCACCGTCGCTCACTTGATGTCGGATGCGACTTGCACCTTCACCATCTTGTCGGGATCGGTCACCTCGCCGCCGCGCGAGCCCGGCGGGGCTTTCTTGAGCTTATCGACGACGTCCATTCCGGACACCACCTCGCCGATCACGGTGTACTGGCCGTTCAGGCTGGACCCCTCGGCGAACATGAAAAAGAACTGCGAGTTCGCGGTATCGACGCTGTCGCCGCGCCGCGCCATGCCGACGATACCGCGCTTGAACGGCACGTCGGAAAATTCCGCTTTCAGGTTGGGATACTTCGAACCGCCGGTGCCATTGAAATTCTGGCCGTCGCCGGTCTGCGCCATGAAGCCATCCATCACGCGGTGAAACGGCACGTTGTTGTAATAGCCTTCGCGCGCCAGCTGCTTGATCCGCTCGGCGTGCTTTGGCGAAAGGTCGGTGCGCAGCTTGAAGACGATGCGGCCCTTGGTGGTATCGATGACGATCGCATTCTGCTTGTCGAGATTGGCAGGAAGCGGCTGTGCGATTGCGGGGGCCGCGCATATCAGTGCGACGACAGCGGCTAGAATTCGGATCATGAAAACTCCGGGTCAGGTGAAAGCTGGCCGGTGTTCGGCTAGCCGGCAAATTTCTTCTTGAGGCTGGCGGCGACCGATGGCGGCACGAACGCCGACACGTCGCCGCCCATGGTCGCGATTTGGCGCACCAGTGTGGCGGTGATCGGGCGAACCGCCACCGAGGCCGGAACGAAAACGGTATGGACGTCGGGCGCCATGGCTTCGTTCATGCCGGCGATCTGCATCTCGAAATCGAGGTCGGTGCCGTCGCGCAGGCCACGAATCATGATGGTCGCGCCATGCTTTTGCGCCGCGGTGACGGTGAGATTGTCATAGGTCGTGCAGTCGAAGGCGCAGCCAGCCGCGGCGGCGACCGGGGCAAAAATCTCCTCGGCCATTTCCAGCCTCTCTTCGGTGGAAAACAGCGGCTTTTTGCTGGAATTGACCCCGATGGCGACGATCAGCCGGTCGCACAGACCGACGGCGCGCCTGACCACATCGAGATGGCCGTTGGTGACGGGATCGAATGAGCCTGGGTACAGTGCGATGCGGGGCATAAATCCCTCTACCCCGCCCCGGGCGGCCCCGCAAGCCGGGGCCGGTTGACTGCCCGGAAGGCTAACCGGCGGGTTTTCATATTTCGCAGGTGCCTGAACTACTTGCGGGGTCGGCGCGTCTTCCATGCAAGCCGGCTGTGTTTCATCCGGCATGGGCGACGAAACAAAACTCCGGTGGAACGAAACCATTATCCGCGTTGGCGAAGAGATCCTGAAACGGGCACTGCGTAATCAATTAACCAACCAAACGACGGGCCACAAAGGCCCATGACAGGGGACCGTCATGATCAAGGCTCTTTCAGCAATTGCCATCGCAGCTTGTATTGCCGCCGCACTCACCGTTCTTCCCGGATTTGCCCCGCAGGTTGAAGCCAGCGTTCCGCAAGCCCTCGCCAAGGCCGACCGGCTGGACATCAATACCGTAGGCCCGAGCTGCTCGCAGAAGGCCTGGCCGAACTTCGAGGCTTCCTGCCTGCGCGTAGCCGGCAAGAAGACCGTGATCAAGGAAGCCCGGCTGGTAACCGCCGACCGCACGCCATAACGCGCTGCTGCCACCGCCAAGCGAATCCCATGGTAATTTGCGGCGACGCGTCGCAGACTGGCATTTGGTCGCGCCCCTCCAACTGACGGGCGCGATACCCATGGGGGACCGCCAGTGACCGCCATTCCCGCCGCGACTTCGCCCGGGTCTCACGCGCTTCCGCTGACGGCAACGCTTGGGGCGCTTGGCGTCGTCTATGGCGACATCGGCACCAGTCCCCTCTACGCGCTGAAGGAAGCTGCCAAGGCGGCCGCCCATGGCGGGCCGCTCACCTCCGAGGCGATTCTGGGGGTGGTGTCGCTGATCCTCTGGGCGCTGATCCTGATTATCTCGCTGAAATACGCGCTGCTGATTTTGCGCGCCGACAACCGCGGCGAAGGCGGCATCGTCGCGCTGCTGGCGCTGCTTTCCGCCCGCAATGCCCAGCCTGGAACGTGGCGGGCGCAGCTTCTGGTCGTCGGGCTGGTCGGGGCCGCGTTGCTCTACGGTGACGGCGCCATCACGCCGGCCATCTCGGTGCTGAGCGCGATCGAAGGCTTGAAGGTCGATGCGCCGTCGCTGGCGCCCGCCGTGGTGCCGCTGACCATCGTCATCCTGATCGGGCTTTTCATCGTTCAGAAAAAGGGCGCAGGGTTCATCGGCAATATCTTCGGGCCGGTCATGCTCGCCTGGTTCCTGGTGATCGCGCTGCTGGGCATCCATGGCATTGTGCAGGCGCCCGGCGTGCTCGCTGCCGTGAGCCCGCTTTATGCCTTCAATTTCCTGATCCATCAGGATTTCCACATCAGCTTTGCGGTTCTCGGCTCCGCGTTTCTCGCGGTGACCGGCGGCGAGGCGATGTATGCCGACATGGGCCATTTCGGACGGGTGCCGATTCGGCTGGCGTGGTTCACCGTGGCGCTTCCGGCCCTCGTCCTCAATTATTTCGGGCAGGCCGCTCTGCTAATTACCGACGCCAGCGCCAGCGCGCTCGACCATCCGTTCTATCAGCTCGCGCCCGACTGGCTGCACTATCCGCTGGTTGCGTTCGCGACGGTGGCCACCGTGATCGCCTCGCAGGCGATTATCTCCGGCGTGTTTTCATTGACGCAGCAGTCGATCCAGCTCGGCTTCCTGCCGCGCATGCACATCGTACACACCACCAGCCACGCGATGGGCCAGATCTATGTGCCGCTGGTGAATTGGCTGCTGGCGGCCGCGACCCTCGGCGCCGTGATCGGGTTCGGCACATCGGAAGCGCTTGCGGGCGCTTACGGAATTGCGGTGTCGCTGTTGATGGCGATCACAACCCTGCTGGCTGCTTTGGTCGCGATCCAGTGGGGTTATCCGCCCGTCGTCGTGATCGCCGTCAACGGCTTCTTCTTCGTCATCGACTGCATCTTCTTTGCAGCGAATTCGACCAAACTGTTCGAGGGCGGATGGTTTCCCCTGTTGCTCGCGGCCGTGATCGCTTTCGTGATGTTGACCTGGCGAGCCGGCGTCAAGCTGGTCGAACGGGCGCGCGGCAGGCTGCGTCAGCCGGAAGAAGATCTGATCGAGACCGCCGTCAACAGGTGCCATGCGAGGCTTTCGAGCACCGCGGTGTTTCTGGCTTCCGCCGCCAACGGCGTGCCGCTGGCGCTGACAGAATTCGTCAAGCACAATCACGTTCTACATCAGCGCGTGGTGCTCGTCACCGTGCTGATCGAGGAATCGCCGCGCATCGCCGATGAGGATCGGGCGGAGGTGATCGAGGTGATCGAAGGCATCACCCGCGTGATCCTGCACTATGGCTTCATGCAGTACCCAACGATCTTCGAAGGATTAAAACTCGCGTGCGAGCAGGGCAAGCTGCCCGGCATCGATCTCACCGATATCACCTATTACATCGGCCGCGAGACCATCATTCCCAGCGAAGACATTCCCGGCATGTGGGTGTGGCGGGAAACCGTGTTCGCATTCCTGCAGCGCAATGCCGAACGCTCCGCCGCGTTTTTCGGCGTGCCGACACGGCAGGTCGTCGAGTTCGGCACAGAGATCGAGATTTAGCCCAGTAGCCCGGATGCAGCGAAGCGAAATCCGGGAGCCGCACGACGCGGTGACGGTTTTCCCGGGTTGCGCTTCGCTCCACCCGGGCTACTCTCTTTGCAAAGGAGCCGCTGGAACGGACGTCAATGCCGGGTGATGCACCAACGCCGCTAAAGCCTCGGCTGGCAATCTCGATCGACCAGCCGCAGGCGATCGCTGGTCGCGTCGCTCCCCGTTCATCCGTGCTGGGCATCACCGAGCTGCACGGCGGCGAGATCAGCGCGGTCTTCGAGATCGCGTTGCAGGACGCTCCATCCTGCATCCTGAAGGTCTATCCGGCGTCACTACTGGTGGCTCCGCGCGGCAAGCTGCGGCTATCCGGCATCGTCGATTTCGAGAACGCGACGGCCTGCGATCCGCTGATGGATATCGCAAAGGCGCTCTATTATTTCACACCGCAGGATGCACCCAAGCGGGCGGGATTGCTGGCCGGGTATGGCGCAATCGCGCGCCCGGACTGGCAGGACACTGTCGACCTCTATCGTCTCCACTGCACGCTGGAGCTATGGTGCTGGATGGCCCAGATCGGCAAACGCGACGCGCTTACCGGCCTCACCAAAGAGCTGGAGAACGTCGGATAGGCCGGCGGCGCGCTAGCCGCCGCCTCCATTGCCATTCTCGCCATTCTCCCCGTCGTCGCCGATGTGCTCGACCGACACCACATGCTCGTCCTCGGCGGTATCGAACACGATGACGCCCTGGGTCGAGCGGCCGGCGATCCGGATGCCCTCGACCGGGCAGCGGATCAGCTGACCCTTGTCGGTCACCAGCATGATCTGGTCAGAGTCCTCGACCGGGAATGACGCCACCAGCTTGCCGTTGCGGTCATTCACCGACATCGCGACGATGCCTTTGCCGCCGCGCCCGGTGGTGCGGTATTCGAACGACGACGAGCGCTTGCCATAGCCGTTCTCGCTGATGGTCAGCACGAA
>WNFD01009884.1_pt1 | contig 16899 bp, 16 predicted proteins | sample 5400491 | NCBI WGS metagenome assembly WNFD01 (sample SAMN13153343, study PRJNA577476) | soil metagenome | isolation source: 120 cm saprolite under Douglas fir tree site 2 hole 2 replicate 2 | place: USA:California | collected 2015-04-18 | reverse complement strand
GAGATCGGCCGCGAAGACGGGGTGCGAGAGGAGCTGATCCGCCTGGCGGTGCACGGCACCCTGCACGTGCTCGGTTACGAGCATTCCGACGGCCCTGGCCGCACCCGCTCGCGGATGTGGCAAAGGCAGGAGCGGTATGTGCGCCGACTGCTGAAGGGGTGGGGAGGGGAAGGGGGAGGGGGAGGGGGGAGACGATGAGGCTAGGCGAGGCCGTCCTCACTTGGTTCGGCGTCATCGTTGGGGTTGCTGCCGTGCTCTGGGCTGGGCTCCTGGCGCTGGGCGAGGAGGCCGCTGTCGGTGAGGCGCTCCACACGCTGGGCGATGCGCCGCCTGCGGCGGCTCGCGAACGGGTCCCGCTGCACCGGGCGCTGCACGTGGGGCGGCTGGCGCTGCTCGTGCTCGGCGCGGTGGCGGCTGCCAACGTGCTCGCGTGGTGGCAACGGCCCCTGGCCGCCGCCCTGGGCACGCTGGCGATAACGGTCCTGCTCCTGTTCGTTGTGGGAGACGCACTGCCCCGCAGTGTCGCGCGCCTCGCGCCCGAGCTGGCCGAAGACGCGCTGCCGCTCGCCCGGCAGACGCTGGCGCCGTTTGCTCCACTGCTCGTCCTGCTCGCCTGGGCGGATCGCGGGCTCCACGGTCTCGTCTCTACGCCGCGGCCGCTGCGCCCCGACCTCGGGCCCGCGCAACGAGAGATGCTACTCGGCGTCTTTACCCTCGCCGACGCGACGGTGGACGAAGTGATGACTTCCCGACTCGACATGGTGGGCGTGGACGTGTCCGCGTCCCGCGACGAGGTGCTCGACGTGTTCCGCACCCGGGAACACACGCGGTTGCCGGTATACGACGGCACGCCGGACAACCTCGTGGGGATCCTGTACGTCAAGGACCTGGTCCCGCTGGTCATGGGCTTGCCGGCCGGTGAAAGCGAGCGTCGCTGGCAGGAGTTGGTGCGCCCGGCGGCGGTCGTGCCAGAGACCAAGACGCTCGATGCGCAGCTGCGGGACTTTCAGCGCGGCCCGTCGCACATGGCGATTGTGGTCGACGAGTTCGGCGGCACTTCCGGCCTGATCACACTGCAGGACGTGCTCGAAGAGATCGTGGGCGAGATCCGCGACGAGCACGACCTCGACGCCGCCCCGGCGATCCGGCAGGAAGGGGAGCGCTTCTGGGTGGACGGCCGGGCCGGGCTGGCCGAGCTCTCGGCCGCGCTGGGTCGCTCCTTCGAGCACCCCGACGTCTCCACGGTAGGCGGGCTCATTTATACCGTGTTGGGCCGCGTGCCGCGGACGGGGGAAGAGCTCACGGTCGACGGGTTTCGGGTGGTGGTCGAGAGGGTGGACCGGCGTCGCGTGACCCGCGTCTACTTCGAGCGGCAGCCGTGATCCCCCCGCTGCTCCTGCTGCTGCTCGGTCATGGAGTCGCGGGCGCGGCCGCCGCCATCGGGGTCGCGGCGGCGGCGGTGAGCCAGATCGAGTTGACGCGCTGGGTGTCCTACAAACTGCGCGGCGCGGCCGCGGCCGTGCGACTGCTCGAGAACCCGGGCATGGTGCTTGCCACGGCGAACGCGCTCACGACGCTGGGGATCATCCTCGCCGCTGGGGCCGTGCCGGCCCTGCTCGCCCGCACCACGGGGACCTTCCTCGGCGTGGTCACGGTGGCGGTGATCGTCCCCCTGTTCGTGAGCGCGGCGTATCTCGTGCCCCGAGTCGTCGGGCGGCGCTGGGCGGAGGCGATCGTGTCGCGCGCGGTGCCGGGCATAGAGTGGGCGGGCCGGCTCTTGGCGCCGTTCATACCGCGCCGCGAGCCGTCGACGCGCACGGCCCTCGCGGCCGTGTTGTCGCACGCCGGCACCGACGCGCTGGCCGCCTCGGACGAAATCGAGGTCGTCTCGGGCGTGCTGGCATTCGCCGATCGCCCCGTGCGCGAGCTCATGACCCCGCGCACCGCGATCGTGGCGATCCCGGAGGGCATGGCGGCTGCGGAGGCCGCGCACGTGTTCTCGCAAGCGGGGTTCAGCCGCTATCCGGTCTACCACGGCTCGCTCGATGCGATCGTCGGGGTTGCCCATGCGTTCGACCTGCTGCAACTCCAGCCCGAAGATCCCGTCCCGGTCCGGCCGGTCCTGCGCGTGCCCGGCACGCAGCACGCCGCGGAGCTAATGCTCGCCATGCAACGGGGGCAAGGGCGCCTCGCGGCGGTGCGGGACGAATACGGCGGGACCGCCGGTCTCGTCACGTTCGAAGACCTGCTGCGGGCGTTGGTTCGCGAGGTCTTCGAGGAAGACGAGCCGGTGCCCGAAGGGGGGCCGCCGCCGCGGCTCGTGGTGCTGGAGGGTAGCGCGCCCGCGGCAGAGCTCGAGGAAGCGTTCGGGGTCAAGGTGGACAGCCGCGGCGCCCAAACGGTCGGCGGCCTGTTGATTCAGGCCCTCGGGCGGATCCCGCGCCCCGGTGGACGCTTCCTCTACATGGGGCTCGAGTTCGACGTCCTGGCAGCGAGCGCGACGCGCGTCGAGCGAGTGGCGGTGCGGCCCGGCGGCGTCCGGGCAATCTCCCTCGATCGCCCCGAGGAACCGAGCTGATCATCGGTGTCGCGCCGCCCCGCCGCCGGCCCCCAGGGGACCGTCGTGGGTTATCTTTCAGAGCCCATGGGGACTGCGCAGATCCTGGATGGCCTCGCGCGCGGCGACACCGTCGCGCTGGCCCGCGCGATCAGTCTGGTCGAGAACCAGCGCGACGGGTACGAGCAGGTACTCTCGCACGTCCACGGCCGCGTGGGCCGTCGGGGCGCGCGGCGCATCGGCCTCACCGGCCCTCCTGGCGCCGGCAAGAGTACCCTCGCCGAGCAGCTGGTCCGGCATTTCCGCACCCAGGGGTTCACCGTGGCGGTGATCGCGGTCGACCCGACCAGTCCGTTCACGGGCGGAGCACTGCTGGGCGATCGCATTCGCATGGAGTCCGTGAGCCTCGACCAGGGCGTGTTCATCCGCTCGATGGCCACACGCGGCTCGCTGGGGGGCCTCGCCACGACGACGGAGGAAGTGGCAGATGTCCTCGATGCCTTCGGATTCGACCGCATCCTGATTGAAACCGTCGGAGTGGGACAAACCGAGCTCGACATCGCCCGCACCGCAGAATCGACCGTGCTGGTGCTGGTCCCCGAGTCGGGCGACGGCATCCAAACGCTCAAGGCGGGCGTGATGGAGATTGCCGACGTGTACGTGGTGAACAAAGCCGATCGCCCGGGCGCCGACAAGCTGCGGCAGGAAGTCGAAGTCATGCTGGGGATTCGCCAGGGGAACGCGTTTCGCCACATCCCTCCGCACGGCCGGAAAACGGGACGCTCGGACGGAGAGCGCTCACGGGCCGACGCTCCGAGCGTCCGAGCGTCCGAGCGATGGGTGCCTCCCGTCATGGCGACGGTGGCGGTGAACGGGGAGGGAATCACCGAGTTGGCAGAAGCGCTCGACCGACATCGCGCCTCCCTCGAGGCCACGGGCCGGCTCGACACGCGGCGGCGGGAGCGGCTCGCCGCGCGGACGCGGGCGGTCGTGAATCGCACGCTGCGCCACTGGACGTGGGCGGACACTCCCGCAGAGGCGCTCCTGGAACAGGCGCTCGATGGCATGGCCGCCGGTCGCCGCAGCCCCTACGAAGTCGCGGCGGAGATCCTCGAGCAGGTCAAGGGTGGAGTGCCGCGATGAGCATCGAACGGAAACCGATCTACGGGCCAGAGACGCTCGCAGGGTTCGACCCGGCCAAGCAGCTGGGCGAGCCGGGGCAGTTTCCGTTCACCCGCGGCATCCATCCCACGATGTACCAGGGCCGGCTCTGGACCATGCGGCAGTTCTCGGGGTTCGGCTCGGCCGAGGACACCAACCAGCGTTACAAATTCCTGCTCGAGCACGGGCAGACGGGCCTCTCGGTGGCCTTCGATTTCCCGACCCTCATGGGGTACGACTCCGACCATCCGCGCGCAGAGGGAGAGGTGGGCAAGTGCGGTGTGGCGATCTCTAGCCTCGCCGATATGGAGAACCTGTTTCGCGGCATCCCGCTCGATCAGGTCTCCACCTCAATGACGATTAACGGTCCGGCGGCGATCCTGTTCTGCTTCTATGTCGCGGCCGCCGAGCGGCAGGGGGTCTCGAGCGAGCGGCTGCGCGGCACGATCCAGAACGACATTCTCAAGGAGTACATGGCCCAGCACGCCTGGGTCTACCCGGTGGAGCCGGCGCTCAAAATCATCGTCGACGTGTTCGCCTGGGCGGCGCGCCACACACCGCAGTGGAACACGATCTCGATCTCCGGCTACCACATCCGCGAGGCGGGGGCCACCGCGGCGCAGGAGCTGGCCTTCACGCTGGCGAACGGATTCACCTACGTGGAGCGGGGACTGGCGCGGGGGCTGGACGTGGACGAGTTCGCGCCGCGGCTTTCCTTCTTCTGGGACATCCACAACGATTTCTTCGAGGAGATCGCGAAGCTGCGGGCGGCGCGGCGCATCTGGGCCCGCCACATGAAAGAACGCTACGGGGCCAAGCACCCGCGCTCCTGGATGATGCGGTTCCATTCGCAGACGGCCGGGGTCACCCTCACGGCGCAACAGCCGCTCACCAACGTCGTGCGGGTGGCCTACCAAGCCTTGGCTGCCGTGCTGGGCGGCACCCAATCCCTGCACACCAATTCGCTCGATGAGACGCTCGCCTTACCCACCGAGCAAGCGGTCCAGCTGGCGTTGCGGACCCAGCAGATTCTCGCGCACGAGACGGGCGTGGCCGAGGTGATCGATCCGCTGGGCGGATCGTATTACCTGGAAGCGCTCACTGATCAGCTCGAGCGCGAGGCCGAAGCGCTGTTTGCGGAAATCCATTCAGTCGGCGGCGTGGTCCGGGGCATCGAGAGTGGCTGGTTCCAGCGCCAGATCGCCCGCTCGGCGGCCGAGTTCCAACGGGCGGTGGAGGCGCAGGAGCGGATCATCGTGGGCGTCAACGAGTTCCTTTCCGACGACGACCACCCGGTTGAGATCCTGAAGATCTCCAATGATGTCGAAGAGAGTCAGAAAAAGCGCCTCGCCCGGCTGCGCGCCGAGCGCGACGGCGCCCAGGTGACCGAGCGCCTCGAGGCGCTGCGACAGGCGGCTGAGCAGGACCGCAACGTGATTGGGCCGATGCTCGACTGCGCCCGCGCCTACTGCACCCTGTACGAGATCCGTCATGCCCTGGAGCGGGTGTACGGCGCCTACCGCGAGCCGGTGTTCTTCTGACCATGCCGGCGGTGACCGCGCTCTCCGTGGACGCCGTGCGGGACGCCGTCCAGCGTCTGGCCGACGTGCCTGCCGGCCCCTACCGAGTGGTGTCGTGCTACCTCAAGCTCGAGCCCCGCGACAAGACGCGGGGCAAGTACCTCATCAAGATGAAGAACCGGGTCAAGGAGGCGCTGACGACTCTCCCCCCCCCCCGGCAGGCCGTCGACCGCGCCGCCCGGGAAGCGATCGCGGGCGATCTCGAGCGCGTGCTGCGGTATTTCGAAGAGCCGGGCCGACTGCCGCCGGCCCGGGGTATCGCCGTGTTCACCTGCTCCACGCTGGGACTGTTCGTCGTGCTGCCCGTTCCGCACGTGCATCGCTCTCGGCTCGCGGTCGAACCGACGCCGCTGGTGCGCGAACTGGTGGCGCTGGAGCAGGAATTCGGCACCTTGCTCGTGGCGGCGTGCGACCGGACGGGGGCCCGCTTCTTTGAGGTGACCGCGTTCGAAACGGTGGAGCTGCCCGGCGTCGCTGCCTCCCTTGCCTCGCGCGGCGGCCGCTTTCACGGCACGCGTCAGGCGACGCGCGGCGGCTTGACGGCCGGTGGCGCTGGGGAGCACACCTACCACATGCGCATCCGGGAGGAGAAACACCGGCACTACGCCCGGGTAGCCGACCACATCTTTCAGCTGCACACGCAACGGCCGCTCGCCGGCCTGGTCGTTGCGGGCGTCGGCGTCGACGCAGCGGCCCTGCTACCGCACCTGCACACGTATCTGCACGACCTGGTGCTCGGCGTCGTGCGGCTCAACCCCAAGGCGCTGAGCCTCACGGAGGTGCGGGAGGCGGCGCTGGCGCTGCGCGAAGAGCGTGAACGCGCGTGGCAGCGCGCTCACGCCGAAGCGGTGCGGGAGGGTGTCGGCTCGCGTTGGGCAGTGAACGGCATCGACGCGACGCTCAAGGCTCTCCACCGCGGGCAGGTGCGCACCCTGCTCGCCGATGGCCACGCCGAGGATGCCCGGATCGACGACGCCGTAGAGGACGCCCTGCGTCAGCGCGCCCAGGTAAACGTCCTGTACGACGAGCGGGCGCGCCGAGCCGTGCAAGGCCTGGCAGCCCTGCTTCGGTTCCGCCGCTGATGGCGGCCACCCGCAGGCGCCCGATCCGCGTGCTCGTCGCCAAACCCGGGCTGGACGGCCACGACCGCGGCGCCAAGGTCGTGGCCGCGGCGCTGCGCGATGCGGGCATGGAGGTCATCTACACCGGCCTGCACCAGACTCCCGAGATGATCGCGCAGGCGGCGATCCAAGAGGACGTGGACGTGGTCGGGCTCTCGGTGCTCTCGGGCGCGCACCTGACGCTGTTCCCGCGCGTCAAGAAGCTGCTCGACACGGCCGGCCGCAGCGACGTCCTCGTCACCGGTGGCGGCATTATTCCGGCCGAAGACATGACGACCCTCGAGCGACAGGGGATCGGGCGGCTGTTCGGCCCGGGCACTCCGACCGGCGAGCTCATCAAGTACATCGAGGAGTGGGCCGCGCAGCATGTCCCCGCATAGCGCCGGCCGCCCTCTTTTCCCCGGCGCCTCCTGCTCCGCGCTCCTTCCGTGACCCGGCTCCAGACCCTCGCGGCCGAGTTCCAGGCGCTCCGCGCGCGCCTGGAGCAAGGCGGCGGGCCGGACAAGATCCGTCGCCAGCACGAGCAGGGGAAGCTGACGGCGCGCGAGCGAGTGGCCAAGTTCCTCGATCCCGACGGCGCCTGGTTCGAGATCGGACTGCTAGTGGCCTACGACCAGTACGACGGGCAGGCGCCAGCCGCGGGCGTCGTGACGGGGGTGGGTCGCGTCGTCGGACGTCCGGTGGTCGTGGTCGCGAACGATGCGACGGTGAAGGCGGGGTCGTGGTGGCCCGAAACGATCAAGAAGATCCTGCGGGCGCAGGAGGTCGCGATGCGCCAGCGGATCCCCATCGTCTATCTCGTCGATTCGGCGGGCGTGAACCTGCCCTATCAGGGGGGCGTCTTTCCCGGCCAGTACGGCGCCGCGCGGATCTTCTACTACAACTCGATCATGCGGCGCTACCTCAAGGTGCCGCAGATCAGCGCGGTGATGGGACCGTGCATCGCTGGCGGAGCGTACCTCCCGGCGCTCTCGGATGTGATTTTCATGGTGGAGGGGACGTCGTTCATGGGACTGGGGGGCCCGAATCTCGTCAAGGGCGCGACGGGCCAGACGGTCGACAGCGAGACGCTGGGCGGAGCCAAGATGCACACGAGCGTCAGCGCCGTGGCTCACTACCGCGCCAAGGACGACGCCGAGTGCTTGGCGCGAATGCGGGGGGGGGGGGGGGGGGGGGGGGGGAGCCCAAGCGGGATCCCACAGAGTTGTATGAGCTGCTGCCCACGGACCACCGCATGGGTTACGACGTGCGAGGAGTGCTCGATTGCCTGCTGGACGGCGGCCGGCTCGTCGAATTCCAGCCGGAGGTCGCCCCGGAGATGATCTGTGGCCACGGCGACATCGAGGGCCGCACGGTGGCGCTCATCGCGAACTCCCGTCAGCTGATCAAAGGCAAGAAGGGCGACCCGCCGAAGATTGGCGGAATCATTTACACCGAGAGTGCCGACAAGGTGGCGTATTTCATCGAAAACGCCGATCGCGAACGGCTGCCGCTGTTGTTCGTCCAGGATGTGTCGGGGTTCATGGTGGGGACTGCGGCCGAGCACTCGGGGATCATCCGTGCCGGGGCGCGCTTCGTGGAAGCGATGGCCACGGCGACCACGCCCAAACTGGTGCTCACCGTGAACCACGCGTCGGGCGCGGGCTACTATGCGATGGCGGGACAGGGGTTCGACCCCGACTTCCTCCTCAGTTGGCCCACCGGCCGCATGGGCGTGATGGAGGGGGAGTCCGCGGTCCAGGCCGTCTTCGGGAACGGCGTTGCCCAGCCCGAGAACGCCGCAGCCGTGGACGCGATGCGGGCCGATTACGAGCAGCAGCTCGACGCCCGTTACGCCGGCGCCCGCGGCTACGTGGATGCCATCGTGCTCCCGGAGGAGACACGCGACACGCTCGCCTTCCTGCTCGAAACCAGCGCGCAATTCGCCGGACCCCACATCGGGCCCTTCGTTCTTCCGAGTTACCCATGAGCTTGCGTCGTCGCATCCCGTCCCTCGCCATCGCCTTGCTCCTCGCCGCCTGCGCCGGCGGGCCCCGAGCCACGCAGCGGCCGTCTCCCTCGCCCCCGCCAACGATCAGGGCCGCGCCGGCCCCGGGGACCGGGCCTGGAACTCCCGCGCCAAGGGCCGAGCCTGAGCCGAGCACGCCTCCCGCGGCGGCATTCCTTGGGGGATTGATGCCGCTGGCGGCGGCGGGTGTGGACCGGTTCCAGACCGACCACCCGACCTACGACGGGCGTGGGGTGCTGATCGGCATCCTCGACTCCGGTGTCGACCCGGGGGTGCCCGGCCTCATCGTCACCAGCACGGGGGCGCCGAAGATCCTGGACGTACGCGATTTCTCCGGGGAAGGCAGGATCGCGCTCGCGCCCGTGACGCCGTCCGGAATCGCGGGCGACACGGTGTTGGTGGCCGGCAAGCCGCTCGCCGGGGCGCGGCGCATCGCGCGCCTGGCGACGGGGACGACTTGGTATGCGGGCGTGCTGCGAGAGCTCCCCCTCGGCAACCCACCCGGCGCCGACCTGAACGGGGACGGGAACAACACTGACGTCTTCCCCCTCGTCGTCGTTCGGGCTACGGACGGCTGGGTCGTGTTCCTCGACTCCAACCTCAACGGCTCCTTCGAAGACGAACAGCCGCTGCATGACTACCGTGAAGGGGGGGGACGCCAGACGATCGCGCTCGGCACCAAGCCCCTGACGCTGGCGGCCAACTTCTCCGAAGACCACGGCGTTCCCGTACTGGACCTCTACTTCGAGACCCTGGGCCACGGCACGCACGTGGCGGGCATCGCTGCGGGCCACAACCTCTACAACATCGCTGGCTTCGACGGCATCGCCCCGGGGGCGCAGATCCTCGGCCTCAAGATCGCCAACAATGGACGCGGCGGGATCTCGGTGCACGGCAGCATGCACCGCGCCATGGAGTACGCGGCACGCTTCGCCGCCGAGCGCAACCTGCCCCTGGTGCTGAATATGAGCTTTGGGGTGGGGAACGAGTTCGAGGGCCGGGCCGTGATCGACTCGATGGTGAATGCCTTCCTGCGTGCCCATCCCGACGTCGTCTTCACGCTGCCGGCCGGGAACGACGGACCTGGCCTGTCCACCGTCGGGTTCCCGGGCTCGGCCGATCTGGCCCTCACGGCGGGTGCGCTCTGGCCCGGGGCCTTCATGCGCAGACCTGACCCGAGCCTCCCACGCGCGCCCGACATCGTGGCTTGGTTCAGCTCGCGCGGCGCGGAGACGGCAAAGCCGGACCTCGTGGTGCCAGGGTTCGCGTATTCGACCGTGCCGCGCTGGAACATCGGGGATGAAGTGAAGTTCGGAACCAGCATGGCTGCACCGTACGCCGCTGGTTTGGCGGCGCGCCTCATCTCGGCGCTGTCGCAGGAGAGCCGCCCGCTGGCCGCCGCAGACGTGATGCAGGCGCTCCGCGCCACAGCGATTCCGGTCCGCGGAACGAGCGTCCTCGACGCGGGTGCCGGCGTGCCGCGGATCGAGCGGGCCTACCGCTGGTTGCGTGCGGATCACCAGGGGTCCACATATATCGTGCGCGCGGGCGAGAGCGCCGCGGCGGCGTTTCGGCGCGACGGCCTCGCCGACCCGGGGGACACGATCCAGGTGTTCCACATTGCCCACGCTGGGGGCCTACGGGCCGCGCAGCTTCGGCTGTCGAGTGACGCTCCCTGGCTCTCCGCGCCGGCTGCCGTGACGCCCAGCCCCGTGAGCACCGCCATCACCGTCACCTACCGGGCCGCTGCGCTCGCACGTCCCGGCGTCTACACGGGCACCGTCGTTGCCCGCGACGCGAGCGACACGCTCGCCGGGCCCCTCTTCGACCTCGTCAATACTGTCGTCGTCCCTTACGACCTCGCCGCCAAGCCGCTCGTGGACGAAGGGCGGACCCTCGCTCCTGGCCAGGTCCAGCGCTACTTCCTCCGCGCGCCGACCGTCGGCACGACCCTCGGCATCACTGTCATGCTCCCGGACTCCGGAAAGGAGAGCGCCCTGGTCCGGCTCTGCGAACCCAGCGGCCAGCCCGCTCGCTCCCTCGGGGACCACGACGTTGCGGTTGGCGGCGATGCCGGTGGCACCGTTTCGCTACTCGTGCCCGCGGAGGATTTCGTGCCCGGCGTGTATGAGCTAGACATCGTGGCCCCGCCGCTCTCCAGTGTGAGTGCCACCGTGCACGCGGCTGTGGCACCGGTTGCCTTGACCACCGCGGCGACTGGGCTCGAAGCCTTGAACCCGGGCAACGCGAGCGCCCAGCTCCGGACCGCCGCGGCGCTCATCGGCGTGGAGCGCCGCGTGGAGGTGACCGGCCGCGGGCTGCCCCCCGAGAGTCTCACTGTGCGAGTGCCCGCCTGGGCCACGAACGCGGAGATCGACGTGGCGATGCCGCGAGAACAGTGGAATGTCTTCACCGATTTCGGGGTCACCGTGTTCGACTCCACGGGCCAGCAGGTGGCCGCAGAGCCCATGAACTACGCCGAAGGGCGTCAGCGGATCGCGATGAAGGGGGGGATGGCGGGCCAGCTGTGGACGATCGAACTGTTCCCGGCGTTTGCCCGTGCGGTGTCGCAACCTTGGCACGCCACGGTGCGCGTGCGATTCCTGCTCCACCCGTCACGGCCCGCGGGTGGCTCGAGCGATTTGAGCGTCGTGGCTGGCGGTCGCACGGTGGTGCGGCTAGCCGCCCCCCCCCAGTCGGGCCTCGCCGTGCCCCAAGGGTTCGAGCGGCTCCTCGAGGTCACCGCGACGCCCGTCGGAGGCGGCTTGGCCGTCCCCGCGGTGCGACGTGAGGTGGTGGCGACGGGGATGCCGTGACCGCGACCGTCCGCATCGCGGCGGGGCAGGGATTTTGGGGCGACTGGCTCGAGGCTCCGTATCGGCAGGTGACCGGCGGCCCCATCGACTACCTCATGATGGACTACCTCGCCGAAGTCACTATGTCCATCCTGCAGAAGCAGAAGTCGCGGGACCCCGGGCTCGGGTACGCCAAGGACTTCGTGCCGCTGATGGAGCGCCTCCTGCCGTTGCTCGTCCAGCGTCGCGTCAAAGTCACCAGCAACGCGGGCGGTGTGAACCCCCGTGCGTGTGCGGAAGCGGTCGGCGCTGCAGCGCGCAAGCTGGGCCTCGCGGGCAAGGTCACGATCGGGGTCGTCACTGGCGACGAGCTGCTCGGGCGACTGGACGAGCTGCTGGCTCGCGGGCAGGCGCTGCGCAATCTCGACACCGATCGCCCGCTCTCCGACGTCCGCGACCGGGTGTTGTCGGCGAACGCCTACCTGGGTGCGGGCCCGGTGGTAGAGGCGCTGCGACGCGGCGCGGACATCGTCATCACCGGGAGGGTCACCGATACGGGGCTCACGCTGGGGCCGATGATGCACGCCCTCGGCTGGCGGCCGGACGCCTGGGATCTCCTCGCCGCGGGTACTATCGCGGGCCACATCATCGAGTGCGGCGCGCAGGCGAGCGGCGGCAACTGCCTCGTCGATTGGGAGCGGATCCCCGACCTCGCCAATGTCGGCTACCCGATCGTGGAAGCCAGCGCCGACGGCACCTTCGAAGTGACCAAACACCCTGGGACCGGTGGGCGTGTCTCGGTTGCGGGCGTCACCGAGCAGCTCGTCTACGAGATGGGGAACCCCGCCGAATACATCACGCCGGACTGCGTGGCGGACTTCACATCCATCCGGCTCGCGCAGCGGGGCAAGGACCGGGTACGGGTCTCCAGCGTCCGGGGCCGACCGGCGACCGACAAGCTCAAGGTCTCCCTAGCTTACTTCTACGGCTACAAGGCTGTCGGCACGCTGGTGTACGCGTGGCCAGACGCCTACCGCAAGGCGCAGGCGGCCGATCGCGTGCTGCGGCAGCGGCTCGCGGACTTAGGGCTCCGGTTCGAGACGATCCTGACGGAGTTCGTCGGGGTGGACGCGACCCACGGACGATTGGCCAGGGGCGCCGGTGTGGCCGCGGACCTTCCCGAGGTGCAGCTGCGCATCGGGGTGCGCGCGCGGGACCAGGCGCCGGTCGAGCGGTTTACCCGCGAGATCGCCCCCCTGATCCTCAACGGTCCACCCAGTGTCACGGGGTTCGCGGGCGGCAGACCCAAGCCGGAGGAGATCGTGGCCTACTGGCCGGCGCTCATCGACAAACGAGAGGTGCAGCCGTGCGTCGAGCTCCTACGCGTGTAAAGCAGGGTCGAGGCGGGGGAGGGAAGGGTGCCCCGCGCCGCGTGCAGCTGCGTGCGCTCGCGCACGCGCGCTCCGGCGACAAGGGTGACACGGCCAACATCGGGCTGATCGCCCGTACGCCAAAACACTATCCTCTGCTCGTGCGCGAAGTGACCGCCGCGCGGGTGGCCCGTCATTTTCGGGGCATGATCACCGGTCCGGTCGAACGCTACGAGCTGCCCAACCTGCACGCGCTCAATTTCCTGCTGCACGGCGCGTTGGACGGCGGTGGCACCGTGTCCCTCAAGACCGACGCCCAAGGGAAGGTCTTCTCGACCGCGCTCTTGCGGATGGAAGTACTGGTGCCCCGGTGAGCGAGCGCGTCCTGGTCACGCTCCAAGGCGGGATTCTCACCGGCACGCTCAACCGCCCCGACAAGAAGAACGCGATCGACACGTTGATGATCGACGCGCTGCTGGGCCTGTTGCAGCGTGCCGACCTTGACGCGGAGGTGCGGGTCGTAACCCTGCGCGGGGCTGGGACAGACTTCTGCTCCGGCATGGACTTGAGCGAGCTTCTCGCGTCGGCCGATTTGCCGGTCGAGCAGAATCGCCAGGCGGCCCTCCACTTCGGGGAGCTGTTCATCCGCGCGCGCCGGCTGCCCAAACCGGTGGTCGCGTTGGTGCAGGGGCGGGCGCTCGCCGGAGGCTGCGGTCTCGCGACCGCCTGTGACGTCGTGCTCGCCGCCGAGTCCGCTCAGTTCGGCTTTCCGGAAGTCCAGCGCAGCTTTGTCCCCGCGCTCGTCATGAACCTGTTACGGCGCGCCGTGGGCGAAAAGATCGCGTTCGATCTCGCCGCCACGGGTCGTCTGCTCAGCGCCAGCGAGGCAGCGGCGGTCGGCCTGGTCTCCCGGGTGTACGAGGACACGGATTTCGAAGAGCAGGCGGGCGACGTGGTGCGGCACCTGGCCGGCCTCAGCGCCAGTGCGCTGGCCTTCACGAAACAGCAGCTCTACCGGCTCGACGGGATGGGCTTCGAGGAGGGCATCCGCCTCTCTGCCGACGTGAATGCCGTGAGCCGCACGACCCCGGACTTCCGCGCCGGTCTGGCCGCCTTCTTCAAACAGTGACGAGGGTCTTCCCCGCCAAGGCCTGGCTGGCGGGTACCGGCCTGGTCGCTGGGCTCGTCGGCATGGCGCTCGCGTGGCGCTGGCTGGTGTACGTCGCCGTCGGATTGCTAGTGGCTGCTTTTCTGCTGCGCTTCACGGGGAGGAAGCCCACCCCCCCCCGCGAGCCCTAGCCTGCCGTTCTCCGCTGCCCGTTCGGTTATATTGCCCTCAGCCTTCCGGAGAGGACCACGATGACTGGCCTGCACGTTCCCATGTACGATCCCCGCCTCGTCCAGCCGATGCGCGAGGAGCTGACTCGCATCGGCTTCCAGGAGCTCCGGACGCCGGACGACGTGGACGCCGTGCTCGGCACGGCCAAGGACACTACGCTCGTCGTGGTGAACTCCGTGTGCGGCTGCGCCGCGCGCAATGCGCGCCCGGCGGCGACCCTCGCGATCACCCACGCCAAGCGCCCGCGGCGGCTGCTCACCGTGTTCGCCGGACAAGACGCCGAGGCGACCGCGCGGGCGCGAAGCTACTTCGTGGGCTATCCGCCCTCGTCACCGCAGATGGGGCTCTTCAAAGACGGAAGGCTCGTCTTCATGCTGGAACGCAAGAACATCGAGGGTCGGCCGGCTCAGGACATCGCGGCCGACCTGACGGCGGCGTTCGAGCGCTACTGCTGATCGCTAGAGGATCTTCGTCCGCCGCACCCGGAAGTCCACGATCTTGTCCACCCAGCTCCACAGCGAGTCCTGTCGTTCCGGCGGCAGCCCCGGGGCTTGGAAGCGCCGCCACCCCTGCATCACCTGGGAATCCTGAGTCCACAGCCGCACGCGCGTGCGCTTCACGCGGCGCTCCCAGTTCTGCGCGATCGTAGGCGAGGCGTAGAGCAGCCGTACGCTCACGCTGCGAGACAGGAACTCGAGGGGCCCGAGATCGATCTTGCCGTAGAGCTGGTCGGCGGACATGCGCGATGCCCCCGGGATATCCGGCACCCCGTCCGAGAACATGACGATGTTGAGTGGGGCGAGCACCAGATTCTGGCGTTTGACGTGCACGGCCACGCGCTGGAAGAACGCGTTGAAATCGGTGAGCGGGTCGGTCTTTTGGAACCACCCTTGGATGTCCGCGGAGATCTGCTCCGGGGACTTGCCGGTGAAGTCCTGGATCGGATGAAACGTCTTCGGCTCCCCGACGCGCTCGCCTCCGAGCGACCCGACGAAGACGTCCGTTGCCTGCCGCAGGCCGTCGAGGCCATGTATGTGCGAATAGATGTACAGCCCGGCGAAGTCGATGGCTTCCTTGAAGTAGGGCGTGTCGCGGAAGGAGCCACTGACGTCGAGCCCGACGACGAGCGTCGAGCGGGACGGGGGGGCGTTCGCGGGCGGCCGACATGCGAGCAGCGCGACCAGGGCCGCGGCTGAGGGGACGAGGCGACGCATCAGCGGCCTCCTTCCGCGGCTGCCTTCCCGGTGAACGGCGTGGCGGCCAGCACGTCCTCGATCGACCGGAACGGCAGGGAGAAGTGGGGCCGGCCCGTGACCACGACGACGCCGAAGTTGAAGCCCGCGGCGATGAGCTGGAGGATGGGCAGCGACATCAGCTCGAAGACGCTCCGCGCTTCCTTCTTGAACCACTCGGTATCCGCCTTGAGGGCGTTGATCGGACCGCGCCAGAAATCCGTTCCCGCGCTCGCCCCGGCTGCGCCGATGTGCTCCTGGCCGAACGCCTGCCGTCCCAGCAGCCCGATCAGCGCGGGCGCACCGAAGCGGCCGAACAGGAACCACGTCATGCCCCGAACGCCGACCCACGCGAAGAATGCGAGCGCCAGCGTGCCTACCACGCCGAGCTGCACGCCCTGTTGCGCGAGCCACGGGGTGATCGCATCGACCAGCTCGCGGTAGAGGAACAGCACTTCGAACATCGCCACGGTTATCTCGACCAGCACCATGAAAATGATCTGCCCGATCTGGCGTGTCTTGATCGCGTCGTTGAGCACCTGAATGCACGCGAAGCTCCCGGCGATCAGGACGTACAAGAAGAGCCACAGGATGATCACGAGCAGGACGGGGCTCACCTCGTAGCCGGTGAGGTCGGCCAGTAGCTCGCTCATCGTCGGGCGCAACGTGAAGGTGAAGATCGTCGCTTCGATGGCGGACCAGAACACGAGCAGGAAGAACGCCGGCCAGGGCACGCCGGGTCGGCGGGCCGTCGCATCGAGCAACGCGAGCGGAGAGGTGACCGCGCCCTTCAGCGTCCCCCACACGAGCTGGACGCCCAGCTTGAGGATCCCCCACACCCAGCCGACGAAGACGACGAGGAAGCGTACGAGGCCGGCCCAGTAGAACCACACCATCCGCCCGGCGTCCCACCACCCCATCAGCAAGGCCTGCAGCAGCGTGCCGGCACGGCCCAACCGGAAGGGGAGCGTGTACAGGGAGATCATCGTGCCCCACACGCCGGCGATCAGCACCGCCGCCGGGAGGAACAGGACCAGGACCATGCCGATGAGGCCGAAGATGGAGTCGGCCCCGAGCACGAAGTGGAACACCTTCGATTGCCAGTCCACGATCCATGACAACCCGGCCCAGATCCAGCCCCACAGCGTCGAAAGGATCCAACTCCACTGCTGGGACTGGACGTTGCCGATCGGCGCTTGCATGTACGGGCTCCCTGTTTCGGGTAGGCCTGCGGGCGGCGGGTGGGCGCAATCCCCCGTACGACAGCGCATCATTGATAGCGAGCAGTCCCGGCCTGTCAAGCGGTACAGACGTGATACAGGTCACGCCGGGCATGCGGCTTGCGTAAAACGCCCACGCTGCGCTACTCATCTAGCGTGCCTGACGAATCTCCCAAACGCTTGATCGTCGTCGGCGACCGCGTACTGATCACTCCGGAAGCGGGCGAGGAGCGGACCAGCGTCGGCCTCTACCTGCCGGCCACGGCGGTCGAGAGCCGGCAGGTACAAGGCGGGCGCATCGTCGCGACCGGCCCGGGCACGCCAATGACCGAGCCGGCGAGCATGGACGACGAGCCGTGGAAGATCCGCGGTCCCGAAGTGAAGTACCTCCCGATGCAGGCGGAAACGGGAGACTACGCGCTGTTCTTCCGGAAGGCCGCGGTCGAGCTCACCTTCGAGGGCAAGACCTATCTTGTCGTGCCGCAGGCCGCGATTCTCGTGTTGGTGAAAGAGGAC
>WNFD01007058.1_pt1 | contig 16899 bp, 19 predicted proteins | sample 5400491 | NCBI WGS metagenome assembly WNFD01 (sample SAMN13153343, study PRJNA577476) | soil metagenome | isolation source: 120 cm saprolite under Douglas fir tree site 2 hole 2 replicate 2 | place: USA:California | collected 2015-04-18 | reverse complement strand
ATCTGCGTGTAGGTTCCTTGCGCCAACGCAACCGGCATGGAGAAGACCAGAAAAGCTGCTATGGACAGGACTGCCTTGCAAAAACTCATTTGAACAACTCCCGACGGAACCCCTATCCTGCTACGGGCAAGGACAGGATGCAAGATGCAAGATTCTGCACCGCGCCGCGATTTCCCTTGACTTCACCCTCACAACCGGAACATACTATTCTTGAAGTAACAGTTCATTGAAAATCAAATATCGTTCGGCTAACTCCTTCCGAGTCAAGATTTTGCCTGTAAGCCCTAGGCGCTCAATAGTTTAGAGTCGCTTTCAGTCTCCACAGAAATCGCTCCGCTGATTCTAAAGAACTTACCGCAATCCTCCTCCTCTAACTCCTTTACCCGCAAGATTTTACGGGCAAGTTATCTAGAATCAATATTTTAGCCGGATTAGCCGAGATCGACTCCTCGCAAGTCATTGATTCCAGATATTTAAGCAGATTCGATCCTTAATTTTTTTACACGCATTCCGCCGACAAAGTGAACCGAAGCCCGGTCCCAATGGAGGGCCGCTCGGTACTCGCACCTCGGTACTCGGTACTTATTAACCAACTCATAAACGGCATTTGCTACAATCGTCGCCGAGGAGACGCGAGGTAAAATAGGGCCATGAGTCCAGAGGTTTCCGATCTTCTGAAACGGGCACTCGCTCTCACCGTTGACGAGCGCGCGGCATTGGCCAACACTTTGCTCGACAACCTCGAACATGCGGACGACTCCGTTCAAGCAGCCTGGGACGAAGAGGTCGCGCGTCGGATGCAAGACCTGGAGTTGGGCAAAGCCTTGACTGTCCCGTGGGAACAACTGCACCAAGAGTTGTTGGCGATGTTGAATGAGCGTTAAGAGGCGAAAGCCAGTATCGGCGGAAACCATTGCCCGGCTTGCCGACCGGGGCGGGGACGTGTCCCGCTTCTTCACGACCATCATGAGCCACCAAGCCTTCGCCGACGTCCCCACTGCGATCGAGGAGATCCGCGTCGGCCGCATGATCGTCGTCGTCGACGACGAGGACCGCGAGAACGAAGGCGACATCACGCTCGCTGCCGAGAAGGTCACTCCCGAAGCCATCAACTTCATGGCCAAGTATGGACGCGGCTTGGTCTGCCTCACCATGACCGAAGAGCGGCTCGAGCACTTGCGCATCGGTCCCATGAGCGCCGAGAACACTTCGCAATACGGCACCGCATTCACTGAGTCGATTGACGCGCGCGAGGGCGTGACCACGGGCATCTCCGCCTATGATCGCGCGCGCACGATTCAGGTGGCCATCGATCCCGCGACGCAAGCCTCAGACCTGGCGCGTCCCGGCCACGTCTTCCCTCTTCGCGCCCGCAAAGGCGGAGTGCTCGTCCGCGCCGGACAGACCGAAGCCTCCGTCGATCTCGCCCGCCTCGCGGGACTGATTCCCGCCGGCATCATCTGCGAGATCATGAAGGACGATGGCACCATGGCCCGCGTCCCAGACCTCATCGAGTTCTGCCAGCAGCATGAGATGAAGATGCTGACGGTCGCGGAGCTGATCCGCTACCGCATGGCGCATGAGCGCTACGTGCATCGCGTTGGCGAAGCCCTAGTCGACACACGCTTCGGCGAGTTCCGCCTGATCGCCTACGAGAGCGAGATTGACGGCGGAGAATCGCACGTAGCCTTGATTCGCGGGGACGTGGAAGCGAGCGACGAGCCAGTGCTGGTGCGCATGCACGCCCACTGCCTGATGGGAGACGTGTTCGGCGCCACTGGCTGCGAATGCCACGCCACGCTGGAAGGCTCGCTGCGGCGCATCGCGCACGAAGGTCGCGGGGCGCTGATCTATTTGCATCAGACGTCAAAAGGCTTCTCGATTGAGAAGGCAGGCGACCGCACCGCGCTCAGTTTTCATCGCGGCCGCAAACTGCCGTCACTGCTGGACAATGAGCGCCAGACGCAGCGCGAGATCGGAATCGGGGCCCAGATTCTTTCTGACCTGAATTTGCGGCGAATCCGGCTGCTGACCAATCGTCCCAAGAAAGTGGCGGCGCTCGAAGGATTTGGGATTGAAATCGTCGATCAGGTTCCGGTGGAGTTGGGCGCTGGGGTGGAAAAGAGCAAGACCCTTTAACACAGGGGGCACAGAGGTACCACAGGGTAGAGCTAGAACGGTTTGCGCACGACGACTTCGGCTTCGCGAATGAAGAATTGCGCCGAGCATTGTTCCGAGCCGCAGATGACAGGGACGAGCCCATTGATCTGCCGACGCGTAATCAGCCCAAGCATGCCGCAGGAAGGGCAAGCGAGCACGGCCCAATATGGATCTTCCTTCTCGCCGACTTCGCCGGCATTTTCTAAAACGAAGACAGTTCCGGGCTGCATTTGTTCGGGAATCCATTCATTCAAGATGTCTAGTTCGCCGACCATGCATTCCTCCTGTGGATCCGCACTTAGCCTAAGAAGCCTTTCTAGCACGCCGACGCTCGGCCGACGCTATTACGGAAGTACTGCCCTTCCTTTTTGCGACGACCTCAGCCCGCACTTGCCGCACGGCGTCGCTGAGACAGATGCCCAAAATGGGCTGACTCGAATTCTTGAGAATGTCCACAATCTGCCGCGCCGAGGTTTCCAGATAGAGATGCGTGCCGTCGGTGAGCAGATGTACGTCGGAACTGCGTCCGACGATTTCGCCGAGGCCTTTGCCGAACTCGCGTTGCAGGAAACGCATGACTTTGCGGACTCCCTGCAGCGAGAAGCCTTTGCGCCGCAACTCGCAGATCACCGCCATTTCCATGACGTTCTGCATCGAATAAAGGCGGCGATGTCCAACCCGCTCGGGCTTGACTACGCCTCGCTCGTCCCACCATTGGAGTTGGCGAGCGGTTACGCCGGTTAGGGCGATTACCTCTTGCGATGGAAAGCTGTCTGGCATGTCTTCCTGTTTATGTTTGAAACAATTTGCGACTCTAATGTTTGAAACATTTTAGACAGGAGTTGGCAGGTGTCAATAGGGATTTATGGGGAAAGGGGTTAACTAGAAGAGTGCTGGGGAGGTGTGGTGCCGGCAAGAGACCAAGGTCCCTCGCCCCGCTCGGGATGACAAGAGCATTCCAGACGAGAGGATTACGGCGGGTTGCAGCCGCCGCCGACGAAGTGAACTATTTCCAGGCGGTCGCCGTCTTTCAGTACCGTTTGAGGCCAGCGGTCGCGGGGGATGATTTCGCGGTTGAGTTCCACGGCCACGCGGTCGGATTTCATCTCCAAGGCCTCGACTAAGGACGCAAGGGTGAATTGAGCGGGCGGCGCGGGATTCGCGAAGGCGCGCTCTTCTCCGTTGATGTGAACTTTCATTTGGGAATCGAGGTACCAGGTATTTTACTAGGCTTTGCGCAGGACGAATTTGCGAGTCACGGTGCGGCCTTCGTGATTGGCCTGCACCATCACGGAGGAATCCGGCAACGCGGCTTCGTCGACCTCGACGGAGATTTCTGCGTTGCCTGCGGCATCGGTGACGGCTTGAGTGTAGAAAGGTGCGGCATCAGGACGGGCGAAGCGGAAGGTGAGGCGGGCTCTGGGGACGGCTGCGCCATCTTCGGTGACACGCAACTGCATGGTCAGATTTCTGTTGGCGTGAACCGAGGAGGCGTTCTCCCACTGCACATCGAGTTGCTTGATGGCGGCCAGTGTGTCGCTTTCCGCCTTATCCAAAACGTCCTCTAACTTTCCTTCTTTGATCGATTCCAGAACCAGGCGATGTTGATCGCGCAGCAGTTGCTCTTTTTGGTGATCGCCAAAGCCAGTCTCAGCGGCGGAGGTCGCGTAGGAAATTGCTTTTTTGCCTATGCACCTTCCTCGCACGAAGACTTGCGTCTGGAGCAACTTTTCGCTTTCGCGCGCTTCGCTTTGCACGTGATAGATAGTGTCAACGTGCTTTACGTCGGTGTTAAAGCCGAAAATCATAGGGAATTTGTAATTGGGTAATTTGGTAATTGAGCAATTTTGCAATTGAAAGCGGCACCCCTGTGTTTCCCTAGGGCGAAAATTCTGGAGCGATTTTCAATCACCAAACTTCCCGATTACTCAATTACGAAATGTTTCCTTTCCCAAATCTGCAAAATGCGTGCGGTTCCCTTGACACTCATACTTACGAGCACCTAATCTAGAACGTTTAAGTGATGCTTGGCGCGAATTATATATAGCCTGTCCTATGCCCGACAATTATTTGAGAGGATACCTGCCGTTTTTGATCCATATTCTGCTTGCAGGCGGCATTGCGACCGCAATTATCTCCCTTTCCTGGCTGATTGGGCAGCGTAAACCGACACGGGCCAAGCTTTCGCCGTATGAATCGGGCATGGCTCCGGTCGGCGACGCTCGCGGGCGCTTCTCGGTGAAGTTTTATCTGGTCGCTATGCTGTTCATTCTGTTCGACGTAGAGGCGATTTTTCTGTATCCCTGGGCGATCATACTACGTGACCTCAAGCATTTCGGTTTGTGGGAAATGTTCGTATATATCGGGATCGTGCTGGTGGGATTTTTTTATGTGTGGAAAAAGGGCGTGTTGGATTGGGGTCCGGATGCCACGCGGCGAGGGGTGCGTCCATGAGCCTGGTTCCGGCTATCGCCGACGTCGAACAACTGAAGGGGCATCCCGCGGTAGCGCGGCTGCTGGAGTGGAATCCGTCGGCGGTTGTGGGCGTGAAGTTCGACCGCGATGAGATGACCATCTTTGTCGATCGAGCAAATATTCGCGAAGCCTGCGCGCTGCTGCGAGACGACGCGGAGTGCGCTTTCAACTTTCTTGCCGACGTCACCTGCGTGGATTGGTATCCGGCCGAGCCTCGGTTTGAGGTTATTTACCACTTGCTTTCTATTTCCAAGAAAGAGCGCGTGCGGCTGAAGGTTCGGCTCGATAGCGCCAGTCTGGCGGTCGAGTCCCTGACCTCGCTCTGGCCTGGGGCGAACTATTTTGAGCGCGAAGTTTTCGATCTGTTCGGGATTCGGTTTACGGGACATCCTTATCTTCGGCGTCTCCTGATGCCGGAAGACTGGGAAGGTCATCCGCTGCGCAAAGACTATCCGGTGGAGGGTTACCGCTAGTCATGGCACACCTGACACCCACACCCGTCCTAGAGCCTGGACAGGATCGCACGATGATCCTGAACATGGGGCCTCAGCATCCGTCTACGCACGGCGTGCTGCGCGTGCTGTTGGAGATCGATGGCGAGACCGTGGTGCGGATCATGCCCGACATTGGCTTTCTGCACACTGGAATCGAAAAGACCTGCGAGGCGAAGTTTTACCAGCAAGTGGTGCCGCTGACAGATCGCATCGATTATCTGTGCCCCATGACCAACAATTTGTGCTACGCGCTGGCGGTGGAGAAATTGCTGGGGCTGGAGATTCCGCCGAAAGCACAATGGATGCGCGTGCTGATGAACGAATTGACGCGCATCAATTCGCATCTGGTGTGGCTGGGCACGCACGCGCTGGACATCGGCGCGATGACGGTGTTTCTCTATTGCTTCCGCGAGCGGGAAGAGATCCTGAAGCTGTTCGAGATGATCAGCGGACAGCGCATGATGACTTCGTATTTTCGCATCGGGGGTCTGGCGCTCGAACCGCCGCTAGGATTCTTCGATCGCGTGCGGGAGTTCGCCGGACGTTTCCCCGAGAAGGTGGATGAATACGAAAACTTGCTGACGGGAAATCCGATCTGGATGATGCGCACGCAGGGTGTGGCTCGGATGACCGCGGAAGACGCGATTGCGCTGGGGGCGAGTGGTCCTACGCTGCGCGGGAGCGGCGTGGATTTTGACTTGCGCCGCGATATGCCTTACTCGAGCTACGAGAAATTTAAATTCAAGGTTCCCGTGGCGCAGGAAGGCGATGTTTTCGCGCGTTACATGTGCCGCGTGCGGGAACTGCGGGAGTCCAATGAGATTGTGAAGCAGGCTCTGGACGGGATGCCGGAGGGGCCTATTAAAGCCGATGCTCCCGGTATTGTGCTGCCCGATCGAGAAAAAATGAAGACGCAGATGGAAGCGCTCATCTACCACTTCAAGATTATTACGGAAGGGTTTGCGGTGCCGGCGGGCGAGGTGTATCAAGCGGTGGAGTCGCCGCGCGGAGAGATGGGCTATTACATCGTGAGCGACGGAACGGCTAAGCCATATCGCGTGCACATGCGTGCGGCGTGTCTGGCGAACTTGCAGACGCTGCCGAAGATGTGCGAGGGCGGGCTGATCGCGGATGTAGTGGCGGCGATTGGGAGCATTGACATTGTGTTGGGGGAGATAGACCGGTGAAGAATTGAGTCATTGGGCGATCGGGTGATTGGGTGATTTTAGGCGGTGACCGTGAGTAGTCAACCCGAACAGCTTCGTGATCGGACCAAAGCGTTTGCTTTGCGGGTCATCCGGCTTTACAGATCACTCCCGTATAAAACGGATACTCAGGTTTTAGGCAAGCAACTGCTTCGTTGTGGAACATCGGTGGCGGCGAACTATAGGGCTGTATGTCGAGCGAGATCGAAAGCGGAATTCATAGCTAAAATGGGCATAGTGGTTGAAGAGGCGGATGAAGTAATTTTGTGGCTCGAGTTAATGACGGAATCTGGAATCGTGTCGATGAAGAAGACAGAAGCGTTGCTCAAAGAAGCGCATGAACTGACTGCCGTCTTTGCCGCGTCACAGCGTACGGCCAGGAATGCTGCATGATCTTCAATTGCACAATTACCAGATCGCTCAGTTGCTCAATTTTATGAAGTTTTCGGAAGAATTCGAGACGCGGTTCGCGGAGATGGTGCCGCATTATCCGACCAAGAGGTCGGCGCTGGTTCCTACTCTGCTTTATGCGCAGGACGAAGTTGGTTTTTTGTCTGACGAAGTGATTGCGGAACTTGCCGGGCGGCTGGATTTGACGGAACTCGAAGTGCGGAACGTGATCAGTTACTACTCGATGCTGACGACCAAACCGCGGGGAAAGTTTAACGTGCAGGTTTGCACCAACATCAGTTGCCTGGTACGTGGGGGCGAGGAGATTTTGCAGCATTGCGCGAAGAAGCTGGGCGTGGGGCACAAGGGGACGACGCCGGACGGGTTGTTTTCACTGGAAGAGGTGGAGTGCATTGGAGCGTGTAGTTGGGCTCCGGCAGCGCAGGTGAATTACGATTTTCACGAGAACCTGACGGCGGAGAAGATGGATGGAATTCTCGAAGAGTGTAGACAGAAGGCGACGCAATAAGAATTGCTGATTGCTGATTGCTGATTGTCGATTGAAAAACTAAAAAGCTGTCTAAGCATTTGCAATCAGAAATCAACAATCAACAATTTTGATATGGCTGATTTGGTTTCCCATCCCGACGAGGTAAAGGTCGTCACCCGGCGCTTTGGGCTGGGCGCGACGAACATCGACCGCTACCTCGAACTGGACGGCTACAAAGCCGTGCAGAAGGCGCTCTCGGTGGATGCGGACGCCATTATTAATGAGGTGAAGAACTCAGGGCTGCGCGGGCGTGGGGGCGCGGGTTTTTCTACAGGGATGAAGTGGTCGTTCGTTCCGAAGCAATCGGCGAAACCGAAGTATGTGCTGTGCAACGGCGATGAGAGCGAACCGGGGACTTGCAAAGACCGGCTGATTTTCGAACAAGATCCGCATGCTGTGATTGAAGGAGTGATGATCGCGGCGCTCGCTGTGGGCGCGGCCAGCGGGTATATCTATATCCGCGGTGAGTATCGATACTTGTCGGTGATCATGCAGAGGGCGATTCGCGACGCTTACGCAAAGGGCTTTCTGGGCAAGAACATTTTTGGCAGCGGGCGCGACTTCGATATTTACTGGCACGGCGGCGCAGGAGCTTATGAGGTTGGTGAAGAGTCGGCACTGATGGAGTCGCTCGAAGGCAAGCGCGGCATTCCGCGGATTCGGCCTCCCTTCCCTGCCGTGGTTGGGCTGTGGGGCGGTCCCACGGTCATTAATAATGCGGAGACTCTGGCCAGCGTGCCTCACATCATGCTGGGCGGCGCGGAGTGGTACGCCAAGATTGGTCCGCCAAAGAATGGCGGCACGCGGCTGTTCTGCCTGAGCGGCAATGTGACGAAGCCCGGAGTCTACGAGCTGCCGATGGGCTACAGCCTGAAGAAGATGATCTACGAAGTGGGTGGCGGAATTCCGAATGGGCGCAAGTTGAAGGCGGTTGTTCCGGGAGGGTCGTCGACGCCGTGTCTTACTGCCGATGAGATCGACATTAATATGGATTTCGATTCGGTTGGAAAGGCTGGATCGATGCTGGGCTCGGGCGGCGTGGTGGTGATCGACGATGCGCAGTGCATGGTGAAGTTTGCGCTGCGAACGATGAAGTTTTATCAGCACGAGAGTTGCGGATGGTGCATTCCCTGCCGCGAGGGTACCGACTGGCTGAAGAAAACTTTGGTCCGCTTTCATTCCGGCGGCGGCGTTCAGAAAGATATCGACAACATGCAGTATTTGTCGGAGAACATGCTGGGGCGGACGTTTTGTCCGCTGGGAGATGCGGCGGCCATGCCGACGATTGCCTTCGTGAAGAAGTTCCGGAAAGAGTTTGAAGACCATTTAGAAGGCCGCCCCTGCCCGTTTGAGGAGGAACGCGCACTAGAGCAACTTCCGGTGATGGCCCATTGACCATGAGCACCATTCCACCCACAGCGAGCTGCACGGGGGTCGACAAGGCCAAACTGCTGGAGGCTTTGCGCAAGGGAGGAGAAGCGTTTCTTTGCAGCGTAGCCGGGGTGGGTAAAGCCGCCTGCCGGGTTCGCCCTGCGGAGAACGGCTGGTCTGTCCTCGAGTGCGCAGAACACGTAGCTGTGGCGGAAGAAGTCATGCTCGGTTTGGTTACTGGCAAACGGAAGGCGCGAGATCCGGAAGGACCAAAGCGCGATGAGCGCATTCTCCGAAGTGGTACTGATCGCAGCACACGGTTTGATGCCTCCGATCAATCACAACCGTGTGGCCGCTTTACCACGCTGGCTGAAGCGGTGACGCATTTCCAGACAGTGCGTGAACGCACGCTTCGCCTTGTCGAACAAACCAGAGAGGACCTGCGTGCGACGGAGGTCAAACATCCCCATCACGCCGTCGGCGTGATTAGTACTTATGAGTGTTTGTTACTGATGGGATCGCACGCACAAAGGCACGCGCTCCAGATCGAAGAGATCAAGAACAGCCCGGCGTACCGGACAAGTGCGCGCACTTAGAGTTTAGATTTCTAGATTAAAGATATTTATGGCGGAAGGATCTCAAATCGTAACACTCACAGTCGACGGCAAGAAGGTCACGGCTCCGGCGGGCACGCTGCTGATCGAGGCGTGCAAGACCGCGGGCATCGAGGTGCCTTCGTTTTGCTATTACCCCAACCTGTCGCTGCAGGGCGCTTGCCGCATGTGCCTGGTGAAGATCGAGAAAATGCCCAAGCTGCAGACCGCGTGTACGACTGTGATCAGCGAGGGGATGATCGTTACCAGCGACAGCGAAGAGATCAAGCAGGCGCGCAAATCGATGCTGGAGATGCTGCTGGGAAACCATCCGCTGGATTGTCCGGTGTGCGATGCGGGCGGCGAGTGCGAACTGCAGGACATGACATTCACGTACGGCGCCGCCGAATCGAAGTTCATGGAGGCGAAGAATCATAAGGACGAGCAGCAGTGGTCGCCAGTGGTGTTCTTTGACCGGCCGCGCTGCATTCTGTGCTATCGCTGCGTGCGGGTGTGCGGCGAGGGTATGGACGTTTGGGCTTTGGGGATCCAGAACCGCGGGGTGAACTCTGTTATCGCGCCCAATAAAGAAGATCATCTTGAGTGCGAAGAGTGCGGCATGTGCATTGACATTTGCCCGGTGGGGGCGCTGACTTCCGGAGCGTACCGCTACAAGACGCGTCCGTGGGAGATGAAGCATGTAGGCACGACCTGCACCCACTGTGGCGACGGCTGCAAGACTACGCTGGGCGTGCGCCGCGCCGATACCGGCATGGAGATCGTGCGCGGCGACAACCGCGACAAGAGCGGGACGAACGGGGATTTTCTCTGCATCAAAGGCCGGTACGCCTTCGATTTTGCGAATCACGAAGAGCGGCTGACGCAACCGCTGATTCGCCAGAACGGAAAGCTAACTCCGGCGACGTGGGAAGAGGCGTTTGCGCTGATCGGAAAGAAGTTTGCGGAGATTCGCGACCGTGATGGTGGGGCGAGGATTGGCGTAATCGGGTCAACGCGAACCACGAATGAAGAAGATTACCTGTTGTCGAAATTTGCTCGAGTCGTGCTGAAGACGAATAACGTGGACCATCACCGCACGGCGGACTTCCCTGCCCTGGCGGCGGCTTTGCGAGGCAAGGCGGATGCGACAGCCAGCATGGCCGATGTCTTTAATGCGCCGGCGATTTTGCTGATTGGGAATGATCCGACGGAGCAGCATCCGCTGCTGGCGTGGCAAATTCGTAATAATGTGCGGCTGCACCGGGCGCGGCTGTATGTGATCAATTCGCAGTCAATCAAGCTAAGGCGGCAGGCAGCGAGTTTTATCCAGATTCCGGCGGGTGCGGAAGGCAAGGTTGCGGCGTTTCTGGCGGGAGACGATTCGACAGTGGATGCACTCACTGCCTATGTGGGCGCGGGCGGCTCGCCCGCGCAGGACGGGCGGGGCCGCCCGTCTCCACACGAGCAGTGGACGGAACTTCGCAGTAAGCTACGCGGCGAAAAGAATCTGATCATCGTGTTCGGATCGGAAATTCGAGGGAACGATCTGGCGAGCCTGGTGAAGTTTGGCTCTGGGATTTCTGGAGCGAAGTTCGTTTGCCTCGCCGACTACGCTAATTCCCGCGGCGCGGCCGACATGGGTTTGTATCCTGACTTATTGCCGGGGTATCACCCGGTCGCGGGAAGCAGCGAATTTCATCGGGAGTGGGGGGATGTTCCGCAGGCTGCGGGTCTCGACCTCTCCGGCATGGTGGAAGCGGGAAAGGCCGGGAAGTTGGAAGCGCTTTACCGAAGAGCTTTGTGGTGGTGCAGGACATGTTTTTGACGGAGACGGCGGTGATGGCTGACGTAGTGTTGCCCGCCGCGAATGCTTATGAGAAATCTGGCACGTTCACCAACACTTGTGGCGACCTGCAACTGGTGAAGAAAGCTGGGGAGGTCACGGGAACGAAATCTGATTTCGAAATGATCGTGCGCATCGCGGATGCCATGGGTTTTGACGTGCGCAAGCTGGTGCCTTTCGGCGGGGGTACGCATGCCGACATGGGGCAGTCGCGCGGAGCGCAGTCCGGCGAGGCCGACCGTCATGCCGTGTGGCTCGAGGCCCATGGACTGGAGCCGAAGATGAGCCCGTTCGATCCCACGGCGATTCTGGACGAAATTCAGCGGCTGGTTCCGGGCTACGACGTTTCCCGCATGAATTTGCTGGCGGGCAACAGCGAGCATACATCGCTGACCAAAGCGGGAGCGAGCGCGGTGCATGGGCCGGAAACTATTTCTCCGGCGAACGATACTCTTTTTAGCTCTGGAACTCTGGGGCGATATTCGCGCACATTGAATTCGGTAAGCGAGAGTCATGAGGTCAAGGCCGCCGAGGTCGCGGCAGACTGATCACAAGCATTCGGAGAGGAAGCGACGGCGTTGCCAATTGGCATTTTCATACTCGTGTCGGTGATCAAGTCGGCGATTATCCTTTTCGTGCTGCTGACCGCGGTCGCTTACACGGTATGGCTGGAGCGCAAAGTCGTGGGCCACATGCAGAATCGCTGGGGGCCAACGCGGGTCGGGCCTTTTGGATTGTTGCAGCCGGCGGCAGACGGGCTGAAGTTTCTATTCAAAGAAGATCTCACTCCGCCGCACGTTTATAAGCCGCTGTTTCTGGCGGCGCCGATGATGGCAGTGATTTTTGCGCTGACCTCGATTGCGGTGATTCCGTTCGGCAATTCGATTACGCTTTTTGGCTACGACATTCCGCTGCAGATTACCGATGTGAACATTGGGCTTCTGCTGATTCTGGGTGTGACCTCGATGGGCGTGTATGGTGTGGCGCTGGCGGGATGGTCATCGAATAATAAATATTCCCTGCTGGGGGGGCTGCGCGCCAGCGCGCAGATGGTCAGCTATGAAATTGCGCTGGGACTTTCTCTGGTTGGCGTATTGATTCAGTCTGGCAGTTTCAGCCTGCGCGCGATTGTCGATGCGCAGGGGGGGCGGTTTTTGGGATTTATTCCGCGATGGAATATTTTTCATGGGCAGTTTATTGGCTTCTTCATTTATTTGATGGCGGCGTATGCGGAAACGAATCGCATTCCGTTTGACCTGCCTGAGGCCGAGACCGAACTGGTCGCGGGATATCACACGGAATACAGTTCCATGAAGTTTGCCATGTTCTTCATGGCCGAATACGCCAACATGATCACGGTTGCTTGCCTGGCTACTTTATTGTTTTTTGGGGGATGGCACGGGCCGCTGTTTGGGCCTCCGCTGATGCAGGCGTTGCTGCCGGTGTTTTGGTTCGCGGCGAAGGTTTTTTGTTTTCTGTTTCTTTATATCTGGGTGCGGGGGACGCTGCCGCGCTTCCGCTATGACCAGTTGATGGATTTCGGCTGGAAGTTTCTGCTGCCGCTAGCGATTGCGAATCTGGTGGCGACGGCGATTGCCGTAGCCTGGTAGGAAAGCGGTGGCTAGTGGTCAGTGGTCAGTGGTTAGCGTGGTGCTGGCTGAGGCGCGGGATCTGCAGGCGACTGGAAGCGGGCAACTGGCAACGGTCTTATGAGTTTTCACCTCATTTTATTTCTGGCGTTCGGGGCGGTTTGCGTGGCTGGGGCGGTGAACCTGCTGGCGCAGCGGCATCCCATAAACAGCGCGCTGTCGCTGATCGCGGTGATGGCTGCGCTGGCTGGCGAATACCTGCTGCTGGGGGCGGAGTTTGTGGCCGCGGTGCAGGTGATCGTTTACGCCGGAGCAATTATGGTGCTGTTCGTGTTTGTCATCATGCTGCTGAATGCGGGAGAAGAAGAAGAGACCAAAGGGAGCAGGATTGCCATTCTGATTGGCGTGCCGGGGATGCTGATCGCCAGTGTGCTGATGGCGTGGGTGGTGCTGCGGCATTCTGGGACTGAATCCGTGGCCATCGGCGCACTGCCGGGGGCTCCGGCGGATATCGCTCAGCTTTTGTTTCATGACTTCTTGTTGCCGTTCGAAGTCACTTCCGTGCTGATTCTGATTGCCATTATGGGCGCTGTGGTGCTGGCCAGTAGGCCGGACTCGCGGCCGGGGAAGGTGGAGTGATGGTGCCATTGTCTTATTACCTGCTGCTCAGTGGATTTCTGTTTGCGTGTGGCGTTGTCGGATTTTTGATCAAGCGCAACATCATCACCATCTTCATGTCGATTGAGTTGATGCTGAATGGCGTGAATCTTTCGTTTGTGGCGTTTGCGGCGCACTGGCACGCGTTGGCGGGGCAAGTGTTCGTTTTCTTTGTGATGGTGGTGGCGGCGGCGGAAGCGGCGGTGGGTCTGGCCATCATTATTTCTGTTTACCGCACGCGCGAGACTTTGAATGTGGATCAGGTGAACTTGCTCAAGCTATGACCGCGAACCTCAATCTCTGGCTGATCCCGCTGCTGCCACTGGCGGGGGCTGCGATCAACGGCTTTTTTGGGAAGCGATTAACGCGCCAGTCCGTGACCATCGTCGCTCTGTTTTTTAGCGGCGCCGCCTTCGTGATGGCTTTGTGGGTCGCCATTCGATTTTCATCGTTGACGCTTCCCTACCATGAATTCTTCGCGCACTGGATCAGGTCTGGAAGCTTCAGCGCGGATTTCTCTTTTTATCTCGATCAGCTTTCGCTCGTGATGTTGCTGGTGGTCACGGGAGTAGGGTTCCTGATCCACATTTATTCCGTTGGGTACATGTGGGACGACCCCAGCTACGACCGCTTCTTCAGCTATTTGAATCTGTTCATGTTCTTCATGCTGACGCTGGTGCTGGCGGACAACTATCTGCTGATGTTTATCGGGTGGGAGGGCGTGGGACTGGCATCGTATCTGCTGATCGGGTTCTGGTTTACAAAAGATTCGGCTGCATCGGCGGGTAAGAAGGCGTTCATCGTCAACCGCATTGGCGACTTCGGATTTCTCATCGCACTGTTTCTGATCATCAAGCACTTTGGATCGTTGAATTTTGATCAGGTCTTCAGCAGCGTGAGGCCTTTGGGTGTGGAAAGTGCCGGAGTTGGTCTGCTCACGACCATTGGGATTCTGCTGATGGTGGGCGCGTGCGGCAAGTCGGCTCAGATTCCCTTGTATATCTGGCTTCCGGACGCGATGGAGGGTCCAACGCCGGTTTCGGCTTTGATCCACGCGGCGACCATGGTGACGGCGGGCGTGTACATGGTTTCGCGCTCGCATGTGATTTTTGAGCGCGCACCGATCGCTCTGACGGTGGTTGCGATCATCGGCACGCTAACCGCATTTTTCGCAGCCACCATCGGTATCGCCCAAACTGACATCAAGAAAGTTTTAGCCTATTCAACCGTCTCCCAGCTTGGATACATGTTCATGGCCTGCGGGGTGGGAGCATTTTCGGCAGGCATCTTCCATCTGATGACGCATGCCTTCTTTAAGGGGCTGCTGTTTCTTGGGGCAGGTTCCGTGATCCATGCCGTCGGCGGCGAACAGGATATGCGGAAGATGGGCGGGCTCAAATCGTTTATCCCATGGACGTTCCTAACGATGGGCATCGCGACGCTGGCCATCGCTGGGGTGCCGCCGCTGGCTGGATTCTGGAGCAAAGATGAGATTCTCTGGAATGCCTACCAGACCAGCGCGGTGTACTGGGGAATTGGCTTGGTGACGGCGTTCATAACTTCCTTCTACATGTTCCGCCTGTTGTACATGACTTTCTTCGGCGACTACCGCGGAGCCCAGGTAGACGCGCACGGCCGTGGCTCGCACGGTAACGGCGCCCATGGACACGGCGAACCGCATGAGAGCCCGATGGTCATGCTGGTACCGCTGATGATCCTGGCTGTGCTGTCCCTCGTCGGAGGTCTTTTAGGGATCGGCAATCGCTTCGAGAATTTTCTGGCTCCGGTGTTTGGCCCGGTGGAGGGAGTCGAAGGCACGAGCCACGGCACTGAATTGCTTCTGATGGGTGTATCGGCGGCCGTGGCCTTTTTGGGATGGTGGCTGGCTTACCTTCTTTATTACAAGCGACCTGAGCTGCCGCAGAGGGTTGCTGACTCGCTTGGCGGCTTTTATCAGGCGGTCGTCCACAAGTATTACATCGACGAGTTGTATGCCGCGGTCTTCGTCAAACCGTTAATCGACGGTTCGACTCGAATTCTCTGGCAGGGAGTGGACCGGAACATTATTGATGCGGCGGTGAATGACGCGGGCGACGGGGCGCGGCGCGTTTCCGACGAAGTTCGGAACATGCAATCCGGAAACATTCGCTCCTACGCAGGTTGGATTGCGGCAGGCGCGGCGGTGGTGATTGCCTTCATGATCTGGATGGGAGTGCGATGAGCACCGACGGATTGAGTTCCTTCATTCTGACGCTGGTGACGTTCATGCCGCTGGCGGGTGGATTGTGACTGACGCTCTTTCCGCGGCGCGACCGCGACATTCGAATTTTTGCGCTTGTGATCTCGCTACTCACGTTTGTTTTGTCTTTGCATCTGCCCGTTCATTTCCAACGCGCACAGACTGACTTTCAGTACCAGATCGACAGGCAGTGGGTTACTACTCCCAATATCCACTACCACATGGGAGTCGATGGCATTTCGTTGTGGCTGGTAGTGCTAACCACGTTTCTGACGCCGTTGTGCGTGCTGATTTCGTGGAGATCGATCCATGAGCGGGTGAAGGAATTCTTCATCCTGCTGCTGATTCTGGAGACGGCGCTGATCGGCGTCTTCACGTCTCTCGACCTGTTTCTCTTCTATTTCTTCTGGGAAGCCACGCTGATCCCGATGGCGTTGCTGATTGGGATTTTCGGCCACGAGCGCAAGGTGTATGCCGCGGTGAAATTCTTCATGTACACGATGATCGCGTCGGTGTTCATGCTGGCGGCGATCTTGTGGCTCTACGCCCATACCGGCAGCTTTGACTTTGTGGTAATTCGCGATCAGATCATGCGCGGAGCCGTGCCGCAGTTTCCCGCCGCGGCGCAGTGGCTTTTCCTGGGCTTCTTCCTGGCGTTTGCGGTTAAGGTTCCTCTTTTTCCTTTCCATACATGGTTGCCAGACGCGCACGTGGAAGCACCCACGGCGGGCTCCGTGCTGCTGGCCGGAGTTCTGCTCAAGATGGGCACGTACGGAATGCTGCGCTTTAACCTTGGCCTGTTTCCCGAGCAAGCGCGGCAGAACGCGTGGTGGGTAATGACACTGGCTTTGATCGGCATCATTTATGGCGCGCTGGTGGCGATGGTGCAGCCCAACATGAAGAAGCTGATCGCGTACTCGTCTGTCAGTCATCTTGGATTTGTTGTGCTCGGAATTTTCAGCTTCACGCAGGCTGGGCTGAATGGCGCGATGTTCGTGATGCTGGCCCACGGAATTTCCACCGGTGGTCTCTTCATGCTGGCGGGAATCGTGCACGAGCGCCGCCATACATATGAGATCAGCGAATTTGGCGGACTAGCGTCCCCCATGCCGGTATACGCCGCGTCGTATCTGGCGATCGTGCTGGCATCGGCGGGCCTGCCTTTGCTGAACGGATTCATCGGGGAATTTCTCGTCTTGAGCGGCGCGTTCCAGGCCAAAGCAGTTTACGGGATACTGGCGGCCACCGGCGTGATATGGAGCGCGGTTTATCTACTGTGGATGTATCAGCGGGTCTTCTACGGTAAGGTCACACATCCGATCAACGATTCTCT
>WNFD01005131.1_pt1 | contig 16900 bp, 12 predicted proteins | sample 5400491 | NCBI WGS metagenome assembly WNFD01 (sample SAMN13153343, study PRJNA577476) | soil metagenome | isolation source: 120 cm saprolite under Douglas fir tree site 2 hole 2 replicate 2 | place: USA:California | collected 2015-04-18 | reverse complement strand
GAGAGCAGTGGAGGCCGGCTGCTCAATTCGGAATAGTTGGTTTTACCGCAGCAGATGACCTCAGCGTTCTGGAGGTAAACGGCTTCGTCCCAGAAATGCGCTTGTGACATCGGCCATAGGCGCACAATGAATGCCCCCGTCACAAGCAGAATGACAAATGCCGATTCCACAACGAACTTTCGTCCGTGTGACTTCGACAGGTCGTTCCCTTGCGCATCCGATCGCAGCGCGGGGAGAACTCCCAGCAAGCCGCTGTCGTGCATCTAGGCGTCGCTCCCTCCTGAAGCCGCAGCAGGGATCTAATGATGCGTGGCTCGAAACTCCTTCAGCAAGAGGAAATTAAACTAGGTTTTCCTTTGGGGGGACAGGGTGCACTGTAGACCCGGATTTCCGATTTGAAAATCAGTGATAAGAGTGTAGAAGATATTCATTCCCTGCGTTGATGCGTGAACCAGGCACAGAGAATCCTTGCGGAGGTGGACACGCCGTGGGTGACAGCCAAAATCAGCCCTTTCAACTCACCTTCAACCGGCTTTTGCGCGTAGCTTTTCAAGGATCACGGGTGACTTCGGATGGCGGTCTGCTGCTCGTTCGCGAACTCGATGAACGCCTCCACTTGACAGGACTCATTCAGAATCACCTGGTGGATTCCCGCAGTGGGCGCAATACCCAGTTTCCCTTGGCGGATCTGTTCCGGCAGTCCGCCTACAGCCGGTTGGCTGGGTATGAAGACCTGAACGATGCCACACGGCTGGCGCGCGATCCGACCTTCCGGCTGATGGGCTCAGAGAAGGTCTGGGAGCGGGGTGTAGCTCTGACCTCCACCTTGCACTGGTTCGAGACGGACTTGTTGGCGCGCGAGGAGAACCTGACCGGTTTGGCGAGGCTCAATCGGGAGCTGGTGGCCCGGACGGAAGGAGTCGGCCGGCCCCAGCGAGTGGTGTTAGATATGAACAGCAGCGAGAGCCCGGTGTATGGGGAGCAGGAACAAAGCGCTTACAACGGGTATTTCGAGTCGGTCTGCTATCATCCGCTGTTTCTGTTCAACCGTTAGGGAGACTGCCTCGCGGCGAAATTGCGACCCGGCAATGTCCACAGCGCTGAGGACTGGGAAGAGGTGTTGCTATCGGAAATTGAGCGTCAGCAGCAGAACGGGAAAGAGTGGCGTTTCGGGGCGACGCGGCCTTTGCCAAGCCCGAGATCTACCAGGCACTTGAAGAACGTGGGGTGAAGTATGCCATCCGGCTCCCCGCGGATGAGAATCTGGAGCGGGATATTGAGGAACTACTTATGCGTCCGGTAGGGCGGCCGAGCCAGAAGCCAGTGGTGCGCTACAAGGGTTTTCTCTACCAGGCGGCCAGTTGGTCCACGACACATCGGGTAGTGGCGAAGGTCGAGTTTCACGCCGGGGAGCTGTTTCCCAGTGTGGGCTTCATCGTCACCAACCTGGAGCTGCCGAGTCGGGGGGGCGTGCGGTTTTACAATAAGCGCGGGACCGCCGAGCAGTGGATCAAGGAAGGCAAGCTGGCGGTGAATTGGACTCGTCTTTCTTGCCATCGGTTCCGGGGGAATGAAGTGCGTTTGTGGTTGAGCGTGATCCCCTACAACTTGGGGAACCTCTGGCGTCGGTTAGCGTTGCCCAAGAAGATCGGGAGCTGGTCATTGACGAGTTTGCAGCAGCGCTCGGTGAAGACCGGCGGACGGTTGGTGAAACATGCGCGGTATTACTGGTTGCTGCTGGCCGAAGGGCATCTCACGCGGCAGCGTTTTGGCAGCATGTTGCGAAGGGTGGCCGCGCTTCCGCTGCCGAACGGGTGACAAACCAGGAGAGACAGAGAATCGAGCCCTCAAAGTCATCCAGGGAGACCAAGTGTCGGCAGCAAGGCAGGTCAAAAGCGACAAACAGACTTGGCAAGTCAGCGGAACTGCCCAACGAGCCGCGCTTGCCATCCAACCACGGCCAGGGCGAGCTGAGCTTGACAAGAGAGGGCGGCTGGCATAGCCTCTTGCGCAAAGACGGGGTTGAAATTGGAAATTCCGGCTAATTGGGGCTTCGTCCTCGAGAGGAGCGTGAACGCGTGAACGGCCACCTGCGCACCTACCTGCTCGTCTTCGCGACGGCAATCGCGACGGCGATCGCTTTGACCGGAATCGGCCGTGCCGCCGACAGCTCCGCGCAGTTTGAGCTGCTTGAGGCCACTATCGCTGACATCCAGGCTGCATACCGGGCCGGCATCCTCAGTCCCCAAGATCTGGTGAGCATGTACCTCGCGCGCATCGCCGCGTTGGATCGGTCGGACCTGCCGCAGCCACTCAATGGCGGCGTGGGCAATCAGCCGCTCAACAGCTTCATGCACGTGAACGAGAACGCCCTCGCCGACGCCGGCCGCCCTGATCCTGACGATCTCATGGACGACGGGGGCGAAAGCCCGCTCTTCGGCATCCCCGTGATCCTCAAGGACAACATCGCGACCAAGGACATGCCGACCACCGCCGGCTCCGTCGCCCTCGGCGGCTCGATGCCGAAGAAGGATGCCTTCATCGCCCACAAGCTGCGGCGTGCGGGGGCGATCATCCTCGGCAAGGGCACGCTGACGGAGTTCGCCAATTTCATCGCGCTCGGCATGCCCACCGGGTTCAGCTCGCAGCTTCGCTTCCAGCTCTTCCAGGTTCCAGGCGCCGACCTGGCGAAGGTGGGCTACGGCTTCAACCCGTACGACCGCCGCATCGATCCGAGGACGAACACCCCGTTCAACGACGGCCGGCCGGTGCTCCAGACCGGCGGCTCCAGCTCCGGGCCGGGAATTGCGGTGAGCGCGAACCTCGCCACTGTCGGTGTGGGGACCGAGACGTCCGGGTCGATCCTGAGTCCTTCCGGCCAGAACATGGATGTCGGCATCAAACCGACGCTTGGGCTGGTCAGCCGTAACGGGATCGTGCCCATCACTGCGGACCAGGACACCGCCGGCCCGATCGCGCGTACCGTGACCGACGCGGCCAAGCTGCTCGGCGTGCTCGCGGGATTCGACGAAAAGGATCCGGCAACGCGCGCGTGCCTGACTGAAGGGAACTGCTTCCGCGACTACACGCAATTCCTGGACGCGAACGCGCTCCAGGGGGCGCACATCGCCGTGCCCATGCATCCGTACTGGATCGAATTCGGCCTGGGTGCGGCGCGGACTAAGCTGATGAACGACGCGATCGCCGTCATGCAATCGCTCGGTGCGACGGTGGAGACCTTCGAGATCCCCTCGCAGAACGTGCTCAACAACTACGGGACTTGCGTCACCGCTGCGGACGTCGCCGCCCGCAGGGCGACTCCCGTGGGGACTATTCCGCCCTGCTCGACTGTGCTGCTCTTCGGCTTCAAACGTGATCTCAACGCGTACCTGGCGAACAAGGACTTCGGGCCCGGCACCAGTGCGTCGAGCGCGACGATCCCGGTGCAGACGGTGAAGACGCTCGCCGACGTGGTTTCCTTCAACAGCCTACACCCGGAAGTGGCCCTCAAGTACGGACAGGCCATCGCGGAGGCCGCCGATATGCTCGACACCGGTCCCGGGCAGGACCTCGACGACTACCTTGCGGATCGCGCGCTGGACCTGAAGCTCACAAGGACGTGCGGCCTCGGCGTGCTCTACACCGGAGTGGTTCCGGCGGAGTGCGCCGACGTCGTCGCCATTCCGGTAGGCCCCACGGGCAAGAAGTTCGACGCCGCCCTCTTCCCAGCGAACTTCGGCGCCAACGCGCCAGCGCGCGCGGGGTTCCCTAGCGTGATCGTGCCGGCTTCTTCCCCAATCCGGCGGCCGTTCCAGCGAGCTTCGGCGCGCTGCCCTCGCCCTTTGGTACGACCTTTTCCGGGCCCGCGTTCAGCGAGCCGAAGCTGATCGGCTTCGCCTACGCGTTCGAGCAGGCCACCCATCACCGCGTGCCGCCGCAGTGAGCGGCTTCCGCAACTGCAGCGTGCGCGCCACCTTGCCGGTCAGGGTGGCGCGCGCGGGCCGGCTTTCACGTGGCTTGGCTTCTTTTGAGAAGCTTTATATTCGCTGCGGTTGATTGTTGGTTTCAGGCCTCGGTTCCCGTCGAAGCCTTGGTTAAGAAATCAATGCTCATGCTGGCCACCGCTGCGGTCCTTGCCATAGGCATAATCATCTTCTGGCGCTTTCTAAGACAAAGCAGGGCACCACGCTTAGCATAGGCCTAGTTGACCGGTTCCGCTGGCTGTAGCGGCTCTGTAATCGCGGCCTGCTGTTGTTTTCTCAATTCCTGCTTGCACGGTCAAATTGGCGCGGCGCCCAACGGCATCGAGCTGCATTAGGTATTGAGGATCGAACTCGAATCTGGCTCTGGCTTGCCTTCCGTTTCTTCTCCGCAGGCCAGCGTTGAAAACGAAAAAGAGGGGAGAATGAGCCGAAACGAGTCTCGAGATGAGTCACTTGAAAGGAGAATAGGAAAAATGTTACTGGGTGCAGCCTTGAACGAATGGAGTCGCCGTACTTTCCTCGGAAGGGCTGTTGCAGCGGTGATCGCAATTCCCCTTTCCAAAATAACCGCTGCTTCACCACCACCAAATCCAGATCAAGACGCTCTCGACCTGATGCGCTGGCTGAATACGATTCAGGTCGGCATCGAGAGCATGAACCACGACCATAAGCACCCTGAAATTCGTAACTACGGGTCCAAAGCTGAAATGCTAGGAAACCAGGAGCCCGGACTCACCTGGCAGATTCACACTCATGTAGACTCGCTACTTGGGCCCAAGCTGAATCCCGACAGCCCGACCGGTGAGGTCTTACCCGGATGGACCCTCGACTTTGCATCGAAACCGAACGGTTACGTGATGGCCTTGGTTGAAAAGAGCGGCGCTAGCCGGAAAGCGTTCGTCACCGATGAACATGTCATCATCTAGCGCACGGATGTAGCTGAGAACGCGATTCCTTCGTTGAGAGAGTTCAAGCAGGCGTCGGAGTATCCCGGTGCGGTTGGCTTTGACCGCTACTACTCACAAAACCAGGTGCGCTGAAGCTAAGCCGCGGACGCGAATGGGCACGATAACGCTGCAACATCACGTTCCGTTGAAACTACGGCAGTTTGAAGTACTTTTCAGGCCAGGTGGCCGGTTTAGAGTCACCTTCGCAGCAACCAACTGTGCAAGCGCCCTGACCAGCTCGAACAACTCCTGCCATTCCCCTGACTCACTTGCCCCGCACCTCGGTTTTGCTCCGCGTCTTCCGAATTGTTACCTTTTCACCCCATCTTCTTTGCAACTCTCCGCGTTTGAATGACTTAGCAATTCGTTCGGCCGAGTACCTTACAAGTAAAAGATTCCTATTGACAACCGCCCCGATCCGTGCTATCATTCCGGATGAAATCGGCGCACCAACCCGTTTCGCTCGCCGTTCACGCACGCCTCTCTCCGCAGTTCCGTTCCGATTCCCGACCTTCCGACTTTCGCAAGCCCCCGGATCGGCCCCTCTCTGTTGCCTCGGTGTCTCCTGTGGAAGGTCTCTCCGCCACCCACTACCCACTAGTCACCACCCACTCTCCTCTAACTACCTTTAGAATCAACACTTGCAAAAGTGTATCAAAACAAACGACTTTAACCACCTTTAGAATCAACACTTACAAAAAAACAGGGGAGGGGGGTACCCCAACACTTCCGCGTCTCCAGCGTCCAGCGTCCAGCATCCAGCCTCCAGAACCGTATGCGTCACGTGGCGCCTCTATCCCCTGTGTCCTCACTCGATTGCGCATACTTCCCGTCGCCACGGGGGGGGTGTATGTACCCCGTCGCTCGCGCGACTGCTCGCAGCTCACTTCTTGTCGCCCCTTTGTTTTCATACTCTTACAAATCCCTTTTCCCGCAAAATCCTTTGTTTCACATCCATACAAATCCCCCGGGGGTACCCTCAAGCTATTCTTGCAAGGCGTCATCGTGGGCGTAGAATGCCAGAAATGAATCGCTTACTCATGATCGGATCCGCCATCGTTAGCGCACTGTTGTGCCTATCGGTCGCGACGCAAGCGCAGACTCCCCCCGCCGAGTCGCGCCCGGTGATCGTTGTATCGGGCACCGTGCGCAACTCCGCCGGCAATCCCGTCGCGGACGCCTCCGTTTTCTTTGAAGAGAAAGCCACGGCCGCCTCGGTCGAGACAAAAACCAAAGCAGACGGCACCTTCTCTTTCCTCGCTACTCGCCCCGGCACCTACACCGTCCGAGCGGAAAAGGTCGGCATGCGCGCGCCCGCCTCCGCCTCGCTGCTTCTCTCTCTGGGAGAAAAGAAACAGCTCGACCTGGTCTTGGAAAGTTCGCCAGCGAGCCAATCGTCGTCCCCGACCGCTAAGAAATCCGCCACAACCTCCGCGGCGATGGAATTTGACGACAAGCCCAGCTTCACCGTGGCTGGCGTCACTGATTGGACCAACGTCGGCGGCCACGGCTCCGACACGAAATTGCGCACCAGCGAATCGCTGGCCAGGGAAACCGCTGCTCTCAAATCGAGCTGGCCGGCCGAGACGCCCGTGCCCGCTGCCGTTTCGCCGAGCGCCGCGGACTCGCATCGCTTAGCGGGCGACCGCGCAGAGCACTCCGGAGATCCCCTCGCCGCCGTCCGCGAATACGAACAAGCCGCCCGTCTGAATCCTAGCGAGCAAAACTATTTCGCGTGGGGCACGGAATTGCTCCTCCACCGCGCCATCAAACCGGCCACTGAAGTCTTCAGCAAAGGATCCGCCGCGCATCCCAAGTCCGCGCGCATGCTCGCTGGACTCGGCGCCGCTCTCTACGCTGGCGGTGCCTACGCAGATGCCGCGCGCCGCCTATGCGAGGCTTCCGATTTGCAACCTGCCGATCCCACTCCCTACCTCTTCCTCGGCAAAATGGAAAAGGCCGCTCCTGATCCGCTGCCCTGTGTCGAGCAAAAACTCGCGCGCTTCACGCACGATCAGCCCACAAACGCTCTCGGCAACTACTACTACGCCGTCGCGCTCTGGAAAAGAGGGCGGGGAGGCGAAAATTCCGCAAACTTGCAGGAAGCCGAAGCCCTGCTCCAGAAAGCCGTCAGTGTCGACCCTAAACTCGGTGAAGCGTCCGTGCAACTTGGAGTCTTGTATTCCGCGCGTGGGAATTTCCCGCAAGCCATTGGCGCTTACAAGAAAGCCATCGAAGTAAATCCAGAGTCCGGCGAAGCGCATTACCGCCTCGCGCTGGTCTACAAACGTGTGGGTCAAGACGAAAAGTCAGAGCAGGAACTGCAACTCTACAAGCAAGCCGACAAATCAGAAACCGCCGCAGTCGAGCAGCAGCGCCGCGAAATCCGCCAGTTCCTGATTATCCTGCAGGACCAACCGCAAACGTCCGCTCCGACGCCCGCGAAGCCAGAGAAATAGCGATCGCGAAATACGACACGAAGGCAGGAATTCACACAGAGGATACAGAGGCCACAAAGCGCAACGAAGAATTGATTCTTCTCTGTGCTCTCTGCGAACTCTGTGGTGAAAAGGGGTCAAACGCAAAGTAAAGCAAGAGCAACGAATCGCGCGAAACTATTTCGGTTTGGCGGTTACCGACGAAACAATTCCGCTGCCTTCGCGAATGGTGAGAATTTGATTCGCCTTCACCGCCGTGAATCGCTCGACTTTTTGCGTGGTCGGCCATTTCACTTCAATCACGTCAATCGTCTGCGCTTTTCCCACACCGAAGTGCAGCCGCAGATCGCTCTGCGACATCACGCTCGCTCCGCTGTGCACTTCATCCATCTGCGCGTGCGTTCCGGTAACCACGCGCACCCGCGCTCCAATCGCGGTGCGATTGCACTTCGTTCCAAGCAATTTGATTTTGATCCAATTCTGCAAATTGCCGCCATCGTTGCGCAGCAGGGAAGGGAGGTCGTTCAGATTTAGAATCACGGCATCGATGTCGCCGTCGTTGTCGTAATCGCCAAACGCTGCGCCGCGGCTGGAAAAGCGCTCCGTGATTCCCGGACCCATCTCGGCCGAAACATCTTTGAACTGCCCTTTGCCGAGATTTTTGTAAACCAGCCGCGGGTTCTTGAAAGTTTGGCCGATATTTTGCCCGTCAATTTCGGGATACACGTGCCCGTTGACTTGCATAATGTCCGGCCAGCCGTCGTTGTCGTAATCGATAAAGCCGCAGCCCCACGCGACGTATTGATTATTGATTCCGATGCCCGACGCAAACGTGACGTCGCTGAAAGTTCCGTCGCCGTTGTTGTGATAGAGGTTGCAGGTGTCGTCCGCAAAATTGGTTTTGAAAATGTCAAACCAACCGTCGCAATCATAATCGGCCACGCCGATGCCCATGCCCGCTTGCTCGTGGCCGTTTTCGCTGTAAGCGACGCCGGCGATCACCGCCACGTCGGTGAACGTGCCATCATGATTGTTGTGAAATAAAATGCTCGGCTGTGAATCCACCGCAACATAAATGTCCGGCCAGCCGTCGTTGTCGAAATCGCAGGATACGGCAGTGATGGAATATTTCGGCCCCGGTTTCAGAATGCCGGATTTTTCGGAAACGTCAACGAAGGTGCCGTCGCCATTGTTGTGAAAAAGAACGTTGGTATCTCCCGGCATTCCGCGCGGCCCGCACATCACCGGAATTCCTTTCCACTGGCACAGCGGATCGGTGGGAGACGGCGTTTTTTCCGGATCGAGTCGAATGTAGTTGCAAACGAAAAGATCAAGATGGCCATCGCGATCGTAATCGAGAAATGTGCAGCCCGCGCCCCAGCGATATTTTTCGTCGTACACGCCGGCTTTTTTCGTGACGTCCGTGAAAGTGCCGTTACCGTTGTTGTGAAATAAAATGTTGTGGCCCCAGAAACAGCAGAAGAGATCGTCCCAGCCGTCGTTGTCGTAATCGCCGACGCACACGCCGGTTTGCCAGCCGGTGTGCGCGAGTCCGGATTTTTCGCTGACGTCGGTAAAAGTGCCGTCGCGATTATTTTTGTAGAGATGCGAAGTCGGCGCTTTTCCTTCCGGCCACTTGGCGTCCAGGCGCGTTCCGTTGGTCAAATAAATATCGAGCCAGCCGTCTTGATCGTAATCGAAAAAGGCGAGGCCGCTGCCTTTGGCTTCGATGATGTAACGTTTGTGGTCGACGCCGCCCCAAACGTTGGGAGAATTGAGTCCGGCTTCTTTTGCAACGTCGACGATAGTGACCGGCGATGCCGCGGCGGGATTAGAAACGGTTGCTGCTTCAAGCAGCGCGCTGCGTTTCCATTTCCAGAGCGGCGTGGCGAGCGCGTCCAGCAGCGTGCTGCCGAGAAGAATAGCGGAGGAGCCGAGGAATCGTCGTCGCGGGAAATTCATCTGCTGACTGTCTTTGGCGCGATTTTCGGAAATGGATGGGGCACGATTCCCGCGCCTTCTTTGACAGCGATGATTTTGTCGATGGGCACGTTTGTCAATTTCTCCACCAGGCCGTTCGGCCAAGTAATTTCCAGCGAATCGATTTTGGTGCGTTTGCCAAGGCCGAAGAAAATGCGGGGGTCGTTTGCGGACATATAGCTCATACCGCCTTTGGCTTGCTCGACGTGGGAAATTCCCTCGGAGGTTAGCTTCAGCGAGGCGCCGATGCCGTCGCGATTTGATTTTGTTCCGATTAGCAGAATCTCCAGCCAGTGATTGGCGTTGCCGCCATCGTTGCGCAGCAGCGAGGGATAGTCGCCACGATTGTTGGTGACGAAATCGATGTCCCCGTCGTTGTCGTAATCGGCGGTGGCCAGGCCGCGGCCAGCGATGGGGCGCATGAAATCCGGGCCGAGCGAGTCGGAGACCTTTTCGAATTGGCCTTTGCCCAAATTGCGGAACATCAGCAGCGGCTCCTTATAGGAAACTTCGCCGTGATAGAGCTGCACGTTGTCGAGCATGGCGCCGTTCAATTGCAGGATGTCCGGCCAGCCGTCATTGTCGAAATCGAGAAATTTCGTGGAGACGCCGCTCAACAAAATCGCTTTGTTGCCAATGCCGGAACGAAATGTGTCGTCATTGAAGGTGCCATCGTGATTGTTGTGGTAGAGACGATTCAATTCGAAATCGAGGTGCGTGATGTAGACGTCCTGCCAGCCGTCGCCGTCGGCGTCCGCTGCGTCAATGCCCATGCCGGCTTCGTAGCGGCCGTCTTCGCTGGCGGCGATTCCGGAAACGAGCGAGACATCTTGAAACGTGCCGTCGTGTTTGTTGAGGAAAAGAAAATTCGGCCACGAGTCGTTGGCGATGGCGATGTCCGGCCAGCCGTCGTTGTTGAAGTCGGCGATGACCACGCCCATGCCTTTCGATTCGGGCTTGCCGACTCCTGAGGCGTCGCTCACGTCAGTGAACGTGCCGTCGTGATTGTTGTGATAGAGCTTGGTCTTCTGCCCTTTATAATTTCCGGGATGGCAGTAGGAACGGTAGCCGGAACGGTGTTCGCCGCAGTAAAGATTATTCTTGGGCGACCATTCGATGTAGTTGGTGACCACCAGATCGAGCCAGCCATCCTTGTCGTAGTCAAACCATCCCGCGCTGGTGGACCATCCGCCTTCGTCGGCGACGCCGGCTTTTGGGGTGACATCCGTGAATGTGCCGTCGCCATTGTTGTGGTAGAGGATGGCGCGACCGTAACCGGTGACGTAAATGTCGGGATAGCCGTCGTTGTCGTAGTCGCCGACGGCGATGCCTTGGCCGTAATGTCCTTCACCACCGACGCCGGCTTTTTCCGTCACGTCGGTGAACGTGCCATCGCCGTTGTTGTGGTACAGGGCGGAGCGCAAAGGATGCGGCGGCTTATAGATGTCCGTGGCGGCGGATTGCACAAAGAAAAGATCCATCAAACCGTCCTGGTCGTAGTCGAGCCAGCCCACGCCAGTACCCATCGTCTCCAAATAATATTTTTCCTCGGTTTGCGTGGGGTCCTGCTGAAAGGTGATTCCCGACTCTTTGCGAACGTCGGTATATCGGGCGGGAATCGAGGCACTTTGCGGTTTTGCAAGCTGGCCCGCGAATAGCAGCAAATGCGTAGCCGTGCCAAGTATTGTGGTCAGGGCCAGAATTGCGCCAAGTTTGGTTCCGGGACCGAGAACGAACCCACTAGCTATTTTCAATTTGTTCCGATTCCCCCGGGGTGTGTAGAGGACATTCTTCGCGTACGAGCATGTTGGCCCACGGAATTTCAAGGCTTGTGATCGAATTACGGATTGTAACGCTGGGCCCGTAGGTGCTCAACAGGAGCTTTCGCGTTCCGGACCCGGTTTAATTTCCGGATAGCCGACCCTCCGGGAATTACCGCGTCGTATCTCGAATCGAAATCCGTGTGCCGCCACTTCTGCGGGTATCCGTTTTACCGAAGGATGATCTTGCGCCAACTTTGACCGAGTACTGGATGCGAAACCGATTCAAGGGTGATCCGAACAATTCTCAGGACGACTTGCATCTGCGAGGAATACGCGGGCCCTACATAGGCCGTTCTGTGTCGTCTCGCCGTCCAGGACAGCTGATCACAACTCTAGTTCCAGATACCTCGCGCCCTCAAGCGGATTGTCATGATAGGGCGCGATTTCCCGAAATCCTAAGCGGTAATACAACTTGAATGCCTCCCGCATGCTGGGCCCGATCGTATCCAGACGCATCTTACAGTAGCCTATCCCTCGTGCTTCCGCGATGATAGCCACTGCCAAAGTGCGCCCGAAACCGAGACCGCGAAACTTCTCCCGAAGATACAAACGCTTCATTTCGCAGATTTCCGGTTCGAGCTTACGCAGGGCTACACACCCGGCCGCTTCACCATTGCACGACGCCAACAGCAACCTCCCGGACGGCGGAGCATACTCTCCCGGAAGCCCCGCGAGTTCGCGGTCAAAGTTGAAAACGGAAAGATTGAGATCGCGGCTCCTCCAATACTCGAGCAGAAGTTCGCGAACCTGGTTGAACAGGGTCTCTGATTCAGCGGCAACAATTAAGAATTGATTGGGGTCGGGCACCCGTCAACATACCTCGTCTGGATTCAGCACCTGCCCGAGATCTAAGGCGGTTCGTCAGTAGCTAGAAACATCACAGCATTCGAGATCTTCGGGCATACCTTCGCGCCTAATGGAATTATTATCATCGCATTTCTACTTGGATTCGGCTCCCATCAAGGGGGCCTCGCGCGTCATAGCTGCGGCTCAGCTGGCGAGGAAACCGAAGACTCTTCAGCATCTTCGCTAGGTCGACGTCGCACCGGGATCCAATTCAGCAGAGCGACTATCATGGTCACGCCCAATACAAGAACTTCCACTCTGCCGCTACGGCTGAGCACAATCCCGCAAAAGGCAATGCCAATGAGCGCGAAGAGCGGCCCCAAGGGCAAGCTAAACTTCGCCAACCCAGGGTTTTTCCAACGCAAAGTTGGAAGGGCGGCGCAGGTGAGAGCGTAGGTGATCAGCCGGGAAACAGCGGTAAGTTTCGCGTTCCAGCTGAACGTGCCTAGCATTGCCAGCGCCCAGACCAGGGCCGCATACACGAGGATGGAAACGTAGGGAGTCTTGTAACGCCGGTGTACGGCGGCGAACCAGCGCGGGAAGTCGCCCTGCCCGGCAAAAGCAAGTACGACTCTCGGGCTGGCAATCATTGTCGCGGCAAGGTAGCCCACAATCGAAAGCAAGACTCCGCATGCAATCATGGTGGCGAGAACAGGGCCGCCGAAGACGTGAGCCGCTGCCACGAGAGGGCGGTCGCTTTGAGCAGGATTTGCGAGAGTTCGTACGACCACGAATTGAACAAGAGCGTATACCGGCGTGCAGATACCCAGTGCAGCCAAGATTGCGATGGGAGCATCGCGGTCCGGGTTCTTCGCTTCCCCGGCAGGAATCAGAGCGGCCTCAAATCCCGTGTATGCGAAGGTGACAAGCAGGATGGAATTTAGCCACGCATTCACGTCATGTGATTCGGGAACCATGGGCACCGGGCTTCCGCGCAGGAGAAGGTACATGCATCCGCCGAGGACGAATACGATCAGCGGCGTCAGCTTGCTCACGGTGAAGAAATTGCTGACACCGGTGCCCATTTTCACCCCGCGGACATTAATTGCAGCGAGCACCACCAGTAGAAACGTAATGGCAGCAACACGTGGGAGGGGTTCCTTCATCCGCGGCCAAAACTCAGCCAGATACACGCTGAACAGATTGGCACTCGCTGCCGCCGCTGCCAATCGCGATAGCCAGTTGAGCCAGCCTGTCTGTAACCCGATGAAGCGGCCGAATGCGACCCTTGTATAAAGGTAGGGCCCGCCGCTTTCTCTGAAGCGGGAGGCAACTTCGGCGAAGCAAGCGGCGATCACAGCGATTCCAGCAGCCGCGATTAGGAAGGCAATCGGGCTCTGTCGCCCTGTGATTGATGCCACTTTGGACGGCAGCCCGAAAATGCCGCTGCCGATGATGATGTTGACCATAAGGGCGGCCAGGCTCCAGCGGCCGATGGCACGCACCACATGAATTGCGCTGGTGTGCTCACACGCATGGAAATCCACGTTCGATTCTAAATTAAGGCAGAACAATTACCTCGCCCTTCATTCCCAGGTTGTCATGGAGTGCGCAGATGTACGGGTAAATTCCCGCTTTATTGAAGGTCACGCGGAATCGCGTAACGCCCAGAGGGGACTGAGGGAGTCCGACGCGGTCTTGCGGTGACGCCGCAATGAACCCCGAGTTCACGCTGTCCGTAGGCGAGTTTATTACCGCGTGCCGTGCTCCATCCGCATCCAGGGTCACGTTGGAAGAGGGCGGCATGGGGTCGGCAGGCTCGATCCCGAAGGTAATGGTATGTGCCGCGACCGGGCCCAAATTACTCCACTCAACGGTTTCCCCCGCGTGAATCACTGTCGTCGATTCGACGAAGCGCATTAATGCCATGGTGTGAGATCCACCCGCAGTCGCGGCGACCTCCGCCGTGCCAGCGATCACTTGATTTTCTGGAGAGCGTGGATGATCACTATCGTGCCGTTCATGGCCTCCATCGTCATCGGCAGCGGAAAGCAAGTTATGTCGGATCTCAGCCGCCTGATCGTCGTAGAAGTCCTGATCATGGGGAAGAGGCTGTGAGAGATTGAGAACGTGAACCACTCCGGTCATGTTTACGTGAACCAAGCAGACGATCTTGAAGTTGCCGACGACCGGGAAAGTTACGGTAAAGGTCTGCCCGTTTGCGAAAGGACCAGTGGTCACGCATGCTGAGCCATCGAAGGTAGCGGATCCGTCGGTAAACCCTGGACACCCCACTTGGAAAGGCAGACGTGTCTGGCCGGATTTTAGAAAGCTCACAGTATGGATCTCGTCAGTGGGAAACGTCCAAGTAATGGTGTCCCCCGCATGAATCCAGATTTCATTGGGAAGAAAGGCCAGGGCCTGGTGGCCCTTGCTCTTGCTTTGCGCTCCCACAGTGGCGTGCCACTGGGCCTGAACCGCATGCGGAAGGGTCAGTGTCCCTAAAATGAGCCCAGCTGAAAAAATGGATCGGAATAGAATTGAGTTGAGACGTTTCATCATGCCTCCTCCAAGCAAATCTTTCACAGGTCGTTCACGGTCGGCTGCACTCTAGTCTGTCGGTGGGCGGGAAATCTTGAGGAAAAGTTGAAATTTCCTGACGGAAATTTGACGTTAGGTTAGAATACGCGCTATTCCCGCAAGGATCCGCGATGTCCAACAACCCCCAGGCCGCTTACGAATTTGGTCAGTTCACTCTGTTTCCGGCCGAAAAGCGGCTTCTGTGTGACGGTAAGGCGGTCGCGCTGGCCCCGAAGGTCTTCGATACGCTGGTGCTGCTGGTCGAAAACGAGGGGCGCCTAATCCCAAAAGAGGAACTTCTTCAGGCCCTGTGGCCGGACAGCTTTGTGGAGGAAGTGGCCCTGGCGCACAACATTTCGCAGTTGCGTAAGGCTCTTAGAGACACGACTGAGCAGCCCAGGTTCATCGAGACGGTGCCCAAGCGTGGTTACCGGTTTATTGCTGCCGTACGGGAGATGGGTAAACGGTTTGCCCAGGTGGCTGTTCCCGCCCGGGGTGGCATCGTGCCTTCAACGATCCAGAATTTCCGACGGTTCCGGCCAGCGGTTTGGGCAGCATTCGCGGCCATGCTTGTGCTGGTTGCAGGTGCTGCGACCTATGTTTACCTGCCGCGCATTGGCCGCGCGGCCTCCGGAGACTTTCCTGCGATTCATTCGCTGGCGGTGCTGCCGCTCGAAAACCTCTCCGGTGACAAGGAGCAGGAATACTTCGCTGACGGGATGACCGACGAGTTGATCACGGAGCTAGGCAAGATCGGGGCTCTTCGAGTGATTTCACGGACCTCGATTATGCAGTACAAAGCGATGCGAAAACCGTTAAGCGATATCGCCGGGAAGCTGAATGTGGATGCCGTGGTGGAAGGGACGGTGCTACGCTCGGGCGATCGAGTGCGGATTACGGCGCAGTTGGTCCGCGCCGCAACAGAGAAGCACCTGTGGGCAGAAAGCTATGAAGGCGATTTAAATGACGTCCTGACTTTGCAGCGAAACGTCGCACGGGGCATCGCTCGCGAGATCAGAATCAAGCTATCCCCTCAAGAACAAATGATTCTTGCCGCCGCGCATCCAGTGAATCCCAAGGCTCGAGTGGCCTATCTTAAGGGGCATTTTTTTCAGAACAAACAGACCCCGGAAGCTTTGGACAAGAGCGTGGAGTTCTTCGCCGAGGCAATTAAGCTTGATCCTGCATACGCGCAGGCTTATGCCGGCCTCTCAGACACACACATTTACCTGGGCATTATCGGCATCCTGCCATCCGGAGAGGCTTTTCCGAAGGCCAAAACAGAAGCTCTGAAGGCTTTGGAACTTGACGAAACACTTGCGGACGCCTATGCCGCATTGGGGCAAGTCAGCAAACAATATGAATGGGACTGGGCCAAGTCGGAGAGGATCTACAAGCGTGCTCTTGAGCTCAACCCCAATAGCTGGCTGGCGCATGTCTGGTACGCCGGCTTGCTGTCTCAGACTGGACGATTTGACGAAGCGATCAACCTAGACATGCGAGCGCGCGAGCTTGACCCGGTCTCCGTTAACAGCAGTACGTTTCTTGGAAGGGATCTGTACCGGGCGCGCAGATATGACCAGGCGATTAGAGCCTGTCAGGAAGGCCTTGAGCTCGACCCCGATGACGTCCTTGCTCTTTGGTTTCAGGCGCGCGCCAAAGAAGCGAATCATCAGTTGCCCGATGCCATCAGGAAACTCGAGAAGGCGGTGAGCCTTTCGGATGGGCCAATTTATCGGGCGCTGCTCGCAAACGCATATGCATCGGCAGGTCAGCGGGGCAAAGCGCTAGATATCCTCGAGCAGCTTAAAGCGCTTTCTAAACAAAGGTACGTCTCCCCGATCGACATGGCCGTCGTTTACATGGGGCTCGGTGATCGAAATTCTGTGTTCCAGTGGTTCGAGAAAGCGTATCAGGAGCGCGCCGCTCGTATTCAGGAAGTTTCCGAGCCCCTCTTCGACAGCTTGCGTTCCGATCCGCGTTTCCCGGATCTCATGAGACGCGTCGGTCTAGCGCTATAGGCACACGAACTCCTCCTTGAAAATCGTGTCGCGACAGATAAGTTCCTGAAAGCTTTAGACTAACTTGCAGTACTTTTTCCTGACTTTGCCCATTGTCCCGAATAACGGGCAACTTCCATGAGAAGGCCACCGATGTCAACGCCAGATTTTGATCGCTCCAGCAAAAATTGCTGATCGCGGACCAACGGTAGGCGCAAAGGTCCCGGCGTCCCTACCTGAGTTTCCCAATCGCCGAATCGCCCCGCTTCCATCCGCACTCTTTGTGGAGCTGGTTGCTCCGGTGCCAGTTGGCGTCCTCAATCTCAGCGGGTGCTGCCATCTCGGAACCGAACTGATTGCCTC
>WNFD01003030.1_pt1 | contig 16900 bp, 14 predicted proteins | sample 5400491 | NCBI WGS metagenome assembly WNFD01 (sample SAMN13153343, study PRJNA577476) | soil metagenome | isolation source: 120 cm saprolite under Douglas fir tree site 2 hole 2 replicate 2 | place: USA:California | collected 2015-04-18 | reverse complement strand
GCAAGAAGGAGGTGGACGACGAGAATGATGGTCGGCATGTCAGAGATTTGCCCGGCAATGCTGGAATGCGGCGTCTTTTAGCTGTTTCGCGCCGGCAAATCTAGCCGCAACTGCGGGCGATCGCCCAGAAATCGCCGGCAACCAGGCTGGCGCCGCCGACCAGGGCGCCGTCGACATTATCGACGGCGAGTAGCTCGGCGGCATTGCCTGGCTTCACCGAGCCACCGTAGAGAATCCGCACGCGGGCGGGCTCGGCAACGCTGTCGACAAGCCGTTCGCGGATATGCGCATGCATTTCGCCGACCTCCTTGACCGTCGGCGTCCGCCCGGTGCCGATCGCCCATACCGGCTCGTAGGCGATGACGAGGTCGTCGGCGCGCATTTCGGCCGGGATCGAGCCCGCTAGCTGACGCGCTACCACCGCGAGCGCCCGTCCCGCCACCCGCTCGGCCTCGCTCTCGCCGACGCAGACGATGGCGACAAGTCCGGCGCGGCGGGCCGCCGCTGCCTTGGCGCGCACTTCGGCGTCGCTTTCGCGGTGATCGCTGCGGCGCTCCGAGTGACCGACGATGACGTGGGTGCAGCCGGCATCCTTGAGCATCTCAACACTGAGATCACCGGTATGCGCTCCCTTCGCTTCGGCGTGGCAATCCTGGCCACCCAGCAGGATCTGCGATCCGCCGAGCGCCTCGCCAAGGATGGCAAGCAGCGTCGCCGGTGGGCAGACCAGCAACTCGCAAGCGAGATGCTGGGCCGGGGTGCGCGCCGCCGCAACTGCGCGATGCGAGATCTCGCGTGCCAGAGCCAGCCCCTCGTCGCGGAGCAGGTTCATCTTCCAATTGCCGGCCACGAGTTTGCGTCTGTCTTGCGCCATGTCACCGACCTCCTCGTCATCGCCGCCTCTCACGCGCCTCTAGCATGCGGCGACGAAACTTGTCGATCCGTCCAATCGATCAGCGGAATCGCGGCTCATGGGCAATCTAGGCTTGATCTTGCTGTCATCCACGCGCGAAGTTGCCTGCCGCTGCGGTTATCCTGTCATCCGGGCGCCGATGTCCCACGCCGAAATCTACGACGAGCCAAGTTTTTCACCAGCCGAGATCACGTCGATTATGTTCGGATTGATGCTGGCAATGTTCCTCGCCAGCCTCGATCAGACCATCGTCGCGACGTCGCTGTCGACGATGGCACGCGATCTCAATGGCTGGGAGCTGATGCCCTGGGTCGTCTCCGCCTATCTGGTGACCTCGACGACGACGACGCCGATCTACGGCAGGCTGAGCGATCTCTATGGTCGGCGGCCAATCTTGCTTATCGCCATCAGCCTCTTCGTTGGCGCCTCGGTGCTCTGCGCGCTCGCCCAGTCGATGCCCCAGCTGATCGCGGCGCGGCTGCTGCAAGGCATCGGTGGCGGCGGATTGCGCTCGGTGTCGCAGGCGATCGTGGCCGATGTCGTCCCGCCGCGCGAGCGCGGGCGCTATCAGGGTTACTTCACCACCACCTTCGCGGTGTCGAGTACGCTCGGACCGGTGCTCGGTGGATTCTTCGCGGACTATCTCTCCTGGCACTGGATCTTCTGGATCAATCTGCCGCTCGGCGCGCTTGCCCTGACGCTGACCAATCGCAACCTCAAGCGGTTGCGCGTGCCATCGCAAAGGGCGGTCATCGACTGGCTGGGCGCCCTGCTTATCCTCGCCTCCGCGACGCCACTGCTGATCGGTGTCGGTCGTGTCGAGCAAGCCGGTGGTTGGGCATCCCTCGGCGTGGTGCTGCCAATCGTCATCGGCCTTCTCTCGATCGTCGCCTTGGTGATGCGCGAGCGCATCGCGCCCGAGCCGATGCTGCCGCTCCGCCTTTTCTTCAATCGAACCTTCTCGTTCGCCAGTCTGGCGTCGTTTCTGACGGCGATGGTGATGATCGGCCTGATCATCCTGGTACCGATCGACTACGAGCTCGTCGGCGGACTCTCGGCGAATCAGGCCGGCATGCGGCTCATCCCGATCACCGGCGGCACGGCGCTTGGCTCGTTCATTGCCGGACAGTTGATCAGCCGGACCGGCCGTTATCGCATCTTTCCCGTCAGCGGCGCCTGCTCGATGACCGTGCTATGCGCCGCGCTCGCCTATCTCGGGCTCGGACACGCGCTGTGGGTCGATTTGGCGGCGACCCTGATCCTCGGTATGTCCTTTGGATTTCAGATGTCGCCAATGAGCGTCACGGTGCAGAACGCGCTCGATCGGCGCGACACCGGCGTCGGCATGTCGGTCATGATGTTCTGCCGCCTGATGGGCGGTGCTTTCGGAGTCGCGCTGCTGAGCAGCGTGCTGGTGAGCGGCTTGAATACCGGCGCCCTTGTCGTTCCCGGCCATGAGGTGCTCGGCCCAAATCCGGGCATTGCCCTCTTTCACCTCGATGAGCGCGGCACGCAGCTGACGCCGGCCCTTCGACATGCTTTTGCGGGCTCGATCGAGCGCGCATTCACCCGGCTCTTCATTGTCGCCAGCATGATCGGCGCTCTCAGCATCGTCAGCTCGCTCGGCCTCAAGGAAATCCCGCTCCGCGGGCGCGAACCCAAGAAGCCCGCGATCGCTTAAACGTGTTTAGCCGCACGCGGGGCAAGCCGCTACCGTTGCGCGACAGAACCGAAAGGGAGCGCCACGATGGCGGGACTTAATTTGAGCAGAGCGGGTGCGGCCTTCGTCATGGCCTCCCTGCTCGCGGCAGCGACCGCGACAGCGCAGAATGCAACCCCGGTCCGTGTCCGCGGGACGATCGCCAGCCTCAACGGCCAGGATCTCGTGGTGGCATCGCGCGAGGGCAACGCCATCGCCATCAAGTTGGCCGCCGATTATGCGGTCACTGCTGTGGTCAAAGCCGATATGTCCGACATCGCCGTCGGCAAGTTCGTCGGCATCGCTGCCCTGCCGCAAGGGGGCGAGCCGGAAAAAGCCATCGAGGTGCTGGTCTTTCCGGAATCCTCGCGCGGCTCCAACGAGGGCCATTACGCCTGGGACCTGACGCCCGAGAGCATGATGACCAACGCCACGATCGCCGAGGCAGTCGACAAGGTCGATGGCCGCACCCTCACCCTCAAGCACAAGGACGGAGAAAATCGCATAACCGTGCCGAAAGACGTGCCGATCGTTACCTTCGCACCAGGCGACCGCAGCCTGCTGGTGGCCGGCGCCGGCGTCATGGTCCCCGCGGCGAAACAGCCCGACGGCACCATGACGGCGGGTCGCATCCTCGTCGGCAAGGACGGGGTCAAACCGCCGATGTAGACAGGCGAGATCCCGCTTGGCAGGCCTGCGACAAGCCGGCGAGTGAAGGGACGCACGTATTGCTTTCGACCGACATCGAAACGACGGCCAAGAGGCCAAGGTGTCGGCACCGGCTGTAGCATCCCATTCTTGCGCGTTGCGGGGCCATTCCATCATCCCTATGATCCGCCGCGTTTCGCCACCCATTGGATGATCCGGTCCGTCGCCATGCTGCAAGCCATCCGGTCGAAAGCCGGCTCCCTCGTCGTCAAGATCCTCTTCGCCCTGCTGATCGTCAGCTTCGGCGTGTGGGGGATCGGCGACATCTTCCGCGAGCGCAGCGCCCACGAGACCACGGTCGCGAGCGTCGGCGACATCAACATCCAGGCAGATGAGCTGCAAAGGGCCGTGCGCAGCGAGATGGAGCGGATGAACCGACTGCTCGGCGGCAGCTTCACCGCCGAACAGGCCAAACAGATCGGCATTGTCGACAGCGTCCTCGACCGGCTCGTCGCCAGCAATCTGCTCGATCTGGAGGAGCGTCGGCTGCATCTTCTCGTCGATGATCAGGTGGTCCACGACGCCATCATCGCCAACCCAAGCTTTCACAACATCACCGGCGCTTTCGATCGCAATATCTTTACAAATACGCTGGCCGCCAATCAGCTGAGCGAGGAGCGCTATGTCGCGCTGCTGCGCCGCGACATAGCGCGCAACAGCCTGACCAGCGCCGTCGTCGCCGGTGCGGTTGCGCCGGGCGCGCTGGTCGACTCGCTCTATCGCACCCGCTACGAGAAGCGCACCGCCGACACAGTCCTTGTCGCCGCCGACAAGGTTACCGGGATTGCCGAGCCTAGCGAAGCGGAACTGCAGGAGTTCCATGCGAAGCACGAAGATTTCTTCCGTGCACCGGAATATCGCGGCTTCACCGCGATCATCATGAAGCCGGAGGATATTGCCGGCAGCATCGACGTCCCTGAGAGCAAGCTACGCGACGACTACCAAGCGAGGCTTGACGAGTTCCAAACGCCCGACCGCCGAAAGCTCCAGCAGATCCTTCTTCCCGACGAAGCCAAGGCCAAGGAAGCCGAAGCGCAGCTCGGCGGCGGCAAGGAGTTCGCAACCGTCGCCAAGGACGTCGCCGATCAGAGCGGCGATGCCATCGAGCTCGGGTGGGTAACGCGCAACGACTTGCCGCCCGAGCTCGTCGACGCCGTGTTCGCCCTCAAGGAGGGCGAAGTCGGCAAGCCGATGCAGAGCGCACTCGGCTGGCACATCATCAAGGCCACCGCGGTCGAGGCGGGCACGACGAAGCCCTTCGAGGCGGTGCGCGAACAGCTTGCCAAGGATGCCGCGCGAGAGAGGGCCGCTGACGAGATTTACAAGCGGTCGAACGAGGCCGAGGACGCGCTCGCCGGCGGCGCGACGCTCGAACAGATCGCGGAGAAATTCGCGCTCAAGGAGACCAAGATCGCCGCGGCCGATCTCGACGGCAAGGACCCCAAGGGTGCGCCGTTGGTGCTCACCAATGCCGGTGAAATTCTACGTGTCGCATTCAACACCGATCAAGGCCAGACAACGCGGATGAACGAAACCAATGACAACGGCTATTTCGTCCTCCGCGTCGACAGCGTACAACCCTCGGTGATCAGGCCGCTCGCCGAGGTCGCGGCGCGCGCCAAGGAGCTCTTTCTCGCCGAGAAGCGTAATTCCGCTGCCGAGGCCGAGGCGCGATCGATCAGCGCCGCGGTGACGCAGGGTAAGGCCCTGGCGACGATCGCATCCGAGAAGCAGCTTGCCGTCACGACAACGCCGGCGGTGACCCGTAGCGGCGGCTCGCAGGCCAATCTCCCCGCCTCTCTCGTCGCCAAGATGTTCGATCTCAAACCCGCTGAAAGCGCCGTCTCGGCGGGGCCGGATGGCTGGTACGTCGTACAGCTCAAGACGGTCGAGGCACCCGATCCTGCTTCCGATGCCACGACGGTCCGCCAGGTCACCGACCAGCTCACCGACAGTGTGCGCGGCGACCTCCTTGCCGAATTCGAGAAGGCGCTGCGCAACCGTTTCCCGGTCACCGTGCGGCAGCAGGAAATCGATCGCTTATTGTAGAAGGGCGATGCAAACGACTCCCGATTTCGGCGATTTCGCCGCCGCCTATGCAGCTGGGCGTCCGGTGCTCGTGTGGACCAGTCTGGTATCCGACCTTGAGACGCCGGTCTCGGCGATGCTCAAGCTGGCCGATGGCCGACCGAACAGTTTCCTCTTCGAATCGGTCGAGGGTGGGGCGACCCGGGGGCGGTACTCCTTTATCGGATTGAAGCCCGATCTGATTTGGCGTTGCTATGGCAACCGCGCCGAGCTCAACCGCCGAGCGCGCAGCGATCCCGATGCGTTCATGCCGCATGAGGGCGCCGGTCCGGGAGCCCTTAATTCCCTGCGCGCGATCATCGCCGAATGCCGCGTCGATACGCCCGAGCCGCTGCCGCCGATGGCCGCCGGTCTCTTCGGCTATATGGGCTATGGCATGGTCGGGCTGATGGAAAAACTGCCCGACAGCAAGCCCGACACTCTCGGCATCCCCGACGGACTGTTCGTCCGCCCGACGGTCATCTGCGTTTTCGACAACATCGCCGACCGCGTCACCGCGATCACCCCGATCTGGCCCGACCCGGCGATCGCCGCCTCGGCCGCGTACGCGCTGGGCTGCGAGCGATTGGCCGATACGCTCGCCGAGTTCGAGCGCAATCTGCCCTATCGCCGCGAGGCGGCCGAGACGACCGCCGAGCTGCCGCCGCCCGACGCCAACATGACGCGCGAGCAATGCATGGCGATCGTTGAACGGGCCAAGGAATATATCCGCGCCGGCGAGGTCTTCCAGGTCGTACCCTCGATGCGCTTCAGCCTGCCGTTTCGCCTGCCGCCCTTCGCACTCTATCGCGCGCTGCGCCGGCTCAACCCGTCGCCCTTTCTGTTCTTCCTCGATTTCGGGAACTTCGCGGTGGTGGGCTCGAGCCCCGAGATTCTCGTCCGCCTGCGCGACGGCACCGTCACCATCAGGCCGCTCGCCGGCACGCGACGGCGCGGCGCCACTGCGGAGGAGGATGGCCGTCTCGCCGAGGAATTGCTCGCCGATCCCAAAGAGCGCGCCGAGCACCTCATGCTGCTCGACCTCGCCCGCAACGATGTCGGCCGCGTTGCCGAGATCGGTACCGTGCGCGTTACCGAAAAGATGGTCATCGAGCGCTACAGCCATGTCATGCATATCTGCTCGCATGTCGAGGGCAGGCTCGATCCGCGCTACGATGCCATGGACGTGCTAGTCGCCGGCTTTCCCGCCGGTACGCTATCAGGAGCGCCGAAGGTGCGGGCGATGGAGATCATCGACGAGTTGGAGCCCGAGCGGCGTAATCTCTATGCCGGGATGATCGGCTATTTCGCCGGCAACGGCAGTATGGACAATTGCATCGCCCTGCGCACCGCTGTGGTCAAGGATAACCGCATGATGGTGCAGGCGGGCTGCGGCGTCGTCGCCGACAGCAATCCGGCCGCCGAGTATCAGGAGATCCAGGACAAGGCGCGCGCCCTCATCCGCGCCGCCGAGGAGGCGGTTCGCTTCGCCGCGCGGCGCTGAACGGCGTCGCTTAGCGGCGCAGGATGAAACTCTCGGGCCCCCGCCGCACCTCCCACCCGGCGCGCTCGAGCGCCGGCACCGTATCCTCGGCGCTCGGGTAGCCGAGGCAGAAATAGCCAATGAACCGCCAGGCGGCCGGCACGTCCAGCGAAGCGGCGACCGTCGCCGGCTCGAGGATCGAGACCCAACCCATGCCGAGTCCTTCGGCACGCGCCGCCAGCCAGATCGTGTGGATTGCGGTAACCACCGAATACTCCGCCATTTCGGGCATCGTTCGGCGCCCCAATCCGCCGCCTTGTTCGGTCTCGCGATCGGCGAAGACGGCAAAATGCAGCGGCGCCTCGTCGAGCCCGGCGAGCTTCAGCCGGGCGTAATGCGCCGCTCTGCTGTCGCCGTAATCCGCCAGCGCCTCGGCATTGCAAGCGGTGAAATTCTCGCGCACCGCGCGACGCCGCCCAGCATCGTCGACGATGACGAAGCGCCAAGGCTGGCTCAAGCCGACCGAGGGCGCGAGGCAGGCGAGATCGATCAGCCGCTCGAGCGTGCCGGCCACCGGGGGCTCGCGGCGAAACCGCCGGACGTCGCGCCGCCAGATCAGCAACTCGCGTAGCTGGTCACGAAAAGCCGCATCGAATGAACCGGCACCCATCATGCTCATCCGGCCGTGTCTCGCCGTGCGGCAGTCGTCCGCGCGCCGGCCTCGTTCTCGCGCACGATGGTGCTGAGCGGCACCAGCACGAGGCGTTTCTCGGCGAGCCCCGGCAGCCAAGCAGCAAGTCCGGCAAGCGTCGCATCGTGCGCGTGGCCGATAGCGACCGCAGCACCCTTGCGCCGCGCGGTTTGTTCAAGATCGCCGAGACGTGCGGCAATCGCCGGGGCCGAATTCTCGTCGTCGAGGAAGACGTTGCGCGCCACCGTCGGCACACCGAGCCGGCGGGCAAGCGCTTCGCCGACCGTGGCCGCACTCGTCCGCGAATCGAGGAACAAGAGCCCGCGGGCGTGCAGCTCCTCGATGACCGGGGTCATCGCGGCGGCATCGCCGGTGAAGCGGCTGCCCATGTGATTGTTGATCCCGACATAGCCGGAGAACCGATCGAGCCCCCAGCGCAGCCGCTCCAGCGTCTCCTCCCGGGTGAGCCCGATCCGCAGACTGTTCGGACCGCTGTCGAGATGCGAGTCGAGCGGCTCCATCGGCACGTGGAGGAGCAGCTCGTGGCCGGCCGCGCGCGCCAGCGCGGTCTGGTGCGGCAGTGCTTCGGCATAGGTCATGAAGGACAGGGTAAGCGGCGCCGGCAAGCCGACCGCACGCTCTGTTCGCTTGCGATCGAGGCCGAGATCATCGAGCACGATCGCCACCATCGCCCGTCCCGCAATCGCCGGCGGCGGCGACACGGCAAAGCGCAGCCACGCCGGCTCGCCGCCTCTGCGCAGTGGCTCCGGCCGCGGGGGCGGCAGCAGCGCCTCCTGCCCCGGCGCCTCCAACGGTTGCACCGGTGCTGTCTCGGGGGCCCGCGGCATCGCGCTCTTATCGACGGGATGATTCAGCGGCATCTCGGCGACGACGCGCGGCGCCGGCGACGGCGGCGGCGCGCGCCCAGTCAACGCGACGCCGATGAAGATGCCGATTATCAACGTGAGCGCTGCGGCGCCGGCACCGCGCATCGAGCGGGAAACCATGCGCCGGCGTGAACCGGTCGGCGGCGCCCGGCGCCTCATGGCGCCATCGGGGTGTGCAACCTTGCTCGCGTCACCATGGAATGCTTCCTGCCTCGGCGTTACCGCCGAGGCTAAGGTTATAGATAGGGTCTCGCCTGGCGGGAAGGTCAATAGGGCGACGCATCCGAAGAGGCCCCCGGCGACGCCGCATTTCGCTCCTCGCCTCGACCTGATATAACGAGCCCCGGTCGGTCCGGCTCAGCGCCCGAGATAACAACCGCAAGCCTCTGATATGTTTCTACTCATCGATAATTACGACAGTTTCACCTATAATCTCTGGCACTACCTCGGCGAGCTCGGCGCCGAAGTCGTCGTCAAACGCAATGACGCGCTCACCGTCGAGACGGCGCTCGCCTTGCGGCCGCAAGGGATCGTCATCTCCCCCGGGCCGAGCGACCCCGACCGTGCCGGTATCTGTCTCGAGCTCGTCCGCCAGGCCGGCGGTCTTCCGATCCTCGGCGTCTGCCTCGGCCATCAGGTGATCGGCCAAGTGTTCGGCGGCCGCATCGTGCGCGCGGAGATCCCCATGCATGGCAAGCTCAGCGCCATCCACCACGGCGGCACCGGCCTCTTCACCGGCTTGCCCAGTCCGTTCGAGGCGACCCGCTACCACTCGCTCATCGTCGACCGCGCCTTCTGGCCGAATAGCCTGATGGTCACCGCCGAGACGGCCGACGGCGTCGTCATGGGGCTGCAGCATCGCGAGCGACCGGTTCACGGCGTCCAATTCCACCCCGAGAGCATTGCCTCGGTCGGTGGCCATCAATTGCTCGGCAACTTCCTTCGCCTGGCGACCGAGGCGAGCATCGCGGCATGACCTCCGACATGGGCGATCTGAAGGCGCTGCTCGGACGGGTCGCGGGCGGCGAGAGGCTGAGCGAGGACGACGCGGCAACCGCCTTCGACGTCATGATGTCGGGCAATGCGACCCCGGCGCAGATGGGCGCCTTCCTGATGGCGTTGCGGGTGCGCGGCGAGACCGTCGACGAGATCACCGGCGCGGCGCGCACGATGCGCGCCAAGGCTCTCTCGATCGAGGCGCCGCCTGGCGCGATCGACACTTGCGGCACTGGCGGCGACGGCTCCGGGACGTTCAACATCTCGACCGCGACTGCTCTGGCCGTCGCTGGCGCCGGGGTCCCGGTCGCCAAGCATGGCAACCGCAACCTCTCGTCGCATTGCGGCTCGGCCGACATCCTTGCCGCCCTCGGCGTCAATATCGACGCCGATATGAGCTTGGTGCGCCGCAGCTTGTGGGAGGCCGGCATCGGCTTCCTCATGGCGCCGCGCCATCACAGCGCGATGCGTCATGTCGGGCCGACGCGGGTCGAGCTCGGTACCCGCACGATCTTCAACCTGCTCGGACCCCTCTCGAGCCCGGCCGGCGCCCAGCGGCAGTTGGTCGGCGTTTTCGCCCCGCAATGGTTGCGCCCGATGGCCGAAGTGCTCGGCAAGCTCGGCAGCGAGCGCGCCTGGGTGGTGCATGGCAGCGGCCTCGACGAGCTGACGACGACCGGGTCCTCGCAGATTGCCGCCCTGGACGATGGCAAGGTCACCAGCTTCGAGCTCACCCCGGAGGAGGTCGGCCTGAAACGCGTCACCATCGCGGACCTTAAGGGTGGCGATCCCGCCGAGAATGCCCAGGCGATGCGGGCCCTCCTCGACGGTGCAAGGGGTCCACTGCGCGACATTGTCCTGCTGAATGGCGGAGCGGCACTGCACATTTCCGGTAAGGCGAAAGATCTGCGCCATGGGATCGACCTCGCAGCCGGATCGATCGACAGCGGAGCCGCGAGGCGGGCTCTCGACAAGATGGTCGCTATCACCAACCTTGCCGTCGACAACGTCAAGGACACGCCATGAGTGATGTCCTCGCTCGCATCTGCGCCGGCAAGCGCGACGAAATTGCACGCGCCAAGGCTGCGCGCGGCCTCGCCGAAATCGAGCGAGCGGCGCGCGCCGCGCCGCCGCCGCGCGGCTTCATAGCGGCGCTCCGGGCGGGGCTCGCGGCGGGGCGTTACGGGCTCATCGCCGAGATCAAGCGCGCCTCGCCGAGCCGCGGTATCATCCGCGCCGATTTCGATCCTTCGGCGCTGGCGCAAGCCTATACGGCGGGGGGCGCCAGCTGCCTCTCCGTGTTGACCGACGCGCCGCATTTCCAGGGGCGTCCTGAATATCTCGTCGCCGCCCGTGCCGCCAGCTCGCTACCGGTCCTGCGCAAGGATTTCATGCTCGATCCCTACCAGATCGTCGAAAGCCGTGCCCTCGGCGCCGATTGCGTGCTGCTCATCATGGCGGCGTTGAGCGATGCCGAGGCGGCTGGACTCGAGGCCGCGGCGCGGCGGTTGGGCATGGATGTTCTCATCGAGGTCCATGACCGCGCCGAGCTCGACCGCGGGCTTCAATTGAAATCGAAATTGATCGGAATTAATAACAGAAATCTCAATACTTTATCGGTCGATCTTGCAACCACAGAGGAGCTCGGGAAGCATCTTCCGGAGGACCGCATCTTGGTCAGTGAGAGCGGTCTCCACACGCCGGAAGACCTCGCCCGCATGGCGCGGGCCGGGGCGCGCTGTTTCCTCGTCGGCGAGTCCCTGATGAAGCAAAACGACGTCGCGGCAGCGACGCGCGCGCTGCTTGCGGCGCCGCACCAGAGCCAGCGCGCAACCGCATGAGCGGCCTCACCCATTTCGATTCAGAGGGACGCGCCGTGATGGTCGATGTCTCGGCCAAGGAGGAGACTGCGCGGATCGCCGTCGCCGGCGGCAGCGTCTTCATGGAGAAGGCGACGCTCGAGCTGATCATGGCGGGAGGACTCAAGAAGGGTGACGTGCTATCAGTCGCGCGGCTCGCCGGCATTATGGGCGCCAAACGAACCTCGGATCTCATTCCGCTCTGCCACCCTTTGGCGCTCACCTCGGTTGCCGTCGAGTTGACCTGCGATCCCCGCCGCAACGCGGTCGACATTGTCGCAACCTGCAAGGTTGCCGGCCGCACCGGCGTTGAGATGGAGGCCCTTACCGCCGTCATGGTTGCCGCCCTGACGGTCTACGACATGTGCAAGGCCGTCGATCGCGGGATGACCATTTCCGAGGTGCATTTGCTCAAGAAATCTGGCGGAAAATCCGGCGCTTACGAGGCCAAGCGATGATATCGGTGGAAGAGGCGCTGAACCGCCTCCTGGCACCGCTGAAGCCCCTCGCCGCCGAGCAGGTGGCGGTCTCCGAGGCGCTTGGCCGCGTCGTCGCCGAGGACGTCGTCTCGCGCCGCACCCAGCCGCCCTTTGCCGCGTCGGCGATGGACGGCTACGCCGTGCGTGCCGTCGATGTCGCCCATGTGCCGACCCGCTTGCGCGTCATCGGCAGCATCCCCGCCGGCAGCGCCTTTCCCGGCACCCTGGGTTCACGCGAGGCCGCACGCATCTTTACCGGCGCTCCGGTACCGCACGGCGCCGACACGATCGTCATCCAGGAAGACACATCGCGGGAGGATGACTGGGTCACCGTACGCGAAGGCGCCCCAGTCGGCCGCTATATCCGACCGGAGGGGCTCGATTTCCGGACCGGCGATCTCGGCCTCGCCGCGGGCACCGTGTTGACCGCGCGCGATATCGGCCTCGCCGCCGCGATGAACCGGCCGTGGCTCCAGGTCCGCCGGCGCCCGCGCGTTGCCATCCTGGCGACCGGCGACGAAATCGTGATGCCCGGCGACCCGATCGGCCCGAGCCAGATCGTCAGCTCGAACGGCCTGGCACTCGGCGCTCTGGTTGCCGCCTGCGGTGGCATTCCCGTGCAACTTGGCATCGCCCAGGACGAACCCGCGAGCCTGCAGCGCCTGGCCGACGGCGCCGCGGGCGCCGACATGCTGGTGACCACCGGTGGCGCTTCGGTCGGCGAGCACGATCTCGTGCAAAGTGCCCTGGCGGAGCATGGGCTGCAGCTCGATTTCTGGAAAATCGCCATGCGTCCGGGCAAGCCGCTGATGGTCGGGCGCCTCAAGGAGACGCCGATGCTCGGCCTGCCCGGCAACCCGGTTTCCAGCCTGGTCTGCGGCCTGATCTTTCTCAAGCCCGCCCTCGAGACCATGCTCGGCGTCGCGCGCGACGGCCGAACGCAGCCGACTGCCCGGCTCGCCGTGCCGCTTGAAGCCAATGACCGGCGCCAGGATTACCTGCGGGCAAAGAGCCGGCGCGGCGCTGACGGCGAATTGGAGGTTGAGCCGTTCGCCCGGCAAGACAGCTCGATGCTGTCGCTACTCGCCCAAGCCGATTGCCTGGTTATCCGCCCGCCTCTCGCTGCCGCGGCCCGGCCGGGGGAACGCGTGCCCATCGTTCCCTTTGCCGGCGGCCTGATCGGCATCTGAAAAATAATCCTCGCGAGCCGCTTGACGAGTTCGGCGAACCAAAGTAGAACGCTGCCATTGTTTTGGTTTTGTTCCCGTTCCTTACTCGCTCCGCAGCCGACGGAGGCACCAATGCTCACGAAGAAGCAATACGAGCTGCTGACTTTCATCAATCGTCGCCTTGCGCAGGATGGGGTATCGCCCTCCTTCGAGGAGATGAAGGACGCGCTTGGCCTGAAGTCGAAATCTGGCATCCACCGCCTGATCAGCGGCCTTGAGGAGCGCGGTTTCATCCGTCGCTTGCCGCACCGGGCGCGCGCCCTCGAAGTAATGAAGCGGCCCGAGGAAATGTCGATCGGCGAGCCCACGGGCACGGCGGGCAATGCAGCCACCGGCCCGCTAACCGGGCGCAGCCGTTTCTCGCCGACCGTGATCCGCGGCGATTTCAAGGCGGCTTTGCCTGGCGCACCGACCGCCGCCGAAGCGGAAGCCGTCGAGCTGCCGCTTTACGGGCGGATCGCCGCCGGCACGCCGATCGCGGCGCTGCGCGACCAGGAAACCACTGTCGGCGTCCCCGCGAGCCTGCTCGGCAGCGGCGAGCACTATGCGCTCGAAATTGCCGGCGACAGCATGGAGGACGCCGGCATTCTCGACGGCGACACCGTCGTCATCCAGCGTTGCGACACCGCCGATAACGGCGCCATCGTCGTCGCCCTCGTCGACGACATCGAAGCCACCTTGAAGCGGCTGCGCCGCCGCGGCGCCTCGATCGCCCTGGAGCCGGCGAACAAGGCGTACGAGACCCGCATCTTCGGGCCCGACCGGGTGAAGGTGCAAGGTCGTCTCGTCGGCCTCATCCGCCGCTACTGACCAACGTGCGGCGCGGCCGCTCGGCTGGTAGCCCGCGCGGCGTATGTCGCGGGACCCACGGCCGTTCGCCGCGCCAGCCATCGACGGTTTCCACGGTGATCGCATCGGGCGCTAGCCAGATGGCGTGCGCGCCGTCGCGCCAGAGATCGAACCGATCGATCACCGGCACCGCGCCGCGGCATCGCCGTCGCGCCGGCTCGGGGCTGATGACGAGATCGACGCCGCGGCAATCCTCATCGAGCCCCTGCAGATCGCGTAAGAGCGCGACACTGCGGCCATTGGCCCTATAGATGCAGCCGAGCCGGTCGCAGGCAAGCGAACCGTCGGCGCTGACGCCTTCGGCCGGGAAGAGCGCACCAGGCTCGCTTGCCGCCCGCCGCGTCCACGTCTCGAGATTCATCGCCTTGGTCTTGCCGGCGAGCATGTAGCTGCCGTCCGTCGCCAGCGCAGCGATCTGCCGGCCATCGCCGGCGACGATGAGATCCGGCGGGCGGACGAGCGCGATGGCGAGGAGGCCGGCGGCGACCGGCGCCATGCCCCAGAGCCGCCAGCGCGCTTGCCAGATGCACAACCATAGCCCGCCCGCGGTAACCAGCAGCAACCCGGCAAGCGGCATCGCCGGCAACACGACGACAGCGCCCGGCCAGGAGGTGACGCCATGGGCGATGGCGATGATCGCGTCGATGCCCCACCCCATGGCGCCAAGGCCCCACGCCTCGAAGCCGAATGGCATCAGCGCGCACGTCACCATCGCCCACGGCATCACCCAGAAGCCGGTGATCGGCACGGCGATGACGTTGGCCGCGACGGAATAGACGGCAAACCGGTTGAAATGGAAGATCGTGTAGGGCGCTGTCGCTACCGTGCAAATCACCGTCGTCAGCGAGATCCCGAGGGCGTAGAGCGCAATCTTGCCGACCGGCCCCGCTCCGCGATGCCAGCGCGACAGACGCGCCCGATAGGTCTCATAGAAGGCGACCAGCGCGCCGACGGCGGCGAAGGACATCTGAAAGCTCGGCCCGGTGACGCTCATCGGCGCCAGCAGCAGAATGCCGGTCGCCGCGTAGGCGAGCCCGCGCGCCGAGAGCTGCAGGCGATCGACCAGCACGGCGAGCATGACGAGCCCGGTCATGACGAACGAGCGGCGCGACGATACGGTCGCGCCGGACAGGAGCATGTAGGAGAATGTTACCAGCAGCGCGAATGCCGCCGCCCATTTCTTCGTCGGGTAGCGTAGCGACAGCGCCGGAATGAGCGCGAGAAAGGCGCGTATCGCGACGAAGGCGAGTCCCGCCACCATGCCCATGTGCAGACCGGCGATGACGAGGATATGGGCAAGTCCGGCGTCGCGGAACGCCGCTGCATCGGCTTCCGGAATGGCATGCGTCTGACCGGTGATGATCGCCGCCGCAACACCACCGGTACGGCCCGGCAATGCCGCCAGGATACGCTCGGTCATCGTGCTGCGTAGCGCGGCGATCGCAACCCGCCAGCGGGCGGCTCCCTCACCCTCCGCTGCCGCCCGGCGTTCAACCGGTGCGACCGCAAAACCGACGGCGCCGAGTCGATCGAAAAAGGCGCGGCGCTGAAAATCGTAGGCGCCGGGCATGGCCGGCGCCGGTGGCGGATAGAGAATCGCGCGCACCGCAATGAATTCACCGGGCAGCAGATCGTCGCCGCCGCGCGTTGCCTTGAGACGCAAACGAAGCGGCAGATGCGCCGCGTCGAGCCGCTCGATCGTGCGTGGCTCAACGACAATGCGATAGCCCTCGGGCAGCGGATCGAGCTCGACGATGCGGCCCTCGATGCGTACCGGTCCAAGCTGGCGCTCGAGCACTGGTGCGGCGACAAGCCAGGTCTGCAGCTGCGCGTCGGCGAAGCCAATCGCGACGATCACCCCGGCGATGCCAGGTACCAGCAGCGCGGCACGTTTCCGGACGAGCGGCAACAATAGCGCGACACCGACAAACGCGGCGGGTCCGCTCCAGCCCGGCGGCTCGACAGTGAGCATGAAATAGAAGCCGATGCCGCAGCCGAGCAGCGCCGGGATCCACAACGCCCAACGTTCGCGCTCGGCGAGGGCGAGCTCGACGAATGCGGCGGCAAGACGGCACACTGCCGTCCCCGTCGCCAAATCATTGCCCGCATTTTCGCGCGGTGTGGCGCTCTGCCCACTCATGTTGCCGTCCCGTGCTGCATGGCTACTATAGGACAGCGTCGCGCTCGACAGCCAGCCGGCAAATCAATCGCAAGTTGCAAGGCGGTCGCGATCGCCGCTGTCGCCAAGGTTAAGGCTGAGCGGCGGGCCGCGGCGCCAAGACCTCATGAATCTTTGCTGCGAGATCGACGCGCAAAAAAGGCTTGTCGAGAATTGCGAACTCCGTCGTCGGCACCATCTCGGGGTCGCGATGGACTGCCGCATAGCCGGTCGTCAGCAGTACCTTCAGACTGGGATATTGCCGTCCGGCCTCGCGCGCAAGATCGAAGCCGTTGATCCCACCCGGCATCACGATATCGGTGAACAGCAGATCGATCGTTCCGCCGCGCTCCAGGATGGCGAGCGCCTCACGGCCATTCGCCGCGACGATCGTGCGATAACCAAGCGAGCCAAGCATGTTGACGACGGTGTCGAGAACGTTCGGATCATCCTCCACGACGAGGATGGTCTCGCCGCTTCCCGGCCTTTCCGCCTGCGGCGACTTGACGGTGGTCGCCGGTATCGCGATTTCGCTCCGCGGCAGGTAGACGCGCACCGTCGTGCCGTGCCCAAGGACGCTCTCGATGGTCGCATAGCCGCCGGATTGGCGGGCGAAACCGTAGACCTGACTGAGGCCGAGGCCGGTTCCCTTGCCGATCTCCTTCGTCGTGAAGAACGGCTCGAACGCCCGCGCGACGGTTTCAGTCGCCATGCCCATCCCCGCGTCGCTGACCGCGAGCATGACGTATTGGCCCGGACTCGCCTCCGCCATCGCCGCTTCCGCGTCGCCGACGCTGACGTTCCTGGTTTCGATCACCAGAGTCCCGCCGCCCGGCATGGCATCGCGCGCATTGACCGCGAGGTTGAGAACGGCGGATTGCA
>WNFD01006148.1_pt1 | contig 16906 bp, 14 predicted proteins | sample 5400491 | NCBI WGS metagenome assembly WNFD01 (sample SAMN13153343, study PRJNA577476) | soil metagenome | isolation source: 120 cm saprolite under Douglas fir tree site 2 hole 2 replicate 2 | place: USA:California | collected 2015-04-18 | reverse complement strand
GACATCCTCGCGCACAGCCATGCTTTTTGATTTGCCCAAAAAATCCCTTAAGAATTCCTCCGTTCCCTCGATTTTTATCCTCCATTCCCTCCGTGTTTCAGGTTTTCTGGTTTTGACCTTCTTTGGTTACGGCTGGATTTTTAGCTGCGCCCCGAATCCTTTGCCTCTCCCGTTCATCTACTCTTTTGTCAGTTCGATAGATATCGAATTAACCGTCATTAAATTATCCAGCATCGAGGAGCCGGAAACATGAGTAAACTCAAAGGTAAAGTAGCAGTCGTAACGGGGGCTTCCAAGGGTATCGGGGCCGCCATTGCAAAGGCGCTGGCCGCCGAAGGCGCGGCGGTTGCCGTCAACTATCGTTCCGATAAAAAGGGCGCGGACGCCGTGGTCGCCGAGATCACCAAAGCCGGGGGCAAAGCAAAAGCCATTGGCGGCGATGTCGCCAAAAAAGCCGAGGTTGAAAAACTCTTCGCCGAAGTAAAGACCGGGCTGGGACCGGTGAGCGTGTTGGTCAATAACGCCGGCATCTATGAATTCGCCCCGATCGAGCAGGCGACGGAAGAAAGCTACCGCCGGATGTTCGACACCAATGTGCTGGGCACGCTGCTTGCGACCCAGGAGGCCCTCAAAGACTTCAACACCGAGGGCGGTTCCATCATCAACCTCAGTTCTGTGGTGGCCCTTACTCCATCGCCCACAGGCCCGGTTTACAGCGCGACCAAGGCGTCTGTGGATTCTTTCTCGCGCTCGCTGGCCGTCCATCTCGGTCCGCGAAAAATCCGCGTGAACTCCCTTGCGCCGGGCTTCACTTCCACCGAGGGACTCAGGGCCGTGGCCGGAGAAAATCCCGCGGAGAGCGACTTCGGGAAAAATGCGGTCAGCCGCACGCCCCTCGGCCGTGCCGGAACCACGGAAGACATAGCGAAGGCCGCGGTCTTTCTCGCATCGAACGATTCGCAGTGGGTTACCGGAGAGGTGCTGCCGGTCGGCGGGGGAATCAGGCTCTGAGCAAAGACTGTCGTGCGGGAAAGAGAAGGGAAGATTTTAAATTTAAAATTTGAAATTTTAAATTTGAAACCTCTTCCACTCTGTCCCGCACGGCAATCTCAACCCGCAGGTTCTTAAATTTCAAATTTAAAATTTCAAATTTGAAATCTTTTGCTTTGTCCCGCACGGCCGTTTCCGACGTCAGGGTACTTTTACCGTGACCGTCGTTTTTCCGACTCCCTTGTACCTGTCCACGGCCACCACCGTAATCTGATGTGTGCCGCTCGCCAGGGTTGGCGGAGCCCGGATTCGCGCAATTGGTGAAAGAGGTTGTGTTGATAAAGGCCTGCCACCCGGAACCCATCCAGCTTGAGATCCCGAGATCGTGGCGCGAATCCAGATTGAAGTCGCGCAGCACCAGGGCCGTGTTATCGCTGGTGTTCAGAGATTGCTCCGTGCCGAATGTAGTGTCGCCTTTGCCGATGACATAGACGACTCCGCCGCCAAAGTGCGCGCCGTTGAGGTTGATCAGGTCCGTTTCCTGATCGCCATTGAGATCGCCCGCATACAACCGGCCTCCGGCCGAAGGGCCCATCGTGAAGGATGACGAAAGGGTGAAAGCGCCCGCGCCGTTGTTGCGATAGATATAAACGGTGTTGTTGCCACAGGCCGAACCGCAGGCGTGCGCCTGTAAAACGGCGATATCGAGCGCCGCATCGTGATTGAAATCGGCCACCACCACGCTCGGCAGAGAATCGGCGCAGGTGCTGTTGTCAGGGGGACAAACGGCGGGTGGCGTCAACGAAGCGGGAGCCTGGAAGGTGCCGTCTCCATTGCCTCGCCGGATCTGCACCTGAGCATCGACGGTATGAATGATGTCGAGTTTGCCATCTTCATAAACGTCCGCCAGGGTCAGGCCGCTTACGAACCGACCGGTGATATCGATCACCGTTCCGGGAGTAAAAGTTCCGGTGCCCGCGCCGTCGAAAACGGCGAACTGACAGTTGTTCGTCGTCGTATCGCACTGCAGCACCACCAGATCGATGTTTCCGTTGTTGCGCAGGCCGCCGACCGCGAGATCGAAAGAGGGCTCCGTCAGAGTGATGGGCGCTCCGTTGCTGAAGCTTCCGTTCCCATTGTTTAGAAGCACGGTAAGCGAGGTCTGATTGACGCTCTCGACGACCAGATCGAGCCATCCGTCATTGTTGATGTCCACGGCCTGAACAACGCTGCCGTCCCCGACGATGGCGTAACCGACGGCCGGCCCGAATTTCCCTCCTCCGAGGTTCATGTAAACGTTCACTGCGCCGTTGGTGCCGACCGCGATATCGGGCAGTCCGTCGCGATTGAAGTCGCCGCTTGCAATGCCAAGTCCCTGGCCCCCCTGAGACATGGCATAAAAAGTGGAATTGAATCCGACCTGGGCCGCCGCGGCACAGGTGGTGAGCAGAATAAGTGCGGTAAGAAAAGAACGCATGGAATAAGGCTCCCTGAGGAGCAGGGGCAAACTACGATTCGGCCCTGCCCCGCCATGATTCTCACCGCGTCGTTTGGCGTGTGCTGCTCAAAATTGATCAGGCTGATCTGTTTTGGCGTTAGGTGACCTTTCAATCGAAAGCGGGTTACTCGCTTTTAATAGAAAAATTCTGCTGCGGGGCGAAGTCAGACTTTCAATTTTAATATTGCCTTTATCATGCTGTGTCCGGTTTTGGACAGACGGCATGTCATGGTTCGTGATCACGTCTTTTGTCTTCTTCTTCTTTCCTCGAATCATCGCTTCTTATCATTACCATTTATGTCTGGTCTTGCATCTGAGTCCGTGAGCATCCACGCGAAGCTACGGTCTGGTTTGTGAGGCAAAACCGGCAACGATTTCCCGGGACTGATAAAATAACCGCTAACACTCACGCGGAGGGATGTGTGAGCGGTTGAAACAGGCGGTCTTGAAAACCGCTGTACCCGAAAGGGTACCGGGGGTTCGAATCCCTCTCCCTCCGCCAGAATCTCAGGATCAAGGTCGTTCGCCACGCACCGAACGCGCAGTCATTTTCTTCCGGCGCTTTTCAGCGACGAATAGGTGTATACAAGAAGCAGAGGAAAACGCAGGCGAAGAAGGAAGAACCCAGGGGAACATCAAAAGGCGCGGGTAAACGCTCCCGGCTCACGATACAACCCCCTTAAAATCCTCTGCTTCCTCCGTTTCCTCCGCGTTTCAAGGTTTTGCTTTTGTTCTTGCAGTTCCCTGGGAGCTTTCAAAATACATGAGCTATTTATCGTTTCAGGAAGATTTCTTTGCACGTGCGAACGATGCCGCGGGTTATATCCGGCAGCATTGCAAGGTGCGGCCGCAGATCGCTTTGGTTCTCGGTTCGGGGCTGGGCAGCTTTGCCAGTGAGCTTACGGACGCCACCGTAATCCCTTACTCGCAGATACCGCATTTTCCTCTGACCGGCGCCGAAGGCCACGCGGGCAATCTGGTCATCGGCAGCATGGGCGGCGTTCCGGTAGCGGCCATGCAGGGCCGGGTCCATCTTTATGAAGGGCACTCTCCTCAGCGTGTGGCGTTTTCGATCCGGGTGTTTGCGCGGATGGGCATCAAGGCGGCGCTGCTGACCAATGCGGCCGGCGGCGTGAGCGCGAAGCTCAAACAGGGCTGCCTGGTGGTGCTGACCGACCATATCAACCTTCAGGGTGTCAATCCGCTGATCGGACCAAATGAGGCGCGTTTTGGCCCGCGCTTTCCCGACATGACCGAGGCCTACGCCAAAGACTATCGCGCCATAGCCATGGAAGAAGGCCGCCGCATTAGCGGACTGGAAATGTTTGAAGGCGTCTATGCGGCGTTGTCGGGACCAAGCTATGAGACGCCGGCGGAGATCCGCTATCTCAGGACCATCGGCGCGGACACTGTGGGAATGTCCACGGTGCCGGAGGTGATCGTGGCCCGCCATTGCGGCATCAAGGTGCTGGCCATTTCTTGCGTGACAAATATGGCCGCCGGCATGGAGGACCGTCCGCTGACTCATCAGGAAGTGCTGGAAACGGGCGAGAAGGTGAAAGGGAAGTTCGTGGAGCTGTTGAAAGCGGTGATCCCGAGGATGGCCGGAGCTCTGACCTAAAACCCACCGCAGAGGCGCAGAAGACGCAGAGATTCGCAGGAAATACAAAAAGACAAAGGCAAAAGTCTTTGTTTTTCCCTGCGCATCTCTGCGTCTTCTGCGTCTCTGCGGTGGGTTTTGGTTTTCCCCGGCCTGGAGTAAACTTTCCGGAACCGTGAAATCCAAACACCCCATTTGCATCGGCATCGCCGGGGCCTCGTGTTCCGGCAAGACCACGGTGGCGCGCCGGCTGGCGGAGCTGCTGCCGGGTGAGTCCACGCTGTTCGGGCTCGACTCTTACTATGCCGATCTTTCGCATCTTCCTTACGACGAACGCAGGAAATTCAATTTTGACGAACCGGCGGCCCTCGAAGATCGGCTGCTGGGGACTCAATTGGAGGCCCTGAGCCGGGGAGAGGTCATCCGGCGGCCGGTTTATGACTTTCCGACCCACACGCGCGTGCGCGACCGTTATGAGGAGATCCGACCGGGAGACTATCTCGTTGTCGAGGGGTTGTTCACATTCCATTGGCCGTGGGTACGCGAGGTTTTTCATCTGAAGGCATTCATGGCCGCGCCCGATCCGGTTTGTCTCGAGCGCCGCAAGGAGCGCGATATACGCGAGCGCGGACGCACTCTGGATTTTGTGCTGCATCAATACGACGCGATTGTGCGCCCCGGCAATGAGCAGTACATCGCCCCGACTCGCCAGTTCGCGGATATTGTCCTTAGCGGAGAGCAGCCAATCGAAGAGTCCGCGAGGACGATCTATGCGAAAGTCAGGCAGATCGATGGGAATTACTAAATTACCCAATTACCAAATTCAAATCTGTCTTACAATTTGTGTGGGAGTGGACCGCCGGTCCGGGTAAACACCATGCTTCAAATCAAATACTTCCTCGCGGTCTTCGCCGTCACGTTTGCCTTCCTTTCGGTGTCCACGCCGGACCAGAATGGCGCGGGCAAAAAAGACCTGGAAAAAAAGGTGCGTCAGGTCCTGGTGGGCAAAATCGCCACGTTCCGGCAGTTCCATAAATCCGACGATCTCAGCTTTGATACCGAAGGCAGCTTTATTGGCACGCTAAAGACCGGGCCCTGGACCTACTATGGCCGCCTGGAGGTCGAATCGCTTCGATTCGAGGGCGATGCGCTGGTGATTCACGGCATGCGGGTCGTGGCCCAGTGGGACAAAGAAGTCAATGAGTTCAAGAGCTATTCGCTGCAAAACCGCCCCGCCAGAATCAGCATCGCGGTCAAACCGGATGTGACGGAGGCCACATTGGCGAAAGCGCTGGACCAGGTCTTTCTGCCGCGCAACGTCAAGCTGTCGGATGTCGTCCCCGACTTCTGGAAGGAACTGCTCACCACCGAACGAGCCCGGCGGGACGCATGGGACAAACAACAGGCCGAGATTCGGCAGGGAGTAATCATTCCCGGGCCCGACATCAGCGATCCCCGGCTGCTTTCAAAAGACGGCGGTGTGCAGATCAACCGCAATCCCTGGAAAGATATGACCGACAGTCAGCTCGGGTTGTCATACATCGTGGATGAGCACGGAGACGTCAAAGACGTACAAATCGAGCGCCCCCTCGGGCTGGGGATTGACGATCCGATTGCGGAGATGGTCTCACACTGGAAATTCGAACCCGCCAAAAAAGGCGATCATCCGGTCGCGGTGTGGATGCATGGCCGTTTCACCTGGTTCCATCGCGAAGGAAAAATCGATCCCTATCATACGCAGCCGTGTCCGTTTGTGGAGAATGTGTTTCAGTGCTAGAGCAAACCAAAGTCAAAACCTTGAAACACAGCGCGACGTAGCCGCAACCAAAGACAAGACCTTTGCACCACGGAGGCACTGAGGCACGGAGAAACCCAAAAGATAGATGAATTGTTTTGGCCCCCCGGCACCCTCGGTCTCTTCCAGGCGCGGTGTCGCTGTTTCAAACTTCATCTCACCAGCAGAAAGCTGAGGACACGGAAGTTCTGAATTTGCCGCTGCTTGCGTGCATCCGGACAATGACCCAAATTTGCGCAAAAAACAAGAATTTAGGGCGCGGTAATACGGAGAACAGCAAAAATAAATGGGTTCCTCTTCGGCCCGTCGGATCCTTGCGGTTCCATCAAGAGCAGAATATCGACACTCCGGCGGTCCGAAACGGACCCATCTACCTTTTGCTTTCTCCGTGACTCCGTGCCTCTGTGGTGCAAAGGTTTTGTTCTATTTTTTAGCCGGTTTTTCCCGGTAATTGAAATACGCCCAGACCTGTTCGCTCATGCGGGCTATAGCGTCTTCGAGTTCGGAATACAGGCCGCGGTGATGGGCGGAAAAGAAGACGACCACCACACGGGCATTCGGCGTTTCAATTAATCCGACGTCATTTGCGATGTAGGGCGGGAAGTCTCCGGTTTTGTGCGGTGTGGAAACATCGTCCAGGTATTTGGGAATGCGCGTGCGCATCTGCTGCCGGCCCAGCAGCTTCATCATTTCTCCGCAGGATTTTTCGCTCGCCGCCTGGTTGCGGGCGATCATTTCCAGCAGTTTGCCGATATCGTGGGGGCTGGCCAGGCCGTAAGGGTGTTTGCCCTCAAAATGAAAGCGGTCTTCGTCCGCATCGGTCATTTTTTCCGGAAAGCCTTTGGTGAACAGCTCTGCCGGAGAAAGTTTTTCCCACGCCGGGTCGGCGGTGGCGCCCAGCGCTCGAAACCATTCGTAGGTGGTCCCGGTGGCGTTGATGGTGTTGAGGCCCATCTGACGCATGGTCTGATTGACGTGGCCGGGGCCACCCACACGGGCGAACATCATGTCCGTGGCGCTGTTGTCACTCTGGATGATCATGAGCATCAGAGCGTCGCGCACGCTGAGGTTGAGGCCGTTGTCCAGGTTCTGAATCACCCCGGTGCCGAAGCGTTTGTCGGCCGTGGAGAGAACGATGCGGTCGGCGGTGTTGAGCTTTCCGGCGTCCACCTGGCGATAAGCGTCAACCATCAGCGGAATCTTGATCACGCTCATGGTGTCCATGACCTGATCGGCGTTGATGACGATCTCCTCGCCGGTATCGAGCGACTTGATGTAAATGCCCCAGTCGGCGCTCACGCTGTGGGCAGTGCGTTCCAGGCTGGTTTTGAGCAGGTCGATAGGTTTTGCGGTCTGCGAAAAAGCCGGCAGCGAAAGGGCGGCGAACAGCAGGAAGGTTCTCTTCAGCATGGCAGCAAGGTTAGTCAGGAGTGAGGGAAAATTCAAGGCGGATATCGGCGAGGGGAGAGGACGTGTAACCTGGCGATGCTCTTTCTTTTGTCATTCCGAAAGCGCGCAGCGCGGAGGAACCTGCTTGCACTCACCTTGTTGGCTCTGTCTCGGATCGTCGAAACTGGGAATCGCAAACGACTGATCGTGTCGTGATCTTGCACGAGAGCCGATAAAGCCGGCGCAAGCAGGTTCCTCCGCGCTGCGCGCTTCGGAATGACAAAAGAGAGATCATCGCGCTGCCGCCCTTTCCCGCCCTACACATTCTGCGGCCGCACCAGAATCATCGGATCGATAGCGCCCTCACCGCGGCCTGCGCCGACCGGCTGTTTGTCCTCGGTTTTTTCGTCCTCGCCCTCGCCCGGGGCCAGCAGCAGGTTGGATTCCAGACCGTGCTGCCGGGTATAGAGGTCGTAGTAGCGTCCGCCGAGTGCGTAGAGCGAGTTATGGGTTCCGCGTTCCAGGATTTTGCCGGCTTCGATCACCAGAATCTGATCGGCCCGGCGGATGGTTGAGAGCCGGTGCGCGATCACGAAGGTAGTACGGCCTTTCATCAGCGTTTTGAGGCCTTCCTGAATGAACGCTTCGGACTCCGAATCGAGGCTGGAGGTCGCTTCGTCGAGAATAAGGATCCGGGGATCGGCGAGCACGGCGCGGGCGATGGAGACGCGCTGGCGCTGTCCGCCGGAAAGCTTTACCCCGCGTTCGCCGATGATGGTGTCGTAGTTGTCCTTGAAGCCGTTCACGAATTCATCCACATGGGCGATGCGGCAGGCCTCCTGGATCTCTTCTTCCGTGGCTTCAGGCCGCGAGAATACGATGTTGTCGCGGACGGTGCCGTCGAACAGGAACGATTCCTGCAGCACAACGCCCAGGGCCGTGCGGTAGGAGTCGAGGCGAACGGTGCACAGGTCCACGTCGTCGATCAGGACCTGTCCGGCGAGGGGGGAGTGAAAGGCGGCGATCAGGCCGATGATGGTGGATTTGCCCGAGCCGGAAGAACCCACCAGTGCGGTCACGCTGCCGGGAGGCGCATCGAAATTGACGTCCTCAAGAACGGGCTTGCCCGGCTCGTAGGAAAAGTCCACATGCTCGAAGATGACATGACCCTTGATCGGGGGCAGAAATTTGGTTCGTTTCGGGTCCTGATCTTCGGGACGCTCGCCGAGCACTTCATGGGTACGATCCAGGCCCGCGATGGCTTCGGTAATCTGAGTGCCGATGTTGGCGATCTGCATCACCGGGGCGGCCAGAAAGCCCATGAACATGGTGTAGGAAAACAGCGCGCCGGTTTGCATGCGTCCCGCGATGACTTCCGTGGCGCCCAGATACATGATGGCGGCGCCCAGTGACCCCATCAGCAGGGTCGAGGTCAGACTCATGCTCGACATGGCCGTCAGGGTCCGCATCACGTTCTGCAGCAGGCGGTCCACTCCCCCGCCGAAGACCTTTTCCTCGCGTTTTTCGGCATGATAGCCCTTGACCACGCGCACCCCGCCCAGCGATTCGGTGAGCCTTCCGGTTACCTCGGCGTTGATTTTGGCACGCTCTCTGAAGATGGGACGAATTACCTTAAAGACCTTTTGCAGAACGAAAGTGAACAGCAGCAGAGCGCCAATGGCCAAAAAGGTCATTCGATAGCTGATGCGGAGCATGATCACTACAACGATGGAGGCGGTCAGCAGGCTGCCGACAAATTCCAGCAGTCCGGTGCCGATCAGGTTGCGCAGGCCTTCCACGTCGCTCATGATGCGGGAAACCAGCGAGCCGGTTTTATTGGAGTCGTAGTAGGTCACCGACAAGCGTCCGATATGGGCCTGCACCTTGAGGCGCATTTCAGCGATCAGGCGCTGGCCTTCCTTGGAAAGCGACTGGGTCAGGGTATAGGAGCTCAGTCCCTGGATTACGGTGGCCGTAATCACACCGATCACCAACAGAGCCAGAGGACTGAGTCCCCAGTGCAGGTTGAGATACAACATGGGCACCTTCAGCACATGAGGAAGGGCCCACTGTTGAATCGGACGCCGCGGGATGACGCCATCGAGCAAAAACCGGCTCGAATAAGGCAAAGCGAGGCCCGTGACACGATTGATCATCAGAATGAAAAAACTGGAGAGCATCAGGAGTCGTCGGGGACGCACCAGGCTCCAAATCTCCGGCCAGACGGCCCTGAGTTTCTGCATCTGTGATTTTTCAGGTTCTTTACTTTCGGTGACTGCCAAATGAACGCTCCCAGCCGGTTGGATGCCGAGCAGGCATGCCAGGCTTTCTTAGCCCCGGACGGTTTATCGGCTGTTTCACAAAACCGTACTCGCCATTATAAAGTGTCTATAAAGTGTCTGGAAACCGCCATGCGACCCACCTGCCCATCCGGGCAGGTGCGCGGGGAAACAACGGCGAATCGCGGGCCGGTGCCTGCGAAGATAGAGAGGACCACCCGATGGCAATGCAATATGAATACATTGCAATACCGGAATCGGCGGTGCCCAGGGCCGCCTGTGCCATCTTTCAGCATTTGCTCGATACTTACGCGAGCGAAACCAGCAAAATCGTTTCGGTATGGCGCGGGTTCGCGCCGGAAAATATGAATTTCAAACCGAATGAGAAATCGAGTTCGGTACACGAGATCATGAAACATCAGTTGTTGTCGGAACGCCGTTTTTTCGCCGAATTCATCGGATTGCCGGACGAGCCCGAAGCGGCCGCGCTTCTGCCCGGTGACCTTACCCCGGAAGCTTTCTGGCGCAGGGATGAGGAGCTGTGCAAAGCGAGGCTGGAACGCCTGGCTTCGCGCGATGAACCGTGGTGGCTGGAAACCGTCCCATTCTTCGACGTGCGGCGGCAGAGAATCTGGATCTTCTGGCGACGCCTGCTGCACACGGCGCATCATCGCACCCAGCTCAGCGGCTATCTTCGCCTGCTGGGAAACCCTGTGCCCTCAAGCTACGGACCGACGGCCGATGTCACGTGGCAGGGCGCCGACCCCACGCGCAGCGTGCAGGCGGCGGAACGAAAGTAAGAGGGCAAAGGCATTTGCCGCAGAAAAAGTATTTGGTATTTAGTATTTGGTATTTGCGAAGACCCAATCCCTAATCGCTGTTGGGGGAACACCAGGCGCCCAATACGCAATACCAAGTACCAACTACAAAATACCAACTACCGACCCCAACCCATCTGCGCAAATCAGCGAGAAATCATTTCAACGGATATCCCGCAACCCCCGGCAGAAGGCCGTCGATTTTCAGAACTTTTACTCCTGAGTGAACATCCCTGACTGAAATGAGGGCGATGCCTCCGCGTTCGGCCCGGATGGCTTCCATCTGACTGCCATTGGAAAACAGGGTGGTGGGTTCGCGGGGCACCTCGCCACTGTAGATTTTCTTGACCCAGTACTGTTTATAGTCCGATTCGGTCATCTTCAGGACGCGAGAGAGAAGAACGGTGCGTTCGCGCGACTCCGGGGCCCGCACGATCAGTACTACGGGCATGCTGGCATGCCACGATCGTTTCTCGCCCGCGAAAAATTTGCGGAGTTCGGCGGAAGAGATCCCCTCCACAGGGTTGGTGGTATTGACGATCACCGCGATGTCCTCCGCGGGCGCGGACTGGGCCGGCGCCAGGGCGGTCAGGAGCGCCGCCAGGGCCACGCCCAGGCAGCCGATCCATACGCGCGATAATCTTTTCATCCTCATCGGCATCATCTCTCCCCCGGCGGGTTCAAAAACGGAATGCCATCTGCAGATCGAGAGCGTTAAACGTGGGCAGGCTGCGCCGCATGGTTCGATCGACCTGTGTCTTGAAAGCGACGTAATCGTTGAAATCGAAGCGAATGCCGGCGCTGGGGCCGTGTCTCAGAGTGATGTCCGGAAAAACGGGGGACGAGGTGTTCACATATTGATAACGGAAATAAGGCCGCCACTTCGCGCCAAGTTTCGCGGAGATGAGTGAGTAGAAAGCGGGCGTATTGAAGGTCTGCCCGGTCTCCTGAACATTGTGCCGCACGATAAAGCCCTCGTTCAGGAACTCGACGCGGGGCGTGAGGTAAACCAGGTGTGCCGAACCGATGGACTGCCCCATATGCAGCGGGCCGCCATCGGGATTGATGCGGTCATGGTAGAACGATCCGCCGAGTTCGAGCCCCGGCAGCCAGTCGGGTTTGGCGAACAGGCCGGCGGTCGTGGCCTGGCCGTTGTTCTCTTCGATTTCAGCCCCGTTAAAGCCGTTGATGGTCGGTCGGTGAGTGTCGGAGGTGCCATACTCAAAAATGTAGTTCAGGCCGAGCCGGCCCGAGGGAATCTGTCCCGTAACGGAGAGGCCCACGGCCTGCGAAGGCAGAAGGCCGCCGTGGTCGGAGAATTCGACAATCAGCGGACGGTCGACGGCGGTCTGCAGCCACTGACCGTGATGGTAAATGGAATTGTAGTAGCTCACGGCGGTGTGATAACGCCCGAAAGAAGTCTTCAGGTAATCGTTGGCATCGAATTTCAGCAGCAGGCGCTCGACGTCGACCTCGAATTCCTTCTTCGAGTTTTCGCTGAACGTGATCTCGCCCAGCACCGAGGTGCGGGAGTTCAGGTGCGACGTAAGGAACAGGTTGATGTCCCCGACCGCGAAGCTGTTGTTGGCGCCGGCGCGAAAGCCGAGCTGCGCGTTTTCCGGAGGGCGCGCGTCTGTGACCTTGAAGCCAACCGCCCCAAATCCGGCGATATTGATGCCGGGAAACATGCCGGATTCGCGCGGCGTTCCAGACTGCTGAGGCGCGCCGGCAGTCTGGGGCTGGGCTTCAGTCGTCCGGGCCGGTTCGGCGGCCGCGGGTTTTGCGGACTCATTTTCCGCGGGCGGCGCCTGTCGGGACTCAAGAATGGCGACACGAGCTTTGAGCTCGGTTACTTCCTGCATCAGCATTCTGATTTTTTCCGCATCTGAGGGTTCCGATTTTTGAGCGAACGAGCCGCACGTCAGCATGACAGTGAGGCTCCCTGTCGCGAAAATTCGCCACATAAGCTTCTGTATCCTTCTGTGAAATACCCGGACCTGGCCGTATCGAGATTATCCGCGCGCGCTGAACGGCTTCACAAAGTACAAAAGTAACAAATCTATGCCGTAATGAAAGGTTATTCCCGAAATGGAACCAGCGAGCATACTCTCCAGGCCTGGCGTTTTCTCAGGTGGGCAGGGCGCGCGCGAGTTCGCGGATCGCGTCGTATTCGCAGCATGCGGCGCCGGTGCCGCCGGCCGCAACCATGGCGCGGCCGACTTCTTCCGCCGCCACCGGACGATAGCGGCGCAGCGGTCCGAGCATGATGAACCGCAATATCCGGCCGACAGCCGCTCCCAGAAACTCTCCGGGACGCGATTCCGGGCGATCGCCGACCAGAATGCTCGGACGGAAAATCCGCAGGCCCTGAAACGGCAGGGCGCGCAATGCCTGCTCCAGTTCTCCTTTGGTGCGCAGATAAAAATTGCGGGAAGCGGGGTCGGCGCCCACCGAAGAACACAGCGCAAAATTCCGCGCGCCGGTTTGCAGGCTCAGCCGGGCGATGGCCAGGGGAATCTCAAAATCGACGTGGCGAAAAGCCTGTTGAGAGCCGGCCTTGCGAATGGTGGTTCCCAGGGCGCAGAAGACGTCCGTGGAGGCGGGCAGCTTCAGCCCTTCGGGCGCGTTGAAATCGACTACGCATTGCGAGAGCTTCGGGTGAGTGAGTCCGGGCACGTTGCGCCGGGTCAGCAGATACACCTTCTCATACTCCGGGTGCTGAAGCAGAGCCCGCAGACATGCACCTCCCACCAGTCCGGTTCCTCCGGCCAGCAGCGCAATTCGTCCGCTCATGACGTGTATGCCTTTGACAAATTGAGATCCCCCGGAAGCGCGGAAGTGACGTCTAACGGCCGTTCCGCGATATACTGCCCCGGACGCATGGCAAACATCTTATACGGAGTCAACGGCGAAGGTTCAGGACATTCGACTCGCGCCCGGGAAGTTATCCTGCACCTGCGGGAAAAAGGCCACACTGTGCAGGTGGCTTCCTTCGATCGCGGTCTGCGCAATCTGAAGGACGATTTTGACGTCACCGAAATTTATGGATTGCGGTTCGCGTACGTCGATAACCGTGTGCGGTACCGAAAGACGCTGGCCCGCAATTTGGTTACCGCCCCGCAGGCCGCCAGAAGCCTGAAGCAGCTCTCGCGCAAATGCGAGGAGTGGGGCATCGATCTGGTGATCACCGATTTTGAGCCGATCAGCAGCCATGTGGGTCATCACCGCCGGCTGCCGGTGATTTCAATCGATAACCAGCACTGTCTCACCAATACCGATATCACCTACCCCAGGGAATATCGGCGCGAGGCCGCCGCGGCCAAACTGGTGACCAGGATGATGACGCCCCGCGCCGACGCCTATCTGGTGACTTCGTTCTTCCCGGCCAAACCGCGCCGAAAAAATACCTTTGTGTTTCCCACCATCCTCAGGCGGGAGATTCTTGAAGCGAAGCCCTCCGAGGGAGATCATCTGCTGGTCTACGTAACGTCGCCCTCGCCGGCGCTGGCCCGCCTGCTGCAGAGCGTGCGCGGCCGCTTCATCGCCTATGGCTTCGGGCGTGAAGGGCAGGAAGGTAACATCCTGTTCAAGAAGCCCGAAACCGCCGGATTTCTTAAGGACCTTCTCCGCTGCAAGGGCATCGTGGCCAACGCCGGATTCTCCCTGGTCAGTGAAGCGCTGCATCTGGGCAAGCCCTACCTGGCAGTGCCGGTCAAAAGCCAGTTCGAACAGACCTTCAATGCCTACTATCTGGGCAAAATGGGCTACGGAGCCTACTGGGCCGATCTTAATAAGGAGCGAGTTGAATCGTTCCTGTTCAATCTGCCCGTATACGCCGAGAATCTGCGGAAGTATCCGCGTGAGGGGAACTCGGCGTTGTTTGGCAAGCTTGATAGTTTGATCTCGGAATTCACCGGCAAAAAGCGTTAGCCGCGAATTTACGCGAATGAACGCGAATGAAGATCAAAAACCGGAAACCAATTTTGAGCGGCGACAAAAACCCGGCTCCCAAAACGGAAGAGCTTGATTTCCACTCGCCCGATCCGGAGCGCGATTTAAAACCCGTGGGTCTTTTGAGCGTGGCTGTTGTGGCCGGCTTGTGTATGGCGGTCCTGGGTCTGGTCGTGCTGGGATGGCTGGCTGAGGAAGTGGCGGAGGGGCCGGCGCGCGGAATGGACCTGACGTTCCGCAACTGGCTGCACCAGCATGCTTCAGCGGGCTGGACACGCGCCGCATTCGCATTCTCCCTGATGGGCGACCGGGTGCTGGTGGCGGGGCTGCTGGTCAGCCTGAGCGTCTTTGCTCTTCTGCGGTGGCGACGGGCTGCCGGATGGATGTCGGTGACCATGGGCGGGGCACTGGCGCTCAATCTGGCGATGAAGTGGGGGTTCCACCGTCCGCGCCCCGTGCCGTTCTTTGGAACGGTTCCCGACCCTTACAGCTTTCCCAGCGGACACTCGCTGCTTTCGTTCTGTTTCTACGGCGTCCTGGCGGGCCTGATTGCCGACCGCATCGAAAGCCGGGCCGCGCAGGCCGCGCTCTGGGCGGCCGCCGCGACGCTGATCGCGGGCATCGGGCTATCGCGCATCTATCTGGGCGTTCATTACCCGAGCGACGTGATTGCAGGATATCTGACGGCGGCGGTCTGGGTGAGCACGATTCTTGTGCTCGACCATGTGCGAAGGGTGAGGAAGTCGAGAAAGTCATGGAAGCAAAAAAACAGCGGGGGCACTGACAGCCCCCGCTGAGATGCTCTCCAAAGAGAGAGTCGGCTTTATTTGTGCCCGCCGATTTCGTCCCAGATCTTCACGTTGACGGTTTCTTTGAGCAGGAGCGAGCCTACGACAAAGGTGATGCTGGCCACAATCATCGGATACCACAAGCCGGCGTAAATGTTATTGGTTGCCGCGCACATTGACAGACCTATGAGCGGCAGCAAACCTCCAAAGACGCCGTTACCTATGTGATACGGCAGCGACAGCGATGTATATCTGATCTTCGCCGGGAAAGCCTCCACAAGGTACGCGGCGATCGGCCCATAGACCATGCACACAAAAATTACCTGTAAAAATACCAGGAAAACAAGTTTGGGTATATTGGGGGCCGGAGCTTCTTTTGCCGGAACCGCCGCACCGCTCGCGTCCGTGGTCAGCGGCACCAGGCTGATTGCGCCGGTGATCTTGTTCCGCTGCGACCTTACCGTATTCACGTTGTTACCCGCCGCCACCTGCATGGATCCGTAAATCGGGTAATACGCGAGGACGGCGAGCAGGCAGCCCGCCATCATGATCTTCTTTCGGCCAATCCTGTCGGAAAGGGCTCCGAAAACGGTGAACAACGGCATACCCAGCACCAAAGCGATCGCGACCACGATGTTCGACGTTCTTACGTTCACTTTAAGCACGCTTTGCATGTAGAACAGGGCATAGAACTGCCCCGTGTACCACACCACTCCCTGGCCGGCGGTGGCGCCGAAAAGCGAGATCAGCACCAGCTTGATGTTTTCCCAGTGCGTAAAAGCGTCTTTGAGAGGCTGAGACGAACTCATGCCGGAACTTTTGATCTGCGCAAAGATGGGAGATTCCTTCATGCGCAGGCGAATGTAGAGGGAGATAGCCACCAGGACAATTGAGATCAGGAACGGTATACGCCAGCCGGCCAGCCAGGCGTCCGCGCCGAACTGCTCCTTCGTCATGGAGTTCTGAGTGATGAGAATGACGATCAGCGAAAGGAAGAGGCCCAGGGTGGCCGTAATCTGAATAAAGCTGGTGTAGAAACCGCGTTTTTTGTCGGGCACATGTTCAGCGACATAAACCGCCGCGCCGCCATACTCGCCGCCCAGAGCCAGGCCCTGCAGAACGCGGATGGCGATCAATGCGATCGGAGCAAACCAGTGGGCCATCTTGAACGTCGGCATCAGTCCGATGCTGAAGGTGGCCAGACCCATGATGACCAGCGTGACCAGGAAGGCGTACTTGCGTCCGACCAGGTCGCCGATTCTGCCGAAGAACAGCGCGCCGAACGGACGAACGACAAATCCCACAGCGAATGTAGACAAATACGCGATGAGGGCTATGGTGGCATTGCCCTGGGGATAGAACAGAGGGGACATCACGGTGGCAAGGCTTCCGAAGATATAGAAGTCGTACCATTCGATCATGGTGCCGACAGAAGAAGCGAGAATAACCATCCAAATCTTCGACGGTGGAAGAATATTGGATTCTCCAGCGGCTGGCACTGGACTCTGAACGTCTGGCATACGGTCTCCTTTGGAATTGAGGCAATCAAAGGCGCGACCCTCGCTCTCGGTCGTACCCGCTTAAATTTGCCCAGGGATTATTGAGCAAGGATTATACGGGAGGTTGTCAAATATGAAAGGGTAAATTCGCGGGACGGGGCCGCAGCACCGCTTTTCCCGGAGAGGGCCCATCACATATCGATTGTGAAATGCCCTAAGTGATTGAAAAAACTATGGCGGGCCGCGGCGGGCAATCAAAAGGCCGTTACTCGGGTTCCTGCTCGTCGCTATCCTGAGAG
>WNFD01018996.1_pt1 | contig 16910 bp, 15 predicted proteins | sample 5400491 | NCBI WGS metagenome assembly WNFD01 (sample SAMN13153343, study PRJNA577476) | soil metagenome | isolation source: 120 cm saprolite under Douglas fir tree site 2 hole 2 replicate 2 | place: USA:California | collected 2015-04-18 | reverse complement strand
CGGGAAGCTGTAGCGGCCCTGGGCGTCGCTGATCACGCTGACGGTGACCGTCGACTCTTTCTTCTTGGCGCTGACCACCACGCCTTCCATCGCGCCTTCGGCCTCGGAGCTGACCTGCCCGGTGATCGCGGCCGGCGCCTGGCTTTGCGCGCCGACGGTCTGGGACGAGACGGGCATGAGCATGACGGCCGCGGCAGCGGCCAAGGTTTGGAATATGAATTTCATTCGCATTCGTCGCCTCCCTAGCGAATTGGTGTAGCGAGTTGGTGCCGATTTGATGACGACTTCTGACTCACCTCCCAGGTGCGATGATGGTAGTCCGCGCGCCCGTCGAAATCCATAGCCTATTCCGGATGCTTGGCGATGTGCGCAAGCAACAGCGCGTTGACCCGGTCGGGCGCCTGCTCGGCGGCGAAATGCCCGATGCCCGGCAGGATTTCGAACCGATAGGCGCCGGACACGAACTCGGCGGTGCCCTCCGCCGCCGCCCGCCCGACGGTGTCGTCGGCATCGCCCCACAGGTAGAGCACGGGTACCGCGATTACCCCGAGCGGCGCGCGGATCGCGCCGCGCGCGCGATACCAGGCGAGCGCCGCCTCCATCGCCGGCGCATTGCCGAGCACGGACAGGTGCGCATCGATCGCGGCCGCCGGCACGCCGGACCTCGCCAGCCGCTCGCGCAGGGAGCGCGCGTCGTCGGCGAGCAGGAGCCGCCCGGCATCGGGCTCGAGAAACGCCCGGTGATGACGCGAGCGCTGCGCCTGCTCGCCGTCCGCCATTTGCAGCGCGCGGTTGAAGGCGTTGGGATGCGGGCGCGACAACACGGCCAGCGACGCGAGGCGCTCGGGATAACGGTCCGCGAGGCCCCAGGCGATGCTGCCGCCCCAGTCGTGGCCGACGAGGTGGAAGCGTCGCCCGGCGTAGCCGCAGGCGGCGACCACGTCCATGGCGTCGTCGAGGAGGCGATCGAAATGATAATTCGCGCTATCGGCCGGGTCGGGCCGGGCGCCGGAAGAATGCCCGCGCTGGCTCGGTGCCACCGCCCGATATCCCGCCGCCGCGAGCGCCGCGAGCTGGGGACGCCACATGTGGAGCGATTCCGCAAACCCGTGCAGCAGCAGCACCAGCGGTCGGCCGGCGGTCCCCGAGACCAGGGCATCGAAGACGAGGCCCGGCCTGGTCGCGATCGTCGTGCGCTCGGTCATCGGAGGGCGCGCTTGGGTGGCTCCCTTGAACTGCGACAACAGTCCTCTCCATCTGAATGTCGAATGCCGTCGCGGTCGGCGCGCCGAGAGATACCCAGACGACCATGAAGACCTGACCAGAAAAATCGTGGTCTGGGCCACCGAGATAGCCAAGTACGCCGTTGCCCTTCCGTCAAGGCGGGCGCGCGAGAGCTATCTCGCCGAGCGCCACCGCGAGCTCGTGGCGGGCGCGGTGGCGGAAGGTGCAGCCGAGCGCGATGCGGTCCTCCTGGCAGACGCTTGCGTGGACGCGGCGCGCCGGATCACGACCGCGCTCCTGGCGCAACGCCCCGGCGAGCCGGAGGGGCGGGGTTGACCCGGGATCGCCGAGGTCGATGTCGGATCACGCGGCGCGAGGCTACCGCGGGCGCGCCGGCCACAACGACCGAAGCTTAAGAGGGTGGGCAAAAGTCCAGGAAGCGGCCCTGCTGATAGTCGTAGAGCTTGCCGCTCACCTGCAGGCTCGGCAGGCACAGCTCGACGATCTTCTCCGCCACCTTGTCCGCGGTCTCGAGCGTCATCGGGTCCTCGCCCGGCATCGCCTGCGCGCGCATGCGGGTGCGCACCGGTCCCGGCGTGAACAGGTTGACGCGCACATGGGTGGTCGCGGTCTCCGCCGCGTAGGTGCGCGCCAGCGTCTCGAGCGCCGCCTTGGAGACCGCATAGGGGCCCCAATAGGCCAGCGCCAGCGCCGCCACTCCCGACGAGATGAATACCACCCGCCCCGCATCGGAGAATTTCAAGAGCTGATCCATCGCGCAGATGAGCCGCCAATTGGCGGTGACGTTGACCTGCATCACCTCGTCCCACGCCTTCGCCTCGACATGGCCGAGCGGCGAGAGCGGCCCGAGGATCCCGGCGTTGCCGATCAGCACATCGAGTGCGCGCGACGGCGACGACATGGGCGCCCGCCTTCGCCAGCGCCAGCGCCGCGGCATGGCCGACGCCGCGCGAGGCGCCGGTCACGAGCGCGATGCGGTCGGCGAGGGGAGGGGGCATGGATGGGCCTCGATCCTCATCCGGAGGAGCGGTGGGCAGCACCACGTCTCGAAGGATGAAGCCTCCGTGCCTCGAGACGCCGCGCCGTCGCGCGGCTCCTCAGCATGAGGATCGTGGTTGGTCAAGCTGCGAGTTCAGCTCGCCTCGGCGAGCAGCGACAGTTGCCGCGGCGAGGCATCCTGGCCGGCCTGGTCCGTCAGCGCGGTCGGATAGTCGCCGGTGAAGCAGTGGTCGGTGAATTGCGGCCGCAGCGGATCGCGCGTCTCGCAGCCCATGGCGCGGTAGGTGCCCTCGATCGAGAGGAACGCGAGCGAATCGGCACCGATGAAGGCGCGCATGCCGTCGAGATCGTGGTTCGCCGCCAGGAGCTTGTCGCGCTCCGGCGTGTCGATGCCGTAATAGTCGCAATGGGTGATCGGCGGGGAGGCGATGCGGAAATGCACCTCCTTGGCGCCGGCGTCGCGCATCATCTGCACGATCTTCACCGAGGTGGTGCCGCGCACGATGGAATCGTCGATCAGCACGATGCGCTTGCCGTTCACCACGGCGCGGTTGGCGCTGTGCTTGAGCCGCACGCCGAGCTGGCGGATGTGCTGGCTCGGCTCGATGAAGGTGCGTCCGACGTAGTGATTGCGGATGATGCCGAGCTCGTAGGGAATGGCCGATTCCTGGGCATAGCCGATCGCCGCCGGCACCCCGGAATCGGGGACCGGGATGACCACGTCGGCGGCCGCCGGCGCCTCGCGCGCGAGCTCGGCGCCCATGGTCTTGCGCACGTCGTAGACGTGGCGGCCGCCCACCACCGAATCCGGGCGGGCGAAATAGATGTATTCGAAGATGCAGGGCCGCGGCGCCATCGGCGGGAACGGCTTGTGCGAATGCATGCCGTCCTCGTCGAACACCACGACCTCGCCGTTCTCCACGTCGCGCAGGTACTTGGCGCCGATGATGTCGAGCGCGCAGGTCTCGGACGCCAGGATCGGATGGCCGTCGAGCTTGCCGATCACCAAGGGACGAATGCCCAGGGGATCGCGCGCGCCGATCAGCTTCTTGTTGGTGAGCCCGACGAAGGCATAGGCACCCTCGAGCTGGCGCAGCCCCTCGATGAAGCGGTCGATGAAGCGGTTGCGGCGCGCGCGCGCGACCAGATGCAGGATCACCTCGGTGTCGCTGGTCGACTGCATGAGGGCGCCTTCGCGCACCAGCTGGCGGCGCAGCGCGAGCCCGTTGGTCAGGTTGCCGTTGTGGCCGATCGCGAGGCCGCCGCCGTCGAGCTCGGCGAACAGAGGCTGCACGTTGCGCAGGATGGTCTCGCCGGTGGTCGAGTAGCGCACATGGCCCATCGCCGACATGCCGGGCAGCCGCTCGATCACCTCGCGCCGGGAGAAATTGTCGCCGACCAGGCCCATTCGCCGCTCGGAATGGAAGCGCTTGCCGTCGAAGGAGACGATGCCGGCCGCCTCCTGGCCGCGGTGCTGGAGGGCATGCAGGCCGAGCGCGGTGATGGTGGCCGCGTCCGGATGCCCGAATATGCCGAAGACGCCGCACTCCTCGCGCAACCGGTCGTCGTCGAGCCCGGGCTCGCCCGAGCTCGAGCTGCCAAGGTCGGCCGCAGTTTCGGTCATCTCGTTCTCCTCGATGGCGGCCAGGTTCGGTTCAGTGCGAGCCGGCCTGACCTCTATCCGCTGAACGCATGGCGGTCCGCGCCGCTGCGGGGGCGGCAGGAACCTCGAGGCTCGAACGCTGACCCGGCGTGGGCTCGTCCTCTTCCGGTTTCGGTTTCTTCAACCGCCTTAAAATGGTGCTCTCGGGGTCGTCCGGCAACATCGACATCAGCCAGTCGCCGGTTCCCTGCAGCACGACCCGCGATTTGGCGCCCCGAACCCATTCCGGCTGGCTGCGATCCGGCACCAGCCAGGCGAAGAACAGGAACGCCACCACGACGATGACCAGCCCGCGCGCGAGCCCGAACAGGAAGCCGAGGGTGCGGTCGAGCGCGCCGACGCGGCTGTCGAGCACCATGTCGGAGAACCGCACCGTGATGACCGACACGATCAGGAGCGTGCCGAGAAACGTGCCGCCGATCACCACCGCCGCCGCGATGATGTCGTTGTTGAAGTAGGACTTCGCGAATGGGAGCAGCTTGGTGTAGCCGTAGAGCGTCGCCACCGCCGCGATCAGCCACGCGGCGATCGACAGAACCTCGCGCATGAAGCCGCGGATCATGGCAAGCAGCGCCGAGATCAGCATGACGCCGATCAAGATGATGTCGAGGAGCGTGATGGGCATGACGGGGTTCGAATGCTCTGCACCTTCGAGGTCGTTCGAGGTCGCGCTCGGCCGAATCGGTGATCGGACCGTGCCACCCTCGGCGCGCCCGGGGTGGCCGGCAAGCCCCTGCCAAGGGATCGTCCCAAGCCTCTTGCCAGGACGAGCGGCCGCGAGAGGGGTGCGGGCGTACCGGCCGATTGAGGCGGCGGGCTCCTCGGGATACTGTGAAAATGTGAAAAATATCACCGTTTCCGTGGACGACGAGACTTACGGCCGCGCCCGCGTCAAGGCAGCCGAGCAGGGCACGTCGGTGTCCGCTCTGGTCAGGCGCTTTCTCATCGAGTTCGCCGCGGGAGAAAGCGAGAACGAGCGCCTCAAGCGCGGAGAGCGGGAGTTGCGCGCGCGCATCGCGGCCTTCAGTGGCGGGCTGCGGCTGTCGCGGGATGAGTTGCACGGGCGCAAGGGATGACCGGAAATCGGATTTCTCAGCCGGTCTCCGTCCGCCGTCGCCGCTCCGCATTCGCCGGCCGTTCGTCGTTCGCGGTCCGGCGCGCCGCGATCTCGGCCACCAGGCTTGCGAGGCTCGCCACCGATTGCAGCGCGAGGCCGCCCTCGCCGATCGCCTCCGCGCGCGCGGCCTCCGGAACGACCGCGCGGGCAAAGCCGAGCTTCTGCGCCTCCTTGAGCCGTGCCGCCGCCTGCGCCACCGGGCGCACCGCGCCCGAGAGCGAGACTTCGCCGAAATAGACCGCGTCGGCCGGCAGCGGCGCATTGGCGAGCGAGGACACGAGCGCCGCGGCGGCGGCGAGGTCGGCCGCCGGCTCCTGGATGCGCAAGCCGCCCGCGACGTTGAGATAGACGTCGTGGCTGGAGAGCCGAACGCCGCAATGGGCCTCGAGCACGGCGAGCACCATCGACAGCCGGCTCTGGTCCCAGCCGACGACGGCGCGCCGCGGCGTGCCGAGCGAGGTCGGCGCGACCAGCGCCTGGATTTCGACCAGGAGCGGCCGGCTTCCCTCGATGCCGGCGAACACCGCGGTCCCCGGGGAGCCGAGGTCGCGCTCGGAGAGAAACAGCTCGGAGGGGTTGGCGATCTCGCGCAAGCCCGCGCCGGTCATCTCGAACACGCCGATCTCGTCGGTCGGGCCGAAGCGGTTCTTGACCGCCCGCAGGATGCGGAACTGGTGCGAGCCTTCGCCCTCGAAGGAGAGCACGGCGTCGACCATGTGCTCGACCACGCGCGGACCGGCGATCTGGCCGTCCTTGGTGACGTGGCCGACCAGGATCACCGCCGCGCCCGAGCGCTTGGCAAACCGGATCAGCGCCTGCGCGCTCGCCCGCACCTGCGTGACGGTGCCGGGCGCGGATTCGACCATGTCGGTCCACATGGTCTGGATCGAATCGATGATGACGAGCCGCGGGGTCTCACCCTCGGCGAGGGTCGCCACGATGTCCTCGACCGAGGTCTCGGCGGCGAGCTCGACGGCCGCATCGGCAAGCCCGAGCCGCTCGGCACGCAGCCGCACCTGCGCCACCGCCTCCTCGCCGGAAATGTAGATCGCGCGACGCCCGCCGCGGGCGAGCGCGGCCGCGACCTCGATCAGCAGCGTCGATTTGCCGACGCCGGGATCGCCGCCGAGCAGCAGCACCGAGCCGCGCACGAACCCGCCGCCGGTGACGCGATCGAATTCGGCGACGCCGCAGGCGAGGCGCGGCGCGTCATGAGCCTCGCCGGCGAGCGGCTCGAGCGCGAAGCGGCGGCCCTTGCGTGGCGCGCGGCCGGGCATGGGCGGGCGCGCGGCGCCTTCCTCGGCGATGGTGTTCCACTCGCCGCAGGCGTCGCACTTGCCTTGCCAGCGGCCGTAGACGGCGCCGCAATTCTGGCAGATGAAGCTTTGCTCGCGACGGGCCATGCTCCCTGTCGGTGCTCGTAGGGTCGGGTCGACCCCCGGGGCTGACCGGAGGAGACCCGACGGTCGCCCAGCGAAGCGCGGAAGCGCTGGGGCGCGCAAGGGCTCGGCCCGACCTGCGCTGCGCGTCACGCGCCCTTGTAGACCCGGTGGTAGCGCCGGCCGAGATTGGTGAGCACCTCGTAGCCGATCGTGCCCATCGCGGCGGCGAGCTCGTCGAGGTTGATGCCCTCGCCGATCAGCGTGGCAAAATCCCCACGCCGCGCCGCGCCGTCCGGGAGATCGGTCACGTCGACGGCAATGAGGTCCATCGATACTCGTCCGGCAACGGGGCAACGCTTGCCGGCGACGACCACCTCGGCCGCCGGCTTGCCCTTGGCGGCGGCGGCCGACCGCAGAAAGCCGTCGGCGTAGCCGACCGCGACCACGGCGATCCGGCTCGACCGCGCGGCCCCGAAGGTCGCGCCGTAGCCCACGCTTTCGCCCTTGTTCACGGGGCGCACCTGGATGATCCGGCCCTTGAGCTCGATCACCGGGCGCATCGGATTCTTCTTCTCGGGCGTCGGATTGGCGCCGTAGAGCGCAACTCCCGGCCGGACCAGATCGCAGAAGATGGTGCCGCCGAGAAAGATGCCGGAAGAATTGGCGAGCGAGGATGCCACGCCGCGATACATGATGCGGATTTCGCGAAACAATCGGATCTGCCGGTCGTTCATCGGGTGGTCGGGGGTCTCGGCGCAGGCGAGATGGCTCATCAGCAGCGTGAAGCCGTGATTTTCCGATTGAATGCGCGGGGCGATCGCGACCGCCTCGTCGATGGTGATGCCGAGCCGGTTCATGCCGGTGTCGACGTGGAGCGCCGCACCGCCGCGCCAGCTCCTGCCGGCGACGAAGGCATCCCACTCGGCAAGCTCGGTCGCGCTGTTGATGACCGGGCGCAGATAGTCGTCGGCGAAAGCCTGCGCCGAGCCCGGCATCAGCCCGTTGAGCACGTAGATGACGGCGTCCGGTGCAATCGCCCGCACCCGCCGGCCTTCGGTGACGTCGGCCACGAAGAAGGTCCGGCATCCGGCCTTGGCGAGCTTCTGCGTCACCGGTTCGAGGCCGCAGCCATAGGCGTCGGCCTTGACCACGGCGGCGCACTCGACCGGCACCGTCGTGCTGGCGAGCTTCTTCCAATTGGCCTCGATCGCGGAAAGGTCGATGGTGAGAATGCCGCCGGCCTCGGCCTGGCCGGGAGCGGGCGGCGGCATGGTCGCGGGTCGCAGGTCGGGATCGTGGATGGTCATGAGCAGCGTTTATGGCCGGCCGTCGTGCGCCCGTCTAGTGTCGGCCAGTGGACAAATCGGCGCGCGGCCGGGCAATGGGCGCCCCGCGCTTTCGCTATCCCTCTGAGCTGGCGGGCCTTTGTCCCGCTAAACCGGCAGCTGATCCTCGCGCGCGAGATTGTCGAAGCGGGTGACGGCGGCCTCGAACTGCAGGGCGACGCTGCCGGTCGGGCCGTGGCGCTGCTTGCCGATGATGACCTCGGCCTTGCCGTGAGCGGCGTCCATCTCGATCTGCCACTTCGCATGCTCGTCGGTGCCCGGGCGCGGCTCCTTGTTGCTGAGGTAATATTCCTCCCGGAACACGAACAGCACGACGTCGGCGTCCTGCTCGATCGAGCCGGATTCGCGCAGATCGGACAGTTGCGGCCGCTTGTCGTCGCGGTTCTCGACCTGGCGCGACAATTGCGAAAGCGCCAGCACCGGCACATTGAGCTCCTTGGCCAGCGCCTTGAGGCTCGTGGTGATCTCGGTCACCTCCTGCACGCGACTGTCCTGCGACCGCCGGGTCGAGCCCTGCAGCAACTGAACGTAGTCGATGACCAGGAGGTCGAGCCCCTTTTGCCGCTTTAGCCGCCGCGCCCGGGCCGCTAGCTGCGCCACGGTCAGGCCGCCGGTCTCGTCGATGAAGAACGGCAGGTGCTGCAGCTCGATCGCGACGTCCTTGATCCGCTCGAAATCCCGCTCGTTGATGCCGCCGCGCCGGATGGTGCTCGACGGGATGCCGCTCTGCTCGGCGATGATGCGGGTGGCGAGCTGCTCGGCCGACATTTCGAGCGAGAAGAAGCCGACGATGCCGCCGTTCACGGTATCGATGTGCCCGTCGGCACGCACCTCGCCGCGCCAGGCGCGCGCGACGTTGTAGGCGATGTTGGTGGCGAGCGCGGTCTTGCCCATGCCGGGGCGGCCGGCGACGATGATCAGATCGGACGATTGCAGGCCGCCCATCTTGGCGTCGAGGTCCTTGAGGCCGGTGGCCAGGCCCGACAGCCTGCCCTCGCGCTGATAGGCGCGCGCGGCCATGTCGACGGCGGTGGTGAGCGCGGTCTCGAATTTCTGGAACCCGCCGCCGTAGCGCCCGATCTCGGCGAGGTCGTAGAGGCGCTTCTCGGCGTCCTCGATCTGGTCGCGCGGCGCGAAATCGACCGGCGCGTCGAAGGCGACGTTGACCATGTCCTCGCCGATCTTGATCAGCTCGCGCCGGATCGCCAGATCGTAGACCGTGCGCCCGTAATCAACCGCGTTGATGATCGTCGTCGCCTCGGCGGCGAGGCGGGCGAGGTACTGGGCGAGCGTCAACCCGGCGATGTCGATGTCGGCCGGCAGGAACGTCTTCAGCGTCACCGGCGAGGCGAGCTTGCCGGTGCGGATCAGGCTGCGCGCGACGTCGTAGATCTGCTGATGGATCGGCTCGTAGAAGTGCGGCGGCTCGAGAAAGTCGCTGACCCGGTAGAGCGCCTCGTTGTTGACCAGGATCGCGCCCAGCAGCGCCTGCTCCGCCTCGATATTATGCGGCGCCGCGCGATAAGCCGGCGCGGTCTGTTCCGGTTGCTTGCGGAGAGCCGAATCGAGCGGTGCCATGATGCCGGAGCAGTCGTCGTCCAATCGGTCGAAAGAGTGGCGCAATTACACCGCGGACCGATTCGGCGCGACCGCTCATCGCCGCTTTCCCCGCTACTCACCGTGCCGAAATAACTATTGAAATCGTCCCGCGCGGCCCTTGACCGCCGGAGCGCCGGCAGCACGGGCGGGACCTATTCGCCCGCGAGTCGCAGCGGCGGCCGGCTGCCGCCCTCGAGCGCGCGCAGGCGCGTCTCCTCCCGCGTGATGTAGTCGCGCGTCATCGGTACGACGCCCTGCCGCTTGGCGAGCTGCATCTGGAACACCATCATCGCCTGCTCGCGGAACGCCATCTCGGATGCCGCCAGATAAAACTCCCACATCCGCACGAAGCGCGCATCGTAAAGGCGCTCGACCTCCTCGCGATGGGCGAGGATGCGTTCGCGCCAGGCCTTGAGCGTCTCGGCGTAGTGCAGGCGCAGGATTTCCACGTCGGTGACGAGCAGGCCCGCGCGCTCGACCGCCGCCAGCACCTCCGACAGCGCCGGAATGTAGCCGCCGGGGAAGATGTATTTCGCGATCCAGGGATTGGTCACGTTCGGGCCTTCGGACCGGCCGATCGAATGCAGCACCATCACGCCGTCGTCGTCGAGCATGGCATGGCACTTGCCGAAGAACGCGTCGTAAAAGCCGACGCCGACGTGCTCGAACATTCCGACCGAGACGATTCGATCGAAAGCCCCCGGCACGTCGCGATAGTCCTGCAGGCGGAACGCGACCTTGCCGGACAACCCTTTTTCGTCGGCGCGCGCGCGCGCGAGAGCGTGCTGCTCCTGCGACAGCGTGATCCCGGTGACGCTCGCGCCGCAATGCTCGGCGAGATAGAGCGCAAGCCCGCCCCAGCCGCAGCCGATGTCGAGCACGCGCTGGTCCGGCTCGATCAGGAGCTTGGCCGCGAGATGGCGTTTCTTGGCGAGCTGGGCGTCGTCGAGCGACTGGTCGTCGGTCTCGAAGTAGGCGAGCGCGTAGAGCCCGGCGTCGAGGTCGTAGTGGTGCGCAACGTTGCGGCGCGCCCGCGGCCGCGGATTGAACTGGCCGAGGCGGCGGGCGAGGTAACGCAAGAGCCATTGCGGCCGTGCCCAGGACGGCGGCTTGCCGTCGCGGCGTTGACGGAGCGCGAGGGCGAGCACGTCGGCGATCGAGCCCCGCTCGACGACGAGGCTGCCGTCCATGTAGGCCTCGCCGACCCGGAGCTCGGGATCGATGAGGATGCCGCGCTCCGCGGCGCGCGAGGCAAGGCGAACGACGACTTCCTCGCCGGTTCCGTCACCGAAGGTGAGCGTCGCCCCGGCCGCGGTCGTGACGCGGAGATTGCCGGCGCGAACGAGCGTGCCCAATGCCGCACGAAGCAACCGGTCCATCGGCCGCCTCCCACCCGCCTCCACGACCTTCGCCTCGCCCGCAATACGGCGCTCACCGGCGTCGGTGCGCACGGGTCGGGCGCAGGTCGTTGATGACCGGCAGCCCGCCCGGACGGGGGATTAAAACAAAGTCTCTTCGTCCCGGCAACGCATGGCTGGTGCAAGGGGGTGCAAGGGTTGCAGACGATCTTGCCGCCGGGCAGGGTAGGGCGGAACGCATCCTTTTTTGGCCAAAAAGACCACGCATTGAGCGGCACGGGAAGCGGCGACTAGGACGGAGGGTCATCGTGGTCTGTCGAGTCTTGCCCTGGCTGTTCGGCGGCGCCCTCGTGGTGACGGTCGCCCCGGCGCAGGGCCAATCCAACCTCGATGCCGGCAAATCGCCTGCCCAAATCTTCTCCGACACCTGCAACGCGTGCCATCGCAGCCCGCGCGAGGTCAGGCCGACGAGCCCCGGCTTCCTGCGCGAGCACTACACCACCGGCCCCCGGGAGGCCGCGGCCATGGCGGCCTATCTTGCCTCCGTGGGCAGCGACCCGCGGGCGGTCCAGCAGCGCCGGCCGCCCGCGCTCGGTGCCGGCCAGGCCCCGGAGACGCGGCCCGCCCAGACCGCCGTCGCCGATCCCGGCAAGCCGCCGGAGGCCCCGGGCGCGCCGTCCGCCGCCGCCAAGCCGCGCCGGCCGTCGGACAGCATCGAAGCCGGCAGGGTGCCGGTCGCCGCCGGCGGCGGGACCGACTCCTCGCAATCCCCGGCGAGCACCGCGGCGCGGCCCGACCCGGCCGAAGCGTTCGAGGAATAGTCTCTCAGCCCTTGTTCTCGGATTCGGGGGGAGCCTCCGGCGCCTCCGGCGTCTCGGGCGCGGCGTCGCGGGTGCGGCGCGCCGCGAGCCCCTCGGGCTCGAAGAAGGCCTCCGCCGCCGCCGCGGCCTCCTCGGCCGCGATCTCGGCCTCGTCGCGGGGGACGGTGATATCCTCGCCCCGGGCGAGGCGCGCGGCCTCGTCGGCGTTGCGCGCGACCGTCACGTTGATCGTCGCTTCGACTTCGGGGTGGAGCGAGATCGGCACCTTGTGCAGCCCGATGGTCTTGATTGGCGCATGCAGCGCGATCTGCGCGCGGGTGACCGTGAAGCCCTTCGCCGTGACCAGCGCGGCGAGGTCGCGCGGGGAGACCGAGCCGTAGAGTTGACCGCCTTCGGCCGCCTGGCGGAGCACGGAGAAGCTCTGGCCGTCGAGCTTGCGGGCGATCTTGCCCGCCTCGCCTTTCTGCTCGAGGTTGCGCGCCTCGAGCTCGACCTTCATGGCCTCGAAGCGCGAGCGGTTCTCGTTGGTGGCCCGCAATGCCTTGCCCCTGGGCAGGAGAAAGTTGCGCGCAAAGCCGTCCTTGACGCGCACGACGTCGCCCATTTGGCCGAGCTTGGCGATGCGCTCGAGCAGGATCACTTCCATGGCTGTCACTCCATCTCTCGGATCGTCTGGATCGATCAGGTTCGCGGGCTCGGCGGCCGGCGCTTGCGTGCGACGCGGCCGCGAATGTCGAAGGCGGCGTCGGTGAGCCCTAGGACCGACATCGCCAGGACCGGCCAGCCGAGCACGAGCGCGGCGGCATAAGCACCCGCGAGCACGATGACGCGGCTCCCCATCCCGCGCGTGATCGCATGCAGCACCGCAAAGCCGAGGATGGCGAAGGCCAGCAGCAGGCTCGCCGCGAACGCGCCGGACACGATGCCGACGAGATCGGGCAGGAAAGTGCCCGTGATCGCCGCGGCGAGAAGTCCCGAGGCCGATGCCGGCAATCGCAGCGCCGCCAGATCCGGCCATGGCCGCCGCAGCCGGCCGGAGATCTTCACGACCCGCGCGGCCAGCCAGAGGTTGAGCAGGTTGGTGATGGTCGCGAACACCGCCGCGGCCAGCGGAACCACGACCACCAGCAGGTCGATCACCGACGGATCGCGCAGAATGCGCTCGTAGGTCTTGCGCAAGGTTGCTTGCAGGCTTTCCTGGTCGCTGCCGAAATTGGGAATTGCGGCGACGACGACCAGCGTCCCGATCACCGCCGCCCACAGCACCAGCCGGCCGACCGGATACCATTCGAGCGCCGCCCCGCCCCCGTCCGCCGACGGACGCGCCAGCAGCGCCAGATAGCCGAGCCACCAGGCCCCGAAGGCGATCACCGGCACGGCGATGATGAAAACGCCGGACAGGATCGCGATCGCCGCCGTGGCCGACAGCGCCGCCAGCAGCCCGGCCAGGTGGCCGAAGCCGAGCGCGGCGATCAGGATCGGCAACGGTGCGAGATAGAACAGGACGATCGCGGCGATCGAGCCGGACACCACCGACGCAAACAGCAGCGCGGCGGCCGCGCCCGCTGCCAGTCCGACCAGTACGATCTGCACCATATCGAGCTGTCCCGCTTCATCAGCGGTTAGAGACGGATCGAGGTCCGTCCCAACCGATCGCGAATGGCGAATAGCGAATGGCGAATAGCGCCGCTCGCGATTTACGCTTGCTATTCGCTACTCGCTATTCGCCATTCGCAGTTATTTCTCAGCGGATCACATACGGCAAAAGCCCGAGAAAGCGGGCGCGCTTGATGGCGCGCGCGAGCTCTCGTTGCTTCTTGGCGGACACCGCGGTGATCCGGCTCGGCACGATCTTGCCCCGCTCGGAGACGTAACGCTGCAACAGCCGCACGTCCTTGTAATCGATCTTGGGCGCATTGGCGCCGGAGAACGGACAGGTCTTGCGGCGGCGGAAGAACGGCCGGCGGGCCTGCGCCTGGGGCGGTGCCATGGTCGTCACTCCTCGCTCGTCTCGGGCGCGACCTCGTCGCCGCCCTCGCGCGGCGGCCGGCTGTCACGGTCGCGGCGATGCTCGCCCCGCTCCCGATCCCGCATGCCGCCACGCTCCCGATCGCGAAAGCCGTAACCGCGCTCGTCGCGCTCGCGGTCGCGGTCGGCCTTGCGCATCATCGCGGAGGGGCCGTCCTCGAGCTCGTCGACGCGAATGGTCAGGTAGCGCAAGATATCCTCGCTGAGCCGCTCCTGCCGCTCGACCTCGTTGAGGGCGGCGGGCGGCGCCTCGACGTTGAACATCGTGAAATGGGCCTTGCGGTTCTTGCGCAGGCGATAAGTCAACGACTTGACGCCCCACTGCTCGGTCTTGGCGACCTTGCCCCCCATCTGCTCGATGACGCCCTTGAACTGCGCGGTCAATTCCTCGACCTGCTGCGCGCTGGCATCCTGGCGCGTCAGGAAGACGTGCTCGTAGAGCGGCATGCGGATGCCTTTCCCTTTCAGCCATGCTCCTGCCGGCGCGTAGCCCTTCGAGCCCTCCGGGAAAGGCTCGAAAGCTCAGAAGGCGGGAACACGGGACGCCGGATCCATCTGGGCCCTGCCGCCGGGTGTTTGACCAGGCGGCCGTCCGTTCAGCTCCCGGCCGGGATCGAGCGGAAGCGCGCCTTATAGGGGGTTTTCCCCAAAAGGCAAGGCGGCGCGAGGTTGCTTCGCGGCCCAGCTCCGTCGACGTGGATGGAAGTCGCGAAGCAAGCTGTGGCCGATAGGCCACTCCGGCCCGCATTGCGAGATCGTTGCCACGGGTTCCTGTTGACCGCGCGACCATGGGCAAACCAAGTTTTCGAGCCCGGCGCATGCGGGTCGGCGCGCCGGACAAACCGGGTCGGCGGAACCGCGGTAGTGCGGGGCAGTACGAGGTTGATCGTGCCACTGTCGGTCGAGCGTGGTCGAAAATGGTCGCTTGCCAGCTGGCGCGTGGCGACGCTGCTCGCAGGCACGTGCCTCGGGACCGTCGCCGCGCATGCCGTCGACGGCACATGGCTCCCTACGCCCGCCACCAACGACTGGAACACCGGCACCAACTGGTCGTCCTCCCCTCTTGTGCCCGACGGCACAGCGCGCTTCGACGCGTCGAACACGGCGACCCTGACATTCTCTCAACCGACCACGGATATCGGCACCATCCAGTTCAATCCCGGCGCGCCGAATTACACGTTCACGCTCTTCCCACTACAGACGCTCAACATCACCGCAGCCGGCATCGTCAACAATGCCTCGGGTGCGCCGACATTCTCCGCCTTCGTCTCCAGCCTCGTCTTTCAGAATTCGAGCACAGCCGGCAACGCGACCATCAACAACGTCGCCGGCGGCATATTTTTCAACGACAGCAGCAACGCGGGCAACGCGACTATCAACAATGGCGGCGGCATATTTTTCAACGACAACAGTGCGGGGGGCACCGCGATCATCAACAACATGGGTGTTGTAATCTTCGCAAATTTCAGCACGGCGGCAAACGCCACCATCACCAGCTGCAGCTGCGGCAGCCTTTTGTTTGCGGATTCGAGCACCGCCGGCAACGCGACCATCATCAACAATGGCAGCAGTACCCAGTTCATGGACAACAGCACGGCGGGCAATGCAGCCATCATCACCAACAACAACGGCACCACGCAGTTTTCGGGCAACAGCACGGCCGGCGCTGCAACCATTACGACCAACAACGGCGGCGCAACGGGCTTCTTCAATGCCAGCACCGCCGGCAATGCCACTATCATCACCAACAACGGTGGCTTTACGGCCTTCTTCGACAACAGCACCGGCGGCGGCGCCCGCTTCATCACCAATGCCGGCGGGGCCGTCGATTTTTCCGGCAGCCTCGGCCCGGCCGGCGACGGCAAGATCACCGCCGGCTCGATCGAGGGCGCGGGCAACTACTTCATCGGCGGCGGCAACACCCTGATCGTCGGCGGCAGCAATCTCTCGACCGAAGTAAGCGGGGTGATCGCCGACAGCTGCGGCTGCAACCCGGGTCCGGGCTCGCTGGTCAAGGTCGGCAGCGGCACGCTCATTCTCTCGGGCGCCAACGCTTATACCGGCACGACCGACGTCAATGCCGGCACGCTGATCGTGAACGGCTCGATCGCGACCTCAAGCCTCACCACCGTCAACAGCGGCGGCGCGCTCGGCGGCTCCGGCACCGTCGGCAAGACGCAGATCAATGCCGGCGGCATTTTCGCGCCCGGCGCCGGCACCGCCGGCAGCTCGATGACGGTCGCCGGCAACCTCGCCTTCCAGTCGGGCGCGATCTATCTCGTGCAGGCCAATCCCTCGACCGCGAGCTTCGCCAACGTCGCCGGCACCGCCTCGCTCGCCGGAAATGTCCAGGCGGTGTTCGCGGCCGGCACCTATGCGCCGAGGAGCTACACCATCCTGCACTCGGCCGGCCTCAACGGCACCGCGTTCGGCGGCATCGCCGGCAACGCGCCCGCGAACTTCGTCGCGAGTCTCAGCTACACGGCGACCGACGTGCTGCTCAATCTCACGCCGCAGCTCGGCGCCAACGCAGGGGCGAGCTTCAATCTGAACCAGCAGGCGGTCGCGAACGCGATCAACGGCTTCGTCAACAACGGCGGCTCGCTGCCGCCGGGCTTTCTCGGCCTGCTCAACCTCACCGGCGGCAACCTCGCGAACGCGCTCACGCTGCTCTCGGGCGAAGCGGCGACCGGCGCGCAGCAGGGCGCGTTCCAGCTGATCAGCGAGTTCCTCTCGCTGATGCTCGATCCGTTCGTCGACGGCCGCGCCGGCGCCGCCTTTGGTCCGGCGAGCGCCTTTGCGCCCGAGCGCGAGCCGCTGCCGGACGACATCGCGCTCGCCTATGCCAGGGTGCTCAAGGCGCCCGCATACAAAGCACCGGCGACGTTCGAGCAGCGCTGGACGGCCTGGGCCAGCGCCTATGGCGGCGGCAACAAGACAAGCGGCGATCCGCTGGTGGTGGGAAGCCATGATCTTTCCGCGCGCGCGGGCGGATTTGCGGCCGGGCTCGATTATCGCTTGACCCGCGACACGATTCTCGGCTTCGCGCTCGCCGGCGGCGGCACCAGCTGGTCGCTCGCCCAGGGGCTCGGCGGCGGCAACAGCGACGCGTTCCAGGCCGGCATCTACGGCGCGACGCGGTGGGGAGCGGCCCATGCCGCGGCCTCGCTCGCATTCGCCAATCACTGGATGTCGACCGACCGCTTCGCCGCCTTCGGCGATCACCTCGCCGCGAGCTTCGCTGCGCAGAGCGTCGGCGCGCGGCTCGAGGGCGGCTATCGCCTCGCGACCGCGGCCGGCGGCGTCACGCCCTATGCGGCGCTCACCGCGCAGAGCTTCCATACCCCTGCCT
>WNFD01008784.1_pt1 | contig 16915 bp, 15 predicted proteins | sample 5400491 | NCBI WGS metagenome assembly WNFD01 (sample SAMN13153343, study PRJNA577476) | soil metagenome | isolation source: 120 cm saprolite under Douglas fir tree site 2 hole 2 replicate 2 | place: USA:California | collected 2015-04-18 | reverse complement strand
AGCGCGGCCGTTCAGGCCAATCACGGCAAAGTTGAGGCGGTCATTCGAACCAAGGATCTGGCCATAGCTCTTTGCCGTCGTTCCCATAGCAAGCCCGGCCGCTCCAACTGCCAGGGCGTCAAGAAACTCGCGTCGTGTAATCATCGTTTCTCCTAATGGGAGGCTCTCCTGTCGCACAGCCATTCCCGGTCTAACACCCGACGACAAAACATATTGCGATCAGCAGGAGGTGCCCGCCTTAGTCAGCGTCATCTTGAGTCCATGCATGCTAATGCGTGTGGACGCTTCGGGCGTGCCTGCGCCGCGCCAGTGGGTTTCGAGACTTAGTCCATAGTGGAAGCCGTCACGCCGCAAAGCCTGAATTTGCCCAACCCAATCCACGATGCCGCCGCCTACCGGAGCCCAATCGTATTTGTGGTCGGGCTTGCTCACCACATCTTTGCAGTGACAGTGCCCAATGCGATCTTTGGGCAGCAACTCGTAGCCGGTTGGATACGGTCTGCTTCCGAGGGCAGCGGCATTGCCGGGATCCCAGTTCAGCATGAAGTTTTTGTTTGGAATCGCCTTCAGCACGGCAGTTGCCTCTTCGCCAGTTGCCGTGTTGCAGGACATCTCGTTTTCGAGCAATAGGACCAGGTTGTCTTTGGCGCAACGTTCCGCAGCCTGTTGCAGTTTGGCGTTGATCGCCGCCCGGTAGGGCCTCTGGTCGTCCAGCCGCCAGTAATCGAAACAGCGAATCCGGTCCGTGTCGAAAGACTTGCAGAGCGAGATACATCGCTCGAGCAGTTTATCCTGCGCGCTGGCATCGAAGTCCGCATGGAATTGGTCGCGCGTTTCACTCTGCGGTGACCGCGGAGCTCCAGGCCAGTCCGTCTTGAACAGCGGGCTTGCAATATCCGTGACTCGCAGTTTGTGTTCCTTGAGAATTTTCTTCGCATCCGCAACTTGTTTCGCGTCGAGTACGGTCACATTCTTGTCCCATATGGAGCGCAGCTCGATCCAATGCAGCCCGAAGTCGCCGGACACAATTTGACATGCCTTCTCGAAGTCTTGCGTGATTTCATCATTGATCACTGCCAGCCGAAACGGGCAGGCTGCTGAGCCCACTGTTGGCGGTTCTATCAATGAGGATGCCGCGGCTTTCCTGACCAGCGGCGGCATCGCCGTCCCGAGTCCCGCCAGCCCTAATCCGACGAGCATCTTGCGTCGCGTGTAGCTCATGTACTCTACCTTCCTATCAGAAGATTCTCTATGGTGACGATCCATCTTCTCAAGCCATCGAGTATTTTCTTCGACCGGACTATTGGTTGACGCCGCTGGCCAGAAAACCGCCGTCGACAATCAGAGTATGCCCGGTAACGAAAGACGCGGCATCGGAGCAGAGATAGACGGCAGCTCCCACCAGTTCTTCGGTTCTGCCGAAGCGGCCTATCGGCGTCCTCGTCAATAGTTCCTGACCGCGCGGCGTGTTGTCGAGCAGATCTGCATTCAGGGCGGTGCGGAAGACGCCGGGCGCGATGGCGTTCACCGTAACGCCCTTCTTTGACCACTCCACGGCAAGCGAGCGCGTCAGCGACACAACGCCCGACTTGCTGGCCGCGTATGCTGCGACTTCGCTGAGCGCAACAAAGCTGTTGAGAGACGCGATATTGACAATGCGGCCGTAGCCACGTTCCAGCATGTGCTTGCCGAAAATCTGGCAAGCACGCAGCGTCCCGGTGAGGTTCGTGTTCACGATATCGGTCCATTCGTCTTCCGGCATGGTGAGGGTGGGCGTACGCTTAATTGTTCCGGCGCAGTTAATAAGGATGTCGACTTTGCCGAAGCGCTGGAGTGAGGCCGTCAGCAGTTGTTCGAGCGAGGAGCGGTTGCACACATCCGAGCAGAGGCGCAACGTTTGGCGTCCGCGCCGCTCGATCTCGGCTGCTGTTGCGTCGACGTGTTCCTGGCGGCGCGCAGAGGCGACGACATCGGCTCCGGCATCTGCGAGGCCGAGGCTTAGAGTACGCCCGATCCCGGATGTGCCTCCGAATACGACTGCGGTCTTGCCTTCGAGGCTGAAGATGTTGGTCGTCATTGTTTCATCGTTACAATTTATCGCGGTATGCCCACAACCCTAACCCGGGATTGGGAATAAAGAAGACTTCTTCGCCATCAACACGGTTGTAGCCATGGCGAAGCATCTGCGGGCTGTAGAGTGCGAGCATCGTTTTCAAATCGCCAAACTCAAAGCCCACGCCTTCAACCTCCTCTTTGCTGAGATCTCCTGGACACCACCTAATCGTGAAACGGCCTTCGGAGGAGCCGTGGATAAGGTGAGCGGCCGCGCTTAGGTCGCTGGCGAGATCCGCATTAGCGTTCACCGCTTCGAGCGTCGCCGGAGTTCCGCGATAGCCGTACTTGCGAATGAGGGCATCGATGGCCGTATCTTCGCCGAATCCTCTCACGCCGGGCGCGAGGACGATCAACTCAGCGCCGTCGGCCAGCGCCATGCGCGTACGGTAGATGGCCTTGTTGCCGAGCCATGTGCTGTGAAATTCATGCGGATCAAGATAAACGACAACCTTCCGGATGGGCGCGTCGAGTATCTCGAAATTCACTTTCAGGCTCAGCGCGGCAGCCAGATGAAAGCACTCGGCGTCATCGCCGATGAAAAGGCCGCGTACGGCAAGCCCGTCTGCGGTGCGTCCGACCACGGTTAGTACGTAGACGATGGGCAGATGCCTCAGAAAATGATCGGAGGCGTAATTGAGAACGTTGCGTACAGGATTCTCTGCACGGCCCATGATGCGCTCCATCCCGTAAACCGCCCCCAGGTAATGGCTGCGGTTTATGCTTTCACGGCCGCCGATGCCTACAAGAATGTTCTTGTTGTAATTCGCCATGCCGATGACTTCGTGCGGCACGACTTGACCGATAGAGAGAATCAGATCGAAACCGCCCTGTGTGATCAGCCGATTCACCTGGGCCGGCCACGCATAATTCAGCTTGCCTTCCGATTGCTCATGGACAAACTCCGCCGGGACCTCGCCGAGAGTTTCGACGTCGGTCCGCCAGTTGTGGACGCGGAAGATTTCCTGCGGAATAGCGCCAAACATTCGCGCGATCTGATCGGGCTGCATGGCATGCGGCTCTGATCGGGAGGTACAACGAGCACGCGATTTCGTTGCCCCAGCTTGGCAAGACTCTCCGCAAGCAGATCTTGCAACTGTGGAAGCAGATCGCTTTCGACGCCGCCAGTGGCGCAGTAGAGACTCATTCGGCGACTTCCACCTTCTTTAGTCCTGGGGCCAGCAGATACATAATGACCAGAGCCAGCAGATAAGAACTGGACGCAATGCCGAACAAGATCCGATAGCTGTGCGTCAGTTGCAGAACGTGTCCTGCGAAGAAGGCAAACAGCGCGCTGCCAACGGATCCCGCCATGCCGCCTATCCCGACCACAACGCCCACGGCGTTGCGCGGAAACATATCCGACGATGTCGTGAAAAGATTGGCGGACCAGCCTTGGTGTGCGCCCGCCGCGACGCCAATCAGCGCGATTGCGGTCCACAAGGACTTGACGTTTGCGGCCGTGAAGATGGGGACGACCAGAGAAGCGCAGACGAGCATGGCCGCAAGGCGGGCGTAGTTGGGCGAGAGTCCGAGGCGGCGGAAGGGCGCGGGCAGCCAGCCTCCACCAATACTGCCAACCACCGAAACGTTATAAACGATGATGAGCGGCAGCCCAAGATGAGAAAGGTTCAGGTTGAATTTCGCGCTGAAATAAGACGGCAGCCAGAAAAGATAGAACCACCAGATCGGATCAGTGAGAAACTTGGCGACAGAGAAAGCCCATGTCTGGCGGCATCCCAACAATCGCCGCCAAGGCATCGACGGGCCCAAATCGGTGGCCGCTTCTTGGTAAATGTGCCGCAGTTCCCGCGCTGTGAGCGTGGGATGATCGATGGGCCTGCGGTAATAGCGAAACCACCACAGAATCCAGAGCACACTGAAAATGCCGGTAGTCAGAAAAGCCGCGTGCCAGCCGTAGCGCAGCGTTACCCACGGCACGATGGCCGGAGCCAGGATCGCCCCAACATTTGCTCCGGAGTTGAAGATGCCCGTAGCCAGTGAGCGTTCGTTCTGCGGAAACCACTCGGCCACGGTCTTGATCGCGGCGGGGAAGTTGCCGGATTCGCCGAGCCCGAGGAAGAAGCGCGCAAACCCAAACTCCAGCAAAGTGCTGGCCAGCGCGTGGCCCATGGCGGAGAGACTCCAGGTCACCATTACCAGCATGTAGCCGATGCGCGTGCCCAGCTTGTCGATCAGCCGACCGGCCGCGAGCAATCCAATTGCGTACGCGATCTGAAATGCGTCCACGATGTAGCCATAACTTATCTCCGTCAGGCCGATGCTGTGCTCGAGTGTGGGCTTGAGGATCGCGATTACCTGGCGGTCCATGTAATTGATCGAAGTGGCGGCGAATAGCATGGCGCAGACCGTCCAGCGCACGCGTCCCAGTCGTGTGTCCGCGGATAGAGTGCCTGGTGTCGGGTTGTTAAAAGCCGTCGTCTCCGCCATGTCGTTTTCTACAGTCGATATGCCTTCTTAACTAACCGATATGCGAGATCCTGCGCCACTCCCAAAGCCTCTTCTTCCTCTAGCCGATGCTCGGCGACCAACTTCGCCAGAAAGGCACAATCCATACGCCGCGCCATATCGTGCCGTGCCGAAATCGAGAGGAAGGCGCGAGTATCGTCGTTGAAGCCCACCGTATTGTAGAAGCCCGCCGTCTCCGTCACATGCTGGCGGAAACGCATCATTCCTTCCGGACTGTCCTGAAACCACCACGGCGGTCCAAGCCTTAGGCACGGGTAGTGTCCGGCCAGCGGAGCCAGTTCCCGGCTGTAGGCTGACTCGTCGAGCGTGAAAAGAATGATCGTTAGATCGCGTTCGTTGCCAAACTGATCGAGCAGCGGGCGAAGAGCGTCCACATAATTTGTCGGCATCGGGATGTCCGCACCCACGTCGCGGCCGTATCGCTCGTAGAGCTTGCGATTGTGGTTGCGCACGCTGCCGGGGTGAATCTGCATGACGAGGCCGTCTTCGAGACTCATCCGCGCCATTTCTGTCAGCATTTGAGCGCGAAAGAGCTCCTGTTGCTGGGCATCGACGTTGCCGGCGATCACCCGACGAAAGAGTTCCGCAGCCTGTGCTGGGGAAAAATTCGCGGTTCGCGCGGTGGGATGTCCGTGATCGGTCGCCGTGCAGCCAAGTTCGCGGAAGCGGGCGCGCGTCGCTCGAAGCGCGTTCAGGTAGCCCGCCCACATCGAAGTGTCCTCCCCCGTCTTCTCGCCGAGCTTCGCAAGGTTTTCGGAGAATCCCGCAAATTCAGGATCGACAACCGGGTCTGGGCGGAAGGTCGGTAGTATCCTCGCCTTCCAGTTCGACTCGCGGATGGCCTTGTGTTCGGCCAGCGAATCGAGCGGAGAATTGGTGGTCGCCAGCACTTCCAAATTGAAACGCTCATACAACGCCCGCGGCAGAAACTCCGGCATCCGTAGTTTTTCTGAGATGGTGTCGAAGTACACATCGGCGGTCTCTTCCGACAGTCGCTGGTCAAGTCCGAACAGTTCCTGGAAGGCGAAGTCCAGCCACATGCGCGTCGGCGTTCCCCGAAACAGATAATAGTGGCTGGCGAAGATGCGCCACACTTTTCGCGGATTCTTTAGTGCCGTTCGCCCAACCTCTAGATCGTCAAGCGAAACTCCCTGGCTGTAGAGCATGCGGAAAATGTAGTGATCGGGCTGTACAAAGAGGCTTGCAGGATCGGGGAAGGGCTGGTTCTTCGCAAACCACGCCGCCTGGGTATGCCCGTGCGGGCTGATGATGGGCAACTTTCGCACATGCTCATAAAGCGTCCTGGCTATCTTTCGTGTGCCGGCCTCTGCCGGAAACAGACGATCTGGATGGATCAGCATAACTCCGACACTACCTTGTCGCTTCGATCGGCGAGCGGCGATGCAGGTGCGGCGCTGCGATCTGACCATCAGCATACACGCCGTTATTATCTCTGTGGAGATGGCGCACTGATGCTTGTGATTCGCTATCCGGACTGTCTCCCGCGCCTGGATTTTTATTGACCTGGTTTGCGCTCGACTGGTTGCCATGCGCAAGCCTTTCGCCGTGTCGCCAAGCTGCTCAATGTTTATTATTGTTCTATTCGCGTCTCGCTATGAGGGCATCCTTCTCAGGTCAAGTCAAACCTCAATTCCCCGAGCTTCTCCACACTGCAAACGATCTTGTCGCCAGCCTTGAGCCATACATGCTTGTCTTTCGGACGGCCCAGAATTACGCCCTCTGGGGTGCCGGTGAAAACTATGTCGCCGGGTTTCAGAGTCACGTGGCGGGAGATGTAGCTGACGATCTGAGCGGTATTGAAGATGAAGTCGTCTGTGTTAGAGGACTGCCGCGTTTCGCCGTTGACCTGGCATTCGATCTTCAGCTTGTCCGGGTTGATTTGGTCGGCGGTGACCAGATAAGGACCCAGGGGAGCAAACTGATCCAGTGTTTTGCCGATCATCCATTGGCCGCCCCGGTCGAGTTGGAGATCCCGCGCGCTGAAGTCATTGCCCGTGCAGTAGCCGGCGACGTAGGAAAGCGCGTCGGCTTCCGTGACGTTTTTTGCTTTCTTGCCCATCACGATCACCAACTCGGTCTCGTAATCGAATTTGGTGGCCACCTCGACCGGAAGCTTAATGGCGCTCTGGTGTGCGCTAAGGGCATTATTGAACTTGCTGAAAAGTACTGGGTGGCTCGGAATCGGCAAGTTGATTTCTTTGGCGTGCCGCCGGTAGTTGAGACCAACGCACACAATCTTTTCTGGACGGGTAACCACGGGTCCGTATTCAACGCCCGCTTCCTCGACGAAGGCGGCGCGCGCGGCGCGCGATTGCAGAGCGGCCTCAACCAGGGCATTCAAGCTGGGACCGTCTTCATTTTGCAGCAGATCGTCCACCGTGGAGGGAGCGTGCATCCGCAACAGCGTTGCCGCTTCAGGGGCGTCGAGAATGCCTTCATCGGTCTTCACGCCGAGGCGGAATTCGCCGTTGCGGCGCATAGTCAACACCGTCAGCCCATGCGCCATGCCGCGCCCGCGTGGAACATCAGATCGAGGATTGCGATCCATGGTCGAAAAGCATTGTACTTGAGCTGCGCTTCAGTCCACGCAGCGAGCCGCCTGGGGCTGAGAGTAAGAAGATTTGCGGGCTCCGCTTGCCGCCTTGGCGCACTTTTACTGCTTGGCCAGCGGCGAAGGCGAAACCGGAGGATTCGGAAAAGGCCCCTGGCTCTTCGCCAGCGACACTTCCTCAAACAACATCGAGGGCACAATACAGGAAACAATAGGAACATCCGACGAGGCGGACGCGCCGCCCGCAAACAGAGCGCCCACGCGGGGGATGAATTCATCGGTGTAGACGACCGGTGCGTCGCCCACGGCGACAATGTCTTTGAATGTGCCGGGGGTCATCTCGGAGAGTTCGACGCCCTGTACGAGTTCTTCGTGACCGTCGGGATAGAGTTTGTAGACCTCGGCGAGCGAGTCCGAGCCTTGACCGCCCTGCTGCGCCATGCGGGCCGCCATTTTCATGAACGAAGCGGCGGCGCCTCCGCCCACCCTGCGCACGATGACGCCATAGTCAAGGCCGCGATCCTTAACGCGTCGAAGCAATTCCTTGCGGAGTTCGTCTTGGGTCAGCGACTTTTCCGAGGTGACGAACAGATTGCCGGGAGCCGGCCCCCATCCGCGGCGGCTTCCAGTGCTGTGGGGGATGGAGCGCACGGGAACGCGAGTGGAGAGAAGGGTTTTCAGCACTCCATGTTCTACGAGCTTGGTTTCGCGCGTCTTTACGGCGTCATCGTCAATCTTGCTGGCGCCGAGCAGCCTGGCGCCTTTGTAGTCTGGGACCAGCGGATTGTCGGAGACGTTGAGGAACTCGGGCAGCACACGTCCGCCGATCTTATCCACGTACGATGCCCCACCCATCTGCGCCATCATTTGATTGAAAAACACCTCGAAGCGCGGGTCGTCGCTCAACGGCGTGCGCACGGCCATCAAACCAGTGGCGAATTGCTGCGCAAAAATCTCGCCGGCGGCTGCGCCTTCGAACAGCACCGGGCCGTTGTAATGTTCCAGCGACGACGCCGTGCGCAGCTTCATAATGCGGTCTGCCATAGCGTGAGTTCGGGAAATCAGGACGTCTTTGGCGGGAAGGTCCGCCAAGGTACGGCCGTAGAGCTCAATCGAGTCGGAGATGGGAAGTCCGTCGGGGGCCTGAGTCCGGGCGCTGATCTGTAATTTGAAAAGCGGCTGCGCACGCCTGAATGAAGATCCCTCGCTGTTGATGTAGCGCGTGTAGTAATTGCGGTACTGAAGATCGACCGACGAACCATAGATCTCCGGAGTGTTCTTGAAAACCGCGGAAACATCCCGTGCCAGAGCTTTCAGCTCATCTCCTGCCTGAGTTTTTTCCGGCGGATCGGCTTGGGTGTTTGGACTTTCCTTGCTGAAATCAGGGACGTCGTCGGTATGCTTGCGCATTTCCAGCGCGGCGCGCTTGGCGGAAAGATCCTCCAGCGCCTTCTTGTACTGAGTGTCGGTGGCGAGCCAGAAATCGCGCCGGATCTGTTGATAGTTATCGTCGAGCGGAGCCTGGCTGATGCTGTTAAACATGCCAGCCGCGTTTCCGAAATTGCGCAGCGAGAAGTAGTTGCTGTTATCGAGCGCGTAGTCACCGACGCGGATCTCTACCCCGATCAGGCGGACCCGCGAAGGCTGCTCCTCGGTAACGCTGCCCAGCATGGCCGAAACGACCGTCTGGTTGATCTCGTCCATGCGATAGGCCAGGAAGTAGGGCTTGTCCATCTTCTGCAACTGAAGTTCAGTGATGGAACGCGCCATCTCATCTTTCATGGCCTTCAGGGCAACGTCGTCCTGGGCGCATGCGAAGGTTGCGCTGAGAAAAACCAGTAGTGCCGCAGCTACGCTTGATCGCATGAGTACCTCAATGGTGCGCGTGAAGCCATTTCCAGTCTCGTTCATTTCGTTTGAAATGCGGGTGGTGGTGGCAGAAGCGGAGCCCGCTCCTGCGATTTTTCTTTCCGCTGAACCTCGATCTGCGATATTAAAAGGCCCGGAGATGAGGCGGAAACCGGCACCCAGCCAGATTCCGCACCGCACATCCCGTTGAACACCGCGATCTGGTCGTCGACAGCCACGATTTTGCTGAACGCGATCAGTGGCGTGCCGATCAGATCTACCCCCCGCACCAGTTCTTCCTTTCCGTCCGGATAGATGCGATACACGACCGTCGGCCGCACATTGAAGGCGTTCGGCAGCACGCGCTGGGTGAAGGTGAAGCCACCCTCGATGTCGTCGAAGAAAAGTCCGTAGGGTTTATTAGCGGCTTTAATCTGTTCGATCAATAGCTTCTTCAATTCGGAGCGCGAGACCTGCCTGGATGATTCCACCACCAGGTTCGATTGCCGCGCCGCCACCTGGAATCCCTGTTGCCGCCGTCCGTGCCCGTTGGAGCGATCGAAGCCCTCAATCGGCGCCCGCGACATGAGAAAGTTTTTCAAAACTCCTTTGTCGACCACCGTTACGCGATGGGCCTTTACCCCTTCGTCATCGTAGGGATAGTAGCCCACGAGTTCAGTGCCCGCGAATACTTTAAGAGTGGGATCGGAGAATACAGAGAGGAAGTCCGGCAATACAGCCTGATTTACTTTTTTCTTGAAGGTTTGTGCTTCATCTTCGTTTTTCTGGCGTTGGCCTTCGATGCGATGGCCAAAAATTTCGTGAAAAAAAACGGCGCTCGACCGGCCAGAGAGAATTGCCGGCCCGGTATAAGGCTCAGCCAAGGGCGCTTTCACCAGCGCCAGCAAGGTTTGGACCATGGAGTTTACATCCTTCATGACCGTGACATCGTCCGGCAGGCCCTCAGCACGGAACGACATATAGGTTTGCTGCAAGGGCAGTTCCATCCCGTCGTCGGCCTTAGCCGTGGCCGAAAGGATGATGCGATAGAACGGAGCGGAAATCTGGATGCGGCTACCGTCGCTGTTTACGTAGCGTCTGGTCTCCACCTCTCCGATCACCTGGGCGCTGTTCTCGATGATCTCCTTACGCGAGGCGAACGGTGCGGTGTAGCTGCGGACTTTTTTCTCCCAGTCAGCCTTGTCGATTGAGAAAGGCGAAGGAGGCTCGTAGTGGGCCTCGGCCCCTTCACGGGAGAAATCGCCCGAGCGGTCTTCGGCCTCGACCTTCACTTGCACGTTAGCCTTTACCTGCTGGAGGCGCTGTACCGCGCTGCGGTACTTGCGTTCGGTTTCGTGCCACAGTGCCACGCGCAGAGCATCGGTATCGTTCTCAAGAGGAACCTTTTGCCGCTCAAACCGATCGGAGAAATCGGCAGTGCGGCCTGCGTCGCGCAAAACATGCGTGTTATCCAGGGAGTAATCTCCTACTCGCAGGTCGAGATCGAGCAAGCGCGTGGTTTGATCCGAACTTCCAGTTAGCGCGCCAAACGACGCCGAGACCTGAGTGCTCCGGTTGTCCGTCAGTTGGTAGGAGAGGAAGTACGGCGGCGTCGGCGCTTTTTTCAGATTCTGCAACGAGCGATTCAACTCCTGCTGCATTGCCGTGAGCACAGGATCTGGCGGAGTTTGCTGCGCGCCCAACGAAGAGGAAGCGAATAAGAGAAGAGAAAGACCGGAAGACTTGAGCAACCAATTCACGGGAACCTCACTTGCGGCACGAATTGTCGAATTCAAGAGTCTCGCCTACAGCCGGAGCCGGGAACACTGTAACTGTTTAAGGGGAGGAAAGAAAGTGATAAAGCAAGTCCCACGATTGGCGAGATCAGCCCAGGGCTGGTTGCGACCGGCAGAACCGGTGCCCGCATACAGCTAGGCACTGAAGCCTTCCTTGCGGTCGCATTTTCACGAAAGGTGACGCTTAATCTTTGCCATCCTCCTTGGCAGGATTCTTGCTGAGTGTGTCAGCTACCTGTCGTTCAGCGGCCGCCTTGGCTGGATGGTCGGTAAGAGTGTAGATTTCCGCCATGGCTCGGTGCGGTTCAGGCCTGTCGGCGTGCAATTTTATTGCTTCTTCGAGATACCGAAGCGAATTGGAATACTGGCCGGCACTCTGAGCCTTCCCCGCGAGTGTGAGCGTGATTGTATAGAGCAGATCCGTCGTGCCGGGATCCTGCGGATTGAGTTGCCGGGCGCGCTGAAGAGCCAGATAGGCCGGGATATCTTCGCCCAGCTTGAACAACACTGCGCCATAGAGAGCATGCACTTGAAATAAATCTGGCCACCGCTCGATGGCCTTGGCCAGTGGAATGCGGGCCTGCGCAAACTGGTTCAGCTGGTAATAGGTCAGAGCGAGGTTATACAGCATCTGCGGAGACTGCGGCGCCAGCTCCACGGCTCTGCGGAAGGGCTTCAGCGCCGATTCCAGGTCTCCGTGTTGTCCGTAGAGCGTGCCTAGCGCTGCCAGTTTTTCCGCATCGTTGGCAGCATACAGTTGTTCGCAGATGCGATGCGCCTCCTCCCGGGACCCTTCCTCCAGCTTCTTCCCGCACTCAGTTTTCAGCAGGCTCTCGCTGTCATCGCGGCGACGCAATTCCTCCGAAGCCGCCAGGGTTTTTCTGGCGTCTTCTTCTCGGCCCTCCTTGCGATAAACGAACCCAAGCTGATATTGCACGCGGGCGTCGCGCGGATTGAGCCGGAAGGCTTCCTTCAACCACTTCTCCGCGGCGGCTAAGTCCCCGTGTTTGAAGTAGGCGAACCCCAGGTAGTACGCCGTATCGGGGAAGGGCGGCTTGGCTGCGGCCTGGTTCAAATTCCGGATTGCGCTTTCGAAGTTGCGATCGTCCAGGTCCAACCTTCCCAGGTAATACAAAACGTTAGGATGATCTCCAACCTCGTGGCGGACAGCTTCCAGTTCGCGGCGAGCTTCATCGGGCTTGTGCGATTCGAAAAGCGCAACGGCCAGAGGAAAGCGCGCTCTCAGGACGAGGCTGGGATCGAGTTGCAGAGCGGCTCGAAACTCGGTGACGGCCGCTTCATACATGTCCTGTTTCAAGGCCTCGTAGCCCTTGCCGAGATGCGCTTCCGGAGTGTCGCCTGCAACTGGAACTGCAGCCGGCGCTTCTTGGCTGGCAGTTCTGGCTCCGCATGCGGCGATTAGCGTAAGCGCGGCGAACCACACTCCGATTCTTCGCTGAATGTTTGGAATTCTCATGGCATGCTCGCCAGCAGTCACATCAGGAATTGAATTATTATATCTGCAGGTCCCGGGGGGCCTGGCGAAGCCGAATCTGCCGGTGTAAGAGTTGTGGCTGACGCTTCCACGGTTTCTCCCGCGTAGCCGCGATGGGTGCCCCCCTGCTGCATTCTCAACTACTTTCACCCCGGAACTCTTGCTGACTCATGTAACCATCCCTAGAGTGACAAAAGAGCACGACAAAGTCTCATTGCAGTTAAGGGGTGACCTTATCTTGGGGCATCTATAACACTTTCGGATCGCCCTTGACGTACTTGCCTTCCCGCGCCCAGAATAATGTTCAGTCCCGAGGTGCTTATGCTGCCCTATCTATTCGTTTTACTCGCCATTGCCGTCCGTTTCCTGCCGTTCACCGGCCCGTTTAATATCTTGCCGCATGCATGGCATTTCACTCCAGTGGCGGCATCGCTGCTGTTTTTTGGGGCACGCGGTTCGCGGCGGCAACAGTGGGTGCCTCTGGTGCTGCTGGCGGCGACTGACGTTGTACTTACTAAGTTCATCTATGCCTATACGTTCTCCTGGGACCATCTGGTCACGTGGGCTTGGTCGTGGGCGCTGCACTGGCGAGTTCAGTTTCGTTTTTTCTGATCAGCAATTTTGCGGTCTGGGCCGCGTGGCCAGCAATGTATCCCCGAAGCTTCAACGGCTTGATAATGTCTTACGCCGCCGGACTGCCGTTCTTCCGCGGCACCGTCGAGAGCGATCTCTTCTTCTCGGTCGCAATGTTCGGAACTCCGGTATTCTTGGCGGCACTTTCCCGCTGGCTTCACCGAACCGCCGGTGACCACATCGCTGCTGCATATGAGGCAGCACGGACCCTGTAGTGGCTTGATCGGAAAAACGCTCACGTGGGGACAGCCGCCGCTCGGATGTCCGTCGAGCGCAGCTCGACGGTTTCTTCGTCACGCCCGGCAAAATGAGCCACTACCCGGATCCCTCTGCCGAAACCGTGCCGGGGATCAGCGAGTCTGAACCTTGCCGGCCCGGCTCCGTCGCATCAGCAACCACACCAGCAGCGCCCCTGCCAGAGCGCCCAGCACCCAGGAGAAATGTTGCCGCACCACCGTCCCCATCAGCCCCACAATCTGCGGACCGAACCACAAGGTCAGCAGAGAAAGCACCAGGAAGCGCACGAATCTTCCCGCGAAAATAGCCACCATAAAATCGCGGAAGCGCATCTCAAACACCGAGGCTGCGAGCACGAAGATTTTGAAGGGCATGGGCGGTGGCAGCATTGCCGGAAACATCAGTGCCCAGAATTCGTGCTGCTCAAACGAGCGGTGAATCCGCTGAAAGCGCTCCTCAGAAATCCGCTTACGCAGGACTTTCTCGCCGCCAAGGTAACCGATGATGTAAAGCGGAATGCTGCCCAGTGCCGACCCCAGCGACGCCATCAGCACATAGAAAAGCAGCCGCCTGTGATCCTGGTACACGTAAAACGCCACAATCGCATCTACGGGCATGCCCAGTAGGGCGGAATCCGCGAATGCGATGGCGAACACACCCCAGATTCCGAGCGGCGTGAGCAGATGCAAAATCCACGCTGTGTACTTCGCCAGAATGTGTCCAATAGTTTTCAAAGGGAAATTCAGTCTACGTGAAAATCCGCGTCGTATTCACACTGCTGAAACAATTGGCGGCGCGTCGCCGTCTAAGGCTTTGTTTACCCATACGTTACCTGCGGCTTCAGGCTGCACCAATTTTGATGCACGGTTCATCACCCCGTAACATTCCTTTGCTAGAACTGAACCATGGATCTGCAGGTTTACAACACGCTGATCCTTTCCGACCTGCACCTGGGCGCGGAGACCAGTCATGCGCGCGAAGCCACGCGCGTGCTGAAGCAAAACCGCTTTCAGCGGTTGATCCTGCTGGGCGATATCTTCGCCGACCTCAACTTCGCCCGCCTTACCAAAGAGCACTGGAAGTTTCTTGGATACATTCGAAAGCTCTCGAATCCCAAGCGAAAGATTGAGATTGTATGGGTCGAAGGCAATCACGACCACGGACTTACCAACATCATGTCGCATCTAGTGGGCGTTCGCGTCTATCAAGACTACGCGTGGCAGTACCACGGCCTGCGGCATATTGCCATCCACGGTCACCAGTTCGACGGTTTTCAGGTGAACAATCTGCGACTCAGCAAGCTGGGCACTTCCCTCTATCTCAAGCTGCAAAAAATTGATTTTAAGAGCAAGCCCATTGTGCGCCTCATTGACCGGGTGAACACTCGCTGGCTGCGAATGTCGTCGAAGGTATCCGCGGGCGCTCTACACTACGCACGGCAGCACGATGCCAATCGCATTTTCTGCGGACACACTCATCAGGCCATCCATGTCGAGCAAGACCGAATTCACTACTACAACGCGGGCGGCTGGGTCGATTCCCGCCTGACTTATCTCACCGTTGACGAACAGGGGGTTCAAATCCATGAATACCACGAGCGAGCTGACGATCGTGATTCCGGCCAAGAACGAGGCGAAGCTGATTCCTCGATTGCTGACTTCGCTGACGAATCAGGATTACTCGAAGATGTCGAGTACGAGAGTGTTGGTAGCTGACGCCAATTCGACCGACGGGACTCGGGAAATTGCGTTGAGCTTCCGCGACCGCCTGAACGTCAGCGTCATCCGCGGCGGAATGCCCTCCGTCGGCCGCAACCTGGGTGCGGCTCAGGCCGAGAGCGATTACGTTCTCTTTCTCGATGCCGACATCGAACTGGCTCATGCTTCCGTGGTTCGCCGCGCCGTCGAACTGGCCCAACGCAAGCGGCTTCATTGTGTCACCACCAACATCCTTTGCCGTGATGGCAACTGGATCGACAAGCTCTTCTACATGGGCAACGATCTGTTTCAGTACCTCTCCTGCCTCCACCATCCCTTCGCGACTGGAATGTTCATGTTGTTTGATTTGAAAAAATTCCGGGAACTCAGAGGATTTCATGAGCGCGTTCTCTTTGCCGAGGATTACCTGCTCAGCCAACAGGTGGAGCGGAAACGCTTTGGGATCGTCCGCGGAGGAGTCTTCACAACCAACCGCCGCTTCCAGAAGATGGGACATCTACGCGTGGGCTGGCTGTTCCTGAAAACCGCGATGAACTATTGGAACCAAAACTATTTCCTGCGCGATCACAAATACTGGCAAACCTAGCCGCCATTTTCCCGGCCGAAGCCAGGATCCTTTATCTCAGGTTCATTGCGGCAGTAGCCACAGGGGGTAAAGACTGGCGGTCAGAAAGAATACCGCAACTAATGAGATCGTGAAGTAAAATCGAGGGAGTTTGACCGAACCCAGCGTGAGCCAACGAGTGTGCCACCAGATCTTACCCGCTAACAGATCTTCCATGCTTTTCGGGTAATGCCAATTCAATAGGAACCACAAAAGGTCTTCCACAACCAGAATGCAGAACCATGCTGCCGTCAAAAAAAGAAGCGGGATGAGAGTTACCCCGCCAACCTGCATTACTAAATAAGCCGCGGGACTGGCAAACAAACTACTGAAAACAGGGTGGCCTATCCCCACCGCCTCCACCAGCAACAACTCTCCGCCCAGAATGAGCGGGATGATGAGCAAAAAAACAAAAAGATGATAGGCAGTCAGGTACGGCTTTTCGCAGATTTCCGAAATAATGCTGCCTCGAAACAGTTCCCTGCCTGCCCCCTTTGGATTCGAGGCGGACGCCCAGCCGTTTTCTTTTTCGAGAAGGATTTCAAAAATCGCCAAAGCCAGACTCAACAACAGCACATTCAGGCACCAGGCCAGCACCACGATCGACGATTGCATGCGACCCCATTTGAGCAGCAGTCTTGTCGAGTGTCAATTGCACGCGAGGTTAGTCCTCCGAAGCCGCTAGGCCTCCGAGACGAGCGTCGAATTGTGCTCGCATCAGAAGCGCAGCACAATCCCTGTCGAAAGGCGAATGTTGTTCTGCGTCGTACTGAAGAAGCGTGTCTGTACGTAGTCACCCTGGAAGCGCCACGCCACCGGGCGGATGATTTTATAGTCGACGCCTCCTCCTACTGCAGTTGCAAACGATGTATCGGAGCCACCGCCGTTATTGACGCTGACATGCGCGCCCCCGATCAAGACTTCGGCGAACGGCCGAAACTTTCCGACGGAAGCTGATACTCTTGGGCCAAACAGATAATTGTGCTCGGTGACGCTGGCGTTTACGCTAGAGCAGATCACGCCTTGCGGAGTCACTTGACACGCCGCAGGGAAATTTTGTGAGCCATAATGGCCGTCGAAATCGGCCACGATCCCGACCCACGGAATGACCTTGCCTTCCACCGAGAGCTCCCAACCATTCGTGTTGGCGCGGTCAATCGAAGAGAGATCGGTATTGTAGTAGGAATATCCGAAGAATACGTTTCCGCTGGTGGGGATTTGAGCGCTTGCTAGTCCCGCGAACAACATCAGGGCAAGGACGATGAGTCCTATTTTTCGCATGACGATTGTGATCTCACTTTCTACGTTGGCTGAAATAAAATGTTGTAACGTATTAGATGCGGGAGAGTGTGAGTCGGTGGCGCGGAACTTCAGAATGTGCGAATTGCATTTGGAGGAAAAGCGCATCGG
>WNFD01004939.1_pt1 | contig 16915 bp, 10 predicted proteins | sample 5400491 | NCBI WGS metagenome assembly WNFD01 (sample SAMN13153343, study PRJNA577476) | soil metagenome | isolation source: 120 cm saprolite under Douglas fir tree site 2 hole 2 replicate 2 | place: USA:California | collected 2015-04-18 | reverse complement strand
GCGCCTTATCCTCCCAGTTCACTTCCAATTGTCGCGCCTTTGCCAAATCTCGATTCAGCACAAACAGCGACACCACGCCATCAGTGCCCCGGACCGTTCCTGCCACATCCAGATAAGGCGCCTTCTCCGTCGCCGAAATTTCATACACCGCCGAGTTCTCGACCGCCAGCTCCAGCACCTCGCCCCCGGCATATCGCAAAGCCCAGCTATACGGATACAAAATCGTCTGCCGCACCAATCCATTCGCATTCGTCATCAGCGGCGCAATCACATTCACGAGCTGCGCAAGGCATCCGATGCGCACACGGTCCGCTGAACGCAGCAGCGTATTGATACACCCGCCGACCAGCAGAGCGTCCTCCAGGTTATACACTTCCTCGAGCAGATGCGGCGCCTCCTGCCGATTCCCATCCACCGCCGATCCGGTGCGCGCGCGGTACCACACATTCCATTCATCGAAGGAAAGCCAAAGCTTTTTCGGCGACTTCAGCCGCCCGCGAACAAAATCGCAAACCGACGCCACCTCGGCAATTTGCCGCTCCATACTCAAGTTCAGCGCCAGAAATTTCGCGCTGTCTCCACCAGTTTCCGCGCTCTCATTGGTAAAGTAGCGATGCAGCGAAATGGCATCCACATACGGGTAGCACTGCTCCAGCACCGTGCGGTCCCATTCCAGGTACGTGCTCATCCCGGGACCGCTTGAGCCGCAGGCCACCAGCGTCAATCCGTGGTCCACGGACCGCATCTGGCGGCCGGCATCCGCCGCCTTCAGTCCGTACTCCACCGCCGGCATATGCCCGATCTGCCAGGGCCCGTCCATCTCGTTTCCCAGGCACCAATGCTGTACGCGATGCGGCTCCGCAACGCCGTGCTTCCTCCGCAAATCGCTCCAGCGCGTCCCCTTCTCGACATTGCAATATTCCACCAGCGCCGCAGCTTCCACCGGGGTTCCGGTGCCGAGGTTGACCGCCAACAGCGGCTCTGTGCCCGCTGCTTTGCACCACGCCAGAAATTCGTTCGTGCCAAACTGATTGCTGTTCAGCGCGTTCCAAGCTTTGTCCAACACTCGCGGTCGATCCTGTTTCGGCCCCACGCCATCCAGCCAGTTGTACCCCGAAACAAAATTCCCACCCGGATACCGAACGATCGGGACGTTCAGCTTGCGAATTTCCTCCAGCACATCTTTGCGAAAGCCACTTGAATCGGACAGCGTTGATCCAGGTTCGTAGATCCCCTCATAGATCGCCCGTCCCAGATGCTCTAGAAACGACCCGAATACGTTGCGATCCAGCGTCGCGCGCGTCCGTCGCGTGTCGAGATACAGCCGGGCCGGCCCGCTCGCTTGCGGAGCCGCGGTTTGCGCCTTCGCAAAGCCGCCGAAAAGTTGCTCGGCCGAAGCCGCCACACCTGCCGCGGCCACCTCACGCAGGAAACGACGCCTCGAGCGCTGGGACATCACTACCTCCATCACAGTTTGCGTCCGGAGCTTCGCGTGCTAGCACTAAGCCGGAGCAGGAATGGAAATTGGCCGCACCAAATCGCGTACTGCGTATACTATCAACCCGTCGCCCGTGCAAGGCCGTTTCTAATTCCACTTTTTCACCACTATCGCGCGATGAATGGGGCCGCCACTGTGATTGATTTGCCGCAACTCTTCAACGTCGCTACCTATTTCATGGACCGTAACATTCTCGAAGGCCGCGCGCAAAACGTCGCCATCGAATGCGGCGACGAGCGCGTCACCTACCAGCAACTCTTCGAGCGCACCAACCGCGTCGGTAACGCGCTTCGCAATCTCGGAGTCCGCCCGGAAGAGCGCGTCCTCCTCCTCCTTCTCGACTCTCCCGAATTTCTCTACTCCTTCTTTGGCGCCATCAAAATCGGCGCCGTCGCCGTTCCCGTCAACACCCAAGCCAAACCGCACGATTACGAATATATCCTCAACGACTCCTGCGCTCACATAGCTATCGCCAGCGAAACTCTTCTGCAACAACTGCAAGCCATCCCGCGCGAAAATCTCCGCCATCTGCGCGAAATCGTCGTGGTCGGCGACGCAAATCACGCGAGCCAGCATCCTCGCCTTCGCCAACTGATGGATGCCGCCTCTCCGGACCTCGCCGCCGCGCCCACCACCAAAGACGACGCGGCCTTCTGGCTCTACTCTTCCGGCTCGACCGGCGTTCCCAAAGGCTGCGTGCACCTGCATCACGACATGGTCGTCAGCGCGCACCACTATGCCCATGCCATCCTCAAAATCAACGAACGCGACCGCTTCTTCAGTGTTGCCCGCCTCTTCTTCGCCTACGGCCTTGGCAACGCCGGCTACTTCCCTCTCTCCTGCGGCGCCACCACAATTCTTTCCCCTTCGCGCCCAACGCATGCCAGCATCTACGCCGACATCGAACGCTATCGCCCCACTCTCTTTTTCTCCGTGCCCACCAACTACGCCGCGCTGCTTGCTCACCATCGGTCCGACGGTCCAGACTTCGATCTTTCCAGTATTCGCCACGCTGTTTCCGCCGGCGAAGCGCTCCCAGCGCCTCTCCTCGAACGCTTTCGCCAGCGCTTCCATCTTGAAATTCTCGATGCCCTCGGTTCCACCGAAAGCCTTCACATGGTCATTTCCAACCGCCCCGGCGAAGTTAAACCCGGCTCCAGCGGCAAAATCCTTCCCGGCTTCGAAGCAAAAATCACCGATGAATCCGGACATTACGCCGCGCCCAACGAAATCGGCGACCTCTGGGTCAAGGGCGATTCCCTCTGCGCCGGCTACTGGAACCAACCCGAGAAAACAAAACACACCTTCGTCGACCAGTGGTTCCGCACCGGAGACAAATATCGCCAGGATGAAGATGGATTTTTCTGGTACGCCGGCCGCTCCGACGATCTCTTCAAAGTCCACGGCCTGTGGCTAAGCCCTGCGGAAGTCGAAAGCGCCTTGCTCGCGCACCCCACCGTGCTCGAAGCCGCCGTCATCGCCCGCGACGACGAGGCCGGCCTCGCCAAGCCCGCCGCCTACGTCGTCCTGAAACAGGAATTCGCACCCAACGAAACCCTGGCCCGCGAACTGCAAGATTTTGTCGCGGAGTGCATCGGCGGCTACAAGCGCCCGCGCTGGATTGAGTTCTTGCAGGAACTCCCCAAAACCGCCACCGGAAAACTTCAGCGCTTCAAGCTCCGCGAACGCCAGCCCCAGCCAGCCGCCAGCGAAGCGTTGCCAAAATCCAATGCATAACACATCAAAGATTAGATCGACCTGAAGCATCTAAGCAAAGGAGCCTTCTCAAATGAACAAAAAATTGTTTGTCCTCGCGTTCTTCCTTCTTCTGTTCGCCCCTTTATGCTTCCGCGCCCAATCTCCGCCCTCTGTTGCTCTAACCGGCGCTCCCGCTGGGGTTCATTCCCTGAAGATCACAATTCTCTCCACCATGCTGGCGGACGAAGGCATCGGCGAATGGGGATTCGCCGCCCTCGTCGAAACTGATGGTCACAAGATACTTTTCGACACCGGCGCTCGCCCCAACACCGTCCTCGAAAACGCGCGCGAACTGAAGCTCAATCTCAGCGACGTGCAAGATGTGATTCTCAGCCATTTTCACGACGACCATACCACCGGCTTAATGACTCTTCGCCGCGAATTCTCCAAGTTCAATCCGGCCGCCCTCTCCCGCGTCCATGTCGCTAAAGGCATTTTCCTCGAGCGGCGAGGTCACAATCCCAATCCGATGATTGCCATGAAAAAGGAATTCGAATCCACCGGTGGGGCCTTCGTTGTGCACGACAACGCCGAAGAACTTTTTCCCGGCGTCTGGCTAACCGGCCCTGTCCCGCGCATCTACCCGGAAAAGAATTATCCCGCCGGCACCGAGGTCAATTCTGCAAACGGTTGGGTGGAAGACAACGTCCCCGACGACCAGTCCCTCGTCTTCAACACTCCCCGCGGCCTCGTCTTGCTATCCGGCTGCGGCCACTCCGGAATCATCAATACACTTCAGTACGCTCGCGGCTTTCTCCGCCCCGCTCCTATTGACGCCGCCATCGGCGGATTCCACCTCTTCGCCGCAACCGACCAGCAGCTTGCCTGGACCGCCGGCAAACTCCGGGAATACCAAACCGCCCGCATTCTCGGCGCGCATTGCACGGGCATCGAAAGCGTTTACCGCCTGCGCGAACTTCTTGGCCTCTCGCGGCAAACCTGCCTTGTGGGGACTATCGGCGCCGTTTACGATCTCAACAGCGGAATCAAGACCGGACCCATCGCCCAATAACTCCTGGACGCTTTCGAGGTGCGCTGTGAACAGACCAAGCCTGCTGTTTTTCGCTTTGCTTTTCTGGTGGTTTCGCCCTGCCATCCCTGCGGTTTCGCTACAAGCGCCAAGCGCTCCCACCGTGCAGCAAAGTCAAAACAAAGCCGCGGCCATTCTCCTCGAGAATCTGACTTGGGATGAAGCGGAACGCGTGCTGACCTCGGACTCCGTCGTCGTCGTTCCCCTCGGTGCCGAATCCAAGGAACACGGCCGCCACTTGCAACTCAACAACGACTTCCTCATGGCCGAGTACTTCAAGCAGCGCGTCCTGCACGCCTCGCCGCAAAACGTCGTTGTCGCTCCCACCATCAATTACAGCTACTATCCGGCCTTCCTCGAATACCCCGGCTCCACTTCCCTCAGCATGGACACCGCCCGCGCCATGATTGCCGACATCATTCGCTCCCTCGCCCGCTACGGCCCGCGCCGTTTCTACATCCTCAACACCGGCATCTCCACGCTCAAGCCCCTCGCCCAGGCCGCCGCCGACCTCGCCAAGGACGGTATCCTTCTCCGCTACACCGACCTTACCAAGGAAGACCCCGTCGAAAAAAAACTACGTCTGTCCGGAGGCACGCACGCCGACGAAATCGAAACCTCGATGATGCTCTACATCGCGCCCCAATCGGTGCAAATGGAAAAGGCCGCCCGCGACCTCAACCCCAATCAGCCTGGCGGCCTGACCCGCGATCCCAAAGGAAAAGGCACCTACTCCCCAACCGGCGCCTGGGGCGACCCCACGCTCGCCAGCCGCGAAAAAGGCCAGGCCGTCGTCGAATCCCTGACGACCACCATCCTCAAAGACATCCACGACCTCAGCCGGTCTAGCCTCACTCCAATAATCGACCGTTAAGAGTTTTTCTTCTCTGTGCTCTCTGTGCTCTCTGTGGTTAATTCTTCTTCGCCGCGTATTTCTTCGTCTCTCGCGTCCGCGAATTGAACACTTCAAAGCTTCCGTCCGCCGACGCCGCAACCTTCAAATAGTTCCCGGTATCCGGACCCTGCAAGTTCGCCAGGAAGGTCGCCGCCGCGTTGTGCGCGTCGCCGCCCTCCTCCGAATAATGGAGCTGCCAAAGATCCTCCAGCCCAGGCGTCTTCTCAATCACATCCCACGCCACGGGTGACCCGCCCTTCTTCGCTCCATTGTCCATGATCGCCACGCGCGGTGCGATCGCATGCACCAGCACCGGGCTCCCACTCTGTTGCCATCCATGATGCGACACGACATAAATATCCACCACCCCAATCTTGTTCATCGGGCACATCAAGTCCATCTCTTTGTCCGAAGTCAAATCCCCCAAATCCAAAATCCGCAGCTTCCCGAACGTGATCAGCGTCCCCAGCGAGCGCGGATTCTCCGTCACGTCCACTGGCGGCTTCGCGGCATTCGCGCAGCTCGCATTCTCCTTGCCGCCTCCCGGCAACGGCCTCTCAATCAACTCGCCGTCCGCGGTCACCACCCGCACCTGCATTCCCGTAATCGGCAACACTTCTCCCGGTTTCGCGATAATGTGCTTGTACTTCCCGCTCGACAGCAGTCGCTGGTACGCCGCGAACACTCGGCTGGCCCCTGCGTCACTCGTCTCCCGATTTTCCCCATGATCGATAAACGTTCCCACCGGAATCTTCGTCGCCAGTTGCGGCGCTCCGCCAACATGGTCATCGTGATAATGCGTAATCAGCACAAAATCAATCTTCTTGATGCCCGCATCTTTCGCAGCGGCGGCGATACGGTTTGCGTCGCGCCCGCTATTTCCCGGCCATCCCGTGTCGATCAGCAGCGACTGCCCGCCCGGCGTGACAAACAGCGTCGACTGACCGCCCTCCACATCTACAAAATAAATCTGCAGCGTTTTTTGCGCCCCCGAAACCGGCGCCGCGCACGCAAATAATCCCAGCGACAAACTCAGCGCCGCTGCAAACATTCCCTTGGCCAAAAATCCTCGCAAAACTCACCTCCCGCGCCGCCTTTTGCCGCGCGAACTCGCCTGTTCTGTCTGCTTCGAACTCGCACTCGTCGGCGCCTGCTGCACCAGCGCTCGCGTCGCTCCGGTGGAAATCCCGCCGTCCACCAGCAGCGTCTGCCCCGTCACGTACCGGCTCGCCTCCGCCGCCAGAAAAACCACCGCCGCGTCCAAATCCTCCGGCCGCCCCGGCCGTTTCACCGGAATCCGATCGCAAAGATACTCCACCCACTCTTTATTTTCGTAGAGCACTTTATTCTGTTCCGTGCGAAACCAGCCTGGTGCCAGGCAATTCACCGTCACGCCATGCTTGCCCCAATCGTCTGCCAGACTCATCGTCAATTGCCGAATCCCGCCGCGGCTCGCCCCATACGGACCCAGCCCTGCGTAACCCGCCACGCTGGTCACCGAACCAATGTTGATGATCCGTCCGTACCCGCGCGGAATCATCCGCCGCGCCACCGCTTGCGCAACAAAAAAACTTCCGCGCAAATTTGTATCTAGAATTAGATTCCAATCGTCCCAAGTCACATCGAGGGCCGGCTTGCGAACATTGCATCCCGCGTTGTTCACCAAAATATCCAAATGCCCGAACGCCTTCTCCGCCTCCGCCGCCATCCGCTCGATGCTTTCCAGATTTCTCACATCGAGGTCCAGCGAAATCGCGCGCCGCCCCAGCCCTTTGATTTCCGCTTCGAACGCACGCAAACTCTCGCGCGTCCGGCTCGTCAGCACTAGATCCGCGCCCGCCTTCGCCAGCGCCCGCGCCATGTACTGCCCTAGCCCGCGGCTCGTGCCGGTAACAATCGCCACCCGACCAGAAAGGTCGAACAATCCTGCGCCCTTCGCATCGCTCACGAAACCGGCCCCGGCGTAAGCACCACCTTCAGCAAGTTCGGCTCGTGCGCATACAATCGCTCAAACCATTGCGGCCCCTCCGCCAGCGGCGCAATCGCGCTAATCAGCGGCTTCACCCGAATGGCCCCGCTCGCCATCAACGCAATCGCCTGCGGATATTCCCCCGCCGAAGCGCACGATCCCTGCAAGCGAATCTGCCGCGTCACCACTTTTTGCAGCGGCAACGTAGCCGCAGGCGATATATTTCCCACCAGCACCACGGTCCCGCCCTTGCGCACGCTCGCAATCGCCGCGTTCACCGTCTCGTCCCGCCCCACCGCTTCCATCGCCACGTCCACGCCCACTCCGACGGTCCGCTGCAAGATCTGCGCCACAATATCCGTGCCCGCGAGCAAAACATCCGCCGCGCCCAATTCCTTCGCCAATTTCAATCGCGAAGCATCGACGTCCGACACAAACACGCGTTTGCATCCCGCCGCGCGCAGCGCCTGCAGAATCAGCACGCCAATCGTTCCCGCTCCCACCACCAGTGCCGTGCTCTGCGCCGAAATTTCTGCCAACGACACAGCGTGAATCGCCACTGCCACCGCCTCCAGCATCGCCGCTTCCGCAAACGAAATACTCTCCGGCAGCTTGTAAACCACACGCGCCGGCACCGCCACAAACTCCGCAAATGCTCCCGCGCGGCTGTAATCCCCGCAAGAAACTCCCAGCACTTGCCGGTGATCACAAAGATTCACTTCGCCGCGTTTGCAAAAACCGCAAGCCCCGCAATAAATCGTCGAGTCAAAAGTAACGCGGTCGCCCTCCGCCAATCCCGTAACTCCCGCCCCCACCGCCGCGATCCGTCCCGCCGCCTCATGCCCCATCACAATCGGCGGAATCCGCCGCCCCGACGATCCGTCATACCCATGCACATCGCTGCCGCAAATCCCGCAAGCCCCCACGCGAATCAGCACCTCGCCAGCTCCCGCCGCCGGCGTTGGCACGTCCGCAATCTCCAGCGATCTATATTTCGACAACAACAAAGCCCTCATATTCCCCTTCGCCTCTTGCCGCAATCCGCAAACTCGCCCCTACTCTAACCCATTTGGAGTGCGGCGGTCCTTGTTTACCCTGAGCTTCGAAGGGCCGCCGCTTTCACCGCGTAAGCATCCCCGCAAGCCACTTTTCGTCAGCACGCGCACTCTCCGTGCTCTCTGTGCTCTTCCCTCCGTGAGCTCTGTGTTAGAGCCTTTCTCTTCGCTTCCTACAGCGACCAATTCCTCCAGAAAATTTCAGTCCAGCCCCAAAAATTTCGTATCATCCTATCGCCGACGCTTGCACCTCTGAAAGGTGTCATCCTGAGCCTACCTGACGAGGGTAGGCGAAGGACCTCAACTTAGAATGCTTGCTAAACACAGTCCACACGCAACGCCGGTCATCCCTAGCTCTCGCGCGTACTTTCCACTCCCATGACCACCCACATCGGCCTAATCGGCTCCGGCAACATCACGCAAACCCACGCCCGCGCCGCCCGCGCCATCTCCGGCGTGCAAATCTCCGCCATCTACAGCACAAATCCGCAAACCGTCGCCCACCTCGCCACCGAACACCACGCCAAGCCTTTCACCGACTTCGCCGCCTTCCTCGCCCACAAACCGCTCGACCTCGTCATCCTCGGCACTCCCTCCGGCCTCCATGCCGAGCAAGGCATCGCCGCCGCCCAGCACGGCCTCCACATCCTCACCGAAAAGCCTATCGACATTTCCACAAGAAAAGCCGACGCCCTCATCACCGCCGCCGACAAAGCCAACGTAAAACTCGCAGTAATTTTCCAAGATCGCCTCAAGCCCAACATCCAGCGCCTCAAGCACTGGCTCGACCGCGGCCTCCTCGGCAAGCCTCTCCTCGTCGACGCGCGCGTCAAGTGGTATCGCCCCCCCGACTATTACTCCAATTTCAAGTGGCGCGGCACGTTCGCCCTCGACGGCGGCGGCGCGCTCATCAACCAAGCCATCCACACCGTCGATCTCCTCCTCTGGCTCCTCGGCGATGTAGTTCGCGTGCAGGCCCGCACCGCCACCGTGCTGCACAAAATCGAAGCCGAAGACACCGCCGTCGCAACCCTCGAATTCGCCAGCGGCGCCGTCGGCACGCTGCTCGCCACCACCGCCGCCTATCCCGGTTACCCCCGCCGCCTCGAAATCACCGGCACCGAAGGCACCGTAATCCTCGAGCACGACCGCATCATCGCCGCCGACCTGCGCAATCCTCCACCCGACATCGCCGCCATCACCGCCGGCGATTCCAACCAAAGCGCCTCTTCCGCTGCGGTCACGGACATCAGCGGCCACAAAGCCATCCTCGAAGACTTCCTCCACGCCATCGCCAACAACACGCAACCAATCTGCAACGGCCGCGAAGGCCGCCGCAGCCTCGCCCTCGTGGAATCCATCTACAACTCCGCCCGTGCGTCAAAGCTCTGACCCGTCTCCCATCGCCCACCGATGGGAAAACTCTTGACACCCACTACGCCGTATGTTTCCATCGATAAACGATGGGAAACGACCTCCTACCCGGCACTCTCGACATGCTCGTCCTCAGCTCGCTCACTCGCGGCGCGCGCCATGGATACGGCATCGCCCAACACCTCAAGAAAATTTCCGCGGACGTCCTCGACGTCGGCGAAAGCTCGCTCTACCCCGCTCTGCAGCGCCTCCTCCTCAACGGCTGGGTCACCTCCGAATGGGGCGCATCGGAAAACAATCGCCGCGCCCGCTACTACAAGCTGACCTCCGCCGGCCGCAAACAACTCGCCGCAGAAAACCGTGAGTTCGACCGCATGATCGTCGCCATCCAAAAGGTGATGTCATGCGCCTGATTCGCCGCGTCCTCTATTTCTTTCGCCAGCACCGCCAAGCCGCCGACCTCGCCGAGGAAATGGACTTTCACCGCCAGATGCTCGAGCAAGACTCCGGCGACCGCCACGCGGCCAACCGTCGCATGGGCGCGTCCACGCTCGCCCGTGAAGACGCGCGCGGTGTTTGGCTTCCCATGCGCCTCGACAGCCTATGGCAAGACCTCCGCGTCGGCTTCCGCATGCTACGCCGCAGTCCAGGCTTTTCGATCCTGGCCATCCTTTGCCTCACTCTGGGAATCGGCGCCAATGCCGCCGTCTTCAGTTGGATTGAAGGAATCCTATTCCGCCCCTATCCGCTCGTAGCTCATCAGGAAAGGCTTCTCGCCATAACAGGGACCGCTCGCGGCGAAGCTGGCCACACCGATATCTCCTGGCCCGATCTCCTCGACTTGCAGAAAAGCTGCACGCTCGTCGACTCCTTCATCGTTACGAAAATCATGGGCACCACGCTAAGCCTCGGCGATCGCGCCGAGCGCACCATCGGAAGCATCGTATCCGCCAATTATTTTGACGCCATCGGCGTCCATCCAATTCTCGGGCGCGGTTTCGAGCCGGGCGAAGACGTGGGCAGCAACGCCCATCCCGTAACCGTGATCAGCTACCAGCTATGGCAAAGCCGCTTCAAAGGCGAGCACACCATCGTCGGCAAGACGCAGCGCCTGAACGGCATTGAGCACACCATCGTCGGTGTCGCGCCAGAGGGGTTTCTGGGGACTTTCGTAGGCTGGGGCATGCAGTTCTGGGTTCCCGCCTCGATGGAAGAGACCTTTGAAGGCGGCGGATACAAACTCGAAGATCGCGGCGGCCGTTGGATTGAAGCCTACGCGCGGCTCAAACCCGGCGTAACCCTCGAGCAGGCCCAGCAAGAAATTTCCGCCGTTGCAAAACGATTGGAAACCGATTTCCCCGCAACCAACCGCGGCCGCGGCATCAAGCTCTGGCCGCTGTGGCAAACGCCATTCAACAACGCCGGCACTCTTCTTCCCACCCTCGGCATCATGCTCGCGGTGGTTGTTTTCGTGCTCCTCATCGCCTGCGCCAACGTCGGCAATCTGCTCCTCGTAAGGTCGTTCGCGCGCCGCCATGAAATGACCGTTCGCGTAGCGGTCGGCGCCAACCGTAGCCGCCTCGTGCAGCAGCTCATCACCGAAGGCATGATCCTCTCCATTCTGGCCGCCACCAGTGGACTCCTCGTCGCGCACTGGTGCCGTCATGCGCTCGTTCTCCTTTTCCCCGCCCGCGGCGGTGTCGCCATGACCTTGCCCGGCGAAATCGACTGGCGCGTGCTTGCTTTCAGTGCCGGTGTCTGCCTCTTCTCCACTCTTCTCCTCGGCCTGGTTCCTGCCTTGCAAACCAGAAAAATCGACCTCGCCGGTGCCCTAAAGTCCGAAATGTCCGGCGTCGTAGGCGGCGCGCACGGAAAGTCCATGCTTCGCTCAACCCTCGTCGTCCTGCAAGTGTCGCTCAGCTTTCTCTTACTGGTTGGCGCAGGTCTCCTCATGCAGAGCCTGCAGCGCATTCGCAATCTCAATCCGGGTTTTTCCACCAAAGGCGTGCTCGAAACCGCTGTGGACTTGCGAGGCGCAGGATACGATCTTCAACGCGCCATCAATTTCAATGAAGAACTTCTCGATCGCGTGAAGGCGCTCCCCGGAATCGAGTCCGCGGCTTTCGCGCGCAACACTCCCCTAGGCTACGGCAGCTATTCTTCCTCACCGATTGCCGTCGATGGCTATCAGCCTCCGCCAGACGAACAGCCCACCGTCGAATACAACCAGGTCGGACCCGGCTATTTCTCAACTATCGGAATCCCGCTTCTCTCCGGCCGCGAGTTCACTCGCGCCGATAGCGAAACCGCTGCTCCCGTCGCCATCGTCAACGACGTCATGGTCGCTCAGTATTGGCGCGGTGACGATCCCGTCGGCAAGCGTCTTCAAGTCAAGGGTCAATGGCGACAGGTAATCGGTGTCGCCAAAGTTTCCAAATACCAAAGCGTCCGCGAGAATCCCAAACCGTTTTTCTACCTCCCGCTCCGCCAGGACTCCACCGCCGGCACCGCTCTGAACATGCGAACGCATTTGCCGGCCGAGACCATCGCCTCGGCTCTCGCGCGCGAAGTGCACGCCCTCGACGCCAACCTCGCCCCCTACGAAGTGATCACGCTGCAGGAACAAATGGATCGCTCCACATCGCCGCAGCGCGTCGCAGTAACCTTACTCGGCGTTCTCGGCGGCCTAGCGTTGCTGCTCGCCACCATCGGACTCTATGCCGTAATGTCCTACACCGTTTCGCAACGCAGCCGCGAGCTCGGCTTGCGTATGGCCCTCGGGGCCGGCGCATCCAATCTCCTGCGCCTCGTGATGTTGCACGGCCTCGCCCTAACCGCCGCCGGCGTTGTCCTCGGCGCAGCCGTAGCGCTAGCCTCCACGCGCCTACTCGGCAATCTCTTGTACAAAGTAAGTCCCCGCGATCCGTTAGCCTTCGCCTCGGCATCTGTCGTCATGACCATCGCCACCCTCGCCGCCTGCCTCCTCCCCGCCTGGCGCGCCACCCGCACCGACCCCGCCCGCATTCTCCGTGACTAACCCTCGCCGCCGCTGCGACCCCATTTGTCATCCCGAAGCGAAGCTGCGGGATCTGCTTTTCTCTTTGCTTACTCAGCCGCTCCCTAAAGTGCAAATGAAAAGGGGCGGGAATGACCCTGCCCCTTCCATCCGATCCGTTTGCGGTTACAACCTGCCGGCTCCGCCCAGTTAGGGTTCAGTGGACATTCCCGACAACCGTGTCCTGATTCGGGGTGGTTGACCCAGGAAGTCCGCGGAAGTCGGTCCAGACAGTGTGCGCCCCGCCGGCCGAATCTACCGCAACGCCGGTATAGTCGCCGATGAAGCTGCCGGCAAACTCGATGTATGGATTGGATGACTGCGTGGAGACGCGGCTCTCGCTCGCATATCCGTCCGTCGAGCTGCTAAAAGCATAATCGAGGCACACCGGCGCGTTATCGATATAGTGCACCGGCGTTAAGGCGGGGTTGCCCGGATCTGTAGTGTCCAGGAACCCTCGCTGACAGGAATGGTCGGTCGCGGTTGGAACCGACGAGTAATCGCGGCTGTAGCACGTGATGCCGTCGGCCGAGGTGACGAGCTTCACTTGGTTGTTCGTGGTCCCTGAGAATGAAGCCGCGCCCGCGGCGCAGCCAGGGTTCTTCTGGTCGTCTGACCAGGCAATCGCCAGGCCGCCTGTAGTCGGATCAATGGCGAGTGAGGGAAAGCTGCTGACCCGGAACTGCTCGAAGCTCAGCCGCTGGCGGCCCTGGGCCACATTGAACGGATAGCAGCCGATGTCGTCGTATACTCGCCCGAGTTCGACATTGGTGAACGTTAATCCTCCGTCGGTCGAGCGCGCCAGCACGGTTTGATCTTTCGTTACATCGCTGGCCTGGTTGCCCTCGTAGGCGACATAAACGGTTCCGTCGGGCGCGACCACCGGCGATGAACCCTGGTCGAAGGGATGGGCGCTGTCGCTGACCGCGATCGGGCCAGACCATGTAGCGCCGTGGTCGTGCGACACGGCCTCCACGATATGGGAAGAGATGTATCCAAGACCATGGTCGTCCATCTTGAAGAGCGTCCATGTGACGTAAACGTTGCCGCCCGCTCCTGCCGCAATCCACTCTTTGTCATTGAAGAAGGTGTTGGCGTCTTCGTAGTGGACCATCACCGGCGTGCTCCAGGTGGCGCCACCATCGCGGGAAGAGGCTACCGCGACACCGCTCGGGGTACGATTCGCGAAGAAGTTGTACACCAGCGCGGAATAGTAGAGTGTGCCGTCCGGAGAAAATGCCAGCACAGGATCGCCCCCGGCCTGCACATGCTTGAATAACCCGTTAGCGCCCGAGAAGGAATCCCACCCTGGAAGAAGGACGTCGGAGAACTTGTGGCCGCCATCCTTGCTGTAGTAGATCAAGGCTTGGAACCCGAAGCGATAGTCGTTCGCCGACGTCACAATGTTTTGGCTGTTGGTCGGGTTAATGACGATGTTCTGTTCGTTCTGCGGGTTATAGCACTGCGTACCGTCCACCAGCGTGAAAAGTGTGTCGCCCACGATGGCGTCGACATTGGCGCCCGAGATCGGCGAATACAACATTGTGGAGGTAAAAGGCGCGCGCCGGCACAGCGAAAAGAAGGTAAGACCATTGGGGTCTGGGTGACTGGCCGCGGCGGCCTCGAAGTCGAGGGGGGAGAAAAGCGAATCGTCCCTGCCTTGGCTTCTGTCAGGGCCGAGTGCCTTGAAACGATCTGCCTGTGGCGCCGCTTGCGCCAACTGAGAGAATCCCATTGCCACAAACAGCACCGAAAGGATAATCCACATGGATTTCCGCATATTCCAAATCCTCCTGGCAGCACCTGATGACCCGCAACTGGATTCCTTCATTTTGGACACACCCTTTCCGCCTAAGCTCGTACTATGGGGACGCAGCGGTGTTAACACGGCCGTCAACTATCTGTCAAGCGCGCAACATTAATTTTACATTTCCCCGCCGTTACGTAGCGGCCCACATCGAACTCTCCAACTTGACACCTCCGCGCGCTCGGGACTACGCGCTGCCAGCGATTCTCGCACGTTCTTGCCTGAGGTGGCAGCTTCACCCCCGGCCAGCAATTCTTGGCCGTGACACGGTTCATGCGCGGCACAAAGCCTGAAGGGGCGGCGAGAAGCGGCGAGCGTGAGTTACGGAGCCTGCCAGTCTAGAGCGTAAATTTCCCGGGTACCCGTGTCGCGAAGCAGAAGAGGTGAATCGTCGGGAGCTAACCCTAGCCACACACCCCAATAGCCTGCTTGCCGGAAGTTTTTCAGATCTGCCACCTTCTCAAGCTTTCGGTCGCGAATGCGCACTCGCATCACGGAGGGCTGACCCTCCTCATGCAAGAAGTAAACATACTCTCCGGTTTTCGACCAATTGGGGAAACCCGCGGCTGTTTTCGCGATCTCGTCCCACCGTTGGGCGGCGAAATCAAAAAGCATAAGGCTGCGCGAATCGAAAGGCATGCCAACGACATAGCGTCCGTCAGGCGACCAACGCGGCGAGAAAAGACCGTTTGAGCCGGGCACGGTCGAAATTTGATGGGTCTTAACGTCCAGGATCCGGATGCTGGAGCTGCGATTCCCTGCAGCGCCGCCGAAGGCAATTCTTGTTCCGTCGGGCGACCAAGTCGGATCATACTCTTCCTGGGGGTCGTCAGGCATCAGTTCGCGCGGCGTTCCCCCCTCGGTCGAAACCGTATACACCTTCGCCTTCTGGCCGCGCGAAAAGCCGTTGAAAACGATTTCCTGTCCTGCTGGTGACCACCCGGGCAGAAAGGCATAAATAGGCGAGTAACTTAGCTGGATTCGCTGGCTGCCGTCTAATTTGCTTCTCCAGAGTGTTCCATCCGGGAAACTGACATAGGCCACCCATTGCCCATCCCTGGAAAAGCTGACGCTCTCCGCCGAAATTCCGGAAAGAAATGAAACGAACTCTGCGGACTTCACATCATAGCGAGCCAGTTCCCCACGTGGGAGTGCCCCCACAACGAACAGCGTCTTGCCATCCTTGCTGGGAAGCGGCGAGGAGAAAGACATCGGACCAGAGGTCAACTGGAAGGGTTGGCCATTGGATTTTCCTAACCAATTCTTCTTTTCCTCGCGGGCCCAGATATTGCCGTCTGACTCGAAGACGAAATATTTCCCTTCTGCCATCCATTTGCCACAACATTCGCGGGGAGGAGTGTGCCAAGCGGGCAGCAGAGGATGCGGGTTCGTCCCGTTGACGGAAACCTGCCAAACCGAGTACGGATTGGAATTTCGATCCCCGACTGTGAATCGAATCAGCGTGCCGTCCGGCGACCAATCCAGATCAAAAACTTGATCGGGCACAGAGACAAGCTTGTGGGGTTCGTCGCCATTTCTCTTGGCCAGAAGCAAGTCGTATCCGTCGGCGTAAACGAACATTTGGCCGTCAGGAGACCACGCACCGGACTGTCCCACGGCCGCTCCCACTCTGCGAGCTGACCCGCCCAGCACCGGCAGTTGCCAAAGTGGTCCATTGAAAGCCGTCGGGCCCACCCCATCCGCGACTAACAGGGTTCCCCCGTCGGGAGAAACGGCAAGTAGGAACATCGTCTGGGCGGGAATCGGGACACGCGCCACCTCTCCACCGGAGCTCGAGATCTGCGCGATGCCGGAACCCTCGGAGTGGAATTCGTTAAAGTAAAGCCGTGCTCCGTCCGTTCCTGCGAGCAGTTTAAAATTTCCGTCGTGAGTGAGGGCGACGTAGCCCGATACTCTGGGTGGGGCGAGGGGGCGAGATTGAAAATAAATGAGTGATGCGATGACGACAAGACCCAAGCCGCCGACCGCGACTGCCCACCCTTTCCATCCAAATCTCCCCGGCTTGGACGCGACGGCTGCACTCGAACGATCTTTTGGCGGCGATGAATATGTGTCAGCACGCTCCGCAGATATTCTGGCGGCGGACTGTCCCGAGCCCGTATCGCGCTTCAGCCGTTGCAGGTCGGCTCTCATCTCCGCCGCGCTTTGGTAGCGCAGGTTTCGGTCTTTCTCCAGGGCCTTGTTGATAATGTCTTCGAGCTTGGGAGGCAGCTCGCGATTCAGCCGCGCCGGAATCACAGGCGGGCGTTCCAGAATCGCGCTTAAGATGACTCCCGAACTCTCTCCGCGAAAAGGTAGCTGCCCTGTTGCCATCTCGTACAACACCGCGCCGAATGAGAATAGATCGGAGCGAGCATCGAGCTCCTTCCCCCTGACCTGTTCGGGAGACATATACGCGACGGTACCCAACATCGTGCCGGGGCTCGTCAGTTCCTCTCCATCCGCGCCCATCG
>WNFD01010285.1_pt1 | contig 16917 bp, 13 predicted proteins | sample 5400491 | NCBI WGS metagenome assembly WNFD01 (sample SAMN13153343, study PRJNA577476) | soil metagenome | isolation source: 120 cm saprolite under Douglas fir tree site 2 hole 2 replicate 2 | place: USA:California | collected 2015-04-18 | reverse complement strand
GGTGCGGTCGCTCACCACCGTGAGCTTGGCGCCGGCCGGCATGGCGCGCTGCAGCTTCGGCAACTCGCCCAGCACGCGCTGCACGGTCTCGATGACGTTGGCGCCGGGCTGGCGCTGCACGTCGACGATCACGGCCGGCGCGCCCTCGTACCAGCCGCCGACCTTGGTGTTCTCCAGCCCGTCGAGCACGTCGGCGACGTCGCTCAGCAGCACCGGCGCGCCGTTGCGATAGGTCACCACCACGGAGCGGTAGGCGTCGGCGGCCGCGATCTGGTCGTTGGCCGCGATGGTGTAGGACTGGTGCGCGCCGTCGAACGAGCCCTTGGGACCGGCGACATTGGCGTTGACGATCGCGAAGCGCAGATCCTCGAGGCCGATGCCGTAGGCGGCGAGCCGCGCCAAATCCGCCTGGACGCGCACCGCAGGACGGATGCCGCCCTCGACCGAGACGTGGCCGACCCCGGTCACTTCGCTCAGGCGCTGCGCCAGCAAGGTGTCGGCGATGTCGCTCAATTGCCGCAGCGCGACGGTGTCCGAGGTCAGCGCCAGGGTGACGACCGGCACGTCGGCCGGGTTCACCTTGGAGTAGGTCGGCGGATACGGCAGGTTGCGCGGCAAGGTCGAGCCCGCGGCATTGATCGCGGATTGCACGTCCTGGGCGGCGGCATCGATGTCGCGGTTGAGCTCGAACTGCAGCGTGATCTGGCTGATGCCGTAGGAGCTCGACGAAGTCATCGTGGTCAGCGCCGGGATCTGGCCGAACTGCCGCTCCAGCGGCGCGGTCACCAGCGATGCCGTCGTGTCGGGGTTCGCGCCCGGCAGCTGGGTCGTGACCTGGATGGTCGGGAAATCGACCTGCGGCAAGGCGGAGACCGGCAACAGCCAATAGCCCAGCACGCCGCCGAGCAGCACCGCGACTCCCAGCAGCGAAGTCGCGATCGGGCGGCGGATGAAGGGCGCCGACACGCTTGCGGAAACGTTCATGGCGTGGTGCCCGGCGCCGCGCCGGACGCCTCGGACTTGCCTGCGCCCCGTTGCCGGCGCGGCTGGCTCGCGCCGGTATCATCCGGATTGCCCGAGCTCAGCGCCGCCCCAGTCGCGCCCGTAGCGCCGCTGACCGTCACCTTGCGACCATCGGCAAGCTGCGCGAAACCCGAGGTGACGACACGATCCTTTGCCTGCAGCCCGTTGGCGATCACCGCCTGGGCCTCATCCTGCTGGGTGACCCCGACGGGGCGGACCGACACGGTGCTGTCCGGCTGCAGCAAATAGACGAAGGCGCCGTTGGGGCCGCGCTGCACGGCGGCCGTGGGCACCACCACGACCTGGCGCAGCGTATCGATCAGCAGCCTGACATTGACGAATTGGCCCGGCCAGAGCTGCAAATCGGCATTGGGAAACTCGGCCTTGAGCTGCACCGTCCCGGTCGTCTGGTCGACTTGATTGTTGACGACCTGCAGTGTGCCGCGGTCGAGCACCTGCCTGCTGTCGGATTCCGTCGCCTCGGCGCTGAGCGGCGCCTTTGCGAATGCCTTGTTGACTTGGCCGAGCTGCTGCTGCGGCAGGGTGAAGAGCACCGAGATCGGTCGAATTTGGGTCAGCATGGCGATGCCGGTCGGATCCGACGCGTGCACCAGATTGCCCTGATCGACCAGGCGAATGCCGACACGGGCGCTGATCGGCGCCACGATCGTGCAGTAATTGACATAGGCTCGGGCATTGTCGATCGCGCCCTGGTCGAGCCTCACCTGGGCTTCCAGCTGCGCCACCAGCGCGCGCGTGGTGTCGACCTGCTGCCGGTTGACCGCGTTGGTCTTGAGCAGATTGGTGTAGCGCTCGAGGTCCAGCTTGGCATTGGCGAGCTGTGCCTCGTCGAGCGCCTTCTTGGCGAGCGCCTGATCGAGCTGGGCCTGGTAGGTAGTGGGATCGATGCGCGCCAGGACGTCGCCCGCCTTCACATCCTGCCCCTCGCGGAAATTGACGCTGACCAGCGTTCCATCGACCTGGCTGTGGACCGTGACCATGTTGAGCGCACGCGTGGTGCCGACGCCGTCGAGATAGACGGGGACGTCGGCAATGCGCGCCTCGGCCGCGAGCACCGGGATCGGACCTTCCGGATTGCCGGAGCGTCCGGCATTGCGCTGGCGCTGCGAACCCGGGGCGAAAATCATCATCGCCACGACGACGAGAACGGCGCCGACGACGACGATGGTCAGAAATCTGCGAAAGCCTGCCATTTGCGCCCTAACTATGTACGCGCCCCGTTAACTTTTAGAGTTTGGGCCGACATCGAGCGGCCGCACGACCGGCTCGCGGTCCAGGAACCAGCCCCCGCCGAGCGCCTGAAACAGGCTGACGATCGCCTGCAGCCGGGCGAAGCGCACCTGGGCCAGCGTGTCCTCCTGCTGGAAAAAGGTCTGCTCCGCCTGCAGCACCGTGGTGAGATCGATGGTGCCGGCGCGCAGCCGCTCCTCGGAAAGCTCGAAGGCTCTACGCGACTCGACGACGGCCTGGCGCTGCAACGCTTCCTGGCGCGTCGTCTGCTGGACGGCGACGAGCGCCCGCTCCACGTCGGTGAACGCCGAGATCACCGCTTTGCGGTAATCTTGCAGCAGCTCTTCGCGCGCGCCCTTCTGCAGGTCGAGCTGGCCCAGCAACAGCCCGCCCTGAAAGATCGGCTGCGTGAGACTTGCGGCGACGGTGTAGAACACCGCGCCCGGACCGAACAGTGTGCGCAGCGCCGCGCTCTCGAAGCCGGCCTGTCCGGTCAGCTGGATGCTCGGCAGGAACGCGGCGCGCGCCGCATAGACGTTGGCGTCGGCGCTGGCGAGCTTGAGCTCGGCCTCGCGGATATCGGGGCGTTGCGTGAGCAGCTCGGAGGGCAGTCCCGGCGACACGCGCGGGATACCCAGCCGATACAGGCTGCCGCCGCGGACCGCGAGGTTCTCCGGCGCGCGGCCGACCAGCAACGCCAGCGTCGCGGTATTCTGCTGGACCTGCTCCACGAGCGGCGGGATCGAGGCGCGGACGATGGCGGTGAGGCTCGCCTGTTGGGCAACCTCGAGCGCGGACGCGGTGCCATTGTTGAAGCGATCCTGAATGAGCTTCAAGATTCGTTCCGAGCTCGTCAGATTCTCCCGGGCGACGCGCAGGCGATCCTGGCCCTCGAGCACCAGAAAATAAGTATCCGCGACGGTGACCAGGGTGCTGAGCGCGACCACCTCGCGGTCGAAGCGGCTGGCGACCGCGGAATAATCCGCGGCGCGGATCTGGGCTCGCACTTTCCCCCAGAAATCGAGCTGATAGCTCGCGTTCAAAGCCGCCGTATACAGCGTTCGCGCGCCGCCGCCTCCACCGCCTACACTACTGCCGCCGCTGCTTCCGCCGGAAGCGCCCGAGGTGCCCCCGAACACGGCTTGCGAGGATTTCGAGCGTTGCGCGCTCGCGGTGGCATTGATGCTCGGCAGCAGCGCGGCGCCCGCGATCCGCGCCTGCGCATCCGCCTGCACGATGCGGGCGACCGCGGCCGCGATGTCGAAATTCGCGGCCGAAGCCTGCTCCATCAGATCGGTGAGCTCGGCCGAGCGAAAGCCTCGCCACCATTCGAGCGGCGGCAGCGCGGCCTCGGATCTAAGATGCGGGGCGCGATAATTCTTCGGCACCTCGAGCGCGGGATCGAGCCGGTCGTTGAGCACGCAGGCGCCGAGCCCCTGCAGCAAACCGAAGCCGACCGCGAGCGTCGCGAACGATCGCGCCCGGCTTTGCGGGCCTGCCCGCGCCGATGGCGTCTGCGCCCGTTGCTGCATGCTCGCTCTTTCGCGGCCGCGTTACTTCGGGGGAGCGCCGCCGTGGGGCGGCGACCAGTTGGCGAGGCTGTTGCGTCCGGCGGGCGACATCTCGGCGGCTGCGGTGGCGATCACATCGTGGAGGGCGAGATCGAGCGCCTGGCGCGCGGCGCGGGTATCGGCCATCGCGGAGCGGACGGCGGCGGCGTCGAATGGCTCGGCGCGCAACGCGGCCCGCACCGCTTCCTGGGCGCGGCGGTACGCGGAATGCGCCGCTTCCAGCGTCTGCTCGCGGGTGTGGAATTCGGCCCGCAACTTCTCGGCATCCGACGCGGAGAGCGTGGCGGCCAGCCGGTCGATGCGCTCCGCGGCGCTCCGGCTCGGCTCGACGGCGGCGGGAGCTTGCAGCCACAGCTGGCGCACCGCGGTGGCGCCCAGCACCCCGAGGAAGAACAGATTGAGCGCCAGCGATACGAACAGCAGGACGCGCGAAGCGCGATCGCCGACGGCCGGAGCGGACAGGATCGCCATTTCGGCCTCATCTCATCGCGGACAGCGGGTCCGGCTCGAACAGGATCAGGCTCAGATCCGAATCGGAGCTTGCCGGAGTTCCGACGATAGCCGAGGCGGATTTTTTGGTGACCGCCATTCCGGCGTCGCTCAGCCCGACTGCGAAGCCCAAAACCGCGATTCCCACCAGGGCGGCGAAGCGCGGCCAGGCGGGCGCAAGGTCGAACTCGAGCAGGGCCGCGGGCAACAATCTCGGCAATAGCCCGCGCCGCTGCGGCGGCAGCGGCGCTTCGAGTCGCGCCAGCACGCGCACCATCGCCTGCTCCTCGGAACGCGCGCCTGCGTGCGGGCTTGCGCGCCGGTAATGCCGCGCGATCAGCACGTCGAAATCCGCGGCGCCCGCCAGCACCGCGCGGGCGTCGGCGTTCGCGGCGAGCAGTTCTTGCGCCGCCTCTCGGGAAGGATCCGGCCAGCGCGCCGGATCGGCGCCGTGGATATCGAGGAGCTCAACAAACTGCGCGAGAGTCATCATGGAGTTCACCGTTCCGATGCGAGAACTGAGCCGAGTGCCTTGCGCAGCGCGCGCCTTGCGCGCACCAGCAAGGTCTCGATTCCGGATATGGAAGTGCCGAGCACCGCCGCGGTCTCGGCATTCGGCATGCCCTCCTGATAGGTGAGGACGATGGCCGCGCGTTGCCGATCGGGAAGGCCGGCGATTGCCGCGGCGACGAGCCGATCGGTTTGCCGATGTTCGATTTCGAGGAATGGACCGGGAGCGGGATCGGCCGGCTCGTCGACGTCGGCGAGCGCCGCGAACGGCGCGCGCCGTTTGCGGTTGAGACACAGGTTGAGGACCACGCGATAGAACCAGGTGCGGAATGCCGCAGTCGGGCGCCAGCGTGCCGCATTGAGCCACACGCGCAACAGCGCCTCCTGCACGACCTCTTCGGCATCCGCCTCGTTCCCCAAAACCCTGCGCGCCAGCCCGAGCGCCCGGGGCAGGTACCTGCGGGCAAGCAGTCGGAAGGCCCGCTCGTCTCCCTGCGAGATCCGAGCCATGAGGTCTTCATCACTTGCCCCGTCCATGGTGTTCGGGTCCAGTCGAAACTGCCGCCGGCAGGGGATATCCACGCGTCGTCAACCGCGCAGAGGCGGGGCACGCATGGCATGGCCCTTTGACGCATCGCAGCATAGTCTCCGCCGCCGCAAAAGCGACCCGCATCGCCGCACGCGACCTGCCGAAGTTGCTCCCCCGATGAGCGGGACAAGCCCGTAATGGCTGGAAAGATCATGCGAAATCCTTGGCTCCCTGAGAATAAAAACACCGTGGGGGGCCAAAGCCTGCATTCGGTTGCGGGTCGCAAACCGCCGAGATCGAGAAAACAGCATCAGGTGCGTTGATCCGCCGCGACGGCGGCTTTAACCTCGGGGCGAATCCCTCACGAGCAGGGAGCCAAGCCATGCTTAGCCGTACAACCATCCTGTTCCTTGCCGGCCTGATCCTCGGGTTCGGCGGCGTTCGATCGGCCTGGGCCGAAAGCGCTACCGCGCGCCCGCCTGCGGGGCGGCTCGAGCAGCGCGATCCGGGGACCGGGCCCGCGGCGCCGGTTGGTCACCGCCAGCCGCAGGCCAAGGACGTGGCGCCGGCCGACATACCTCCGGCCGATCAGGCGACGCGGGAACTCGATAAGGCGCTCGAGAAGAAGCTCACGATCTGCCGCGGCTGTTAGGACGCCTGTCGGCCGCGGCTGTTAGGACGCCTGTCGGCCTGTAGCCCGCACGGAGCGCTGGCGAAATGCGCGATCGGACGGTGCCGAAATCGATTCAAGCATCATCCGCCGCGCTGGCGCGGATGGCGTCGATGACCATCCGCAGCTCATCGCGAATGTCATCCGGCAAATGCGCGAATAGTTGCCGCAAGCGTGCTTCATGCTGGAGCACGATCCGCTCGATCCGTCGAGCGATTTCGAGCGGCTCGACAGCCCCCGTCGCATTTTCATAGGCTCTGGCCGTCGCGCCCAATACGAGCAGCATCGACATGCCGAGATTGCTGGCGGTCAGAATCGCCCAATTGCGGCCTTTTTCGGCGAAGGGTCCGGGATGATCGGCGTCCTCGAGGACGGCTCGAACGACCGCAGCCGCGTCATCGCGTAGCAGCCTTGCTTGCGCGGCGCCGCGCAGGAATGTCGTGGCGGCATCGATGATCGCGGATGGCAGGGAGCGCCCCGGATCGTCGAAGGCGCGGCCGGTCGGGAACATGCGAATCCACGGCCCGCTGGCAGCAACAAGGTCGCGCACCGCGCGCAGCACATCGGCTTCCGGCGGCACGAAGATTTTGCGTGACTCGGCATCTTCCTGTGAATCGATGTGGGCTCCCAGCGCGACGTAAAGCGCCCACAGTGTTCCGATCCTGGCGGCGACTTCCGCCTCGGAGCCGCCGATGTGCTCTACGAACATGCGCAGAGGATCAATCAAACTGCTCCACAATGCCCGATCGGAGATTTGCGAGGCGCGGCCGACGAGATCGCGCGCCTTGTATTCGAGCTCCGACCGAATGCTCCGCGCCAGAGGGTCGGCGGCCGTAGCGCGATCCGCCTCGGTTCCGGTCGTGGCGAAACCGAACGTGCCGTCTTCGGTCGGCTCGAACCGGGCGCCCGAGCGAGCTTGCCGGAGGGTTCCGGACAGATGGATCCAGGTTTGGCCGGTCCGCTGCGGCGGATCGGCAAGCAGGATGTCGTGCTCGATCGCGTCCGCCAATTTCGACAGCAGCTCGTGCTCGACCAGGCCCCGGGCCCAGTCCGCCTCCGCCCGGCGCACGGCCTCCTCGAAGGCCAGACGCTCCTCCATGATGCGCTGCTCCGAGAGCGGCGGTTCGAGGTCGCGAAGCCGGCCCGCCAACGCCGCTCGCGCCCGCTGATAGAGCGCCTGGCGCGCCTCTTCCGTGTTCGGGTCGAGCTTGGACACTGCTGCCAGAACCATGGGATAGAAGTCGGTCATGGGCGATCGCTCACGTCGGCCGCTGCCCGACATGAGCCGCAGCGCGGCGGCAGCATAGAATTGCAATGGTGAGGGTGCCAACGGGCGGCCAGCGGGCATCCACCGCCGAGGGCTGGCTGAGCGGATGACCTTTGGCGAGGAAGCTGCCGACGCCGCCGTCGACAAACGAGCGCCCGGCTGGATTGGCGACATAGCCCAGCGCGTCCGGCCGATCTTCGGCGTAGCAAGGGAGCCGCGGATTGGCGGGGATGCCGATATTGCTGGCGGTGAAATCGGTGAACAGCGGATCCTTGCCGGGTCCGCCGTGGCGGTGGCAGTCGTTGCATTTCGCCTTGCCCCGGAAGAGGTCATAGCCGACCTGCTCCTGGGCAATGAACTGCGCCTCGTGGGCGAGCACGGCGTCGAGCTTGGAGGTGAAGGAAGTCACCTCGGCGGAGGCTCATAGTTGCCGATGGACTGCGCCATCTGATCAAACGTCGCGCTCGCCCGGCCGCGATCTTTTTGGGTCGAGATGAACCGGCCGCGGATCGCCGGCGGGCCGCGGTCCCGGCCGGGCGCAGACTTGCTCCACGTCGTTCGGCCAAACGATCGCAAAGGCTTGTAGCGGGAGACAATCAGGTCTCCGCTTTCCACCCGTTGTAGGTTGACGATGCGACGGCGCCTCTTGGGACCGCTTTATGATGAGGCGGTCGCATCAATTTCCGCGCGGTTGCAGGGCGCCTTACCGGGGCCTTCAAATAGTCCGCCAGGCGCCGAGCGGTCGCATCGAACTCTCCGCTTTCCCTGAGCTTCTCCAGCGCGTAAGCCCGCGTGACATGAGTTAGCCGGAATCGCGGCTGCGCCTCCCTCACGTCCGAGGCGATGAAAGACTTGGCCACCAGTTCTGAGACTTCATCGATGATATCACAGTCCGATTGGTCTCGATCGGAAACGACGGTGACGGCGTCATGCAGGGTAAACTCACCGGAGAAGATGGAGAGGCGGCGCAACACGACTTGCTGCTTGTCTGTGAGCAGGTCATGGCTCCAGTCGAGGCTGGCGCGCATCGTGTGCTGCCGCGCCGGACCGGTTCGATAGCCGCTGGTGAGCAGGAGCTGAGGCGCTTCCAGCGCGGCCGCAAGCTCGGCGATGCCAAGCGAGCCGACACGGCGCGCGACGAGCTCGATCGCAAGCGGAATGCCGTCGAGTGTGCGGCAGATGTCGGATACGGCCGTCGCGTCCGCGTCACTGAGGGTGAAGTCCCCGATCGTGGCCGCCGCGCGCTCGACGAACAGCTCTACCGCGGGAAAGCGCAGCGCCTGCTCGGCGCTCGCGCAATCCGCCGGCGGCCTCTCCAGCCCGGCGAGCCGGCACAGCTGCTCGCCTTCGCTGTGCAGCGGCTCGCGGCTGGTCGCCAGGACGTGAACGCCCGGCGCTTCGCGCAGGACCGCGGCCACCAGGCCGGCCACCGCCGCGACGACGTGCTCGCAAGTGTCGAGCACAAGCAGCATTTCTTTGTCCCGCAGCGCCGTGACCAGGCTTGCCGGGGACTCTTCCCGATCTAACTCGAGCCCCAGAACCGACGCGACAGCGCCGGCGACGTGCTGCCGATTTTCACCCGTTGCCGGCAGATTGTGGCCCTCTCCGGTCGCAGATATTGCCCGAAGCGAAGGCTTGGAGTGCTCGGACAACGTCACGGGAGCGACGAAGCGATAACCTCGCCCGGGGATGTTGATCAGGAAACGATTGCCGTCGCGGCCGTCGCCGAGGGCGCGGCGTAGAGCGGCGATATGGACCGTCAAATTGGCCGGCTCGACGAAAGTGTTCGGCCACACGCGGGCCATGAGCTCGTCCTTCGTGACCAGGTCGCCCGGCCGTTCCAGCAACGCAATGAGCATGTCGAGGGCCCGGCTGCCGATACGAACCGGTTGGTTGTCTTGCAGAAGTAGGCGCCGCACGGGCCATAGACAGAACGCGCCAAAACGTATCGAGGTTGCCGCCGAATTCTGCCTGGTGGCGAGCGTCAACGGCGCGCGAGGCGCGCTATCCTCGCGCACCGATCGATCGCGATCGACGATTGAAAGTGCGGGTTTGCTCGACACTGTAGTCTCCTAACGCGTCCCGATTTCTAGCTCCATGCCGACCTAATTGGCACGGAGCGTGCTCCCTGAGCGATCCCCAAATGGGGGATCAGAAAAATACATGTGGCTCCTCTCGTAAGCCGCGAGGCGGCGCAAGAGCTGGGCGGTCACCATTCGAGCAACCTCACGGCCGATCCAGCGAGAGGCGGCAGTGAGACTTGCCTCCAATTGGATCGTAACGTCTCTCGACTTGGTCGAGCTTCTCATTCAGGGGACTCCATCAGCTGCGCGGAGGCGTTGCTCGGGGCAGCGGCGGTTGGAGCGGTAAGGACGCGACGACGCGGCGCTCGGCGGCGCGCTGCTTCACGCTGTCGAGCGCAACAAGTCGGGCAATCAGTGCCCTGATTTCGGGGGGCGGCTCCTGCATAGCAGGAAGGTAGCGCGGCAATTGCTCCCCAACTGCGGTTCGCGCCGCTTCGATGACGGTTGCGCTTAGCGCTAACTCATAACGCGATCGGGTCATGGCGTCCTCTCCGTTTCAGCTAATCCTCAGTGCTGGGCGTCAGTACAAGCTACCGTCCTTCGAGTCGAAGTTGCGGCGCTGGTAGCGGGCGCCCGGCAGCTCGTTTGCAGTTGGCAGGCGCGCGGCATCGCCGCCGGCGATCGTGGTGGCACCGTAGGGCGGCCGGCTTGACCCGGGGGACAAGCGGGGTTGCGAAGGCCGTTCGCGTTCAGTTCTCGTGTCCGATACCTCGACTGAGGCGACGAAGCTGTAGCCGCGCCCGGGGACATTTATAATGAACCGGTTGCCATCGCGCCCATCGCGCAGCGTGCGACGCAACGTGGAAATATGGACCGTAAGGTTGGCAGGCTCGACAAAGATATTAGGCCAAACGCGAGCCATCAATTCTTGCTTACTGACCAGCTCACCTGGTCGTTCAAGCAACACAATCAGGATTTCCAGAGCGCGACTCCCAAGGCGCACCGGCTTGTCGCCTTCGAGCAGAAGAAACTGTGCCGGGATCAAGCGGAACGACCCGAATGCAATTTCGCCCGGTGCCGGGACGGCAGGGTTGGTCCTTTTCCCGAATAATGGTTGGTCCGTATCCGAACTTTGAAGGTCGCGTCTCGCGTCAACCCCCGGTTCGGGGTGAAATCGCGCCAGGGCGGGCGCGGCGGCTAAGAGCGAATGTCGGGAAGCCGTCGTTAATGCTGATGGGGTCATGGTAGCCTCGCGCAAATTGGGAGAGCTATTCCCAGACAAGATCCTCGTGAGGCGCAATTTGGCGCGTTGCGATGGCGCGATCTATTGCACGCGGGTGGCGCGCAATGACCGACGCGGTTGCGTTAGCTAAACCTAAATTTACAGGCCGCGGCGCGTGACGGCTTCCACCGGGCCGTGGATGGCGGGTACAATGACAGGGGCGCGCGACCGCACGAACAGCGCGTCGCGCAAAGCGCACAGCTCAAGAGCGTTGCGGCTTATCTGGCATCAGCTTGAGCTTGTCGGCCATCCGGCCGAGCTCGGGAAGCGAACCGGCCTTCATCTTCTGCATCGCCCTGCTGCGATGCACCTTCACCGTCGCTTCGGCGATGCCGATATCGTGGGCGATCTGTTTGCTGAGGCGGCCGCGCGCGACCTGAATCACGATCTCGCGCTCCCTGGGGCTTAGCGAGGCGAAGCGCTCCCTGAGGTCCGCCAGAGTCTTTTCATTCACCCGCCGTGCACGATCGCGAGATAAGCCGAGCTGAATGGCGTCGAGGAGGTCCTGATCGCGGAACGGCTTGGTAAGGAACTCAATGGCGCCGCCCTTCATCGCTTGCACCGACATCGGGATGTCGCCATGCCCCGTGATGAAGATGATCGAGAGTTCCCTGTTCGCCGCGGCGAGCTCGCGCTGGAAATCGAGGCCGCCCTTCCCCGGCAATCTCACGTCGAGCACCAGGCAGGTGGGACCATCGGGTGGATCGGACTTGAGGACCGGATCGTCATCGATGACCAGGACGGTGGGGTTCGCGTCAGACATCTGCTACTCGGATTAAAGGATCACGGAAATGAGCCTTTGTCTCGGTTCGCAGCCTCGGCCCGGGCGTGCAGTTCTAGTCCCAATCCCTGAACCTGAACAGCCCCATTCTTCTCCGGAGGACACGCGCGGCGTAGACGGAAGTTTACGGGCAACTGACACAGCTCGGCGGCCTCCTTTGGTACCCAGCCTGCGCAATTCTCGCCCCGAGATAAGCTAAAGTTTACGGGGCGCCGGCATTGCACCCGTGGCATTGTTCGCACAAATCACGTGCTCCCATGCGGAGCGACGGCATTGTTGGGCCGCCCGCACGGCGGGTTCGAGCGAACTGCCAGAGGCGGCATGATGAAAAAGCTATTGGTTTCGGTCGTTGAAGATGATCGGTTCTTTCGCGAGTCCATGGGAAGGCTCATGAGGTCGTTGGGCTATACCGTCGAGGTTTTTCCATCGGCGGCCGATTTCCTCGCATCCCCTCGTCTCAGTGAAACAGCTTGCTTGATCGCTGACGTCAATATGCCTGCAATGACCGGGGTCGAACTCCATAAACACCTTGTCGATGCAGGGCGCGCTATTCCGACAATCCTCGTGACTGCCTACCCCAATGACGTTGACCGGGTCCCGGCCATGAACGATGGGGTCGTCTGTTATCTTCGTAAGCCGGTTGATGAACAGCATCTGATACGGTGTCTTCGCGCGGCTCTCACGTCCGGCGAACCTCCTGAAGAGAGTTCATGAGCTCCTGCCCGCTTCGACGCCGGGCAAGGTGAACTGAAATACCGCGCCGCGAGGTTCATTCGCCTCTGCCCACAGCCGGCCCCCATGGGCATCGATGATCGACCGGCAGATCGACAGCCCCATCCCCGTTCCGCTGGACTTCGTGGTGTAGAAAGCCTCGAAGACGCGCTCGAGGTGTTCCGGATCAATGCCCGGCCCAGAATCGCGCACCGCCACGAGGACGTCGCCCGTCTGATTTTGCTCGCTGGTGATCAACAACTCTCGTGCCCCCGCCTCGACCGAGCTCATGGCTTCGACCGCGTTCAGGATCAGGTTCAGGACGACTTGTTGCAATTGAACACGATCCCCCCGGACGGGAGCCACCCCCTGCGTAAGGCGGGTCTGGACCGAGACTCCATTCTTGGTGATTTCGCTTCGCGCCAATACAATCACCTCGTTGATCGCCTTATTAAGATCAAAATAAGCCTTTCGCGGAGGCGCTTTCTTGATCTGGTCACGGATCCGGTCAATGATATCTCCGGCTCGATCGGCATCGGCCACGATACACTCGACCGCTTCCCCGACTTCGCTGAGATCTGGCGGGCTTCTGTCTAAAAAACGCATGGCCGCACGGGCGTTATTGCGCGCCGTGGCAATCGGTTGCGTGATTTCGTGAGCCAGCGAGGCGGTCAGTTCTCCCATTATGCTCAGGCGGTTCATGTGCGCGAGATCCGACTCCAGCTGGCGCAATGCTTCCTCAGCGCGTTTGCGCTCCGTCAAGTCGAGAACGAAAGCGACACCTTGATTCCCGTCTTCTTCGAAGGTTGCCGCGCCGATCAGCACGGGAACACGGCTGCCGTCTTTCCGGAAGTACTCCTTCTCGATCGGCCGCAAAGCCCCGCTCATCTTGTGCTCTTGTATCCATCGCGCATCGCGATCCCGCCAGTCCGGTGGCGTGAGATCCGTCCAGCGTATGCGGCCCGCGACAAGCTCCTCATGATCGTACCCCACCATGTTGAGAAAGGCTTCATTGGCTTCCCGAATCTGACCTTCAAAATCCCAGAGAAAGATCCCAATAATGTTGGAGTCCACCAGGCGCCGGATCTTCGCTTCGCGCTCTTTGAGATCGCGATACAGCCGGGCGTTCTCCAACGAGATCGCGGCTTGCGACGCCAGCAATTTCAGCACGGCGAGCCGGGCCGAAGTGAAGACATGAGGCGTCAGGTTATTTTCCAGGTAGAGCACGCCGATCAGCTTGCCCTGGTTGAGCAACGGCATGCAGAGAATGGAACGAGCATGGTGCTGCCGGATGTATGGATCGGCGGAAAACGGGTTCTGAGCCGCGGCATCGTCGAGAATCACACTCTCTTTTGTATGCACGACGTACCGGATGACCGACTCCGGCAGCACCGCTGCGTTCATGGCCTGATCGTGCAGCTGCACGACGATCCCGTCGCCGCCTGTCGTGGCTTGCGCGGCGATCCGCGGTTCGGTCCATCGCGACAGAACCAGGACGCCGCGCTCGGCGCCTGCTTGCTCGATCGCGATACGCATGAGGATTTCGAGCAGCTCTTCCTGGACGATCTCGCCCGATACCGCTTGCGAGACCTTGAGCACGGTCGCGAGGTCAAGGTGTTCGACCGGTGCCGCGATCGTGCCCGTCGGACCCGGTGCGCTCTCGTCCTGCCTCAACCGCGGATGGAGCTGATCCAGTTGCCGGACCTTCCCGTCGGCCCCCCAGAGTAGATAGCCCCGCCGTGCGTTTCCCAAGTATAGATGCGCAATTTCCTCGAAGCCGCGCGCCGCGTAGAAGCGCGCCGCAAGCTCGTTGGCGAGCGCCTCGTTGTGAATGAAGCCGTTCGCGCGAGCCGAGCGGATGGCCTGTTCGTAGAGCCGCTCGGCGTCGAGCTCGCGGCCTTCGAGGCGCGCAATCTCGGCGGCGACGAGCGCTGCGCGGTCTGCGAAGTTCGCCGAGCACAACTCGGCCCACTGCTCGAGCTGGTGATGGTGAGCGGCCAAGGCCGTTTCGTGCTCGATCCGTTCCGTAGGTGCTGCCTCGTACAGCGCGGCGCGCGCGAGCGCGGTGTACAACTCATACTCCGCCTGATCGAAGAATCCTGGCGTCATGAGAAGCGATCGTGCGTTTGATGCTGCCGCAACGGCAGCAACGTAGTCACCTGCGAAGAAACGCGCCTGGAGCTTGCGGACCCAGTACCAGCGGGCGGCGTTCGACAGTCGCGGATCTTCCGCAAGGTGCTGCTCGAACCTGCCCTCGTCGAACTCGGTATCGTTGAACGAACCGAACTCCTGGGTGAGGCCGCGCAAGGTGCGAACGAATTGGAGGAGTGCCGTCGCGACGTCGAGGACAAGACGGAACCGGAATTGGCGCGCGAAGTCGAGCCCTGCCTCGGCCTCGCGCTGCACGTCAGCGAGGGGGTCACCGATGAAGAGGCGGCCGAACAGCAGGAGGTTGCGGTTGTAACCTACCCACGTGAGGTCGCCGAGTCTGTTGCCCGCGTCGACTGCGTGCCGCACCAGATCGGGGCCCGCGCGAACGGGCTGCGTCCAGGGAGAAACGCGGCTCGCGAACAGCATGCAGACGCGGGCCTCGAAGCGATGCAACTCTCGGCGCTCCACCAGGTCCAGGCCGAGCTTGCCGAAACTGAACCCGGCTGAGTAATTGCCGAAACGGGGCCCCAGAAGCATGCCGAGGCAAACGTAGGCGAGGCACGACCCGTCGGTATAGCCATGCTCCAGGCTGAGGTTCGCCATCCGGCAGCTGACGACGGAGAAGAGATTTTCATCCGTAAAGCCGGCTGATGCCGCAACAGCGGTGAGGACGTCCATCGTGGCGCGCCCCTCGGGGTCCGTCATCAGGGGCAAATCGACGAGCGCCTCGATCGATCGACTCCCGACCTGTCGCCACAGGCGCTCGTATTCTCGCTGGACCTCCTCGTTCGTCGGGTGCGCCGACCACGGGATGCCGGCGTGGCGGAGATAGTTGAGGCATGCCTCGACGGCGGAGTCACTCCGTCCGAGCGTCGTGAGGAGGTCCACCCGCAGGCAGGTCATCGCAGCGAGATCGATGAGGCCTGTCGGGCGGGCCGACAGTAAGCTCAATCGGTTCTCTGCGGCGGCGATGTCGCCCGTCAGGAATTCGCACTCGGCGCGGTGCAGTTCCAACCTGAACGCGAGCTCGTGCCGCCGCTCGAACGCATCCAGGGGCAACAGCGCGGCACCGGCAGCCAGATACATGAGCGCGGAGGCATAGGCGATAGAAGCGATCGCCCGCTGGCCCGCCATCAGGTTCAGCTCGGCGACCTGCTCTCGCTCCTCGGGCGAATCGATCAGAGCGGCGCCGCGATTGAGCTGGCCGACGATCTCGAAGACATGCTCGGCGATCGCTTCCGGCGGTGTCTGCGCCGCGAGCAGCCGGCCGATCCGCAGATGCTCCGCGGCCCGCTCGCCCTCGGGGATGAGCGTGTAAGCCGCCTCCTGGACGCGATCGTGGACGAACCGATATGCGTCCGGCGTGCGCTCCACCAATTCCTGACGGACGGCCGGCCACAGAGCCGCGTGGACCTTCTCCTCCGAACTCCCGAGGACGATTGACAGCATAGCGGTCTCGGCGCTGTTTCCGAGACAGGCCAGCTGCTGCAGTGCCTGGTGAGTCTCAGCCTGCAGGCGCGTCAGCTTACCGACCATGAGGTCGACCACGTTGTCGGTGTATCCCTTGGCGTGAATGCGCTCGAGATCCCAGGACCAGCGTGCAGCAGCATGATCGAAGACGAGCATGCCTTCGTCAGCGAGCGAAGAAACGAACTGATTGGTGAAGAACGGATTGCCGGCCGTCTTTTCATGTACTAGCCGGGCGAGCTGGTCGGCGTCCTCCGGCTCGCAGTGAAGCGCGTCAGCAACGAGCCGCCGCACGTCCTCGCACGCGAGCGGCGCAAGCGCGATCTCGTGCACGTTCGCTCCCGCGTTCCGGATTGCCTCGAGCTTGCGCGTCAGCGGATGCGCCGCCGTGACTTCGTTGTCCCGGTACGCGCCGATCAGCAGCAGGTGCGGCACGCCGGGTGGAGTCAGCAGATCTTCGAGGAGATCGAGCGTCGCCGCGTCGAGCCATTGCAGATCGTCGAGGAAGAGTGCCAACGGATGGTCCCGCTGGGCGAACACGCCGATGAACCGCCGGAACACCACCTGGAAACGCCTTCGCGCGTCCTGCGGAGGGAGCTCGGGAACCGGCGGCCGCTCTCCGATGATGAGCTTGAGCTCCGGGACCAGGTCGATCATGAGCCGCCCATTCGGGCCCAGCGCCTCCGCCAGAGCGTCGCGCCAGCCACTCAGCTCGGCGTCGCTCTTGCCGAGAAGATACCGAACGAGGCTCTGAAACCCCTGCGCCAGCGTCGCATACGGGATGTCGCGCTTGTATTGGTCGAACTTCCCCGACGCAAACAGTCCGCGCGGCGGCACGAGCATCTTGTGCAGCTCGTTGACCACCGATGATTTGCCAATGCCGGAGTACCCCGATACCAGCACCAGCTCCAACTTTCCGCCCGTCACCATCCGGTCGAAGGCGGTAAGCAGCGTCTCGACTTCGCGCGAGCGCCCGTAGAGCTTCTCGGGAACGAGGAGCCGGTCTGGCATGTCGTGCTCGCCGAGCGGGAAGTCGTCGATCTGGTGCTCTGCCTCCCATGCGGCGAGGCAGCGCCGCAGGTCGTGCCCGACGCCGCCCGCGGTCTGGTAGCGATCCTCGGGTGTCTTGACGAGCAGTCTCATGATGATGGCCGAAACCGGGGCCGGGACATTCTCGAGCCGCTCGCTCGG
>WNFD01003024.1_pt1 | contig 16917 bp, 14 predicted proteins | sample 5400491 | NCBI WGS metagenome assembly WNFD01 (sample SAMN13153343, study PRJNA577476) | soil metagenome | isolation source: 120 cm saprolite under Douglas fir tree site 2 hole 2 replicate 2 | place: USA:California | collected 2015-04-18 | reverse complement strand
CGGAATCCCCGCCGCCCACGATCAGGATGTCTTTTTCGCGAAAATCCTCCATCCGCCGCACCGCGTAGAACACCGATTTGCCCTCGTAGGGCTCGATGCCGGGGATCGGCGGCTTCTTCGGCTGGAACGAGCCGCCGCCCGCGGCGATGACCACGACCTTCGCCTCGAAGACATTGCCGCGATCGGTGGTGATGCGGAACATCGGGTCGCCGATGCGCTCGATCGTCTCCACCATCTCGCCGAGGTGGAAATTCGGGCCGAACGGCTTGATCTGCGCCAGCAGCGCCTCGACCAGCCCCTGGCCGGTCACATAGGGAATGCCCGGAATGTCGTAGATCGGTTTTTCCGGATAGAGCTCCGCGCATTGCCCGCCGATCTTGTCGAGGATGTCGACGAGATGCGCCTTCATGTCGAGCAGGCCGAGCTCAAACACCGCGAACAGGCCGATCGGGCCCGCGCCGATGATGAACACGTCGGTTTTGATCGGTTCAGCCATGCTTTGCCACCGGACCACAAGGCGCGCGGCTGCCGCGCAGCCGGCGTCTTTGCCCCGCGCAGAGGCAGGCCGGCACGCGCGGCCGGCCGAACCGGCGAGCGGCGATCACGCCTGCCGCTCCGGCGTCCGCACCACCAGGCCGTCGAGCTCCTCGCTCACCTTGATCTGGCAGGAGAGGCGCGAGTTCGGCTTCACGTCGAAGGCGAAATCGAGCATGTCCTCCTCCATCGGCGAGGGCTCGCCGGTCTTCTCCTTCCATCCCTCCTCGACGTAGACGTGACAGGTCGAGCACGCACAGGCGCCGCCGCATTCGGCCTCGATCTCCGGCACACTGTTCTTGATCGCCGTCTCCATGACGGTCGAGCCGACCTCGCCTTCGACGGTCCGCGCGGTGCCGCCGGAATCGATGTAGGTGATTTTCACCATGGGAATGGGTGCAACGGGCGATCAGGCCGGGTTCAGCAAGGGCAACGCCGAGCTCGAATCATCGCGGTTTCGATCCAGGGACTTCGATCCAGGGACTTCGATCCAGAGTTTGGCCGCCTTGGCGGATGGCGTTGTTGCGAAATGCTGCAGGATCGGCTCGCCGACGCCGGCAAGCCAATCCTGTCGGGGCTTTTATAGGGAGCGAACGCGCGAGCGCAAGCCCGGCAGGGCCAGCGATCGACAGCCCGGCGGGGGCTAGTTCGGCTGGAGCAAGTCGGCGATCACGGCGCGGGTTTCCGCCGCGGCAGCGCCCAGTCGCACGATCGCCGCTTCGAGCTCGAGCTCGGCCGCGCTTCCCGCGGCAAGCTCGACCGCCTCGGCCGCCCGCGCCACGCGCCAGGCGCCGATCCCGCGCGCCGAACCCTTGAGCGTGTGCGCCGCCGCGCAGATGCCGGCACGCGCCGCCTGCTGCATCCGCACGATCAGCATGCCGGCCTGGCGATCGAACAATTCCAACACCTCGCGCTCGAGCCCCCGGTCCCCGAGCGTCATCCGCGCAAGATGCACGAGGTCGATCGGACGCTCGCCCGAAACGGGCAGCGAGCTCGAAGCGCCATTGTCGACCAATACCGAGAGTCCCATGCCTGTCCCCCTCCCCATGGCTGACTGCCTAGACGCCGAGCGTGGCCCGGTGGCGGCAAAATCCGGGTAAATGCGTGGCCCGCGAGGCCCTTTTCCCGTAGCCAACCATGTCCGTGGTTAACAAAACCCTAACCCGATGGCCGGCTCGCCCGTCGTCCACAGCCCAAAGAACATTCCTCGGCTGCCTTTTGCTCGCCCAGATCATGCAGGAATACTACGGCCTGATAGGCGAGGGGCTGGGAAACGTCATCCGTACCATAGCACCTCTATCGGATGTGCCGTCGGTCACCCCCTTAACAATGATTAAGGGGAGGTTACCGAGATGGTTTCATTCGATCCGTGAGGCCGATAGAATGGCCGCTCGGCCGCGCCGGCGTGGGTTCATGCCGGCTCGTGTACGGGTGGGAATGATCACCGTTCGGGAAGGCGGAGCCGCCGGCAGGCGGGTTTTGCCGCGGTGATGGGTGGGAACAAGCACGGGACGGCGGACGAACATCATGGCAAACAACCCCAGGAAAATGCAGGATCCGACCGAGGCAGCGCTGTCGGCGATCCAGGATGCGCTCAGTCTCCGGGACGGCGAACCCTCGGCTGCGGCCGGGCCGCCGCCGGCGCCTCCAGGGCCCGACCCGGTCGACAGGACCCGCGAAAACCGCCGCCGGTCGCGCCGCGATGCGGCGAGAGACCAGGAAATCTTTTTCGGCGAGCCGCCTGCGGCCGAGCCGGAAGCCGCCGAGGACGCGCAGCCGCCCGCCGCCAACGACGACCGCCAGTCCGTCGGGCGCATGCTCCAGACCCTGCAGCGCCGCCCGTCGCGCCGGCCCTATGTGATCGCCGGAATTTTTGCGGTCGGCTGGATCGCGGCCGGCATCATGCTCGGCATGGCGCAGCTCGGAACCGAGCCCGTTCAGCTGATCGGCGAGAACGGCATCGCCCTGCAGCTCTACGGTTTTGCGGCCGTGCTGATCATGCCGGTCGCATTCCTGTTCCTGCTCGCGAACCTGGTCAGCCGCGCCCAGGAGCTGCGCATCATCGGCCGCTCCATGACCGATACTGCCGTGCGGTTCGCCGAGCCCGAGACCATCGCCAAGGAATCGATCGTCAGCGTCGGCCAGGCGATCCGCCGCGAAGTCGCCGCCATGGGCGACGGAGTGGAGCGCGCGCTCGCGCGCGCCGCGGAACTCGAAGCCCTGGTCCACAACGAGGTCGCGGCGCTGGAGCGCGCCTATAACGACAACGAGCTGCGCATCCGCGGCCTGATCGAGGATCTCGCCAACCAGCGCGACACCATGGTCACCCAGGCCGAGCAGGTGCGCAGCGCGATCTCCGGCGTCCACGTCGGGCTCACCCAGGACATCGGCTCCGTCAGCGAGCTGATCGCCGCCAGCGTCACCGACGCGGCCCAGCGGATCACGCGCTCGCTCGCGGAGAAGGGCGAGCACATCACGCTCGCGCTCGGACGCGCCGGCGATTCCATGATCGACGCCATCGGCGAACGCGGCGGCGATCTGCTCGAGCAGCTCAACAGCACCAGCGCCGAGGCGACGCGCACGCTCGAAAGCGCCACCGAGCGCCTGACCTCGAGCATCCACGTCAAGACCGAGCACATCAGCGAGGAGTTCGGCGAGCTCGCCACCAAGCTGTCGAACCTGCTGTCCTCGCGGCTCGACCAGGTCGCGGACGGCTTCACCCATCGCACCACCGGGCTCACCGCGGGCATCGCCGAGAAGGCCCAGGACATCACCGACGCGCTGATCGAGACCGGCGGCCGCATCGCCGAGAACATCGCTACCCGCGCGGAGGACGTGAACAATACCCTGAAGGCGACGGGGGAATCGCTGGTTCTCGACCTCACCTTGCGCGGCAGCGACGTGGTTTCCAAGCTCGACGAGACCGGATCGCGGGTCACCGAGGCGATCGTGGCGCGCAGCGCCACCGTCACCGAGACCTTCCGCGAGACCGCCGACACGCTGGCCTCGACCATCAACGTCAAAGGCGACGCCATCCAGGAGCTGCTCACCGCGCGCCTGCAGTCGTTCGAGGACGTGTTCACCCGCGGCGGCTCGGAACTCGCCGAGAAGATCTCACAGGACAGCGGCGCGCTGGGCGAGCTGATCACCCGGCATCTCACCGAGTTCGATCGCACGGTGAAGGTCTACGGCGGCGAGCTGGTGGAACGGCTCGGCTACAATTCCGCGGAGCTGACCGAGAAGATGCGCTCCCACGTCGAGAGTTTCGGCGATCGCGGCGGCGAGCTGGTGGAGCGCCTCGGCCAGCATTCGACCGAGCTGACCGAGCGGATGCACTCCCACGTCGAGAATTTCGATGACCGCGTCACCACCCGGGCGACCGAGTTCACCGCCGGGCTCGATCAGCGCATCGCGCGCGTCCAGGAGGCCCTCGACGCCCGCACGCAGACGCTCAACCAGGCGCTCGGCGATCGCGTGCTGGACATTGCCAAGACCCTGGCGGAGGGCGGCAAGGAGGTCGTCGGCGCGCTGGAGCAGCGCATCGGCGACATCGCGGCCACCATCAATGCCCGCGGCAGCAAGGTCGCCGACGCGCTCGCCGCAAAGACCGACGAGATCGACAAGACGCTCGGCGTGCGCGCCATGGAGATCGCCGGCAATCTCGATGCCCGCATCGGCCGGTTCGAGGAGCTGCTGGTCGGCCGCGTCGAGACCGTGGCCAGCCAGATCGAAGTGCGCGGCGAGGCCGTCTCGATCGCCATGACGTCGCGGTTCGAGCAGCTCAGCCACGCCATCAAGACCAACACCGGGGAAGCCGAACAGGCGCTGGCCCAATTGTCCGCGGCGCTCAAGCAACAGACCGACGAGGTCGAGAGCCGGCTCGGCGCGATCTCCTCCGGCACCGGCAACGTGCTCAAGCAGAACGCCGGCGAGGTCGAGCGCACGCTGCTGGGGGTGAGCGCCGAAGTGGTCCGCAGCATGGCGGCCAAGGCCGAGGAGCTCAACACCAGCATCAACCACCGCGCCTTGGAGCTGGCGCAGATCCTCGACGAGAAGAGCGGCAATTTCCTCATCGCGCTCGGCGGCCGCGGCCAGCAATTCGCGACCGACGTCGACCGCGTCACCAAGGAGGCGGTGCAATCGATCGAGACCAAGGGCCTCTCGTTCACCAAGACGATGCTGGACAACAGCCAGGACATCGCCCGCATCATCAACGACGCGGCCTCGACCGCTTCGGCCTCGGTCACTCGCTCGCTGGAGAATTTGCAGGCGGGCGCCAAGACCGCGACCGAGCATTCGCAGCAGACCGCCGCCGCCGCCGTCTCGGAGGTGATGGACACCCACAACATGCTGCGCAACGACACCGCGGCGCTGTTCGAGCGGCTGCGCGAGGCCAATATCCTGCTCCAGGAGGTGCTGAGCGGCGCCACCGCCAATCTCGGCGCGGTGGAGAACACGCTGTCGGGTCGCGTCAAGGAGTTCGTGACCACGATGAACCAATTGGCCGACCGCAGCGGGGCGACGAGCTCCAAGGTCGAGGAACAGATCAACTCGTTCCACAACATCACCGGCAACGTGCTGCGCGAGATCACGGCGGTGGCCGAGCAGTTCGACGAGCGCGGCCGGGCGCTGGCATCCGCGGCCGAGCTTGTCGACACCAGCAATCGCCGCACCGAGCAGACGCTGGCGGAGCGGCGCAGTTCCATGGATGCGCTGGTCGGCCACCTCGATGGCAAGGCTCAGGAGCTCGATCAGCGGCTGATGCGCTTCGCCACGCTGCTGAAGGATTCCTTCGAGGCCGCCGAGGGGCGCGCCCGCGAAATCGCGCAGGTGATCGCCGAATCCACCGCGGAGGGCTCCCGCGCCATCACCAGCCAGTACGAGCTGGTGCGCTCGACTTCGGAGCAGGAGCGCCAGCGCACCGGCGAGGCGTTGCGCGGCCTCTATGACCAGGCGACCGGCGACACGCAGACTCTGTTCCGCCAGGTCAGCGAGCGTTTTGCCGAGATCGTGCGCGACATGAAGGGCATGGCCGGCGAGATCCAGCACGAGCTGGAAAAGACCCGCGCCGAGATGCGCCGCGGCGTGCTCGAACTGCCGCAGGAAGCCGCCGAGAGCACCGCGCAGATGCGCCGGGTCATCGTCGAGCAGATCGATGCGCTGGCCGAGCTCAACCGCATCGTGGCCCGCCATTCGCACGCGATCGACGCCGCCGAGCCGATGCGCCGCGGCGTGCGCGACGAGGTCGCCGCGGGCGGCGCTCGCAGCGAGCCTCGCCCCGCCGCGCGCCTCGAGGTCGTCGGCGGCGGGGGGCGCTCCGCCCCGGCGGCTCCTCCTCCGCGCAGGCCGCCGGAAGGCCCCGCCTCGCCGCCGCCGCAGGGCAACGGCCGCAACAACGGCCGCGACGGCCGCGACGGCTGGATGAGCGAGCTGCTGGCCCGGGCTTCGCGCGACGAGGAGGGAGGCGGCAAGGAGCGTCCGGCCCGCCATGCGCTCGAATCGCTCGATTCGCTCTCGGTCGACATCGCCCGCATGATCGATCACGACGCGGCCGGCGAGCTTTGGGACCGCTACAAGCGCGGCGAACGCGACGTGTTCACCAAGCGGCTCTATACCATGCAGGGGCAGAAGACCTTCGACGAGATCCGCAAGCGCTATCGCGGCGAACGCGACTTCAAGCAGACGGTCGACCGCTACATCGGCGAGTTCGAGCGGCTGCTCGACGACGTCTCGCGCGACGACCGCGGCGCGGTGGTGGCGCGCACCTACCTGACCTCGGAGACCGGCAAGGTCTACACCATGCTGGCCCACGCCGCCGGCCGCTTCGAGTAAGGCGCGCTGCCGCGGAAACAAAGAGGGCGCGCCTCGGCGCGCCTTTTTTGTGGCCCGCGAAGGCGGGGACCTCGATCAGCAGGGCTCTGCTGATCCGGATTTTCGCTGCGCTCCATCCGGGCGACGGCAGCGATCAACGCCGCGCCTCACACCACGTGGGAGGCCCAGACGACCAGATCGGTGATGACGCGCTGGAACGCCTCGTCGAGTGCCGATACCGCGTCCGGTCCCTCGGTGGAGGCGGCGGGAACGCTGGCGCGGAACACTTTTGCGGCGAGCACGCGGCCGCCGCGGTCGGTCACGACCTTGGCCGAAATCTCGACTTCGGCCATGGGCGCGGACGCGACCGAGAGGTGGAATGCGCGCACCTCGGTGACGAGCTGAAAGTCGGCGGCGAGCTTGTCGCCGGGGGTCCCCACCGCGCGCAGCCGGCTGCCGTTCTCGAAGCCTTCGACGATGCGGCTCTGCACCAGCCGCGGCAGGCGGTCGCTCCATTGCGCGCGCGAGAGGTAGGCGATCTCGCCCTGGGTGCGGATCACGATGCGGTCGGTGTTGAGCACCGAGAGCGCCGTCGGCTCGACCACGACCAGTTGCCCGCGCCCCGCGCCGCGGGCCTTGGTCAACGTCTGCGGCGCGTTGAGATCGAACGTGGGCGGCGCCTGCCCGCCGCAAGCCGAAAGCGCGATCGCAAGCGCCAGCACCGCGGCCCTGCCGACGCCTCGGGAACCACGCCCGACCACGCTCACCCCCATCCCCCTCGCCTCTGCCGCCGCTACGCTCAGCGTCGGCCGCTGTACTCCGGCACCGCGCCGCTGCTGCCGCTGCCGCCGAAGATGACCCGCTGCGGATTGCGGTCCAGATTCTTGATGGCGCGATCGAGATCGGAAAGGGTGCGCCGGCCGTCGACCGCGAGCGCTTCCCATTCGCGCAGGCCCGATCCGGTGAAACGCGTCACCCCCGCGGTGATGTCCGCGGTGCGCTTGTCGAGATTGTCGGCCAGCGCCTTGAGCGAGTGCACCGCCTCGTTGATCTCGCCCTTGCCGTCGGCGCCGAACAGGCCTTCGACGCCGGCGATCACGTGGTCGATCCGCTCCGAGTTCTTGGCCAAGGTGGCGCTGAAGGTGTCGAGATTGCGGATCGCGTCGTGCAGCGGACCTTCGCTCTCGGCAAAGAAATTATCGACCTTGCGCAGCACTTCGCGCGCGCTCTGGGTCACGTCCTGAGTTGCGCCCGCATCCGCGACGAGGAGCGGCGGCCCGCCGTCCTGGGCGAGCGGCAAGGTCGCGGCCCCGGGCGTGCCGCCCTTGAGCGAGATCGAGGCGATCCCGGTCAGCCCCTGGAAATCCAGGCTGATGCTGGTGTCCGACCGGATCGGCGTCTTGGGCTCGACCGCGATCGTCGCCACCACCTGCCGGGGGTTGGTGGGATTGAGCTTGAGTTCGGTGGTTTCGCCGGCGCGAATGCCGTTGAACAGCACCGAGGATCCGGTCCGCAGCCCCGACACGGTGCCGTCGAACACCACGCGATAGGTTTCGCGCACCCCATGGTCGCCGAGGTTCGAGAACCAATAGACGAACCCGAACGCCGCGGCAACGACAGCGAGCGTGAACGCGCCGACCAGCACGTAATTGGCTCTGGTTTCCATCGCACCCCGTCCTTCCCTATGCGGCCCCTGCCGCCCCCATGGCCCGCGCCGGCCCAGCCGGCCCCGCGAGCCGCCCGCGTTGCCCGTGGAAATAGGCCTTGAGCCAAGGATGCTCCGAAGCGAGCATCGTCGCCATCGGGCCTGCGGCGATGACCTTACCGTCGGCGAGCGCGGCGATGCGGTCGCAGATGGTATACAGGCTATCCAGGTCATGGGTTACCATGAAAACCGTCAGGCCCAAAGTCTGCTGTAAGGTACGGATCAGGTTGTCGAAATCCGCGGCGCCGATCGGGTCGAGCCCCGAGGTCGGCTCGTCCAGGAACACGATCTCGGGATCGAGCGCCAGCGCCCGGGCCAGCGCCACGCGCTTGATCATGCCGCCGGACAGCTCGGAGGGAAACTTGTCGACGACGTCGGCCTTCAGGCCGACCATCTCCAGCTTGGCGACCGCGATCTCTTCCAGCAGGCGGTCGGAGATCTCGAGATATTCCCGCATCGGGAACTGCACGTTCTGGCGCACGGTGAGCGAGGAGAACAGCGCGCCCTGCTGGAACAGGATGCCCCAGCGCCGCTCCGTCGCTTGGCGTTCCTCGGCGCTCGCGCGCCCGAGATCGACCCCGGACACTTCGATCGTGCCCTCGCGCTTGGGCACCAGGCCGATGATGGTGCGCATCAGCACCGATTTGCCCTGGCCCGAGCCCCCGACGAAGCCGAGAACTTCGCCGCGAAATACGTCGAGAGAGAGCTGATCGAGGATGCGGGCGCCGCCGAAGCCGACGACGAGATCGCGCACCCTTATGGCAACGCCGTTGGCAGCCGCCGGCATTTTGCTATTTCCCGATCGAGGCGAAGAACATCGCGAACAGGCCGTCGAACACGATGACGAGAAAGATCGCCTTGACCACCGAGGCGGTGGTGTGCAGGCCGAGGGATTCCGCGCTGCCCTCGACCTTGAAGCCCTCGACGCAGGCCACGATCCCGATCACCAGCGCCATGAACGGCGCCTTGATCATGCCGACCTCGAAGGTGTCGAGCGAGATCGCCTCCTTGAGGCGCGAGAGAAACACGTCCGGATTGATGCCGCCGTAGCCCCAGGCGACCAGCGCGCCGCCGTAGATCGCCGACATCGAGCCCAGGAAGGTGAGGATCGGCACGGCGATGAGCAGCGCGACGATGCGCGGCAGGATCAGGACTTCGGTCGGATCGAACCCCATCGTGCGCAGCGCGTCGACTTCCTCGCGCATCTTCATGGAGCCGAGCTCGGCCGTGTACGCGCTGCCCGACCGGCCGGCGACCATCACGGCGACGATGATCACCCCGACCTCGCGGAGCACTAGAACGCCGACCATGTCGATCACGTAGATGTCGGCGCCGAATTTGCGGAAATGGAAGATGCCCTGCTGCGCCAGGATCGATCCGATCAAAAACGTGATCAGCAGAACGATCGGAACGGCCCGCCAGCCGACCCGCTCGAGCTGATGGACCGTGGAGGTGAGGCGGAAGGTCCGCGGCCGCGCCGCCACCCGCGCCACGACGGTGATCAGCTCGCCGAGCATGCGGGCAAAATCCACCAGATCCTGCCCCACCTCGACCATGGTGCGGCCGACCATGGCGAGTGCCGCGGCCAGCCGGCTTTCCTGCCTCTCGGTCCGCGGCGGCGTCAGATTGACGTGATGGAGCTCCTCGATCAGCCCGTTGTAATGCTCGGACAGGCCGACGATCTTGACCTTGCAGCCCGCCGCCCGGAAGGCGCGCACCAGCCGTTCGAGCAGCCAGCCACCGAAGGTGTCGAGGCGCTCGACCCGGCTCATGTCGATGCCGACCGCGCGCACCGACAAGGGCTCGCGCTCCGCCTGCGCGACGAGCGGCTCGAGCTCCTGGGCATGTTCCGCCGTCCAGGCGCCGGCCGCGGCAAATTCCACCCAATCGCCGTGCGCGGCGCTCTTGAGCAAGGGCTCCCGGAACTGCAGCATTCAGGCTTCCCCGTGACGGCGCCGGCGCTGGCTTGAGCCGCCGCCCCCCTTGGGCCTATTGACCATCCCTCGCCCGCCCTGTCGAGGGTTCCGCGGTTTTCGGCCATGGCCGTCTCGCTCTTCATTCATCTGGAAAAGTGGCCGATTGCGGGCAAATTTGCGATCTCACGCGGCGCAAAGACGACAGCCGAGGTGCTGGTCGCGGAGCTCGCCGATGGCCGGCACCGCGGCCGGGGCGAATGCGTGCCCTATGCCCGCTACGGCGAGACCGTCGAGGGTGTGGCTGCCGCGATCGAAGCCATGCGCGAGCCGCTCGCCGGCGGGCTCGGCCGGATGGGGCTGCAGGAACGCATGCCCGCGGGCGCCGCCCGCAACGCACTCGACTGCGCGTTCTGGGATCTGGAGGCGAAGCGCACCGGCACCCCGGTTCATGCGCTGGCCGGCCTGCCCTCCCCGCGGCCGCTGGTCACCGCCTACACGATCTCGCTCGATACCCCCGCAGCCATGGCGGCAGCCGCGGCGAAGGCCGCCGCGTACCGGCTGTTGAAAGTGAAGCTCGGCGCCGCGGGCGATCCCGAGCGCGTTCGGGCGGTTCGCGCGGCGGCGCCGGATTGCGAGCTGATCGTAGATGCCAACGAGGGCTGGAACCCGCAAAACCTTCCGGAAAACCTCGCCGCCTGCGCCGAGGCCGGCGTGACCCTCGTCGAGCAGCCGCTGCCGGCCGGGGCGGATCAATGCCTGGCCGCATTTCCCCACGCCATTCCGATCTGTGCCGATGAAAGCGTGCATACTTGCGCGAGTCTGGGGGCTCTCGCCGGCAAGTACGACGCCGTCAACATCAAGCTCGACAAGACCGGCGGTCTCACCGAGGCCTTGCGGCTTGCGGCGGAGGCCGAGCGGCTCGGCTTCGGCCTGATGGTCGGCTGCATGGTCGCGACCTCGCTCGCCATGGCGCCGGCGCATCTCCTCGCCCGGCGCGCGCGCCTGGTCGATCTCGACGGACCCTTGCTGCTCGCACAGGACCGCCCGCACGGCCTCCAGTACGAAGGAAGCCTCGTCTATCCGCCGACGCCGGAGTTATGGGGATGAGGCGCTCGGCCGCCACACGCGATCGACCATTCCCGTGGCAGGGTGCCGGCGACCAACGAAGGCGGAAGCGATGGACATCAGGCTGGTGCGCAGGACGTTGTTGGAAATCGCCGGCGACGAATCGCCCGGGAAGCCCGATGCCGCCGTTCAGGCCCTGGCGGTGGCGATCCTGCACGTGGCGGAAGGCGTCGAAGAGATCAAAGCCGGCCTCGCCCGTCTCACGGCCCAACCCGCCCCGGAGACCCGGCCGCAACGACGTTCGCGACCGCGCAAGCGTGCGAGGCGGACAAAACGCTGAGCGCCACGCCGCCGCACGGAGGCAAACGCCCTGTGGGACGCCTGGAAAACCGGGGGGCATTAAGCGGATCGTGACGATTCGTCGGCCATGGTTTTCGCCGATTCGCTCGATTGGGACCCGGGAATGCCGCAGCCGCCCGCCCTGATGCCGCTCTCCGAGGCGGATTACGACTTGATCGAAGCGGCCGTCATGGAGACCGGACGGGGCCGCTGGTTCCTGGCCGAATACGCCCGGCGCAACCGGCATTCCGACACGATGACGCTGCTCGGTGCCATCGACCGGCTCGGAGCCGCCATTCGTGGCGAGCCCAGCGCGCAGGCGGTCGACCGCATCCGTCTCGACCTCTTCGAAATGGCCAAGGCGATTGCCCGTACCAAGGCCGAGATCGCGGCGATCAAGCCCGATGTCGAGGATTCCGGGAAATTCGGCGAGGTGACGGCGGAACTCGATTCGATCGTGCAGGCGACCGAGACGGCCACCTCCGACATCCTCGCCGCCGCCGAGCAGGTCCAGGAGATCGCCTGGACCTTGCGCGAGCAAGGCATCGAGCCCGAGGTTTGCGACCTGATCAACGCCAAGGCGACCGACATCTATACCGCCTGCGCGTTCCAGGATCTCACCGGCCAGCGCACCGGCAAGGTGATCCAGGTGCTGCGCTATCTGGAAGGCCGCATCAACGCCATGATCGACATCTGGGGGCTCGACGGCGACACGGCCGGCGAGAAAGCCGCAGGGCCGAATGCGCCGGCAGCGCTCACCGGGCCTGCGGAGCTCGGCCTCGACCAGGCCGACGTCGACGTGATGATGGCGCCGGCGGACGTGAGCACCGCCGAGGATGATGCGCAAACCGCGGCGGCCCTCGACCGACAGCATGCAGCGCCGGCGACCGAGCCGCTGTCCGGGCCCGTCAAAAGTCCGCCATCGGCAATGGGACGGGAGCACGCTCCCGAGATGCGGCCGGTGGATTCTCTCGACGACCCGCTCCGGCCCATCCTGGCGCTCAGCGCCGAGGAAAAGATCGCGCTGTTCAGCTGATCGCGATCACGCCACCAGGCGGTGGAACAGCTCCGGGTCCACATTGCCACCGGACAGGACCGCGACGGCGATCTTGCCGCGCACGTCGATCTTTCCCGCCAGCAGCGCCGCGAGCGCGACCGCGCCGCCCGGCTCGACCACGAGTTTGAGCTCGCGGAACGCGAAGGCGACCGCGGCGGCGACCTCGGCATCGCTGACGGAGACGCCCTCGCCGACCAGCGTGCGATTGATCGCGAACGTCATCTCTCCCGGCATGCGCGCCAGCAATGCGTCGCAAATCGATCCGGTGACGCTCGGGTTCGTCTCGCGGCGGCCGCTCTTGAACGAGCGCGCGTGATCGTCGAACCCTTGCGGCTCCGCGGTGTAGATCCTCGCACGCGGGCATTTCGCCTTGACGGCGAGCGCAACCCCGGCGGTGAGGCCGCCGCCCGACGCCGTGACCGCGACCACGTCCGGCTCGAGCCCCATTGCCGCCAGATCCTCGACGATCTCGCGGCCGGCGGTGCCCTGGCCGGCGATGATCAGCGGATCGTCGTAGGGCGGTACCAGGGTCGCGTGCCGGCGCGCGGCGATCTCGCGGGCAATCGCCTCCCGGTCCTCATGCTCGCGATCGTAGAGCACCACTTCGGCGCCGAGCTCGGCGGTGCGCTCGCGCTTGGGTCGCGGCGCGTCGCTGGGCATGACGATGACGGCCGGCATGTCGAGCAGCTTCGCGGCTGCCGCGACCCCCTGCGCATGATTGCCGGACGAATAGGCGACCACGCCGCCGGCGCGGCTCTCGGCCGGAAGCGAGGAAATCTTGTTGTAGGCGCCGCGGAACTTGAACGATCCGGTGCGCTGCAGGGTCTCGGCCTTGAGAAACATCCTTCCGCCGGTGCGCGCGTCGAGCACCGGGGAAGCGAGCAGCGGGGTCCACAAAGCTACGCCCCGCAGGCGTCTGGCGGCCGCCTCGACGTCGGCGGCGGTCGGAAGGGTCGGGCTCGACTCGATGGGGGCGGTCATCGCCCGGAACCGTAGTCCCGCCTCCTCCCTCCCGGCAAGCGCTCTCGTGCGATTGCGCCGGAGGTATCGAGCTGCCACATTGGCGGCCCGCGAAACAGGAGGAACCGCATGGATCTCGGCATTGCCGGCCGCAAGGCCATCGTGTGCGCATCGAGCCGGGGGCTCGGCCGCGGCTGCGCGCTCGCGCTGGCCCAGGCCGGCTGCGACGTCGTGATCAACGGGCGCGACAAGGCGCGGCTCGAGGCGACCGCCGCCGAGATCCGTGCCGCCGGCCGCGGCAAGATCACGGCCATCGCCGCGGACGTCGCCACCGCCGAGGGCCAGGCCGCATTGTTCGAGGCCTGCCCGGAGCCGGACATTCTGGTCAACAACAATGCCGGACCGCCGTTTCGGGATTTCCGCGAGCTCGACCGCAAAGCCATGCTCGACGGCGTGATCGCCAACATGGTGGTCGCGATCGAGCTGATCCAGAAGGCGATCGAGCCGATGACCCGCCGCCGCTTCGGACGCATCGTCAACATCACCTCGGCGTCGGTGAAAATGCCGATTCCCGGGCTCGATCTCTCCTCGGGCGCGCGCGCCGGCCTCACCGCATTTCTGGCCGGTGTCGCCCGTTCGGTTGCCGCCTCCAACGTGACCATCAATTTTCTGCTGCCGGGATCGTTCGCGACCGATCGGCTCGAGTCGAACATCAAAGCGACGGCGGAGCGCCGAGGCGTCCCGGTCGAGCAGCTCCGCGCCGAACGCGCCGCCGCGGTGCCGGCGAAGCGCTTCGGCGATCCCAACGAGTTCGGCGCCGCGTGCGCGTTCCTGTGCTCGGCGCAGGCCGGCTACATCACCGGCCAGAATCTCTTGATCGACGGCGGCGCGTTCCCGGGCGCGTTCTGATTGGGTTGGCAGGAACGCGCGGCGCCGGCGTTCGGGCGCTTGCCCGCGGCGCGGCGCCAACGCATGATCCGCCGCCGTCTGGGGCTGCGATAATCAAACTGGTCAGCAAGGGAGTGAACCGCCCATGAAGCTCGTCCGCTACGGCGCGCCCGGCCGCGAGAAGCCCGGCATCCTCGACGGCAAAGGCCGCATCCGCGATCTTTCGGGCGTGGTGCCCGACATCGCCGGCGAGACCTTGAGCCCGCGCGGACTAGCAAAAATCCGCAAGGCCGACGTCGACAAGCTGCCGCCGGTGCGAAGCGGCGTGCGGCTCGGTCCCTGCGTCGGACATGTCGGCAATTACATCGCGATCGGGTTGAACTACGCCGACCATGCCGCGGAGGCGGGCATGCCGATCCCCAAGGAGCCGATCATCTTCAACAAGGCGCCCAACTGCATCGTCGGCGCCAACGACGACATCATGCTGCCGAAAGGCTCGCAGAAGACCGACTGGGAAGTCGAGCTCGCCATCGTGATCGGCACCCGCGCGCGTTATGTATCGAAGAAGGACGCGTTCGATTTCGTCGCCGGCTATTGCGTCGCCAACGACGTCTCGGAACGCGAGTTTCAGCTCGAGCGCGCCGGACAATGGACCAAGGGCAAGGGCTGTGAGACGTTCGGCCCGCTCGGGCCCTGGCTGGTGACCGCGGACGAGATCCCGGCGCCGCAGAGCCTGTCGATGTGGCTCGACGTCAACGGCGAGCGCATGCAGAAAGGCTCGACCCGGACCATGATCTTCCCCGTCGCGCATATCGTCTCCTACGTGTCGCAATTCATGGTGCTCGAGCCGGGCGACGTGATCGCGACCGGCACGCCGCCCGGGGTCGGACAGGGCAAGAAGCCGCCGAAATTCCTGAAGGCCGGCGACATCGTCAGCCTCGGCATCGAAGGCCTGGGCGAGCAGCGCTGCAAGGTGGTGCGGTTCCGGAATTGATTCGATCGTTTGATCCGTAGGGTGGGCACGGCGCATTGCAAGCAAGCTCATGCAGTATGCGGAAACTCTCTAGCAATGCGCCGTGCCCACCAGATTGATATCCGGTGGGCAAAATCGCTCGCGACGCTGCAGCAAACCTCTGATCTGGCATGGGCGATTTTGCCCACCCTACACTCACCTCACCACCATTCATGGAAATGATGCAGCGGGCCCGGTCCGTGGCCGACCGAGAGCCGATCCGCGGCCGCAATCGCCGCCGTCACATAGGCCTTGGCTTGGCCGACGGCTTCGGCCGGCGCCAGGCCCTTGGCGAGCCCGGCGGCAATCGCGGCGGAGAGCGTGCAGCCGGTGCCGTGGATGTTCCGCGTGGCAATGCGCGGGGCCGGCAGCCGCAGCTCGACCCTGCCGTCGGCAAAAAAATCGACGCTCTCGGCCCCCCCGGCATGCCCGCCCTTGATCAGCACCGCGCGGGCACCCAGCCGCAGCAGCCGCTCGGCCTGGGCGCGCATCTGCGTTTCGTCCTGCGCGATCGGCTGATCGAGCAGGACCGCCGCTTCGGACAGATTGGGCGTGAGGATCGACGCCCTCGGGACGAGCACCCGGCGCAGCACGTCGATCGCATCGGACGCGAGGAGCTCGCGCCCGGTCCCGGCCATCATCACCGGATCGAGCACCACGTTCTTCAATGCATGACGGTCCAGCGCCTCCGCCACCGTCTCGATCACGGGTGCGGTGCCCAGCATGCCGATCTTCACCGCGCCGACCGCGAGATCGGCGCACACCGCGTCGATCTGCGCGGCGACGAATTGCGGCGACACCATCTCGATCGCCGCGATGGTTTGCGTGTTCTGGGCGGTCAGCGCGGTGATCACCGTTGCGCCGTAGACGCCGAGCGCCGAGAACGTCTTGAGGTCCGCCTGGATGCCGGCGCCGCCGCTCGGATCCGAGCCGGCGATGCTGAGCGCGATCGGGATCGTCATAATCCGACCCGCGCCCGCAGCCCGCGGTCGACGATCGCGCGCAATCTTCGCGCCGCGGCCGCGGGATCTTGTGCACGCGCCAGCGCCGCGATCACCGCGATGCCGTCGGCTCCGGCGGCGATCACCTCGGCCGCATTGGTCTCGTCGATCCCGGCGATGGCCGCGATCGGCATCGCCGGCGCCCGCGCGCGAATCACCTCGACCAGCGTGCGCAATCCCGCAGCCCCGATCGGGGGCTCCGGATTGTCTTTCGATCTGGTGGCGTAAACGCCGCCGACACCGACGTAGTCGATGAGATCGAGCGGCGCGGCTCGCGCCTGGTCCACGGTCTTGATCGAGAGCCCGATCACCGCGTCCCCTCCGAGCAGGCGGCGGGCCTCCTCGGCCGGCATGTCGTCCTGGCCGACGTGGACGCCGTCGGCTCCCGCCGCGAGCGCCACGTCGACGCGATCGTTGACGATGAGCGGCACGGAGTGCAGCGCCAGCACCCGCTTGAGCACGCGCGCTTCGGCGAGCAGACGGCGGGTCTCGCCGCGCTTGTCGCGCAGCTGGATCAGCGTCGCCCCGCCCTCGATCACCGCCTGCGCCAGCTCCGGCAGGCGCTCGCCGGAAATCTCGGGATCGAGCAGCGCATAGAGGCGCACGTCGGCCATCGCGGCATCCCGGGA
>WNFD01003863.1_pt1 | contig 16920 bp, 24 predicted proteins | sample 5400491 | NCBI WGS metagenome assembly WNFD01 (sample SAMN13153343, study PRJNA577476) | soil metagenome | isolation source: 120 cm saprolite under Douglas fir tree site 2 hole 2 replicate 2 | place: USA:California | collected 2015-04-18 | reverse complement strand
GCATCGGCGACATTGAGCGGCGCACGGTCGCGAATGGCCCGGGGGTGCGCCCCCACGGATTGGAGCGATTGCGGGAAGGCCGCCCTCACGGCGGCGTCGCCTGTGTCGTCCGTGCTCGTGAGCGCGGCGAGCTCGATCTCCCGGTTCTGGGTCAGGGTCAGGGCGCCCGTGTAGGCGCGCAGCAAATGTAGGGCACTGGTGAGAATCGCGTCGAACACCGGCTGGACATCCGTCTGCGATCGGCTGATGACGCGCAGGATGTCGCTGGTGGCACTCTGCGTGTCCAGCGCTGTCGTCAGCTCGCTGTTGCTCGCTTGGAGCTCGGTGAACAGCCGCACGTTCTCGATCGCGATGACCGCCTGGTCGGCGAAGGTCTTCAGAAGGGCGATCTGCTGATCCGCGAACGGCCGAACCTCGAACCGCAGCGCGAAGATCGTTCCCAACGCGCTCCCTTCGCGGACTAACGGCACGGCAAGCACGGTGCGATGACCGAAGCGGAGTTGCAGGTCCCGTCCAGCCGGGAAGTCCGCTTCCGAGAGCTCGGCAAGATCGGGGAAGTGAAGCGTCGTACCGTCGATGACCGAGCGAGCCGAGACGGAGCCTCGCACGAGCGGCACGCGGAAATCGGCGGCCAGACTCTCCCAGAACGATCCGATGCCGGCGACCGGACGAAGAACATCGGCTTCACGGACGAGGAGCAGGAGGTCATTGGCGCCACAAAGCCGGGCCGCGCTGGCGACCAAGGACTCGAAGACGGGTTGGACGTCCGTCGGCGAGCTCGAGATCACGCCCAGGATCTCGCTGGTCGCAGTCTGCTGTTCGAGCGCCTCGGTCAGATCACGGTTCCGCGCCTCAAGTTCCCTAAAGAGGCGCACGTTCTCGATCGCAATTACCGCCTGGTCGGCAAAGGTCTGGATCAATGCGATGTGCGTGTCGGAGAACGGTGCCACGACGTCGCGGGCTACGAGGATGGTCCCGCGGGCGACGCCTTCATGCATCATCGGGACGGCGAGAACACTGCGATAGCCGATCGTCGTGGCAGCCGGAAGCGTGTATTCCGGATCCTTGCTGACGTCTGGCACGTGGACGACGGCACGCGTCAAGATCGCGCGTCCGCTCAAGGCCCCCCGGCTCGGAGGTCGCGGATACGCCTGCCTTACCGCAGCGAGCCGCGCCGGATCGACGTTGTGGTGCGCCGCAAGGTGCAAGAGCTGTCCATCGAAGCGAATCACAAGTCCGTTGACCGCATCACACAGCCGCGCGGCATTCGCCGCGATGGCATCGAACACGGGTTGGATGTCGCCCGGTGACCTGCTGATGACCCGGAGGATCTCACTTGTCGCGGTCTGCTGCTCCAGCCCCTCCGCCTCGCGCTTCAGTGCCTCCGCCAGGCGCTTCTCGAGCTCGCGGCGCCCGAAGGCTTCGTTCTTCGACGACTTTCGGGCGCGTGGCCGCTTGGCGTCGACCTTAGTCTTCCCGTGCTTTGCTCCCCGACGCATCGGCCTCTCCTTGCCCTCATAGATTGTTACGACCGCCCTTGGGCAAGTGGGCTGGCCGGGTACTCGATGATGCCTGCGAGCGTCCAAGGGCCTTGGGTGGGTTGATCCACACGTCCACAGGACGCGCCGGCGGGCAACCTTGGGAATCGAGCCTAGGAACCCACTAATTCCTAGGTAGAGAGCCTTTGCACGACCCCTAACAACGCAGGGCCTTGCCACACACTGCTACCAGGTTGCTACCACTTCACTCCCGCTAGAGCGTAGGAGACATAAACGGCGTTCTCGGACACGAGCCACCTGCTCCCGAGCTCGTGCACAGCGCGGATGAACCGTCTGACATCGCGGGCCGATCCTGTCACCGCGCGTGGGTCCGGTCAAGCCAGCGCTTCGAACCGAGATGGCGGACGGGAGACGCGGGCCGTCCCGCGCGCCCGGAAGCCCGACGTGAGCGAGGATCTTCTGAATCACGACGGGGTCGTCGATCGTGGCAAGCAGCCGCATTCGCCCTGCACAGTGACCCGGAAGCAGATCACCGGGGGAAGGTCGAGCGCCAAGACCGCCCTCGGTTGCTCGGTGTCGAGCCTGGTGCTCACGCGACACCCTGGACGCGGAGCTGCTCACTCGCCGCCAGACGGTCGACCACCCAGCTCGCCACGACCTTGCGTCCGACCTTGAGGAGCGCCGTGCTCCAGTCCTTGCACTGCTTCGGTGGCCGCAACCTGCGCACGTCGGCCCGCGGCAGGCGCTCCGCGTAACGAGCGACATCGGCCTCCCCCGGTCTGCTGGCGTCAAAGGCGAGCCACACGACCCGGCCGGCGCAAACCTGTGGCAGCCACGGCGCCCAGCGCCCGATGGTAGCGACCGAGGCCCATCCGCACGTCGCGAGCGACAGGGCATCGAACAAGCCCTCCACCAGGATCAGCGGCTCCGCGCGCCAGCCACCGCGGACGTTGATTACCCCGCCACCAGGCCCGATGGTAAGCATCTTATTCTGGCTCCGCAGATTGTTCAGGTAGCGCCCGTGCACCGACGTCAAAACATCTCGGTCGTCCCGCAACGGGACGACAACGGCCGGGCGCCCGCCGAAATTCGCGTCGAAGCGCACGCCCGCAGCATCGGCCACCGGCACGGGCACAGCCCGGCGCTCGATATACGCTGTCCCAGGCGTACCGGCCAAGGGAACCGCCTGGGTCAGGCGCTCGCCTGGGTTCTCACCCGTTCCCGGCATACGCGCTGCGTCCTTGAAACGATGCACTTGGCGCCTCCCCCCCCCCGGGGCCCGGCTCGGTTCCATCAAATCCATATGCCTTCTTGAAACTTAGCGTGCCATACGCAGGTAGCTCCTGGGGTTGGCCAGGACTCTAGCACGCCCCAGCGCGCTAGCATGGATGGGGGTCGTACCCGCGCAATGACCTCGGGAGGGCTCGCGCGCGTTACTAACCGTCCGGTTGGTAACACGGATTCTGGCTCCGCGCTGTGGCCGATAGGACGGTTAGCCACAGCCTCCTCTCGTAGTATCCGCGCTTGGACACTGGAGGTTTTCTGGATCCTCGCACGGAATGGCTATCCCTTCGCCCCGAAGACCGTCGCCCGCGTCACGGTTCGTGAACAACTTGGCGGCACAACCCGGTAGCATCCACTCTAGTCTCGCTTTACGGGCGAGTTTGATCTACGGCTCGCAAGACAGCAAAGGCATCCTTCGCTCGCTGTCGAACCTTTGGCGTGCTCCGCTCCTCCAAGAGAGCCTCTAGCGAATCTCGAATTTTGTGAGGGGTAGAGGCCATACGCGGCTCGCAACCACGCCCATGGCGAGGCACGATCGAGGGCCTCGTCAGGCCACTTTGCCAATGCGTGCGCCATCCTGCGCGTCGGGCGCGGAAGTGTTCGAGTGCTCCGTCCGTGAGGCATAGACGTGCTAATTGTGTTCCGGCGGTGACGCGCACGTCAAGGATTGCCCCCGTCCGGGTGGAGGAGGGGGCGCGGCAGGCCTAGCTGAGTGGAGGGGACCTCGGCGGCGTCCATGCCCGAGGGCGATTGGGCGCTCATTTTAGGTCGCCTCGACCCTCGGCTCCTCAACGACACCCGGCGTCCATGGGGAGCTCTCTGTCACCACCCGGTTGGTTAGAAACACGAGCGAGGGCAAGCATCTCGTAGAGAACGTCGGCGCGCCGTGAGGCCAGAGGCGAGAATACTTACTATCGGAGCACGCCAGCTCGCACACTCAGCGCGCGTTTGGCGACCGACAGATTCTCGATTCGATCGCTTAGACCCGCGACTCCACCTGAAATCCGATGTGTGATTTGCGCTATGTCATCCGCATCAGCGAATCGATTAAGGTCCAACGAGACCCAGACGAATACGGCAGAGTGCACTCGTAGCGTGAGGCCATCAACTCGGGCTGGCTCAACACCTCGCGATTGTTGATCCACTCGGCAAATCGCTCGTAATTTGCCTTCCCTGTCAAAAGAAGTAGCCCTCGGCCTAGGAATTGCCACCCGTCGCCAGTTTCCTCGGGACCATTGCCCATGCGATTCGCGTACACGTGGTTCGCGATCTTCACCGGCTGCCGGTGATAGCCTTGCGCGATCTCGTCCGTGGAAAACCGGCTCGGCCACGTCTGGCGGAGCGCCTGCCAAGAATAGTTCACGTTTTCCTGCGTTCGCTGGAGGTTCCCAGACTCGTGCATCACCTGCGCTAGAAAGTGAGCACGTCGGAGTTCGGTATTGATACCGTACCGCTCTGTCAACGCATTGAGATCTGAGACGTAGCGTTGAGCAGCCGATTCAAAGGCCCCTAGGGCGACTAAAACCTCGAGAGTGATACGCGGCGAAACAACGGCAGATGCCGATTCGACTCGACCAGGTGCCTCTCGGGCGATGCCTAGTTGGCGCTCGAGGTCAGCCAGCCTCTTTTGAGTTTCAATGAGTTTAAGGCCGAGGGCCGCGGACTGCGTGTCGTACTTTTTCTCGAGAAGCTTGGCGTCGGCAGTAATGACACCAGCACCTTCATCCGGTCCTCCCTGTGCAGGCAATGCTTGCGCGCGGCTCGCGGTCAGGGCAGCAGCCTCCTTTTGCAGTTCCTGAGCCTTTAGTACAGCGTCACGACGCTGGCGAAGTCGATTGAGCTGTTGCTTGGCCCAAGAACTTACGCCCCTTGTGTCTTCTTCTCCCTCGATTCTGACGATGAGCTCGTAGACAGTCTCCACGTTGTCGGAGGTCGCTCTGGGGTCGGTGACCCGTTGAAGGTACTGTTCGGCGATGCTATGGCGTTGTTGCTCACGGGCGCGAGCGATTTCGTGAGCCTGCTTATCTTGTTCCAATTTCAGGTGTGCTTCGTTGTTCGTTCGCGCTATTTCGAGCTCTGCTGTCTTTCGGTGGTCTTCGAGAATGACCTGCACGATTCCGGCGATTCCGGAGGTGCCGAGGATCGTCGTTACTAGCGCGATGAGAAGCTTGCCTTCTCGATACCAGGGCTGGTGCCGCGTGGAGACACCCAGTGCAATCTGACCCTGCTCTTGGACAGCGGGTCTGTTGTCGTAGCCTGAAGTGTCTTGCATATCGGCTGTGAAGGAGAGTGTATTCTCAGTCTTGACTATGGCCTTCGCAAGCAGAAAATGTCACTCTCGCAACTGAAGCTCCACTTTCTGCTCTGGACTCCGGCAGCTTTAATCTTCTACCACTGGTGGCTCGGGCAGTGGGCCGCGTGCGGCGGCGAGCTCGAGGATGGCGCGCGACAGCTCGTGGGGCCGGTCCTGCAGCAGTTCTTCGCGCCCCCGAACTGACGACGCTGAGCCCGCGTGTCACCAACCGCTCTGTTGGAAACAGCCGCGAAGGCTCGGTGGACGTCAAGCGCAGCGGGTCCTGAAGAGCCGCAGCCACAGCCGCATGGCTCCGTGCAGATTCACTTGGCCACGTCGTGGTCAACGTCCGCGGCCGAGTGGTAGGATGGCTACCCAATGCCCTCGGTCACCACTATTCGCGTCCGCTATAAGGATACCGACACGATGTCGGTGGTGTACTACGGGAACTATCTGACGTACTTCGCCGTCGCATGGGTCGAATATTTGAGGGAGCGGGGCTTGCCCATATCCCAGTTGGACAAGCGCGTACACCTGCCGGTCGTCGAGGCGTTGGTTCGCTACGTCAAGCCAGCCCGGCTTGACGACCTGCTTAAGGTAACATCGCGGGTGGGCGAGCGCAAGCGCGCGAGCTTCACGTTCTTCTACGAGATCAACAACCAGAAGCGCGAGGTCGTGGCCACGGGATATACGCGACACGTCTGCTTGGACCCCGTTACGGCCAAGATGATCGCTATTCCCGATTGGCTCAAAGATCGCATGCCGGATGAGGACCTCGACTCGACCGATCGATTTACCGGGCGAGGTTGAGCGTGCGGAGTGGCTGCATAAATTGCTCCTATGACGTTGAGCAGGCTTGTCACTAACCGCACGGTGAGTGACAGCCTGGTGGCTGGATAGCGGCCTCTCGGGTCTCGCCGATGCTCGGCCCTTCTGACCGTAGAGAAATGATGGGTACACGAAGTCCCTTCTCTGGGAAGCCGTTACCTACTAGGCAATGCACTCGCCAATCTGGGCAACGCGCTCGCCACTGTGTCTGCGCGGGTTGACAGAAGCGGGAATCCGTTCGCCGGGAAATGGATGTTCTTCTCCATCGCCGTTGGAATCTCGGTGGAGCGGATCGTGGCATACGCCTTGTAGCCTTCCCTCACAGTCCGGGCCGCATCGGAGGACCGCGAGGACTCAGCTCGAGCTGAGCTCGTTGACGCCAAGTCGAGCCGGGCTATTTCGTCGCTCCCGACTACGCGCTCAGACTGTGCGAGCAGTAGGAGGTCGGCGGCACCGGCCTCTTTACCACGGGAGGCTGCTATGCAAACCCATGTCGCAGAGGCCGTCGAGCCTCCGGACAATCCCCTCCCCACCGCGGACCCGGCCATCGCGCCGATGCGCCGGCTCTGCATGGAGCGGGGTTGCCAGTTTCGTAGTCGGGCGGTGGTCTATGGCGGCTGGCTCCTCGCCGTCCTCGCCTTGCTTACCAACGTGGCCATTGGTCACGACTTGGTACAGGTGGGCCGAGCGCGAGCAACACTGACCGTCGAGCGAGACACCCTTCGCGCGCAGATGGCGGTGCGCCAGGCGCCTCCGCCTCCTAAGGTCGTGGTGCCAACGCCACTGCCAGTCGAACCTGCGCCAGCGCGTCCCCGCCCCCGACCGGAGTCCGTGTCGGACGTGCCACCTCCAGTGCCCGAGTCCGAGAAGTGGTGGAACCGGTGATGGTATGCCTGAATTGCTGCTGCCGAGGGCGCGACATTATAGCGGGCCGTGAGTTCCTCGTTTGTGCCCAACTCGATCGTGATGCCGAATCGGAGAGCGAGCTCGCCGAAGGCTGTCGTCGAAGTATAGCGTCCGCACATGGCAGCTAGTGGACGCGGTGCAGCGGGCCCCCGAACTCGTCTTGTCTGCTAGACTTCAGGCCGCGCTGGGGCGAGGAGAAGAGAGAAAGGAGCCGGTTGTGGCCGAAGAGGGACGCCACTGCATGGACCACGGTAAGACGCATTCGGCCTATCGTTGGTACGTGCGTGAGAAGCGATCTTCGGAGTCTGAGGTGTTTGCCGGACGAGGCTCTGCTCCGAGAGTTGACTACTTGTGCAACGCTGCTTACAGCCGTCTGCCTCAATCGGAGCAGACGGAGTGGAAACGTCTCGAATAGTTGGCGGCGCACTCATGCGTCGCCCGCCCTCACCTCAGCCCGCTACGCCTGCCGCTCCTGCCGCCAGAGCGCGTCGCAGGCGGCATGCAGGCGGACCACCAGGCCGGCCGGATAGAAGAGCGCGACCTGCGAGCCCAGCTCGAGGCAAACCGTGCAGGACGCCGGAGAAGGATTGCTCACGGCAATATTGACCGCCTCTGTCGAGCCGCGCCGCTCGATCGAGGGACGTTCACTCGGCAAGGCGCCCGAGGCCATCAGCGCGAGGATCTTGGCGCGGAGCTCACCGCGCGTCATGGCTGGTCGCTGGTAGACCGCCGCCGTCGGACGGCGCTGGTCGGGTGCATCGTCGTCGCAAGAGTTACCTCGTGTGTCGCCCGACCCCGCAGCAGCCTAGCAACATCATGGCGAGTCTTCCCCCGGCGCGACACGAGCAGGCTCCCCGAGTTGGCTCGGCTCATTTTGGGGCGGGGACACCAGCGTCGAAACCTGGTAGACCTCCATGCACTCGGCATGTAGCGGAAGGAGGCACCGCAGCACATCAGTAGGAGTGACGAAGAAGGGATTGAGCCAGCGTCGCTCGTCACTCGGGTCGAGGAGGACCGGCATGCGACGCTGAATGGGCGCCGCCACCTCATTGGGTATCGTCGTGATGATGGCAAACGTGGCCGACGTATCCTCGCCTGGATGCGGGGGCGTGTAGAGGCCGGCGAAGGCGAAGAGCTTCCCGCCCTTCAGGCGGAAGAAGTAGGGTTGCTTCCGCCGTTGACCAAGAACACTCGTCCACTCGTAGAACCCGTCGGCGGGCACGAGACACCGAGCGAACCTCAGGGTGTCACGGAAGATTTGCCTCGTGACCACAACATCGGCACGAACATGGGTCGGAGCAATCTTACCGTAACGGCTCGGAGGTGGTCGGAAACCCCAGCGCGCAGGCAGGAGACGGCGGCGACCGTCGGGCGCGATGACGATGGGAAGGAGCTGTGAAGGGGCGACCTTGTCTCGGCCCAGTAACACTTTGGTGTCGGCGTCAACAACCTCGATGCCGAACCGGTCGGCCAAGACGTCGAAGGCGGCGGTTTGGCTAATCAAATTCAGGTGAGATCGATAGCGACGCGCGCCATCGGAGCATTCTTCATGCGGTGTTCAGACCCAGACGGCGGCTCTGGCTCATTGAGGAGCGCGGCGAGTGCCTCCTCCTCGGTGAAGTCCACCCCTTCCGGCTCCGGGAGTACGTCTGTTTCGGGAGTAGGCTGAAGATCCAGAGGTTCATGCAGCGCTTGATCGGAATTGCCAAGGGCTACTGGTCGCACGTCCGGCCACCCGCAAGGGGCCGCCCACACCCTGGGACTGCGGCGCCGATTGTGGAGATGATCTTCATCAATTCTGTAATTACAGAAGCACGGTTTGTGCCGAACGTTCCCTTTGATGAAATCTCAGATGCTTAGAGACCGTGGGCCGATGTCAACTAACGAAACTGTAAAAAAAGCTGACAGGAGCCTGCTGGCTGAACTGCCCACATGACCCCTAAGGTCTAGGGAACTCGCCTGCGTCGACACCGGCGAACCTCCTAAACGTCAGGCCTTCGGGTCGGGGCTAAAGACTCTTTTCGGAGACGCGATAATGCTTCGCCAGGATCGCGCGAAGCTTCTGCGCCATTGTCACGCCCTCCTCGGCCGCATTCTTCTTGATCACGCGATGAAGTACCTCGGGGAGATCGAGTGTGAGGCGCTTCATTCGGACAGACGGCCGTGATGTGGTCATTGCTTTTTCCTACTTGCGTCTTTTCGCTTCGCGCGCCTGCGGGATCCGTCGTCTATGTTGACCAGGGCAAGCTCCCTCTCATCGTCAGAGTGACCTCCAGCCTCGAGGTGAGAAAGAACGCAAGTCCTGTACCGCACCCTCAACATCCGCCAAATCAGTGGGTTAGCACTACGGAGGCGGAGATAACGCCACCGGTATAGTGTGGATGGCAACGTTTTCGGTAGACCCGTCGCCTTCCTGGGCCGGTGTAAAGAATCCTTAACATGATGGGTAGTACTCACCCCTGATTCCCATCGGGTTCTGGTGTTCCGTCTTCCCTCTGCGCGGCATCCTCGATTGGGCGAGACAGCAACATGGGGGTGCGCCTCCGGCCCTGCGCTGCCGATTACCTAGGGTGAGGACTAGGTGGCGACAGACAACACGGCAGAGTTATCGCTCATCGAGAAGTGCGCCGTGGATGCCCTCCTGGCTGCCCGGGCTCGCTTCGCTGACAAGTCCCCATTTGGGACTGAAGGCCTCGCGGCGTTTGCCAGAGCGCTCCAGAGCATGTCGTAGAAGGTCGTCGGGGACATTCACGAGATGGCGAACGCCCCACAGTCGAGCGTCGAAGCGGAAGAGCGGATTCGCCGTCCGTTCGTGACGGCCGAGGATGGTCTTCTTGCTCGACCGGGCCTCGACGCCGAGGTTTTTCGCGCTTATCTCGCCATGAACGAGGGTGGCGAAGAAGAAGAGGCGCATCAGTGATGCCTGTAGGTCAGATCAACTGGCAGCTTCGCGGAGTAAGGATGGGGGCGGCGATGCAACGGTTCTCGCAAGGGTTCCTGCAATGGTTCTTCATGTTCGGGCTGGTGGCCCTCGTCCTGACCTGTCTCGTCCTAGCAGGGCCTACTCCACGATGACAATGAGCCGAACCAGCCTCAGGGCCGTCCGGGTGCCCGCGTATGGCGTGAAGATCACCAAGGCCCTCAAGGGTAAAGTCGTTGGCCGAGCCTACCTGTACGTGATGACGAACGATCTCCACGATCGTCCGTTTGGGCTGATGGAGGACGTGTTTGTTGATCCTGACCATCGAGGCAGTGAGATCGGAACGGCGCTAGTGAAGCGCGTCGTCGCAGAAGCGAAGCGCCGCCGCTGCTACAAGCTAATCGCCACGAGTCGCTATGCGCGCAACCGGGTCCATGCGCTTTATGACAGACTCGGTTTCAAAGACCACGGTAGGGAGTTTCGGATTGACTTTTCATAGACGCGGAAGCCGCAATCCCGATACTCGCCCGAGTTCGTTCTTGTCTTCTTTACCGCGCGGCGCATATTCATGACCAGCAATGAAGCTCTTCGAAAAGCGATCCGTACTCGTCTAGCAACCGGGTCGCTATCCCCGGCCGGCAAGGTGTCCTCGGGGAAGGGCACGGGCAAGCCTTGTAGCATCTGCGCGATGCCAATCTCGGAGGGCGACATCGGGCATGAAGTGGTCGGTCCTACCACGGTCTTTGCCCACTGCGACTGCTACTCGATCTGGCGGCAGGAGTCGGAAGCGCTCGCGCGTCAGCACTCTGTCAAGACTCCGACCCCTCTTCACATTGATCGAGATGACGGTGATATCCATCCGCCCACGGCGGAGTACGCGGTCAGCTTTGGCGGCTCAACGGACAGAGTGGGAACGGTTCTGCTAGGCAGGCCGCAGGGCCTTGAGGCACTGGGCGCGCTCCTTCGCGGCGTCGGCATCGCTCACGGTGAGATCGTTACGGCATGCCAAGCACTAACGGAACAACCGCACTACGTGATTCCCGACGTGTCCCTGACGCCAGCCGTCGTGCGTAGATTCCGTTTGTAAGAGGCCACGCGAGTTACGATGAGACTAGGACCGGCGACCTAGCCGCGGTGAAGCCATGAAAATGACGATATGGGTAGCTCTCCCAATTGGGGCAGCTCTGATGCTTACCAGCTGTGTCAGCGGCGGCGCGCTGATGAAGCATCCGGTCACCGGAAAGACCGTCGAATGCGGGCGCTATGCCAAGGCATCATCCTCCCTACTATCTCTGACCTTCGAAAATAGAGAGCGTGATTGCATCAACGACTTCCGGCTCCAGGGTTACGAGCGCGTGCCCGACTAGGCCCGGTCTGACAAGGGCAGCGCCACACCTTCCGTGGAGAACCTGACGCCGCTGGCGCTCCTCTAAGGCCTATAAGCCCCTCCTATCTTTCGTGCCTCGCGCGTGCGCGGGCGTCCGCGAGAGCGTCTATAGGAAGAGCGGCGAGTGGGCCGGGAGTTCATCTCTCAATGATTGCGGCGCTGGATTGTGCCTCTGGCCGGTACCTCCGCTCTGCTACACTCCGCCCAGCCTGTAAGGAGGGCTCCTGCATGGACCCGGCCCGGCTACTCCAAGTCCCGTATGGCCCCCGATTCGCAGACGGCGTTCGGCAGGAACCATCGGTGGAACGGCGCACCTTCATGGCGATGATTGCTGGCGGCCTCCTCGCCACATGGGGCCACGCTATCGGGTCACTGGAAAGTGCCAACACGACATTCGGTTCCGTGGGCAGCGTGGCCCAGGGGGGGAGCGACGGCGGCTTCATCGTCTTCGGCGTCCACCGTCGCGCGCAGCGTGAGGCCGATCGCCTCTTCGATGCCTGCATGGAGGCTCGCGGATGGCAATGAGTGCGTGCGGTTTGCGCGTTATTGTCATGCTCTCCTGCCTACTCGTCGTCGCCACGGCGGCCCCGCTGGTGCCGGCAGCGGCGAGCGCCGAGGGGTGGTATCTCATGGCACCGCCGCTGGTTACGGACCAAAGCTGGTGGCAATGGCTCAAAGGCGAGAAGGCAACGACGACAGTGGGAAAGTCACGCCCATTATCTGAGTGGGAGACGGTCGCGAGTTATGACACTGCCGCTGCTTGTTGGCGGGACTGGCAGGCGGCAATCGGCATCGCCGTGGGACCGGCAAGCAGATCGGTTGACGTCTCTCGTCTTCCCGAGCTGCCCGCCGTGAAGATTCCGAAAGCAGATCCCGGCACGGCGGCGTTCACGAAGGATCTCGATCGACAGTTCGCCGAAAGAGAGAGGTTTGCGGCTGAGAAGCTCGAACCCGAGATCGCGCGAAGAGTCAACGAGCAGATGCTGCCTCTAGGCCGCGCTATTGATTCTCAGTGTATCTCCACCGGCGACCCGAGGCTGAAACGATAACGATTTCGCTCCTACCGTCGACCCGCGCGGGCCGAAGGGTAAGTGATACGGAGGGAATGAACATAGCCGAGTGGGAAGTCCTTCAGCGCATCCCAAACTCAGTCAGACGACCTGTCGCCATGAGCCGTTGCGCTCCCATCCGTAGAGCGCTTCACCGCGCTCGGTTAGCTCGCAGAAAAGATAACAGTGAGAGAATCCCGACTGCGCTAGCCTCTCGTCCGACAGACCTCTGAGTTTCTGCTCAAGGCCGATCGTAACCATGGCGGTCGACAACGGTGCTCCCGATGATGCCCCGAACAGTAGAAGCCACAGATCGTCGCCAGCGGCGAGGTGGTAGCGCTTGCTCTGCGTGGTGAGGCCGGCGAGCAACTCGAGGCTTTGATCGCGGCGCCGCGCGGTGTGCGGGGGGAGCGCGAGCGCGTGCAGCTGCGCCAGGCCGGCCTGGCGGAGGAGCTTGGAGCCACCGGCGAGTCGGTAGTTGAGGGCGATCGCATGCAAGCCATTCTTGACCACGGTGCGGATGCGAACGAGGCGCATACGGTGCGTGAGGAGGGCCCGCAGATCGCGGGTGGCGGGATCCGGCACCCAGACGGTGGGGAAGCGATCGTGGCGCAGCAGGTCGAGGAGATGCAGGGCGTCACTCTCACATCCTGCGCGATCTCCTGCGGGTCGGCAGCTTCGACAGCAAGCGCGCGGAGCGGCCGAAGGTTCTGTGAAGGGATTCGTCGCTGACTAGGCGGGCGCCATCGGCACGGTGTTCCAGTACGAGCTTTCGGGTGTGAAATGCTTCGAGCTCGGGGCGGTGGCCGACGCTGATAACGGTTGCGTCGGGGAGCCGCTCCAGCAGGAGCCGCATCAACTGTTCCTGGCTCAGCGAATCGAGCGCGGCGGTCGCTTCATCCATCACGATGGTTTCCGGACGTTGAATGAGCACGCGGGCAAAGGCAAGCCGCTGTTTCTCTCCGCCGGAGAGCACGTGCTCCCACGTCGTATCTTCATCGAGCCGATCGAGAAGATGGCCCAGACCCACTTCCTCGACCGTCTTGCGGACCATGGCATCGTCAACCTCGTCGGGCGAGAGCGGATAGGCCACGGCCCGGCGCAGCGTTCCCAGTGGTACGTAAGGCTCTTGCGGCATCAAGAACAGCCCTTCGAATCCGATCAGGATCTCTCCCGATCCCCACGGCCACAGGCCGGCGATCGCCCGCACCAGCGTGCTCTTGCCCGTGCCGGATTCTCCGACGACAAGCACCTTTTCGCCGCGGGCGATCTCGAAGTCGGCTTCGTTGACCACCGCGCTCCCATCGTCCAACGTGACCGAGACGTCCCGCAGCCGGAGCACACCACCCTCGGCTTGCTTGCGAACAATTCGTCCGGTCGTCCCCTCCCGTTCGGCACGCTCCAGGCGATCCAGCGACACCAAGAGCGAGGCGAGTCGGGACGCGGAAGCGGTCCAATCGGCGAGACGTGGATAGTTCTCCACCAACCAACTGAACGCTACCTGCACGATCATGAACGCGGAGACGGCTTGCATGACTTCACCAAGAGTCATGGTCCCGGCGACATACTTTGGGGCACAGAGGAGAATCGGAATGATCGGCGCGAGGCCGTTACTGCTCTGCCACACCATCGTGGTGCGAATGTACTGCGTCATCAACTCGTACCAGCGCTTGCGGACAATCGTGAATGCTACGTCAAGGCCGGCGCGCTCTTCAGTCTCCCCGCCCAGCAACGCGACGCTCTCGCCATTTTCCCGGAGGCGGGTGAGCACGTATCGGTAGTCCGCCTCCGCCTGATTCTTGTTCTCGGAGACCTTGATAAAGCCGCGGGCAATCATGACCATCGATCCGCTGGCCAGCACGGCATAGATGAAGGCTGCGACGACCAGGAATCCGGGGATACGGAGCATCGTGCCTCCGACCGGGATTCTGAGCTCACCGCCGACGAACCAGAGCACCCCGATGAAGACGATCGCTGAAGTAACGGCCGAGAAGATCCCAATTGAGAATTCGACCGGGGCCTCGACACTCAGACGCAAATCCTCGGCCACGCGATATTCCGGGTTGGTGTGATCACCCGGAACCAAGTTGAGTTGATAATATCGGCCGTTGGTGAGCCACTGATCAAGCACGTGCGCGTTCAGCCAGGCGCGCCACCTGCGCTGCAGGGTCAATTTTGCATGGGTGGCCGCTGCCGCCACGCCCACGACAGCGGCGATCAGAGGGAGAAAGGTCACGGTTTGGTGCAGCACACCGCTGCCATCACGCTTGTCGATGGCATCGAACATTGTGCGGTGCCATACGTTCAACCGATACTGCAGGGCGAGATTCACCAGCGCAATGGCGATGACCACGAACGTCAATACCCACGCGGTGCGCCCCCCACCGTTCCGCCAGAAGCCCAGGGCCGCTTCCCAAAAACGTGCAAGGAGGTATTGACGGGTTTGTTGATCCGTGTCCGCAATCATCGCTCGCCTTTGATCCGTCCGCGTCGCGATCTCCTTGCATGTCCCGTACCCCGAGGCGAGATATTCACGAAAACGCGCGCTTTCGATCGCAGTTTCTAGAGCGGCTGGCAAAACTGACAATCTTGCCGACATCGACATACGCCATAGTCAACTGCCTTGGGCAGAAGGAGTGCGCGCCGCTGCTCTTGCTCGCCTCGAACAACTATCCGCGCAACCAGTTCGCCGGCGGCCGGTAGACGAGGGCCGCCTTCACCGCGCTCTGAAGTTCGTCCATCGTGAACGGCTTCTTCAGGAACGGCTCGCCGGGCGCGAGCTTGACGCGGTATGCCTCAACTTGGTGGACATTGTACGCCGACATGAAGAGCACCTTGGCCCCGGGACGAATCACCCGAAACTCCTGGGCGAGCTGGCTGCCACGCATCAGGGGCGTCACCACGTCCGTCAGCAGCAGATCGATCGCACCCGGGATGCGCGCATAACCAAGAGCCACGACCGGATCCACGGTGCCGATGATCGTGTACCCCATGGTCCGCAGCATGCCTTCAACCACGCTGAGAACTCCCCGGTCATCGTCGACGACGAGAATGGTTTGGGTTGCCGCCGGCGGCGACGAGCTGGCCATCGGCTGCTTTCAGGACGCCCCGGTGGCTCTATCGTGCGAGTCAGGAGCTCCAGGCCGTTCCTGCTGCCAGAGCGCATCACAGGCGGCATGGAGCCGAACCACCAAGCCGGCCATGTAGAAAAGCACGACCTGCGGGCCCGGCTCGCCGCAAATGGTGCACGGCTCCGAGGAAGGAATGGCGTAGAGAACACGCGCCTCTCGTGAGCCGCGCCGCTCGATCGAGGGCGGTTCAATCGGCAGGTCACCCGAGGCCATGAGGGCGCGGATCTTGGCGCGGAGCTCATCGGGCGTCATGGCTGGTCGCTGGTAGACCGCCGAGCGTGGACCCCACGCTCCTGCTGCCACAGTTCGTCACAGTCAGTGTGTAACCGCACGATGAATAACTCGCCCCCATATATGTAGGCAATTTGCGGGCCCCGCTCTTCGCAGACAGTGCACAGCTGCTCCGGTTGCTCACCGATGAGCATCTGCACGCCGGGTATGCCTTCTCCTGGGCCGGTCCTTTTCATGGGCGGAAGATCCCGGGGCAGTATGCCGGAGTCCATCAAGGCACGGATCTTGGCGCGGAGCTCGGCCTCGGTGATGAGGATTTCGGAACCTCCCAGCCGGGAAGGCATGGCCGCACTCCTGGCATTTGACCCCCTTGCGGAGCCAGAGAAACGGAAGAAAACGGTGGCACCTATTGTCCCCGCCGCTGCTGATCAATCTGGCCCTGGACTTCGCCCCGGAGCTTCAAAATCGCCTGACCCACCGCCTCGGCCTCCCAATCGGCCATCACGAGCGAGACCCCGGCGCGCATGGCGCCACGGATCGGGTCGAATTGCTCATGAAGATCGTTTGGGAGGTCTCGCGGCCCGACGGCATGCATTTCGAGGAGCGCATGCTCGAGCCGCCACAGAATCGGAGCGTTGTCTCCTTCAAGGTGGCGAGCGGCCAGCTCGAGCTTCTCGAGTACCCAGAAGAGTCGATCGCGCTCGAAATTGAGGTTGAACCTCTTCGTCACTTGGCCCGTCCTTTGCCCGTGAGGTCAGTCTACCGCGTCCGCTCCTGCTGCCAGAGCGCCCGACAGGTCGCATGCACGCGGATCATCACGCCCCCGGGCCAGAAATAGGAGATTTGGGGATTCGGTTCGTCGCAGATCGTGCATGGCTCCGGTCGGGCCTTTCCGTTCTGCGCTGCCGCGCCGGCCCTCTCGATTACATGGGGTGTGGTCGGCAAGGTGCCCGAAGCCACCAACTCGCGGATCTTGGCGCGGAGCTCGAGCTCGGTCATGGCGATTGGCCCGTGACGGTCCCCGGCACCCTCCTGACGACTTCCTCGGCTAACGATGCCAGGACACCCAAGGCTCTTTCTGCCGGGGTCTCGGGCGCCAGCGCGGCCCAGTCTTTCAAGGTCTGTTTCACTCCGTCAGGGAGTTCACTACGATCGATGAGACCCGCCCGCTCTGACCGCGGCGCGTAGGCTAAACTCGCAATGGCCAATCCCATGCAACTGTCTAGACTCTTCCGAAAAACGTCCATCGTCTGCTGGCCTCGGCTTTGCGCAGCTTCTAGCCCCAATCCGAAAATAAATGTTGAGTAGCGTCGTGAATCGGAAGCAGAAAGGCCCCCTGTGCGATCGAAAGGGAGAACGCGCCAACGTTACTCCCTACACACAGGAGGCCCC